>ERZ857840.649-NODE-649-length-47619-cov-4.943466_pt1 | contig 47619 bp, 41 predicted proteins | sample MGYA00519760_ERZ857840 | MGnify/ENA primary metagenome ERZ857840 (study PRJEB31778, sample SAMEA3449371) | human gut metagenome | biome: human gut; feature: human-associated habitat; material: faeces | place: United Kingdom | collected 2010/2012 ... | reverse complement strand
AACAAGCCCATTTTCAGCAAGTTCTGAATCTGGGCTTATTTATGAGACAACACCCTTGTTTGCAAATAATTGACTATTAGGGTTCAACACAAGTCCCTCCCCCCTGCCCGACAGACGTTCAACTAAACTGCAACCGCCGCTTCGCATCGCAACTTGGCGACGATATTTAAAATGAAAAGTTTAATCTTATTACCTAGAAAATGCGGAGGGTTTACTTGTTAATGAATTATAATTAATCTAATATTTGTTTTTTTTATCGAAATATTGTCCATTTGGCAACCATAAGCAAAACAATGAATGCCGCAGTTTTGCTTACACTGCCAGCCCCCAATCCGAACCAGTCAAGCCTGTTGAGCGTTGCAGATGAAAGTATTCCGCCGGCTGACAATGGTTCAATGATATAACCGTAATAATTCATCTGATAATTACTTCACAATTAGGTAAACATTGGTTGTATATTCGAGGTTGGTTTCATTTTGTAGAAAAAATAATTTCAAAACGTGCTTGCCTCTACGACAATGACTTAAAGGTGTGATTTCTATCGAATCGGCTGTAGATATGCAATTTTTAACATTAAACAATTTGCTTTCTAAGTCAATTTTTGAAAGTTTGTAATTTTTTGATGTTTTTATTGAAAGTTCCTTTGTAGACGATTCTCCGAAATTCCAGATTAACACCTTTGGATATATGTTTGCTGGTGCTTCGATCTCAAGATGCAAACTCAACTCGTATTTTGAATTTTTCTTTTCATCTGTAGTAAGAATAAAACTCTTTTTCTGCACACCTTTTCTCTCTCCGATTGCAAATAGACCTTTAATTTCACCATTTTCATTTGGTTGGTATTGCTTTTTATCTAAATGTAATTTCGTACAATCGCACGAAGAGACAATATCAAGAATTTTAATAGTCGAGGTTGAGTTGTTTGTGAAACGAAAAGTGAATGGGTATTCTTTGATTTCACTTTTTATTTTGTCATTTATTTCTATATTATCAAAGACCAACTCGGCAAATAAAAATTGCAATGTAGAAGCGACGCTTATAATGATAAAAAAACTACGAAACATTTTGCTTATTTTATTATGTAGTTTAAAGTAGTTGTTGCAGTGTCTTTGCCATCTTCAAAAGTAATGGTAAGGTTGGAACTCGAATCCTGATTCGGATTCCCATTGTACTTAACAAATAGCTCAAGCCCGTTGTCGAAATTCTTTTTGTCAATAATTTTGAAATTGTTATCTGAAATGGAAATGTTTTTTATTTTCCTTGAGAAGCTGTCGTAATTTAGAATGATTGTGACACTATCTTGTTTTTGAGAGAAATAATACGAGTCAAGCATAAAAGAAGATTCCGGAAGTATTTCCCACGAGACTGGAATCGTTATTTTGTAATCTTTTTCGCCGTGTATTAAAAAGTTTAAATTCTCGCTAGAATTGCCCGTATCGGAAATATTTTTTACTTTTATATCGACAGAAAAAGTGGTAAATCTGCTTACAGAATTATCTGAAAATCTTACAAAACGCTTATTCGTCTCGCGAATTTCGTATTTCAGATTTTCCGGATTGTTAACAAGCTCAACGCTTGGAATTTGCTTTTCTGGAGTAGAGACATTTACAATTATTTGCGAATTCTTTTTTTGTGATTTATAGAATCGTCCCAGATTTATATATGCTGGCGAATATGAATAATAGTTGCCGACCTCTGATATTAGCTTCAATGACAATGGAGAATTCCTTGCGGAATTTTCAACTATTATATCTACCGATTTTCCTTCGAGAATCGATGCGGGATATTCAATGTCAGCCAAAAGTTTTACGCTTGAAAGCGGTTTTATTTCTTTCGGACAATTAACTTTTGTACAACCGCACGAGGCAGTTATCATATTAAGCTTTGCGGTATTAAATCCATAGTTTGAAATTTTGAATACTTGCGTAAACTTAATACTCCCATTGTTGTTAGACGGCAACAAACGTCCTGTATTTTTCACAGTGCCGTCAATATAGAGCGTATTGTGGAAATAGAAAAAATAGATAAAGGCTAAAGCAATTGACGTAAAGAAAATCCCTAATGCGACTTTGATGTGAATGTTCATTTTATTTAGAAGGTTTACATTTTGAGAACTTTCCGTATGCAAGTAAGGATATTCCGCCTATAATCATTATTAAAGAGGCAATATTTAGCTGTGTGAATTTTGACGGCGGTTTGAAGTTGTCGCCGACGGCTGTAAATATGATTTTATCGTTCGATGTCCAATCGGATTTCTTTAAGATTTTGGGAGAATAAGGAGGATCTATAATTTGTAGATTATTTTCGTCTATAACTTGTACCACGCTAAAATGCCCTATATCGGAATTCTTAGGAGGCGGAGTATACATTATAAACAGGCAATCTGGATTCTCGTATAATTGCAATGGACGCATTTTTAGCGTATGCGTCGTTAATTTATATTCACCTAGTACCCTCTCCAAATCTGCAATGCTAACTCTTGAGTCTTTTTCAGGTAGCATTTTATTGCGCAATACGTAATACGATGGTTCTATATATAAAATTTTAAGAATAATGTAAATAGAATTAACTCCGCAAAGATTGCGAACTTGATCTATTGGAATGCCGTTTTCTTGTTCCTTTTGTTCCGCGATTCCAAGAGAATAGAAATATGATAAACTTAAAAGAAGTGTAACTATGATAAGTTTTGCCATAGCGGTTTTGTTGTCATAATTGTTTTATTTGTTTTTTTTAAGTTTATTTTTATCTTTACAGGCGTTTTTCAATGCATTGTCTAATAATCTTTCTATGATTTCTTCTTTTGTTGTTGAGCTACTAATTCCAGTATGGATATATCTTGCATTTGTAATCATATTCCAAACAATGGTTCCTTCGGGAAAGGATATAGTCGGCGATGCATTAAAATTGTCGTTTATTCTAATTGATTTTGCATCAATAGTGTAATTGTTTATTGTGGATACATTTCCATCAGCTTCGTATATTTCTTCCTTTATTGATAAGGGGAAATTAGCTCCTTTGACGTTATAAAATTTATTAAAAGTATATTTTTTAAATAGATAGGAATGGGGCTTGCCATTAGTAGGCGTTCCGTCTTCTATATATTCTTCTACAAAAGCTGGTTGGAAGTCTTTTTTAGTAAAGTAGACCTTTACATTGGTATGATGTATTACAACGTAATTTCCATATTCAATCAATTCTAGATTTTTAATGTCTTGTTTGGGAAGTCTTAAATTGTAGTCGGCATATGGATCCACCCATGCATTTATAACAGATGGGAAGTCCATAATCCCATAATCGTTTTTTATTAATCCATATTTCTTATCTTGCAGCGTTGTAATTTTATCATTTGAATAGGAAAGCTCTAGATTATCTTCAAATGACGTTAGTTTATAGGAACGATTTAAGCAATCGAAGATTAAAAAATAATTCTTTTCACTTTTGTCCCCTTTTGTTAAACTTTCTATTTTATATGAGAATGAAATGTTGTTAAATGGGAAAAAGTGTTGCCATAGGACTTCAAACTCAGGAAGCCCTATGGCGGAAGTATAACAACCGAAAAGAACTAAGATTGCAAATGCCAATACCTTATTCATTTTTATCGTCCTTTTTCTTGCAATTTTGATCCGCGCCCGATGCTCCAACATTATGATATTGCCCACATGAATCATCGCGACTTGTTCCTGTATATTTCCATTTATAAACTCCGGTAGATATATAATTACATGTTAGATGCACTTTACTGCAACTAAATGGACCTATCCCGGGATTGCAATATGTTCCGTTCTCATTTTTTGAATTATTGCAATTTAAAATCTGTTTTGAGAGGCACGAAGTGGTCGAAGCGCTTCCTTGAGCGCAAGAATCGCCGGCTTGAGGGCGGGAAGCCTCACATACAGTCATATTCTCTTTCAGTGCGCAAGCACCACCATACAAATTGCTCTTGTCTATTTCGTCAGTTGACATTAATAAAAATGTCGAAATAATCGCGATTGTCGCTACAGTAAGAACGTATTTCATATCATGACCTTTCATTTTATAATTGTTAGATTTTCGTTGAATATTTTTGTTATTGATTTTCCGTTTTTTGTTAAAGTTGCTTCAATTTCGCCACGCTTTAAATATTTAAAAGTCGTTTTGCTCCCGTCAGATTTCTCGTAGCAAATAACTCTGCTTTGCTCGTCAAAAACTTTCTTCCAGATTGGCTTCCAGTTACCGTCATAATAGGTAATACTGTGTTCATTGTCGTCGCGTTTTACATTGAAAAGTATTTTACCATCTTTTACTTCTCGAATAATTCGACCTTTGTCATCATACAAAAAGAGTTGTTCTTCTGTTCTGCCGTCCGGGTGTTTTGTCTCTATTTTGCGCGGCTTGCCGTAGCAATTTGCGCTCATATTCTCGTAAATTTTCACAATATCTCCTCCGTCTCTTTGGTTTACGGAAACGCCTTTGTCATTTCTATAAAAAATGTCCTCTTTCTTATTAGAACTCGATTTTCGTTTTAGATATTTATACTTATCAACATCGTCTTTATTCGGAATTGTGTATTCGTATGAATCCGCAAGCCGATTGTTTTTATAGAATTCTTCCCTTGCAATCAATCCGCCGTCTGATTCCCAGAAATATTTCTTCGTTTCGTCGTTTTGCGTTATCGATATCTCATTCACCCCGTTATTTGAGAATTTATAAGAATATTCTTTAATACGTTTTGCATCGGGAAAATCTACTTGTTCGGCAAGCAGTTTCCCGTATCCGGATACTTCCGATACTTTAAATCTTATCGTTCGCTTTTCTTTAACGAGATCTAAATATATCATACCGTCATTGTCGTATCTAAACAATATTATAGATCTTCCCTTTGTATTTATCTGCTTGAGTTTTCCCCCTTCGTACTTAAAAAACAATGTCGTGCCGTTTGAATATTTTACCTGATCCAAAAAATTCCTTTTGAAAATAAATGCCACGCCACAGCTTCCGGTTACCGAAAATCCGTTTGGAATTTCCTCCAATATCCAATTCTTACTCTTTGTTTCAAAGAGTTTCTTATTTTTGTAGCTTCGTTTTAAAACTAACGCACGACTGTCTGGCATCACAAATTTATAGGAGTCCTGCGTATCTTTTACGATATAAGTATCTGTAATACCGAACCACCAACCGTACCCAAATATTTTTGAAGCGGTTTTTCTGTTGCTATTGAAATTTGACGCCAAATTAATCTGGTTCTCTCCATCAACATCTATATACCCGATGCGTTCGGTAATATCGACTTCCCCCAGAGCGTTTATTCCATCAAATGCCGTCATATTTGATACCGACCAAGAAACACCGCATGCCATAGCGGATACGGAGAAGATATAAATCGATATGAGAAAACAGATTACTCTCATTTTTTTCGCTCCTTCCATTCTTGCCACCATCCTTTATAGATTGCGATATTCCCCGACCCTTCTTCTGATAGTTTGCACCCAAGCTTTTCGGAATCGTCGCAATCATTATCTGCGCAATAAACTATTATCAACCCAAAATTCTTAAGATTATATTTTTTTATCGGTCTTATTATAAGAAGCATTAAAACCTATCAACGGGAGGCTTATTGCGTTTGGGATATGCTCCGACTCAAAAAAAACTGTTAGGCGGGGGTCTATTACAAGTACGCTTTTCGCCCCTATTCTTGGTTTTAAATCGGCAAATTTTATGGTCTGTAATTTGACTCCATTGGCAAAGGATATGAAAGGCACTAAAACCAAAATAATCTGGCTTAGGTAGAATAAAATTTTCATAAAACCTTTCACTATTTCTGCGTTTTTCCCAATTTTTTTATATTTATTTCATTTAGTCAAGATAATTTTTAAATGCATTCTATGATTTCTTATACCCATCAAAGGTTTTTATTCTGAATTATCGCAATCTGCATTTTTTGGTAAATATGGGTTACGGGAAATGAATATGAATTATATCAGTGACGGTGAATGCGCCTTTCTTGTCCTTGCTCCGGAATTAACGGCAACGGGGAATTTTTTCTGCTCGAACAAAATTGTGTTGATTTTGCAAAAAATAATAAGTTGGGTATAATCACATTGAATTTAAATCGGTCGATAGCGAAATAGTTTCAGGCGAAAGCAAGTGGTATTATCGCCTTGAATCCTCTTAATCTATCGGGATTTACACTCAGAAAACGAAGCGTGACATTATTGGGACATTTGACAGATGTCCCTTTTTTTGTGAACGAAAACATAGGACAGAAAATATTAAGCAAAGACCTTGAAAACATAGTAAAAAAGGTGGCTTCTGGCAAAACCCTTACAAGTGCGGAGAGAAGCTTGGTTGAGAAAGCCTATGGCACAAGTGGAGATGTTAAATTCGCAAAAACTATCGTAGAGCTTTCCGAGATTTTAGGCGTTTCAATATTCTGTAGAACGGGCGATTCAACTGCCACTCGGTGTCTAGATTTTTCTTCATCTCAAAAGTTGACATCGGTAAATAGCCTTAAGAATTTATCTTCATATAGGTTTATTTAGACTATTTGGATATTTATAATATTTTGATACAATTACGGGTGAATTAAAGAACAAGGTCGATTCTATTTGGGATACAATCTGGACTACGGGTATTACAAGTCCAATCACTGTTTTGGAGCAAATAACTTATTTGCTCTTTATGAAACTTCTCGACGACAGCCAACTCAAGCGAGAGGCAACCGCAAATGCCTTTGGCGTAAAGCTTGAAAATGCGGTTTTTAAAAATGGCGAATGTGTCGTGAGTGAGGTTCCGCGCGTAGTCTATAATTATGATGACTTGCGCTGGAACGTGTTTCATAATTTTGATCCTGAAAAAATGCTATCGACAGTTCAAAATTATGTTTTTCCGTTTATAAAGCAAATTGGAGACGGTCGAAACACTGCGTTTAGTCGATATATGAAAAAAGCAGTATTTCTAATACCTACGCCTGACGTTCTTGTTGCAGTGGTTGACAAAATTGATTCCATGGATTTGAACAACAAGGACATTATGAGCGATGTTTATGAATGTCTGCTTGGGAAAATCTTCTCCGCCGCTGAAAACGGATAATTTCGGACGCCGCGCCATATCATAAAGATGATTGTAGAACTGATACAGCCAAAACTATCTGACTTTATTTTAGATCCTGCCATAGGTAGCGCCGGGTTCTTGGTTGAAAGTGCGTAATATATTTCTGAAAAATACCCAAAAGAGTTAATGCGCAAAGATAATGCAAGCCATTACAAGAAATAAATGTTTACTGACTATGATACCGATCAATCTATGTTGCGTATTGGTCCCATGAACATGATGCTGCATGGGGTTGAGAGCTAAGATTTTTTAGATTCTCTTAGTGCTAAGAATGAAGAACGCAATAAATATACGCTTATAATGGCGAATCCACCGTTTACCGGCAGCGTTTTTGAAAATTCCATCAGCCCGGATTTGACCGCACTTTGTAAGACAAAGAAAACCGAACTGTTATTTTTAACTTTATTTACAAAAATGCTTGCCACAAGGGGGCTCTGCGCTTCTATTCTTTCCGACGATGTATTTTTTGGAAGCTCAAAGGCGCACAAGGCAATTCGCAAGGAATTTGTTGGAATCAATAATTAGAGGCAATAATTTCAATGCCATCAGGCGTATTTAAGCCCTACGCCGGCGTTTCTACAGCAATTTTGATTTTTAGCGGGCGGGACCGACAAAGTTTGGTTTTACGATATGAAAACCGACGGGTTTAGTCTCGATGATAAACGCTCTCCTTTGGGGCAAAGCGATATTCCTGACATCATAAAACGTTTCAACGACTTCACAGGCGAAGAAAAGCGCGAACAGGCAAAACAATCTTTATTTGTTCCAAAGGACGAAATAGTTTCAAACGACTACGATCTTTCTATAAATAAATATAAGAAGATAGAGTACGTCCGCGAAGAGTACCCGCCTACATCTCAAATTCTCGCCGAAATAAGGGCGCTTGAAACCGAAATTCAACAGGGCATTTCCGAATTGGAGAACTGCTAAAATGAGCAGGCACAGAATAAAAATTTCGGATCTTTTGGGAAATCAAATAACGGGAGAATGGGGTAATGAATCATCTACAAATAATGCGATTCCTGTAATAAGAACAACAAACTTTTGTGATGATGATCGAATAAACTTTGATGATATTGCATATAGGGATATCTCCATAGATAAAGTTAATAAGAAATATATAAAACCAAGAAACATAATTATAGAAAAATCAGGAAGAACTGACAAAAGGTCTGTAGGAAGAGTTGTATATTGCAGTAATGATTTTGAAGGCAAGAAAGTGTTATGCAATAGTTTTACACAAATTCTTAGGGTAAACAGTAGTGTCTTTAATCTCAGGTATGTATTTTATCTGATGTATTTTCGTTACAATATCGGTATTTCTGAATATTTTCAGAATAAAACAACAGGAATTAGAAATCTTCAGATAAAGGCATATTTAGATGATTATGTCTCAACTTCAAATTATGATAAATAAAGTAGAGTAGCATCAATCTTAGACCGCCTTCTTGCTTTAATAAATACACGAAAACAGCAGTTATCTAAGTTTGATGAATTGGTGAAATCTCGATTTATATAAACTTTGAAAATGCCTTTGACTCTCTTTTGTATTTTCACTCCTTTTAATATTTTTCAAAATACTATACACAAATAATTGCTCTCTAAAATCCAATGTAAAAAATTGCCGCATTCTTTTGCGGCAATCTTTCTATACTATTTCCCAAGCTCCTATTGGTTCGGACGCAGCAGTATCTGATACTCTCCGGACGGCATTTTATCCACCGTCAACGTGCCGTCAGAATTCCTTATAAAATCCTTCTCCGGAACCTTGTAGCCATTTACGCGCACACTAGCGGAATTGCTCGTCGGGAATACCACCGTTCCCGTCGAATTCGGCGGGATTACTATCCGCCACTCCATCACTCCGTCGGAAACGCGCCATGAAGATGAAGCCAATCCGTACGGAGTCTCGTGCGTTCCGCTCGCAAAGGTTATTCCACCGCCAAGCTTGGGATTGAATATTATATTTTTATACCCGGGGTTTGCCTCGTCGCGCCATATGCCTGCCACGCTTTTATACAGCCACTCGCCTATCGCTCCGTATGCATAATGGTTGAAGGAATTCATTCCAGCATCGCCAAATCCGGTCTTGTGCGAATAACTGTTCCATCTTTCCCACATGGTCGTCGCCCCCTGCGTTATCGGATACAGCCACGACGGAAACCCCTCGTTTAGCAGAAGCCTGTATGCCAAATCCGTACGCCCGTACCTTGTCAATACTTCTGTCAGCAACGGCGTCCCTAAAAATCCGGTCCTCAAATATACGCCTGAATTCTCCAAGACTTTTACAAACCTTTCAAACGACTTCTCCCTTATTTCATCGGGCAATAAATCAAATCCCAACGCAACTAAATAAGCCGTCTGCGTCTCGTTGTCCACTGTGCCGTCTTCAAATACATATTTTTTAGTAAATCCCTTCTTCGCCTTTTCGGAAATTGCCGCATATTTTTTCACGTCGCCTTCCTTGCCGAGCACTTTCGCAACCTTAGACAGCAGCCCAGCGTTCCGCGCAAAGTACGCCGTTGTTATAAGCTCCGTATTCGTACCTTTTCTATGCGTGCTGCGAACCTTGTCAAACTCCCCTGCCTTCCTGTACTTTCCGGAAGCTTTCGGGTCTGCCGACTTCTCTATTTCACGCTTCGCAACATCTCCGTCAAGACCGTCCATAGAAAGCCAATCGCCGTAGCTCCATGCCGTGCATATGCCGTCTTTTGCATTTTTGTCCAGAAATTCCACAAACGCGCACATCGCGCCATAGTTTTCCTCCAATATCTTCTTGTCGCCATACTGCAAATATATCTCCCACGGGCATACTATCATTGCAGCTCCCCATGTCGCTCCGCCTCCGCATTCGCCTGTCAATATATTCGGCGCTACTTTCGATACTGCGCCATCTTTTAGTTGCGCGTCCCTCAAATCGCGCGTCCATTTCGAGAAAAACGAGCATACGTCCATATTATACGCAGCAGTCGGAATAAATACGTGCGCATCGCCTGTCCACCCAAGCCGCTCGTCGCGTTGCGGACAATCTGTCGGCGTTGAAAAGAAGTTCCCCCTCTGCCCCCATTGTATGCAACTTTGCAGCATATTTACCTTCGGAACAGAGCATACGAAAGATCCTATTTGCCTCATGTCGTTGTGCAAAACTACGCCCTTGACCCAGTCCGCTTTCGGCTTCGCATTCTCGGGGAATCCCGACAACTCCACATATCTAAATCCATGATAGGTAAACAACGGATTCCACTCCTCTACGCCAAACCCCTTGCATATATAAGAATCCTGAGAGCGCGCTGAACGGTAATTTTTAGTGTACAACGTCCCGTCCTTTTCCAGCATCTCTGCAACGCGCACAGTTATCTTCCTGCCGGGCGCAGACGGTATTTTTATGCGCGGCCAGCCAACCATGTTCTGCCCGAGATCGAATATATACGTACCAGGCTTTACCTCATGCACTGATACCGGCGTTAATTCCATCTCAGCCTTTATCGCAGGGCTCCTGCGCGGCTCTATCAACGGCTTCTCTCCTATTTCGGCGGCCGCAACTGGCTTGAACCCAACCTCCTCGTAATCGCTCTCCGTCCAATCGCCAAGCTCGCGGCGGGCATCGTACTCCTCTCCGTGGTATATGTCGGAATACGTTATCGGCCCGTACGACCAATTCCAACTCCCGTCCGTCACAAAGCTCGCCTTGCGCCCATCTTTATAGACCACTTCGAGCTGCGCGGCTATTTCAGGCTTTTTGCCGTATAACGCCCTGTTGTTCCCCCATGCAAGGTTGCCGGCATACCAACCGTCGGCAATTATCCCGGCAAGCGCATTGTCGCCTTCGTAAAGCATCTTGCTTACGTCGTATGTTGTTGCCTGGATACGTTTGTTGTAGTCAGTCCAGCCTGGGCTCCAATAGTCGTCGCCCACTTTTTTGCCGTTTATATAAAATTGGTATATGCCGCGCGCTGCTATATACAACCGCGCACTCTCTACATCGTCGTCAAGTCTTATATCCTTGCGCACGTATGTTGGCGGGAATGACTTCAGAATTTTCCTCTCTTTGCCGTCGCGGCCTTTTATCGTCTCAAACTCCTGCTCCGCCGTATTTGATATCCACTTTGCGGACCAATCTGAATTTTTTGTAAGCCCAGCTTCAAAATACGCAGGCTCGGACCATTCAGACGCTCTGCCGGCCTCGTCCCATACGCGGACTTTCCAAAAATACCTCTCCCTAGACTTCGGCTCGGGTATCCCAGCGCCGACCCACACAGACTCGGAAGAATCCACTTTACCACTATCCCAAAGCGGATTCTCAGATAGCTCGCCTTTGCTTCGCGCAACCACAAGTTGGTACGCCGTTTGGCGCAATCCCTGCCCGTCAGTAGGCAGCTGCCAGGAAAACTTCATATTTTCCAACGACATTCCAACGGGATTCTCATAAAATTCCCCGACCGTAAGCTTTAAAGGTTTAAATTTTCCCTCTCCGGCAAAAGTGCAAACTCCCGCCACAAATATCGCGGCAACCGCCGCAAAAACTCGCCTCTTCATACACTGCATTTTTTTAAAAATTCTACAATGCGTCAACTTAAATCGGAATATCCTTTCCCATATATTCACAGTACGCTTTCAGAAAAATACACTAAAAAAATCCGAACTGCGAAACCCGCATTCGGATTTTTAGAAAGCCCGTTATTTGCGAGTGCGCCTATTTACAAAACCCTTCGCTTTTTTTGTAGGCTCGGACTTTTTGTCTTTCCCAATCTTCTGCCCCTCCGCCGCCGGGCACTTTGACGCATCGGGACAATTCCCGGCCGCCGGGCAGTCGGCAGCTTTCGGGGAGGCGCTTTGAACCGGCAAACTATCAGCCCCAGCACCTTGCGCGCACAATGAAATTGCGGATATTAAAAATCCAGCCACCATTCCTGCAAACTTCATATCTTTAATCCCTTTCTGTTTGTGTTTTTTATATATCGGAATTTTTTCTATCTCGACACGCAAAAAAAACCTTTGTTCAAAAAAATTTCCGAACAGAAAATAATGGTTTACAAAGGATTCCTTTATGCGAAAATCCCAATCATGACTCCCCAAGAATTTAAATTATCTTTCGAAGAAAAAAGACAGGCTGTCGAAGCCGCAATTCAAAAATACCTTCCGCCGGCAAATACACGGCCGGCAATCGTGCATGAAGCCATGCACTATTCAATGGAAGCCGGCGGCAAAAGAATCCGCCCAATGCTTCTGCTTGCCGCGCACGAAATGTTCCCGTCGGAAATCGATCCTCTGCCGGCATGCGTCGCAATCGAGTGCCTCCACACTTATTCCCTTATCCACGACGACCTCCCGTGCATGGATAATTCCGACCTGCGCCGCGGTAAACCTACCTGCCATAAAAAATTCGACGAAACTATGGCGCTGCTCGCGGGCGACGCGCTACTTACATATTCTTTCAGACTTCTCGCAGACGCATATATGCAATACCCGAAAGTCGCCACGGGACTCGTATTCGACCTCGCAGACGCAGGCGGAAGCACAAAAATGATAGGCGGACAAGTCGAGGACGTACTTGGCGAAAGAGACGGGAAAATGACCCCGGACAAGCTTAACTTTATCCACCACAATAAAACCGCCGCGCTAATTACGGCCGCTGTCACCATGGGCATCAGACTCGCAGACAGCTATGACGAACTTAAACTTCAAGCCGCGCGCGAAATCGGCAAAAATATAGGGCTCGCATTCCAGGTTATCGACGATATTCTCGACGTCACGAGCGACGAAGCGACCCTCGGCAAAACCACGGGGCTCGACGCAGCAAACGAAAAAATGACTTACGTATCCCTCTACGGCATTGAAAAATCGAGGGAAATTGCCGCCCAGCTTACGCAGAAAGCAATTTCCGACTGCGAAAAGCTTAGCCCCAACTGCGCTTTCCTAAAAGCGCTCATCTCTTACATGCAAAACAGAATCAATTAGCCTATATAATATTTTAAGAAAGGACACTCCAATGATTGTCGAACCAAAAGTAAAAGGATTCCTTTGCATAACAGCCCATCCCGAGGGCTGCGCGGAAAACGTGCGCGAACAAATCGCCTACGTCAAATCTAAAGGGAAAATCAAGGACGGCTGTAAGTCAGCTCTCATTATCGGCGCCTCCACAGGGTACGGCCTCGCTAGCAGAATAACGGCGGCGTTCGGTTGTGGCGCCGCGACTGTCGGCGTATTTTTCGAGCGCCCGGGCGACTCCGCCCGCCAGCGCCCGGCAAGCGCAGGCTGGTACAACACCGCCGAATTTACTAAACAGGCAAACGCCGCCGGCCTCTATTGCGCGAATATCAACGCCGACGCTTTCAGCGACGAATGCAAAAAACAGGCAATAGACGCCATCAAGAAAAGCCCCCTCGGCAAAGTGGATTTAATAGTCTACTCTCTCGCCTCGCCCCGCCGCACGGATCCAAAGACGGGCGAAGTCTACAAAAGCGTGCTAAAAACTGTCGGCGAACCCCGCAAAGACAAGTCTTTAGACACCGACAAAGCGCAAGTCATAGAAGTCACTGTGCCCGCTGCTACTGAACGGGAAGTATTTGAAACCGTAAAGACAATGGGCGGCGAAGATTGGGAACTATGGATAAACGCTCTCGACGAAGCGGGCGTCATCGCAGAGGGCTGCACAAGCCTTGCCTACTCTTACATCGGGCCGGAACTGACCTACCCGATATACCGTAGCGGCACCATAGGGCTCGCAAAAAAAGATCTCGAAGCCGCCGCAAACAGAATAGACGCCACGCTAAAACTTAAGCGCGGGAAAGCATTCATATCTGTAAACAAGGCGCTCGTCACTCAGGCGAGCAGCGCAATCCCGGTTGTTCCGCTCTATATATCAATCCTGTATAAGGTCATGAAAGAAAAAGGCGTTCATGAAGGGTGCATTGAGCAAATACAAAGGCTTTTTTCCACGCAGCTTTACAACGACAACTGCCTCGATTTCGACGACGTCGGGCGCGTTAGAATCGACAATCTCGAATTGCGCGACGATGTCCAAAAAGCCGTCTTTGAAATTTGGCCAAAAGTAACAACAGAAAACCTAAACGAGCTCACTGATTTCTCCGGATATAAGAAGGAGTTTTTAAAGCTCTTTGGTTTCGGGCTTCCAAACGTCGATTACAAAAAAGACGTTGAAATATAAGCTATCGCGCGGATATTTCACTCAACTCCAATCAAAAATGTTGGCGCTGATTTTTCAACCAGCGCCTTTTTATTTTCGCCTAAAAAATTATCAGCCGGCATTCAGCAAACAATGCTCGCCCGAAAAAACATAAAAAATCTCCGTATTTTTTATTTCTTCCGCCAAAATACGCATGCGCGCTGGACAGAAAAAAATTTTTTTTAATCTCCGTTTATTTTTAGGCTTACAAATTATGCGCAAAAAAATATTTGCAGTCGGAAATTCTTATTACCTTGCTATCTCTTTATTACTGTTCTACGTGGAACATTTCTCTGCTTGCATAAATGCAAAACAATCTGACGGCAATTTCCACTTTTTCGATAGTAAAAAAAAGCGCGCATATCAGCGCGCCCATGCAATATCAATTTCCGATTTAAAAGAACACAGAATGCGTCGGGCTCATATCTGTTGACCCGCGCTTAAAATTATCGCCCGCGCTCGCAAAATCGCATACTTTTGTTTCAATCGTCCTTCCGCCATCGGCCGTTATTTTTGCCTTCCATTGCCCCCATGTATGGCTCGGTTTTTCGGGAGTAAGCTCACACTTTGCCCCTGCATTGTTTACGCTCGGCGACGAAAACATTTCCGCGCTTGTGTTGCCTATGTATTTGCTGCGCGCAAGCAACAAAGGCCCCCTCTTTATCGTAGCCGCCGCCGAATGGCGCATTATCGGCAGCAGGTCTTTGCGGCATGCTTCGTCGTACCCAAGCCAGCGCATTACGCGCATATCTTCGCCAGAATAGTACTCGGAAGATAAATCAGAATTTATTACGCGGGGAGTCATGTCGAATTCTATTTTTATAGAAGTCTCGCCCTTGCCGATTCTCAGCTTGTGCCAGCCGGCATTCGCAGCCTTGCCGTTTATCAAAGTGTTCTTGCTCCACGACGGCACTCTAAAATTTACGGCAACTTCCCTCGGAGATTTTATCTTTATCTCGGCCGTGTCGGACACTGGATAATTCCCCAAAACCTCGACTTCAAGATCGCTTATCCTACCCTTGTACGGAGAATAAAAATTCACAAACAATTCGCCGCCCGACTTTGCAAGAGAAGTCCTCGCAAAATCGAGAAACGCCCTCGGCATATTGTCCACACAGCAATGGTTGTAATTTAGCTTGCACTGCGGCTTTGCAACGTAGTGGCTGCCGTGAGAGCGAACGCCGCGCGCACCCCATTTGCCGTCGCGCGCAACCCCAGCCAAAAATGCGTTGTAAAACGTGTCTTCTATCTCGTCGAGGTATTTTACGTCGGAAGTAAGCAAATAAAGCTCGCGGTTTAGGCGCATCCAGTGTATCGCATCGCACGGCTCGGTAATTCCGTTAATCTGCCGCGCCCCGCCTACAAACATATCGTTATATCCAACGCTCGATAGGATATTCTTTTCGTCTTTAAGCAGCTTTTCGCGAATTTTAACAACGGCGTCCAGCGCCTTTTTGTCGCCAGTCACACGGTGGTATTCCGCAAGCCCTTCCAAGCACGACATCATCTCATAGGCTTTTTCCCAATTTTTTAGCTGTGGATACCAAAGCCTTACGGGCTCCTCGGAAAACGCGTTTCTCAGCAAATTTGGCGGCGGATTTCCGTCTCTGTCCCAATACGACACCAATTCCTTCGAGAAATCTAGATACTTGGCGTCCCCAGTCTCCCGATAAAGAATTAGCATTGGTTTAAGTATCGACATGCTCGGCATTCCAACAAACGTTCCAGTGTCGCATATCTTGACATTTTCCGACTTTAACATGGAAATGTATTGGTCGGTTGCGCGCTTGGCCGTTTCCAACACTGCGGGGTCTTTATTGAGTTTGTATATTTCAAGAAGCCCCCACAGAGTATATTTTCTGCACCATAAATTCCAGCACCAGTTGCAATCCCAGCCAACTGCCTTGCGCGCCTTGTCGAGGTCGTTTACCCTCAAAAAGTTTTTCTGCTTGTACGAGCCTAAATACCCGTCCGGATCTTGCAATGAAGCCAGCACTGCCGCTTTTTCGGAAAGAAAATTTTTAAGGTTTTTGTCTCCCGTATATTCGCATACGCCGCTTGCTGATATTGCGAGCTTACCCCAAAATTCTCCGCGCCAATATCCGACATATACGGGTTTGTCGTCAACCCTTTCGCTAAATGCCTTTTCCGCTTCTTCAAATATTTTGTTTTTTGCTTCGTCGGAAAGAACGCGGTTTTTGAAAAAAGCGTCCATTTTTTCTCCGACATAGCCGTCCATTTTTATGTCGGAAAGCTTTGCGCATTCAACTTTGTCATTTACGGCGAGCTTTACTTCCGCCGCATTTTTATCTGCGCCGCCAGCCGCATTTTCATTCGTAGCGCAGGCTGCGCACAGTGCGGCCACAATTATGCTGTACAAAAATAATTTATTCATTCCCCTTGTCTTTAAATTTTTTCAAAAAAAATAAATCCCAAATATTCCAACGTCAACCAAAATTGAAATTATTGTCTTATTACTGCTATTCTACGCGTACGCTTTTGATTTTGACCAATTTTTATAATAAAGAAAAAGCCAAAGGGCCGCGCTATAAAATCCTCTTTTCGCAGCGTACCGGAAATTTTTTAAGAGTGCGTAAAAAAAACGCCCAGATATATCGTCCCAACCTGTACGCTCCCATTTTGTGGAAAAGCGCAAATATTTTAACGCATTGCCCGAATTGACACTCTCGATACGCAACCTTTACCCCGCCCAAGACATTCCACGTCGGTTATAGCTCCGTCGTCCGTCGGATATGTCTCTCCCATCGCGTATGAAAATTTATAGCTTCCGTCGGGCTGTTTTACATATAGCGGCGCCAATTTCGCGCGCGCGGGCACGCACTCCAAAAATTCGGAATTTTTTGTAAAATCCGCCGGATAATTCATATTGCGGATTTCTCCGTCGGCGAAATTTTTTTCCGCCAAAGCCTCTGATATATATTTTGCCGCATGCTCCGAAGCCGCCCTTAAATGCGGCAAAACCTCTTGCGGCACGCCTTCATGGCGGATTCTGCAAATCTCATAATATTTATGAAGCAGCCTCATCGAGCACGCAAACGAAGGCAATCCCCAGCCTGCCCCTTCCACGGCAGCCGCGAAAGTCCCGCTGCTCCAAAGAAGCGGCAATGCAACATTCTGCCCTATATTCAGCCCCGACACCACTGCGTCGGGGGGATTGTCAGCATACAGATGCCCAAGCGCTACATTCACGCAATCAGACGGCGTACCAGAAACCGTACGGCACTTAAATCCGAAAAAATCCCTCTCCTCCACCACTAAGTTGCAATGGCGGTTATAGGCTCTGCCAATCCAGCTTTGCTCGTGAGCGGGCACAACGATTTCAACTTCGCCAATCCGCGAAAGCTCCTCGGCAAATATTGGAAGAAACGGGGAATCTGCCCCGTCGTCGTTAGACAGTAGCAGGCGCATCTTTTAACGGCTCGCCGCGCAAATACCTGTTTATGCTCCGGGCGGCTATCTTCGCCTGGCCCATTGCGCTGATTACGGTTGCCGCGCCACTTACGACGTCTCCGCCGGCAAATACTTGCGGTATCGATGTCTGCAAGGTTTCAGGGTCGCATTCTATCGTCCCCTTCCTCGTCGTCTTCAAATCCGGACTTGTCATAGGTATTAGCGGATTTGGACGGTTGCCTATTGCGACAACCACTACATCGCACGGTATTTGAAATTCGCTGCCCTTTATTTCTATCGGCGAGCGGCGGCCGGAGGCATCGGGCTCGCCAAGCTCCATTCTTACGCATTCGAGCGCTATTACTTTGCCGTTGTCGTCTAGCACAACCCTCTTGGGGTTTGTGAGCATCTGAAATACAACACCTTCGTCTTTCGCGTGGTGTATCTCCTCTTTGCGGGCGGGCATCTGTTCGAGCGCGCGGCGGTAGACTATCGTAGATTTCGCGCCTATGCGCAGAGCCGTTCTGGACGAGTCCATCGCGACATTTCCGCCGCCCACGGTTATTATGTGCTTCGCCCTGATTGGAGTCGTTCCGTGCTCGGGAAAATCGTAGGCCTTCATCAGGTTAAAACGCGTCAGAAATTCGTTCGCAGAGAACACTCCAACTCCGTTCTCGCCGTGTATGCCAAGGAACATCGGAAGCCCCGCTCCGGAACCCAAAAACACCGCGTCAAACCCCTCATCGAGCAGGCTTTCGAGCGACCTTAACTTTCCTACAACATAGTTTAAATGTATCTTGACACCAAGCTTTTTGAGCCCTTCGACTTCGTGTGTGACAATCTCCTTTGGGAGTCTGAATTGCGGAATGCCGTACATCAAAACACCGCCGGGCAAATGCAAAGCCTCAAATACCTCGACTTCATGCCCCGCTATCGCCAAGTCCGCCGCAGCCGTTATTCCGGCGGGGCCGCAACCGATTACCGCAACCCTCTTTCCGGTAGGAGCCGCCTTCTCGGGCGTCTTTTCAAGATTGTGTTGGCGCACATAGTCCGCCGCAAATCTTTCAAGCGCGCCTATCGCAACTGGCTCTCCGCGGATTCCCAGCACGCAGCTTCCCTCGCACTGGTTTTCCTGCGGGCATACGCGGCCGCATACTGCCGGCAGCGCCGTTTGTGTCTTGAGCTTTTCGGCGGCCGCTTGCGGATTGCCATGCGAAATTTCGGCAATAAATTGCGGTATGTTTATGTTTACAGGGCACGCCGTCTTGCAGCGGGGCTTCGGGCATTGTAGGCAACGGCTTGCTTCGTCCATCGCCATTTCAAGAGTTATACCGTAGGGAACTTCCTCAAAATTGGAAGCTCGGCGCGACGGATCCTGCTCGGGCATCTTCATGCGCGGCAGCCCGGACGCCTTTATTTTCCTTGCTTTCTCTTCTGACATTTCAACTCTCCGGAAAATTTTTTATTTGGATTGATAGCATTTGCTATCCAGATGGCGGGGCATTGCCTCCACCTCCAGAAGCCTGTACGCTGAACGCCTCTTTGACAGCTCGTCGAAATCGACTTTGTTAAGCCGGAAGAACGGGCCTTCAACACAGGCAAACTTCGTCTCTCCGCCAACCGTCACTCGGCACGCTCCGCACATGCCGGTTCCGTCCACCATTATCGGATTTAACGAACAGAACATGTCTATGCTGTCTGAAACGGGCGCCTTTGAAGCGCACTGCTTCATCATAAATACGCATCCGACGGCTATAATCTCGTCGAATTCTCCGCCGCGCTCCTGCATTGCGTTTATGCAGCCGCCCTTGCGGCCTTCGCTACCGTCGCGCGTGAATACCATTAACTCGTCGCTTACTTCCGAAAGCTTGTCTTTATAGTAAAGCATGTATGATGACGACGCCTCTATAGCACTCACTACCTTTACCCCGCGCTTTTTCAATTCGCGGGCTATCGAGTATATTGCGGCTATGCCGTAGCAGCCGCCAAGAAACAGAGCCTTGGAGCCTGGCTTGAATTGCTCCATGTCAAGCGGCGTCCCGAGCGGCCCGCTCAACACAGCGAGCCTGTCGCCCTTTTGCAGCGACGCTATTTCAGCGCTCGAGCGGCCGACTTCCTCTATTATAAATTTCACCCAACCTTCGTCCGCATTCCAGTCTATTAGCGTAAACGGAGACCTTTCGCTGTTGGAGTTTGCCATAAGTATAGCAAACTGCCCGGGCTTGGCAAATTTCGCGGCCTCGGGCGCCTTGACCGTAAGCTCGTGGAAGTTCGGGACCAACATCTTGTTTTCGAGTATCTCAAAGCCGTCCGAATTTTTGGCGGCTTCAGCCGCGAGCTTTTCATCGGATTTTTTAAGCCCAAGCATCTGCAAATCGGGCGCGTAATCGGCAAAGAAATGCCCAAGAAAGCGGTTTGGCAGAGCCGACTTGTCTTCCGTGGGAGACTTAAAATCGGCAGGCAGCGGTTCGAGCTCGAAATCGTACTTCTTGACGTCCGCCGCCGTCTTCTTGCAAATATCGCACATATACCCGTTGAGAGGGCGCTGTTCGCCGGCAGACGCCACCGCCGCAGTCACAGCTATCTTTTTGCCGTCAGCGTCGCCTATCGTTCCGGACGTTTCGGCAAACAGGCTTATCGGCATCACCACCTCCGCCAATTTCTGCACGGGCGTTTTCAACACGTCGCACACGGCCAAATGCGGTATTTTCTTGGCAATTTGCGGAGTAATGTAGTTGCCGTACACCAAAACTGCGGCGTATTTGCCATTTTCCAAATCGGCCGATACGTCGGCAGGAAGGTCGGCGGCCGAGGAGTCCAAAGGCATTTCTATCTCCTTGCCCCCAAATTCTCCGGCAATAGCGCGCATAGCCTTTCGGCTCTCGTAGGTCGCGCCCTTGTTGGATATCACAAGCAGCGACCCCTTATTTTCGGATAGAATTTCAAAAAGCTTTTCGACGGCGTCCTCGGGACTCGCGGGAACCTGCTCCTTGCCACGCCTGACAGCCGCCCTGCGCAACCTCGTAGGCGCGTTTATTATCTGGGGGAGCGCAAACCTTCCAAGCGGGCATATCGCGCTTTCCTTGTTCAGCGCAACCATTCCTGCCGAAATGATTTTTCCGCCCTTTATGCGCAAGTTTATCTTGCAATGTTTCGGGCACATTGCACACCTGCTCTCGACAACCTTGTCGGGCTCGCCAAACCATTTTCCCCACCTGTCCGTCAGGCAGCCCGTCGGGCAGGCGTCTATGCACGCCCCGCAAAACAGGCATTCCTCCGAACTCCAAGACCTCCCGAAAGCCGCGGATATGCGCGCCTTCTTGCCGCGGTTGGCTATGCTTATCGCGGGCTTTGAGTGTATTTTTTCGCACACCCTAAAGCACCTTCCGCACAATACGCACAAATTGTGGTCTTTGTCGATAAAAGGATCGTTGCGCTCTACTTTCGACGGGTCGTATATCATCGGCAACCCTATGTCGCGCACGTATGTGCCCAGCGCCACCTTGCGAAGTTCGCAGCCGGGGCGGTTTGAGCACGAACCGCAGCGCGTCGCGGATGTCGCGCGCGTGGGGGTCTTTTTCTCGCTCTCGCACTCCTCGCGCGATTCGCACACCAAGCACGGCGACGGATGGGAACTCATCATCAGCTCTATCGTGCGCCTGCGCTGCGTCTCGAGCTGCTCGGACGTCGTGCGCACAACCATTCCGTCGGCAACGGGCGTCGTGCAGGACGTCGGCGTTCCCCTCATTCCGTCTATCTCGACAACGCACAAACGGCATGCTCCGTACGGCTCAAGCTCGTCGTGCGCGCAAAGTGAAGGTATGAATATTCCGGCTTTCTTCGCCGCCTGCAATACCGTCATGCCGGGTTCTGCCTCTACTTGGCGGCCGTCTATTGTAATCTTAAAATTGCTCATGCTCTTATCTCCTCGATATTGCCCCGAATCTGCATGTCTGATAGCAGGCTCCGCAGGATATGCACTTGTCCGCGTCTATTGTGTGCGGCTTTTTCACTCCGCCGGATATCGCGCCGGTCGGGCAAACCCTCTCGCATGCGGTGCAACCCGTGCACTTCTCGGCATCGACCGAAAAATGAACAAGCTGCGGGCAGACCAACGCCGGGCAACGCTTTTCTTTTATATGCGCCACATATTCGTCTTCAAAATACCTGAGAGTCGTCAACACAGGGTTGGGTGCAGTCTGCCCAAGCCCGCATAGCGACGACTGCTTCATCGTAAACGCTATTTTTTTGAGGCGCTCCAAATCCTCCATCTCGCCCTTCCCGGACGTTATTTTCTCGAGAATTGCATGCATGTGCTGCGTACCCATTCGGCAGGGTATGCACTTTCCGCAAGACTCGTTTTCTGTAAAGTTGACGAAAAATTTTGCGACCTCAACCATGCATGAGTCTTCGTTCATCACCACGAGACCCCCGGACCCAATTATCGAACCGACAGCCGCAAGATGTTCGTAATCGACCGGTATAGATAAATGCTCAGGCGTAAGACACCCGCCTGAAGGCCCACCCGTCTGCACAGCCTTGAATTTTTTGCAGTCCGCGCAGCCTCCGCCTATCTTGTTTATAATGTCGTCAAGCTTCATTCCAAGCTCGACTTCTATCAACCCGGTGCGTTTTATCTTGCCCGCAAGCGAAAACGTCTTGGTCCCCTTGCTTTTTTCCGAACCGAGAGCGGAATACATTCCGGCACCTTCGCGCATAATTGAACTCACCGCAGCGAGTGTCTCCACATTATTTATATTAGTGGGTTTGCCAAAAAGCCCCTTCGCCGCAGGGAAAGGCGGCTTCGGGCGCGGCATTGCCCTGACGCCCTCTATGCTCGCCATTAGGGAAGTTTCTTCGCCGCATACGAATGCTCCGGAGCCTTTCTTTATTTTTATCTCAAATTTAAATCCGTTCGGAAGCTCCTTCTTTAAAAGCCCGGCTTCCTCAGCCTGCTTTATCGCTTTCTTTAAACGTTGTATTGCAAGCGGATATTCGGAACGCACGTATATGTATGCGCACTCGGCGCCTATCGCATAGCCTGCTATCATCAATCCTTCGAGAACGCTGTGGGGGTCGCCTTCAAGTACAGACCTATCCATAAATGCGCCCGGATCGCCCTCGTCGGCATTGCAGATTATATATTTTATCGGCGAAGTCTTTGAAGCGCGCGCAAATCCCCATTTTACTCCTGTCGGGAATCCGGCGCCTCCCCTGCCGCGCAATCCGCTTGCCTTCACTTCCTCGATTACCTCTTCCGGCGTCATCGAAAAAGCCCTTTCCAAACCTTCATATCCGCCGCGGGCGAGATAATGCCCAAAATTCTCGGGATCTATAAAGCCGCAGTTGCGCAAAACCACCCTCTTTTGAAGCTCCACCATCGGGTGTTTGCAAAACGGCTTTATTCCGCGAAATTCGCTCTCGCACATTGCCGCTTCCGCTTTTTCAGCAACGGGATTCCCGTTTAGCAGATGTTCGTCGACTAATTTTATAACGTCTTTCGGCTTTACGTTTGAATATAAAATAGAAGGCTCACCCCCGCGTTTTATCTCGACGAGCGGCTCAGCATAGCAGAGCCCGATGCAAGCGGTTTCCACAACATCGACCTTATCTTCCAAGCCTTTTTCTTTCAGAACCTTTTTAAATTCGTCCATTACCGCGCCGGCTCCAGCCGCGCGCCCGCAAGTTGCGGCTCCGACCATCACTCGCGCGCTGTTTTGGAATTTTTCCCATTCCTTTTTGGCGGCTGCCCTTAAATTTTCGAGAATCTTCATGGCTATTTCAGGGATTTTAGGATTTTTTCTATTTCCGCAAGCGTCACGCGCGCATGAACTTTTTCGTCAACTACCATTGCGGGAGCGAGTGCGCAAGCTCCAAGGCATGCGACCCTTTCCAAACTCACAAGTCCATCGGGGGTAGTCTCGCCCTCCTTTATGCCGAGCCTCTCTTCGAGCGCCGCCAATAGGGAGCCCGATCCCCTCACGTGGCATGCCGTTCCCTTGCATACTTTTATAGTGTGCTTGCCGGGCTTTTTGAATTTAAATTGGGCGTAAAAACTCGCTACCGAATAAACATCAGCCTCGGAAACCGAAAAATATTCGGCGCACTCTTTTACCGCCTCCGGACTTATAAATCCGTCCTTTTCCTGAATATCCTGCAATACGCTCACGAGATTTTCCCGCTTTGGCGGATATGCCTCGAGAACGCTCTTAAACCTGCATTCTGTCATAATCTAAACAAAAGCTTTTATTTTTTGGTTAATATGCGTCTTTTATTATTCAAAAAGCGGCCGCTCTTTGAAATTTGGAAATGATTTCTGATTATCAGAGTCTATTCAGGTTTTTTGCAATATTTTTCCGCTCTTTTTTTCTATTTTAAAAAAAAAAATACATTTTTGGACATTCTTTTTCTTCTCTCATTTTTTTATTCAGACTCACTACTTAATCGTTTGAGCTTTTATCTCTATATTTTCTCTCTTACAATTTTGTACTTTTTCGGGCGCTTCTAAAATTGTATAAAACTATGTTGATAACTTGTAAATTTTAGCTCAATAAATTGTAAACTTGTAAATAAATCGACGTTCTCCACATTATACGCACCGCTATTCCTAATACTTTAATTTTATAAGTAATTTACATACAATATTAAAAAAAGTTATTACACTTGTTCCCAATTTATAATAATAAAGTTAGATTTAAATTAAAATTCTTATCATTATAAAATATTTCTCTCAAAAAGAAATGAACCTGAACCGTCCTTAAAATCATCCGGCAAAGAAGTTCCACCGCAAACCTGTTTAAATTCCGGAAAATTCCTTAAAAACCAACTCGCGTTTTCTTCGTTCTCTTCAGGCTCAATTGAGCATGTAGAATAAACTAATCTTCCGCCAGGTCTTACAAATTCAGAGGCTTTTGAAATCAATTTCTTTTGAAAGTCGGCAGACTTTGCTATGTCGCCTTCAGAAAGTCTGTATCGGGCATCTGGACGCCTCCTTAAAACTCCTGTATTGGAACATGGGGCGTCGAGCAAAACGCAGTCAAACTTCAAAGGCAAGCCGCGAGATTCGAGCTTTTTTGCGAGTTTTTCCGAATTTAAGTCTGCTTCCAATACATAGGTTTTTAGAAAATCTATCTTGGAAATGTTTTCTCTTAGATTGCATATGCGCGGACCGGGAATGTCAACGCTTACAAGAGTGCTCGATCTGCATTTTTCTTCGTCAAAATTAGCCGACTCTCTAATTAAATCTGCGCAAAAGCGCGATTTTCCTCCAGGGGAAGCGCATAAATCCAACACAATTTCGCCAAATTTTGGATTTAAAAGCGACGGCGCAAAGGAAGTTGAAGGATCTTGAATGTAAAATTCCCCAGACTCCAGTAGTTTTTTTGCAGTTTCCCATTCACCACTTTTTAAAATCTTAAAATTTTTAAAAGGTGTGTCGGACAAAACATCTTTATACTCAATTTCAAGATTTTTTGCTCTTTTGGAACCAGAGGATCTCAAAAATACGCATGACGGATTTTGATCGTTTTTTAAAATTTCAAGCGCCTTCTCAAACCCAAAAGTATCTACCCATTTTTTAACCAGCCATTCGGGGTGGCTGTATGCCAAAGAAATGCTCTCTAATGCCCGTGAATTTTTAGAATCTTCCAAAATTTTTTCAAACTTGACAGGAAACTTTCTCAATACGGCGTTTACAAAACCCGATTCCCCCTTTGAAAAATCGGCCTTTACAAATTCCACCCAAGAATCGACAGATTGAAAGGTCTTTTTTCGGCTTAAAATATCGGCGCATGCGCAATACAAAGCACTCTTTAATGCGCTGCGCGGAGGCTTCTTGCATAGCTTTATTACTATGTTTTCAATACTTAATAAATTTCTAAGCAAAGTCTTAAAAACAGAATTAGTGTCACCGCTTTTTAATTTGCTTCCGCCTACATAAAAACTCTTTTCAAATATAGAGTCGGCTTTGGCGCCCGACGTTAAATATCTTTCAACCGCTTTTACAAGCGCGCGCTTCTCCTCAAAATCAAAAGTCTTCCCGACACAATCTTTCATTTTTCTAATGCAACGCATTCAAAATCTTATCCCAAAACAAAGAAATCCTGCATTTTTTTACGAAAAAATGTACAAACCTCAAAAGACGTCAAAGATAAAATTGACAAATCCTCTGAATGGTTCATTTTAAGGATAATCATAGATTGCGTAAACTCGTCCACATAACATTGCAATCCGGACAAATTTTACGCTTTTTTTGAAAAAATGCAAAAATCCCTAAGCGCAAACCATCAATTAAAATACGCTCGGGATATTTTTGCAAAGTGCAGTCATGGCACATAACGCAAGACTATAAAAAAATGAATCCGGAATCAATAGATCGCCTTATAGCTAAAAATCCCAAACTGCGCAACAAGCGCCAAAAACTTGAACAATTGCACGACGGCGCATATTGCATGCACGGCAGCTGGGGTTTCGGCCGCATCGTATCTTACGACGAAGCTTCTAAAAAGCTCATTATAGATTTTGAAGGAAAACCGGGCCATAAAATGGATCCGGTCTTCTGCGTTGATAAACTCGAAGTGCTCGACGACGACAACCTTCTTGTCCGCTACCGCACCGACCGCGAAAACCTCGAAAAGGAAATGAAAGATAGCGGCGAATTTGTGGTCTCCTACCTCGAGAAAAAACCGGATATGTCGGCAAGCCCGATTGAGCTCGAAACTGTATTCAAACAGCTCTTCGGGTATGTAGCAGAAAACCCGTCTATTTCTGAAAAGGAACTTGCGGAAAAAAATAAGGCTGCCGAAAAAGCGTACAGGTCTTGGTGGAATAAGGCAAAAGAAGCCTTGTTTAGAAATCCGCGCGTGGCTTGCCCGAAAGCCAAAGGCGAATCTTATTCCCTGCGCGCAAAAGAGGAGGAAATGAAGCCGGAACAGGAAGTCTTGCGCGAATACTTCCTCAACAGAGAACCCAAGAAAAAAATACTCCTCGCAGAAAAACTTTATAAGACGGCAACCGACGACAGCGTCGAAGAAATTAAAGCCGACCTCCCCAAAATAAAAGAAGAATTGACCGAGGCCATTAAAAAAGCGCGCTCACTAAACGACGCCGACAGGCTCCACGGAATATGGGTGAGAAACAATCTCGTCCGCTATCTCTACCCGGGCGAAGAAGAGAAAGTCGAAGAAATTGCCCCGCGAAGCAAAGATATTATCCTAGCTGCAGTTGAGCGCGACCCCAAAGACGGACTCAACAACCTTGCTAAAAATCTCCCGTCTTCGTACCTCGAGCGTTTCCTCGACCTTCTAACCCGCATATTTGTGGAAGATTGGCGCGACCGCATTATAGATCTTCTCAAATACAGTGAAGGCCGTTTTACAAAAGAGTGCGTCGACTTTCTACTAAGCTGGGACGTATCTAAAAATTCGCACTTCGTAAAAGGCGCGGAAATCCCCGACGACGGCAAAGGCGTAACTTCGCGCCAACTAATAAAGGACTGCCTCAAAAGGTGGCTCGAAGAACAAACTTTGCGCGGTCCGGTAATTTTGTGGATTGTTAAAAACCGCAATGCTGCCGCCTACAAAGACATACTCTCGCCGCTCATTGGCGAAGACTTGCTCAGTGCGCTGCTCGCCGCAGTCGACGACGAAGCTTTGCAGAGGGAAACCGTTGTCACAACAGCGCGAATTGCCCTCGCCGACGCCCTCAGCGACGACAAAGACTTGATAAAAGATATGCTCGAAAGTTCGACCGCCGACACGGCGCGCGACTTGGCGCAAACCCTTTTGCTTAACCAGGGCTTTGAAGACCTTACCAAAAAGTCGATTCTCGCAAGAATAATAAAAGTTTTCCCGAGCGTGCAAACGCTCGTCGCGACAAAATCTTCCGATTCAAAGGAAAAACGTCTGCTCGTTTCCTCCTGGAGCTTGCAGGCGCGCCGCGAAGAACTCGAAGACATCGTCAAGAATCAACTCCCCGCGAGCAAACTCGCAATCGAAGCCGCACGCGAGCTCGGCGACTTGCGCGAAAACTCGGAATACAAAATGGCGCGCGAGCACGACGAAGTTCTTTCCGCACGCCGCGGACAACTCGAACGCGACATCGCAGGCGCGGAAGTATTCGACTTCAACTCAACTCCCACCGACAAAGTCGGTATCGGTTCAATCGTCAGCCTTGTCACAAACAAGGGCGAAGAACTTACTTGCACTATTCTCGGCGCATGGGACAGCGATACGGCCAAGAACATTTTCTCCTACCAGACTCCTTTGGCGCAGGCGCTGCTTGACCACAAAGTTGGGGACACAGTCGAGACAAACATCAATGGCCATGCGACGCTCTGGACTATCAAGAGCATTTCACGCTATATCGACACTGTAAAATAGTTTGCTTTTCTGCGAAAATTTTGAGGGCGGCTTCGTTAAAAAACGGAGCCGTTTTTTTTGGGGTTTAAAAAATGATATTAGGGTAAACGCGATTTTAATTGTTCCATATGGAACAATCTTTTTGCCTTTATTCTATTTAATATGGGCGCGTTCCCAGTCTGACAAATGTTCTTTATCCCGAAATTTAAGGGACTGATTTTTTAATGAAAAAGCCGCATCTTTTTAAGAGGCGGCTTGTAATATTTTGCGAAAATTTAAATTTCCGCTTTTATATATTTATAGAGTTTTGCCCGCTTTTGAGTTTTATCTCCTTGCCGTTGTGAATAAATACTCCGTCGAGCTTTTCGGGAAGGACTACTTTGCCCTCAAGCTTTCCGCCGCTGTTCTTCAAAGATAATTCTATAATTCCATTTGGATGGGGAACCTTTCCCTCGACAAAGTCGAACTTTCCGAGATTCGGCTCTATCCGCACAGACTTGAAACCGTATTCTCCGGGGTTCACCCCGCATACGAGCGAAAGCAGATGATAGTTGGGGCTTGAACTCCACGCATGGCAGTCGGAACGCGTGGGCTCCGGAGTTTCCGCAAATGTTGTAAGCCCGATATTTAACATATCGCGCCACGGATCGAGGGAGTCGGCATATTTGTCGGAGGCTCCTACTTTGCGCATAGCCTCGGTCAGGTAAAACCTGTAATAAAACGTACATTGGTCGAGCGATTTGTCGCTGATAATTTTTTCAAAAAGCTCTCGCTGTTTTTCGGCTGGTATGGCGTCGGCTAGAATTGCCATTATATTGGCGTGCTGGCTCGATTTCTCCGCGCCGGCATAATTCATAAAAAGTCCTTTTGATTCATCGTAGCAGTTTTTTCTGACGGCATCGGCGATTTCGCGGCTCTTTTGGGCGTACTCGTCGGCTTCGCGCACGCAACCCATATAACGCATTAAGTTGGCGGCACTTTTTAGCGCGTATGCAAAGTGCAAAGAATTTATCGACGACGCAGCGTCTTCCGTTTCTGGCGCGTAGCCGTGTTTCCATGTAGTCACCCAGTCGACAAAATTCCAATGGTTTAGCATCGGGCGGAGCATGCCGCTTTTGGAATCGATTTGTTTGAAAAACCAGCCGAATACTGCCCGCACTCCATCTAAATGTTCTTTTACAAATTGCGGGTCGTCGCGGTGCTTTGCGAAATCGTCGAGCATTGAAACCCAATAAAGAGCAAACGGGGGTATATATTGTTTGACTCTCGTTGGATAGCGCGACTTCACAAGGCCGTCGGAACCCCGCGAATAATCGAAGTTTGATATTGCTTGCCTTGCAAGCCTGTCGTCGCCTGAAACGTACAATGATATTAGCGCCTGTATGCGCGTGTCGCCCACATATTGCAGCTGTTCGTAATAGGGGCAGTCAAAATACGTCTCGATGGCGCAGAGCCTCGCCGTTCTCCACCCTACATTCCATATATCCGATACGGACTTGTCAGAGGTTTCAAATGAGCCTTTCTCCTTAAACGGGTAGCCGGTAAAAACTCCGTAAAAGTCTTCTATGTCGAGCGGCTCATCGGCGGTCTTTATATCGACCGACACATAGCGGTAGGTTCGGAACCATAGGGTTGAAAAGTCGCGCTTTGTTCCGCCGTCGGGCATAAAGACGTCGAAAGGAGCTGAATTACTAAAATCGCGGCCTTCTATGGAGTTCCTATTTCCCTTTTTCCCATTCTTGTCAAATAGAGCTTCGGCGTATGTCACTTTTACGACAGAGCCTTTGCCACGGCTTGACACAAAATGTACATATGCGTTTGTGAGAAAGTCGTTGTCCAGTATAAAACTGCACTCCGAATTTGCAGGTATTGTTAATTTTTCGCCTTTTATAAAGTTTGAAGGATTTTCTACGCCCGTATGCTTGCGTATTTTTGAAAGGCGCATTAGTTTTTCTTCTAGCTGCGGAATTTCACGCTTTACGAGCATCCAATTCTGGTTTTCTCCATAGGGGCCGGTGGCGCACATGCCTCTGGCTATTTTTTTTGCGTCTGCCCATGAGAAATCGTCGAAGTCTTCGGAAGTCCAGCCCCAGTCGTATTTGGAACCGTCAATAGCGTCGGTCGTGCCGGTAAAGCTAAAATTGTTTACGCCTTTGAATCCGCGCTGTTCCGGTCTTGAGTAGGCGGAGGAAACTTTTACTTTCCAATTAGCCGGGGTTGCTATGAATTCTTCGGCCTTTGTTGCGCCGTCTAAAATGAATCCAGTTCTGTTGGTCACTTGCGCGGCAGGCGCAAATTCAGCGTAATTCCATACGAGGGCGGCGATTGTATTTTTGCCTTTTTTTAAGTATGGGGATATGTCTATTGTATCGTACCTCCAATGTTCAATATCGCCGCGCGCGGGGCCGGTTGCTATGGATTTCCCGTTTACATAAAGCCGAAAGCGGTTGTCGGCGGATACGTTTATCTCGAATTTTTCGGGTTTTTCGGGCAATTCAAAAGTCCGGCGAAAGTGCAAAATTTCATATTTATTGCCGTCCGATTCCGGAGTGGAGCACCATGATGCATTCCACGTTTTGTTTCCCGTTGAAAATGGATATTTATATTGGGCTGCAGAAAGGGTTACGTTCGCCCCAAAAATAAATGCCGCCAAAGTTAAGCAGAATGCAAATTTTTTCATGAAAACAAAAATATCATCAAAAAACCAAATGTTTCAATAGTAATTTAAATAAAAAAGCCCCGCCGATAAAAGCGGGACTCTTACACATCAAACAGCGAATATAATAATATAAAACCGACTATTTGTCGAAAGTTTCAATAACCTCAATTAGCTCTTGCGGAGTCTTGGTCTGCAAGCCCTCCAAAATTTTAACCTTATCGGTTTTGGGATTTATTATAACTATTGTGGGGAAGTAACGCAGTCTGTATTTTTCCGCAAGTTCGAGCATTTTCTTTGCATTTTTCCTGTCGGCAGGTTCTCCGCCGCGTTTAAAATCGGCAAGGACTACATGCAATTTCTCGTTTGCGTATTTTGCGAATTCGTCCGTTCCCACCACAAATTTATGCAACATCTTACATGGCGGGCACCAGTCGAGCCCCGCAAATTCAAGCATTAATTTTTTCCCTTCTTTTTTGGCTGCCTCATACGCCTTGTCGAAGTCGGTTTCTGCCTTTAATACCGCTGCTTTTACTTCTGATTTTGCGGATTTCGGAGCTTCCTGCGCATGCGATATGCCGGCTGTTCCAAATACAAAAAACGACAATATCGCCGCCAAAAGATATGTTTTTTTGCTGATTTTTTTCATGTATGCCTTTATGTAAAGAATGTTTATTTAGACTCTTTCTGATAAAATATGTTCTGTAGATTCGGCAATTACTTTTAACTTCGTCAGTATTTAGAAAAAATAAAGCTATTTTTCAAAAAGGCTCATTTGCGCGCCGCGCAGCAACCCGTAATTTTTCAGAATCCTCAACATCTGCATTAAATCGCTCTTTACGTAATTTGTATTTGGCTCAACAGAATCTATTAGCCATCTCAACATTTGCGGAAATGTCACCGCTCCGTCTATTCCGCGCGAGCGCATTGCAGCTATGCTCTTTTGCTTTTCTGCGCGAGATTTTGGCAAGTCGGCAACCGCAACTATTTTCATAATTCCGTCTTTCTCGCCAAAAAAGTCTTCCGCTTTTTTAATGGCAGACCTTTGGACAAAATCGAATATGCCGCCTTTTGATGCATTTATCATATTTTCGGTGAAGTTTGCCGTGTGCCATGCCTTTACCGCGACTATTGCGCGGCGGCATTTTTTGAGTTCCGCAGGCGTCATTAAAAAGGCGGGCTCGCCCTCGGAGGGGTTTGGATTTTCCACAAAGAAATCTATATTTTCGTCGGCCCTCTTTTTGCGGGATTGGACTTGGTATTTATTTGCCTGGCAAACGAGAAACCCATTCGCTTCAAAATACTCTCTAACTATATTTTCATCAATGCCTGCCATATTTTATAGCCTATTTTATTCGCGGCTTTGGTTCAAGCAAAAATGAAAGAGACGCTATTTGCAATTTTTAACTGTTTGATTAATTTTACTCAAAAATTTATTGATTCGATTGGCACTTTTAATAAAAAAATTCTATTCTTAACCTATGAAAACTAAAACATTATCATCTAAAAAGATCTCATCTTCCATTCCGTTAATTAAAAACGCTCTAACCGGAATGCTTCTGAGCGGTGCAATGTTTGTATCCTCTTTTTCATCTTTCGCACAGGAATCAACCGATTATTATTGGCGCGGCCAAGGTTGGGGCTTCGATTTTAATTCGGAAACCCCCTCTTTGTGGAAAACCGACGCATCGGGCACAGTTTCCCATCAGACGGTTCCTTCTGAAACATCGAACATCTTTTTCGATGTCAATAACCCAAGTATGAAGCACGTCAGAATGGACCAAACAATAAGTGGCCTAAAAGTAAATTCAGTCACTGCGACAGTTGCCACTGAGATTAACATGACAAAACCGATGTCTGTTATTTCGGATTGGTCAAGCTATGTAAATGCAGATGCAAAATATGTTCCCACTTATGCTGCAGATTATGCTTCGTCTAAATCTATTAGAATCGTTGCCGACAATGTGGATTTTCTATCGGTAGGCGGGAATATGACCCTCACGACAGACAAGTATTTTAATTCACGTTTTCGTCTTGGCTATTTGCAAGCTACTTCCGCTTATACTTTAACTGTCGGAGGTGCGCTCAACTTTGTTAAAAACGGCGCAGACACTGTCGGGTACCACGCCTTTGACATGATTGCTTCCGACAGCAATACAGGAACTTTGTTTGACCTTGATATTGGAGGATTGAATTCAAGCGGCAAAGCCGTTTACATGACGACCGCTAAAAACGGGACTGTCGGAATAAACTTTAACAATAATTCCTCCGGCGTATTTGCAGGCGGCTCTTTTGAGGGCGTCTTCGCAACGGAAAGCGGCGTAAGTTCCCAGCTAAATATAAACATGAATGGCAGCGGCACTCAATCCATTACAATATACAAGGCAGCCAACGGCAGCCAACATGGTTTTGAAAACGATTTGGACGGGAAAAAGGATATGAGCATTGGCATTGTCACTGTAAACAGCGGCAAGTTTATAATGAATACGGAAGTTTCCGTTGAGAACCTCTATTTATATGGCGGGACGCTTCAATTTTCTTCTCCGGAAAAAGTCGGCGGGCTGACGATAGACAGTGGAGACAGTGTGACGTTGCTGTTTGACGGCACTATAAAAACCGGAGACTTGTTTATTGGAGCAAGTCCGATAGATATAGTATTTTCGGCGGAAGATCTTGCCTCGCAGAAAATAACTGTTTTTGAGTTCGATTATTTGGTAGATAACATTGATGTTGAAAGCGTCTTTACGGCGTATGATGAATCTGGAAAAATCCTCGAAGGCAACTTTGAGCTGGTAGGCGAAATGGGTGGCGCGGGAAGCCTTATATACAATGTTCCGGAACCGGAAGCAGTCGCGGCTCTTCTTGGAATTGCGGTTCTTGTTTTCGCGCTGCGCCGCAGAAAATAAAATTTCTTTCTTCTTTCAATGGCGAATCCTACCCGGGTTCGCCTTTTTTGTTTTATTGGCACATGCAGACATTCTTATCAACAAAGAGAGCCAGGCTTATCTTTTTGAATAGATGCAATTCCGAATGCTTTTTTTCCCATTCTGATTTCTCCGCTTGACGCTTTCCGCTCGGAAGCTGAAATAAAGTCGGCATATATTTGAAGCTCGGCGCACTTTTTAATTCGTTTTAAAAATTATATAATTAACTTTTTTACAGTGGTGCACTTTGGCATAGCGAGACGAGATAATATGCCACGTTAATTTAAATAGTATGTACGCAAAAAAAAGCGCGCAATATGCGCGCTCTATAAATTTTTTCTATATGTGTTGGTATTAGCTTTTACCTATTTGATAGTAAGGATAACGTTTTTGTCAGACTTGGAATGGCGGCCGACTTCTCCCTCGGTTATCGTTGCCTTTAAGTTGCCTACATTTACCGTTTGTCCAAAGGAATACGGATTCCCATTTACCGTAAAGTGTGTAAGCTTTCCAAGTTGGCTCTGTTTATTGGAAAATTCTATCAGAACATAAGTTCCCTTTTTAATCTTAGGTGTTATTTTAAGCTCAAAATCGCATCCGGTAAAGTCAGCGTCAGATCCAAATTTTAGCTCGGGAACTTTTCCGTCTTCCTCTATCATCTGAATCTTAAATGCCCATTGTTCTGGCTTTTCAGAAAAAATGGTGTCCAAAACAGTTCCTTCCCCAAAGGTAGCAACCGTCTTGCCTTCCAATATGAGAGTAAATCCGCCGCGTGTGCTCGAATTTACCAACGGGTGGACTGGTATTATGCAACCCATTGCCCCCGCCATATTAAATTGCGTATTCTTAAGCCTCATTATGCCGTTGCCTATGCCGCGGTGTCCGTCCCAATATCCTATCGAAAGATTGCCGCCAAATTCCATGTTGCAATTCTCAAATGAAATGGTCGTGGTTCCGCCGCCAGGTATGCTTGTTCCAAGCCCGCGCTTGACTTTTATCGTTTTTCCCTTCGCGGTAATCGTCGATCCGTCGCCGTTTGATATCGCGCCAACATTCACATTCGCGTCTATGTCCAACTTATACGATCCATATCTCGTCGCAAGAGTATCGTTTGTGCCGGGCTTCGACGGCAATGGCGGCGTTTCAAAATCTCCGCTGCTCCCCCACGTGCATGTGGAGTACTTCATCGTCTTTTCCTCTTCTGTCTCGGGATTCCTCTTGCCCGCATAGTAGGTCAAAGCAAATGCGTTCGCGCACGATGCCAATAGTATGGCGAAAAGTTTTATTGCATTTATTGTTTTCATTGATGGAGCGTATAAATAAATTTCCCATAAGACGAAGCGCTTCGCGCAACAACGCCTTTTTCTCTATTTTATTTTTATGTTTTTTTTACTTGTGTCAAGAAGCTTATTGAATTCTATCCCTACCCCATAAATCAGAATTAAATTAGCTTCCCTTCCCTATCGCGCCGCAAATAACCCCCCAATATAGGCGCAATTTGGCCGCACTATTTTATGACCTCTTGCGGCGGCTCTTTGCAAGCAACCCGGCTATCGCCACGCGCGCACGTGATTCCAACCTCTCTATCTCGTCGGGATCGACATTCGCATTTTTTGCCTCCTCCAACGCTTTCTCGGCAGCTTCGCGCGCCTTCTGCATCTCGTCTTCGTCAAACCTCTGAACGTCTATCGCCGACTCCGTAAGCACTGATACCGTATCTGCTATGCAGCGCGCGTAGCCGGTGTCCACAGCTATGCTCTCTTCGCTCCCGCCGCTTATGGCAAGCACTGCCCCTGCGTCTAGTATCGTAATCAACGGTATGTGACCAGGCAATATCTGTATCTCGCCGTCGCTTGCCGGCAGCGTTACGGCGTCCAATTCGCCCTTGCGATACACCACTCCTACGGGCGTCACTATTTCAAGCGTAAGCGACATTATTTACCCTTGTTCTTTTCGTACGATTCCAACACTTCCTCTATCGTGCCCTTATACGAAAAATCGTTCTCGTTCACATAGTCGAGCTTGCCGTCGAGTATCATGGCAAATCCCTTTATTGTTTCGGATACGGGTACATACGTTCCGGGTATCCCTGAAAATACCTCCGATACGTGCATCGGGTGCGATAAATATTTTTGCACTTTCCTCGCCCTCGATACTGTAAGTTTGTCTTCGTCTGACAATTCGTCTATGCCCAATATCGCTATTATATCCTGCAAATCCTTGTACTTTTGCAGAAGCTCCTGCACTCCGCGCGCTACCCTAAAATGCTCCGCGCCAACTATGTCGGGCGAAAGCGCATTCGATGTCGACGCGAGAGGGTCTATCGCAGGATATATCCCCAACGCCGCTATCGAACGATCCAACACTATCGTGGAGTCCAAGTGCGCAAATGTATTGGCGGGCGCGGGGTCGGTTAAGTCGTCAGCAGGCACGTACACCGCCTGAAATGACGTTATCGATCCCTTCTTTGTGGAAGTTATTCGCTCTTGCAACTCGCCCATCTCTTGCGCGAGTGTCGGCTGATAGCCCACCGCAGACGGCGAACGCCCAAGCAATGCGCTGACCTCGCTGCCTGCTTGCGAAAATCTAAATATGTTGTCTATGAACAACAAGACATCCTGCCCTTGCATGTCCCTAAAATATTCGGCCATTGTAAGCGCAGTTAACGCAACCCTCATACGTGCTCCCGGAGGCTCGTTCATCTGGCCATACACAAGCGCGACTTTCGACTTCTCTGGATTCTTCTGGTCAATGACTCCAGACTCGCTCATCTCGCGGTACAAATCGTTGCCTTCTCTCGAACGTTCTCCAACCCCAGCAAATACGGAAAATCCTCCGTGCGCCTTTGCGATGTTGTGTATAAGTTCCATTATAACGACAGTCTTACCGACGCCCGCGCCGCCAAATGCCCCGACTTTCCCGCCTTTTAAAAACGGGCATATCAAGTCTATCGGCTTTATGCCTGTCTCGAGAATTTCCGTGCGCGTGCTTTGCTCCAACAATCCAGGAGCCGCCCTGTGTATCGGAAGCCTCTCGTCGGTCGCAACAGGCCCCTTCTGGTCTATCGGGTCGCCCGTCACGTTGAATATGCGCCCGAGGGTCGCCCCGCCAACCGGTACTTTTATCGGCGATTGCGTATCGACAACTTTGTCGCCCCTCCTCAACCCCTCGGTCGAGGTCATTGCAACTGTCCTAACTACTCCCTCTCCAAGCTGCTGCTGCACTTCCAATACTATTTTACCGTCCGCTCCGGTCGTCAGCGCGTTGTATATCGCTGGTATCGAGTCGCTCGGAAACTCGACGTCCACTACCGCTCCTATCACTTGTTTTATTGTCCCTGAACTCATCTCTTCGTCTTCCTTAAATTGTATCGTTGTTTGTCTCGGCGGCGGCAGATGAAAGCTCCAATATCTCTGTCGTTATCGCGGACTGCCGCGCCTTGTTGTACTCCAAGTTCAATTCAGCCATCAGAGTGTCGGCGTTGTCGCTGGCGCTCTTCATCGCAACCATTCTCGCCGAATGCTCCGACGCCTTCGCGTCCAACGCTATGTGGTGCAAGCTCTGCTTTATGTAAAATTGCGGCAGCCTCGACAAAACCTCGTCCGCAGAAGGCTCAAACTTTATATTGCGGTCCTCCTCCACACGGGGCATGCCGTCCATTTTATACGTCTTCCTGAGCCTGTCTATAAACGTATGCAAGTCGTCGACAGGCGCAAGCTTCACCAACGCCGTCTCCTGCTTGAGCGTATTTACAAATATCGGATAGAGCACCTCTATGCTCCCGTATTCGCCGCTCTCCTTCGCCAATTTTATCGCAAAGTTCGCTATCTTGCTTGTCTGCGCAAATGTCACTGTGTCGCCAATCTTAAATTGCCCCTTCAAGCTACGCCCGCTCTTGGCTATAAATCTCCCCGCGCGCGTCCCAACCGCTATGTAGTCCGCATCTGCGCGCCCTATCTCGGATATCGACTTAAATATATTCGTATTCAAGCTGCCGCACAAACCCTTGTCTGTCGAAAAAACGATTATCAAGCGCTTCTTGCCTGGCGCTACTCCGCCCGCCTGCACAAACGATTTCCCAAGGCGCTCCAATACCGTCTCTGTCAAATCCATCAACAGTATTGCATACGCCCTTCCCGCTTCCGCGCTGTTCTGCGCCTTCTTCATCTTCGACGCCGCAACAAGCTCCATCGCATGGGTTATCTGCCCGGTGCTCGCAACCGCCTTCATGCGGTTTCTTATATCGCGCATCCCTTTCATAGGCTATTACGCAAACGTTTTCCTCCATTCGGTGCATGCGGCCTTCATCTCGGCATCAAGCTCGTCGTCAAATGCCTTGCGCTCGACTATCTTCTTTAACACTTCAGCCCCGCGCGCCCTCAAATAACTTTCGAGCGAAGCTTTGGCGTCAGATACCCTCGATACCTCTACGTCCGCAAAAAATCCATTTTTGAGCGCCCACAACAGAGCAATTTCTATCTCAACGCTCATCGGATTGTTGTTCGTCTGCTTCATTATTTCGGCAAGCCTGTCGCCCTTGTCTATTATCGACTTCGTGCGGGCGTCCAAATCCGACCCAAATTGCGCAAACGCCGCGAGCTCCTTGTACTGCGCATATTCACCTTTCAGCGTTGCCGCAACCTGCTTAAACGCCTTTATCTGCGCCGACGACCCAACTCTCGATACCGATATGCCAACGGATATCGCCGGCCTTACGCCTTTGTTGAATAGATCCGTCTCCAAAAATATCTGACCGTCCGTTATAGATATGACGTTCGTCGGAATATACGCGCTTACGTCCCCCTGTTGCGTCTCAATTATTGGCAGCGCAGTAAGCGATCCATTCCCGTTCTCCTCGTTCATTCGCGCCGCCCTCTCCAACAGGCGGGAGTGCAGATAAAATACGTCGCCGGGATACGCCTCGCGACCGGAGGGGCGTTTTAGCAAAAGCGAAACTTGGCGGTACGCGGCCGCGTGCTTCGAAAGATCGTCGTACACGATTAGCGCGTCCATTCCGTTTTGCATAAAATATTCGCCCATCGCGCAACCAGAATACGGGGCTATGTACAAGTTCGCAGCATTCTCTGCCGCGGAGGCCGCAACGATTATCGTATACTTCATCGCCCCCTGCTTTTCAAGCAGCTGTATGGTTCGGGCGATGTTTGAATTCTTCTGGCCTATTGCTACGTATATCGAATACACTGGGCGGTATTCCGCGTCGCCGGCGTGCGCGTCGTTTATGCGGGCTTGGTTTATGATTGCGTCCAAGGCTATCGACGTCTTGCCGGTGCAGCGGTCGCCGATTATCAGCTCTCTCTGCCCTCTGCCTATCGGCAACATTGCGTCAACTTCAAGAATTCCGGTCTGCAACGGCTGGTTTACGGATTTTCGCGGAAGTATGCCGGGGGCTATCTTCTCAACTGGATAGTAGTCGGACGCAGATATCTCGCCCTTGCCGTCAAGCGGCCTGCCAAGCGCGTCAACGACCCTTCCCAACAACCCTTTCCCAACGGGAACGCTCAAAAGCTTTCCGGTCGTGTGGGCTTCTCCGCCTTCCTTTACTCCGGACGTGTCGCCAAGCAGTATGCACCCGACTTCGTCGGCACCGAGATTCAATGCTATGCCTATCACCCCGCCGCCAAAATCGACCATCTCGTTGTACATCACTTCGCTGAGCCCGTTCAGCCTCGCAACGCCGTCTGCAAGCGATATTATTGTTCCGACATTCGCGCGGCGGCTCTGCTTCTCAACGGCTTCTATCCTCGCCGATATCTCCTTAATTATCTCGTTCATTGCTCAAATCCTACATAATGCTTTCAAGCTCGGATTTCGCGGAACGCTCCCATATGACGTCCCCGCATGTTATCCGAACCCCGCCTATCAGCGAAGCGTCCACGCGGCGCTCGAATACCAAGTCCGCCCTTCCAGTACGCTTCGCCACAAATTCCTTCAACTTTCCGTACGCCTCATCGGAAAGTTCCCCAGCGCTCTCTATCGTCACTGTCGCAGCCTTTAACCTGCTCTTGGCCAATTTCAAGTATTTCCTCAAGATCGCGAGCTTGCGAAGATCTGAACCCTCGCGGCAGGCAACGTCACAAGCGGCGCTAACCCTTTCCGCCGCTATGCGGCCGTCGCCGTCCAGAGAACATTCCAATAACAGTTTTGCCTCGTCGCCGGCGTTCATTTCCCCTCCGATAGCTCCTTCGCTGCAAGCTCGTCCAGCTCCTTGCGCTGCTCGGCCGTTAAGACTTTGCCAACGGCCTCCTCGGCCGCCTTGGCTACAAGAACGCACAATTCAGACTTTAACTCGCGCTTCATTCGCTCTCTGTCGAGCGACAACTGCTTCTCGGAGTCGCGCCTTATCTGCGCAACCTGCTCGCCGGCTTCAACAGTGGCTTTCTCTATCGCGCTCTTGGCGTCGGCGCGCGCAGATTCAAGTATGCGCGTTGCCTCCTTTGCAGCCTCGGCAGTCTGCTTCTCAGCCTCCATTCGGGCGTTCGCAAGCTTGGCCGCAGCCTCCTCGGCATCTTTTAGCCCCTGCTCTATCTTCTCGCGGCGCTTGTCGGCAGCCGCCATCACGGGCTTAAACGCCAAATAGTACAGGGCGCACGCCACTATCGCAAACGACACCCCTTGGCTGACTAATAGCCGCCATTCTATGCCAAATTGCGAAAGAAATTCCAGCGGATTCCCACCCGCCGCAATTAAAGTGCCCATCGCCTGCCCGCCTTATTTGCCAAGAAACAGCGAATAAAATGCGACCGCTTCCGCAAGCGCCATTCCAAGTATTCCAAGCACCATTATCTTGCCGAATGCCCCGGGATTGCGCCCGACTGCGTCAACCGCCTTCGCTCCGACGAATCCTACGCCGAGAGCGGCACCAAGGCAGCCCAATCCCCCTTGTATACTGCCGCTCATGTTTCCCATTTGATTGACTGCTTCTGCTATTATTTCCGTCATTTCTTTTCCTTAGTGTTAAAATTTTAATTTTTCGTGTTAAATTTCGCGTCCTGTCTTTTTACCCGCTACTCCTCCTCATGGTTGGTTAACAGCCCAATGTACACTGCCGTGAGCAATGTAAATAAGAATGCCTGTATCAATCCAATAAGTATCTCCAATAAATAAAACGGCAGCGGAATTATCCAGGATACCCACGACGGCAAATTCGCCGCCAGATGGTGCATATTCTCCAACAATACTTCGCCTCCAAAAACATTCCCAAACAGTCGGAATGATAGAGACAACAACCTCATTATTATTGATATTATATCTATGCACCCAACTGCAAAAAATACGACAAAGAGCGATAGGTATATCGGCCAAGCTACGTCTTTCGGATCCACCTTGTTGCCAAATGTGTCGTGCAGAAACACTTTTAAACCAGCATATTTTAGTACAAAATATATCCACGCTCCAAATGAAATTATCGCCAGAGCAAGCGTCGTATTCAAATCGGAGTTCGCAGCCCTAAAAAACGGCACAAATTTGACAAATTCGGTCGTCGCCGCACCTGTCGCGGGATTAACCGCCTCGCGCTCGAAGAAGCCCTCCGGCGCGCTTCCGCTGCCCGTATATATTATTTCTTCCCCGATTGAGCCAACTCCGGGAAGCAGGCCGCTCCAATTCATTATTAAAATGAACCAGAAAAATCCCAACAATAGCGGGAATGCCGCCCGAAATGCCTTTGGCCCCATAAGAGGCTCAAATATCCCGGAAAGAGACGATATCACCGCCTCCACCGCCATTTGCCCACGCCCGGGAACTAATTTAGCCCCTCTGCCCAACAATAGCCGAACGCCGACTATTATAACCGCAGCGAATATCCATGTCGTAAACATGGAATTTGTGACGGGGAAACCGAATACATCAAATAACTGCTCCCCCTTGATTTCCGCACAAAATCCCTCAGTCGCAAATATGGTTTGTATTGCGCCCGCGATTGTACATGTCTTCAAAAATTTTAAAATTCCGCTAAAAGACATTCCTCGTTTTAAAGTTCTTCTTTTAAAAATTTTGTCAATAAAAAGATAAAAATGTTCAAATTTTAAATATTCCACATCGCTTTATAAATTATACCTTCCGGCTGAATTTACACTTCATTTCAATCTATTTAGCGGTCGGACAAAGAAGTCGATATTTGTTTTTCCGAGTTTCCATTGGCCTCATACGGAATGTCTTTTATATCGCTGCCTATTTGCCACAAGTGCCTTAACATAGGCAATATGGTAATTTTCATGCTGTTGCGGTTTTTCAAAGGCGCGCCTCCCCCATTCCAAGCGGCATTGCCTGCCCTATTAAAAAATGTAAAAAAGTTTTGGGTTCCGTATAAGTGGTGCCACGTCGTTTCAAGCATTCCCAGCAGATTCTCATCTTTCGCAGTTTTTGCCAATGAGAGAATTCCGATTTCATCTTCCCACGGGCATACTATAACTTCGTTCCCCGCATCTTTAAAATGCGCAGGTGTCGAAAAACTACCCTTTTTACTATCCGGTTTACCATATTGCCAATCGGCTATTATAATATTTTTGGGGAGCTTTTCGAGCGCTTTGGCAATTTCGGCATTGCCTGAGGCAACATGATATGCCCATCGCGGATCAGATCTGTCTAACAACATGTCGTGCCATATTATAGCCCTTGCGCCCAAACTGTTTACATAACTATTAAACTTCGTCAAATGGTCCGCCAATAAGTCCGATATTTTCTGGCTTCTACAAGAATAACAAGTGCCCATATCGTAGGCTTCATCGCAGCCTAAATGAATGAAAGGCGGCTTGCCGTAAAATTCGTAAATTTCTGAAATTAAGTCTTTGAGGATTTTCTCCGCGCGTGCGCTTGTCATGCAATAACTCCACCCGTAAGGCTCAAAAATATTCTCCAATTCGGGATTATTCGCCAAAACTGCATGCTTTGTGGTTAATATGCGGCTTTGTGTGGCATGCCCGAGAATACTTACTTGGGGTATCGGCGTAATTCCAAGCTCATAGCATAAATTTATAAGCTTCTTAAACTTCACTGGATCGATTTTCTTGTCCGCATAGGCAAATTCCGGGTGCGATTTATATGGGAAAACTCCCCACGGCTCTATCACTACATAGTTAAACTTATAATAGCTCGCAAGCCTTACATATTTTTCGAGTTGCTCGATTGTAGTTTCCGGAAATATGCAAAGATGTATCCCCCTAAAACCCAGTGCCGCAAAATCTCTTATGCGAGCCTTCTGAAATACAAAACCTATTCCGTCCCGCTCGGCTTCCCCGTACTGGCGCAAGGTTTTTAATGACTGCCGAGCAGCGGAGGCATCTTGCGCTTCTATCCTCATAGACCCTCCAACGGTTATGATATACCCTTCCCTTCCTAAATCATCATTCGTTGTGTTTGTTGCGAATTTAATCGTCGGGTAAACCCTCCAATATTTCTTAAAAATGGAAGCCAAATCGTTTTTATCGGCCTCCGAAAGCTCCTTTTTTGTAAATACTTCTACGGTTGATTTAGAATTAAGCAGATACAGTCCCTCAAAAAATTCAGCTTCCTTAGGTTGCGGACAAAGCTGGTTGAGAATTGATTCCCTCACTGCAGAATTGACCGGTGTTTCAGCAGTTTCCCCGCTGGGCGAAGTAAACCCTATATTATATACTAATAGAAACGCATAAAATAATCTTTTCACTCAATCAGCATATCAATTGCGCACCATCTCAAACAAGTATTTTTTTGATAATAGGCTTATCCATCAAGGTGAAGCCGCCAATATATATGGGCGGTATTTTGCTAAGACATGCGCAGATTATAATAAAACGGGCAGGAAAAAATCCTTGCGTGACGCGACAAATGGTGGAAAATGCCGCGAATGCTTAATTTAAGTAAAGAATCGCCTTACGGGGTAATAGTATGCGGAGCGGGCCATGCGGGTTGCGAAGCGGCTCTAGCGTCTGCCCGAATGGGAGTCCGCACCCTGCTCTTAACCGGGAGCCTCGACACTATCGCGCAAATGAGCTGCAATCCGGCAATCGGCGGGCTTGCAAAAGGCCATATTGTAAGAGAGATCGACGCGCTCGGGGGTGAAATGGCGGTCAACGCAGATGCCACCGGAATCCAATTCCGCGTCCTAAACGCCTCAAAAGGCCCGGCTGTACAGGCGCCTAGAGCCCAATGCGATAAAAAAGCCTACCAGTTTAGGATGAAGCGCATTATTGAATCGACGCCCAATCTCGAAGTATTCCAAGCTGTAGTTACGGGAATTATCGTAGACAATGGTTCGATAAAAGGCGTAAATACGAATCTGGGCGCCGACTTTTACGCTCATTGCGTAATACTTACAACCGGAACTTTTCTGCGCGGCTTGATGCATGTTGGCTCTTCGAAGACTGAAGGCGGAAGAATGGGCGATTTTTCCGCCAGAAGTCTTTCGGGAAGCCTTGAATCGGCTGGAATAGAGCTTGCACGCCTAAAAACTGGCACTCCCGCAAGAATACTCGCCAAAAGCATTGATTTTTCAAAATGCGAAAAACAGTCCGGCGATGAGCCCGCCCAACTATTCGCTTTCTACGATACCCGCACTGATGCCTACGAAGCAGCTGCCTTCCGCGAAGGTTGGGCTTCCGATGCCCCGGCTTGCGCACTTTCCGGAAAGTGCGATATGCCATCTCCCCTCCCCGTCTCCGAGGCTGAGGCTGAAAACGCAAATGCAGATTTCAGAAAAAAAATGTTCCACGTGGAACAATCTTTGGCGTTCGGAGAATTTGTCGGATTCGGACGCGGGCAGTTGGCTTGCTATGAAACCTATACAAACTCCAAAACCGCAGAAATTATAAAAGCCAACCTCCACCGCTCGGCAATGTACGGCGGCGAAATAAAAGGGGTCGGCCCGCGTTATTGCCCAAGCATAGAAGATAAGATTGTTAGGTTCCCCTCAAAGGAGGGGCACAGGCTATTTCTTGAGCCGGAAGGGCGTCTTACGGACGAGTGGTATATAAATGGGCTTTCGACTTCAATGCCCTTGGATGTCCAGCTGGAAATAATAAGAAGCGTTCCAGGGCTGGAGCATGCAGAAGTTGCGCGGCCTGCATATGCCGTAGAATACGATTATGCGCCCCCGACGCAATTAAATGCGACGCTCGAATCTAAGATTATCTCCGGGCTTTTCTGTGCCGGTCAAATAAATGGAACAAGCGGCTATGAGGAGGCGGCCGGGCAGGGACTTGTCGCAGGCGCAAACGCGGCCGCAAAGATTTTGGGAATAGATCCTATTGTCCTTGGAAGGCATGAAAGCTACATAGGGGTTCTTATCGACGATTTGATTACAAAAGGGACGTTTGAGCCTTATCGAATGTTTACAAGCCGCGCCGAATACAGGCTACTTCTGAATCATTCAAGTGCAGAAATGCGTCTGTTCCCATATTCTAAACGACTCGGACTTCTTCCGCGGGAAAGGGCACGGGCGATTGAGCTCAAAACTGAATTGATAAACTTGTGGGTTAATCGTTTTGAGACTGGCAGAATAGGGGAGGTGTTGCGGAGAAATGATGGTGAATGTAAACTTCCGCCGGCCTTTGGCTCGCTACCGTCTGACGCAAGGGTGGAAATTTTATACAGGGTAATATATAAAGGCTACTTGGAAAGAGATCTGCGCCAAATTGAGAAAATGCGGGACTGGGAAAATATAAGGATCCCGGAAGGCATTGATTATTCGCATGCAGGCGGTTTGCGTTTGGAAGCCCGCCAAAAACTCGAAAAATTTAAGCCTCAGACTGTGGGGCAGGCAAGCCGAATTTCCGGAGTTTCTCCCGCGGATATCGGTGTATTGCTTGTTTATGTAAAATCTTTCGGCGGGTGATGTGTCCGCACGGCATGGTAAAAATCTTGCGGAATTGGATTCTTTTTTTGGCAAATAACAATTTTTTTCTCTAAAGTTCAAAAAAACGGCCTTTAAAATGGTCTCATTTTGGGGCTTTTTTGTGTTGGGTGATATCATTATATGCAAAACGGGGTAAAATCGCAAAAAGGGCCATTTTTGCGCGTTTTAGGTATAATTTGAGAAAAAGTGAATTTTAAGCTTTCGTGATTTTAAAGCTATCGCCCCATAGTGGTGTATAGGCAGGAACAGATCCACATTTATTGGCTATTTTAAATCCGAGGGATATTGGCCACCTCCATTTCCCGATTTCATGGCCAAGCTCGAGTATATGCGATAAGAGTATAGACTTTGGTTTTATTGTTTCTTTTGCGCACTTTGGAATGTCCATACCCACCGCCAAGTGGGGGATAAATACATCGGGGGTTTTGTCTGGGAGTGCCTGCAAGTTGGAACAGGCGTCGCCTGAATGGAATATAATTGCATTTCCTGCGGATTCCCCGCAGTCTATTTCATATGCGAGGACAAATTTTTCGAGACGTTTGTTGTGGTCGCAACACTTTGTCTTTACGGAGATTTCCCCAAACGTGAAAGTCCGGCCTCCGGGAGAGTAGTGCAGGGTGTCAATAAAGTTGCTTACAATGGGTATGCCGTTTCGCTTTAAGGCTTCAATAAGAGGCTGGGAATAGTGGTCGCTGTGGTTGTGTGTGATTAAAAGAAAGTCCAATTTATCGGCAAGCTCCGCTGCGCGCGGGTGGCATATATCAATTCCAAAAGTGGAAGATGGAGTTTTTACGACATATCCCATGTTGTAAAGCAAAAACAGATGTGTCTCGCCGCGTCTGGGCTGTACGCTTTCAATGCTTCTTCGCACGCAAGAAAAGGCTTCGTTGAAATAGTTCAATATCGCAAACTTAATGCGCATCTTTTGGGCAGCTTCTCCTTTCGCTGTACAATATGAGGCAAAATCTTTTGCTGTGCAGGCATCTGCCGCGTCCTGAATGTATTTTAGTTCGGGAAGGGCGTTTCTTTTGGGGTTGTCTATGCTAGTTTTCCTTAATTCGTTAAGGGGGAAGGGGAGGATGTTCCCCGCCGCCGAGCAAGGCAGTAGTCGCTGCGTATGCGAAATAGCAGCAAGAGCCGGAATTAATTTAAAAAATGTTCTACGGTCCATATGTAACGTTTTTTAGGTGAAAAGTTCTAAAAATGTTCCACGTGGAACATTTTTTAGCCTATATTTTTCTCGCAAGTGCAAATGCATCGACATTTTTAAAGCCGCGGCGCTTTAAAACTTTTGCGCATTCAGACATTGTCGCGCAACTTGTCATTACGTCGTCGACAATAACAATATGGGTTTGTTTGCTTATTTTAGCCAATTTCCGGCTTATTACATCAAAGGCGCCTTTGATATTTTCTGCCCTTTCTTCCTTTGTCAGCCTGGTTTGCGTCCCAGTATTCCTTGTGCGCCTTAATGCGTTTAAAAGTTTAATGTTTGCAGATGGAAACGCTTTTATTATTGAGTTCGCAATCAGCTCGCTTTGGTTGTAACCTCTTCTTATCCGCCGCGTATAATGTAATGGAACTGGAATGAGTGTCGAATCTCGAAGAAAGTCTTCGGCGCCCGGCGTCTGCATAAGTATTTTTATAATGTCGGCTATAAGGAATGGCGAATTTTTGTATTTTAGGTCGTGGACAATTTCTCTTGCGGGTCCGTTAAATATGCAGCACGCAATGCTCCAATTAAAAGCCGGCGTATCATCGACGCACTTTGAACAAAAAAGAGCGTTTGGCGCGTTGTTTGGCCCGATGATTTCTGAGCAGCGCAGGCATCTTCCGCCCTTTATAATGTAGATTTCCTTCTCGCAATCCTTGCAAATAAAGTCGTATTTTCCTGTGTAATTTGCCTTGCCGCAATAAACGCATCTGCGCGGAAAAAATAAATCCAACAGTACATTTTTTATTTTTAGGAGCGTTTGGGAAATTTGATTCATTCGAATTGGGATATTCCGATAAAAATATCGCCGACTATAGGGTTTTTGTCAAAAATGTAATGTAGTTTAGACGAAAATAAATAAAAAACAACGATGTGGTCGGGTCAACACCAAAGGTTGTGGAATAGGTTGATTTTTTAGATTTGCCTTTCATAG
>ERZ857840.648-NODE-648-length-47635-cov-5.026398_pt1 | contig 47635 bp, 35 predicted proteins | sample MGYA00519760_ERZ857840 | MGnify/ENA primary metagenome ERZ857840 (study PRJEB31778, sample SAMEA3449371) | human gut metagenome | biome: human gut; feature: human-associated habitat; material: faeces | place: United Kingdom | collected 2010/2012 ... | reverse complement strand
CCGAACGAGCTTCCTGCGAAGTGAGGTTGGTGTCTTCCCGTCGTTTCCCGAAAGTGGGGTTCACGGGGAGAAAACGGGTTAAGCGAAGCGATTACCCGTTGTCTTCCCGTCCTCTCAAAAACTTATGTTATACAGCTCCGCGGCGCCGATAAGTCCCGCGTCGTTGCGGAGCTTGGAGAGAGCGACGTTTGCGTCCCTGAGCAATCTGGGGCGGAGCATATCCATGAAGCGGTCTCCCTCGGCTGTTATACCGCCGGAAATGACGAACATTTCGGGCTGGAAGAGCTTCACAAGGCTGTTTATGCCGATCGCGAGATAGCGCATATAGTTATACACCACGCCGCGGGCAACGTCGCAGTTCACGTCAAGCGCCGCGAAGATGACCTTGCCGTCCAGCTTTGAGGGGTCGCCGTCGACCAGCTCGGCAAGCCTTGAATGGGGATTCGCACGGATCGCGGACGCCGCCTGATTGACAAGTGCGGTCGCGGAGGCGTATTTTTCAAAGCAGCCGTTCAGCCCGCAGGGGCAGTCGGGTCCGTCACAGTTGATGACGAAATGCCCAAGCTCGCCGGCGCGGTTGTTATGACCATGATATATTTTCCCGCCGATCATGATGCCGCCGCCTATGCCCGTGCCTATCGTCAGCATGATTATATCCTGAAACGCCTTGCCCTCGCCCGCGACCTTTTCGCCGATGAGTGCGGCGTTGCCGTCGTTTTCAAGGAAGCAGGGCTTGTTCAGCTCGTGTTCAAGGTAGTCGCAGATATATGTGTTGTGGAAGGGCAGATTGCCTGCACCGACGACATAGCGGCTGTCTTCGGAGATCGATCCGGGTGAACCTACGCCCACGGCGGGGATCTCGTATTTTTCGGAAAGATTGCGGCAGAGGCTTGCGATGTCGCTGAGTATCGCCCCCTCGCCGTCCTCCTTGCGGGTCACGATCTTTCCTTTTTCGATTATTGTATGATCGGGGGCGACGACGCCGTATTTGATCGCCGTGCCGCCGATATCAATGCCAAGATTAAACATATGATTCACCGTGTTTGTTATTGAAGAATACCGTCAATGAATACCTTAACGGGATTGAGAGCGCTGTCAAGCAGCACAAGGTCGGCGGCAAGCCCCTTCCGTATAGCGCCGGTTTCGTTTTCGATTCCGAGCGCCTTGGCGGGATTTAGCGATGCCATACGGGTTATATCCGTAAGCGGTATGCCGAGAGAGTACAGATTCTGCACGCCCTTCAGCACCGTATGCCAGCTTCCGGCAAGCGTTCCGTCCTCAAGATATATTGCGCCGCAATGACTGCGGCGGGTTTTGCCGTAGACGCGGTAATCGTCGTCGGGCAGTCCCGATACCATACCCGTATCGCTGACAAGGCAGATTCGGTCGGCGCCCTTTGCGCGGTATATGAGACTGACGGTTATGGGGTCAAGGTGGACAAAGTCGCATATCATCTCGCACATCAGGCGGTCATCGGTGAGCGCAACGCCGAGTACGCCGGGGTCGCGGTGTCTGAACGGGCGCATACCGTTGCAGGTATGCGTCACGCGGGAGAAGCCGTGTTCAATCGCGGTAAGTGCTTCGGGGGCGGTTGCGTCGGTATGACCCATCGACGGCTTCACGCCGAGGCGTACCGCTTCTTCGGCGGCTTCAAGTGCGCCCTCCAGCTCGGGTGCTATCGTGATTATCTTCATCATTCCGTCTGCGTGGGAGCAGAATTTGCGTATTACCTCAGCAGACGGCTTTATCATGCACTTTTCGTTCATCGCGCCTTTTCTTGCGGGCGAAACGCAGGGGCCTTCGGCATGGATACCGGCGATTTTCGTACCGCGGGTGCGGCGCTTCGCCTCACTTGCGATATGCTCAAAGGCGGAGCAGAGGTTGAAGCCGTCCTGCGTGCCTGTCGTGGCTGCAAGCGTCGTTACGCCGTGCGCGGCTTCATATTCCAGTGCGGGGTCAAATTCGGCGGCAGTGTCGTCAAACGCTACTCCGTATACGCCGTGAACGTGAGTGTCGATGAAGCCTGCCATGAGGTACATTCCCTCTCCGTCGATAACATCGCCGCCGTCAAAGCTGCCGATATCGGCAATTTTGCCATTCTTTATGAGCAGGTCCTGCTTTTTTACCTCATCAGGCGTTACGATGAGGGCGTTTTTTATTGTCACCGTTTTCATTTTCCAAGCATCCTCTTAAGATTTTCGACGCTGATTTCAACTGCGGTGAGTACGTCTTCAATACCTTCAAATTCGAGCGAAACATATCCGTCATAGCCGGTTGCGGCGATATTTTCAAGTATCTGCTGTACGGGAACATCGCCGTGGCCGCAGATTGTGGGGCGGCGGTAGTTGCCGCCTCTGGTCCTGTTCCAGCCTCTGCCGGGATTCGGCATCATGCCGGAGCGCCAGAAGGAGTCCTTTGCGTGTACATGGGTGAGGAAAGGGAGCAGCTTGGAAACGGCTGTCGCGCAGTCCTCATCGACGCCGCCGAAATTGCCGATATCGCACAGCCAGCGGTAGTTCGGGTGATTTACCGCGTCGAACAGCGCAAGCATACGGTCGCTGTCCTGAAACAGTCTGCCGTGATTTTCGCTGCAGTTTGTCACGCCCTTCGATGCGGCATATTCGGAAACTTCGCGGATGGCGGGCGCGACGTATCTTACGGCGCTCTGCCATGTCTGTATGCCCTCATATTCGGGGAAGAATCCCCACGCGATGTCGTGGCGCATTTTCTTTATGCCGTTGGCTGCCGCGATGTCGATATTGCCCTTGACGCGCTTCACCTCGGCGGCGATATCCTTTTGAAGGAAGTTCGCGCCGGTGGTGTACATCGGGACTTCAAGCCCGATTTCACGGGCGTGATTGACAAGGCGGGTCGTGTAATCCATATCGCTGCTGCCGTCGGGAGTTTTGTCGCAGTAGCAGATTTCCACGCCGTCACAGCCCAGCTCCTTTGTTTTGTCGATGGCGTCAAACCAAGTCATTTTGCCTTCGGCGATGAGGCGGTAAAAGCTGTATGTCGAAATTGAAAGCTTCATAGCATTATATGCCTTTCGTTATTTATTCGATACCCTTTGCGCACTTGAACACTGCCTGAGAAACTGCGGGGCATACTCTGGGGTCAAATGCGTCGGGGATTATGTATTCGTCGTTCAGCTCCTCGTCGGTGACGATTGCGGAAAGCGCCCTTGCGGCGGCAACCTTCATTTCCTCGGTGATGTCGCTTGCGCGGGCATCGAGTGCGCCGCGGAAGATGCCGGGGAACGCAAGCACGTTGTTAATCTGGTTCGGGAAGTCGCTTCTGCCGGTACCGACGACTGCCGCGCCCGCTGCCTTTGCCTTATCGGGCATGATCTCGGGGTTGGGGTTTGCCATTGCGAAGATGATGGGTCCGGCTGCCATGGATCTTACCATGTCCTCGCTGAGTACGTTTGCGGCGGAAACGCCGATGAAAGCATCCTTGCCCTTTACGGCATCGGCAAGATAGCCGCGGACGCCGGATTTGTTTGTGCCGACGACCTCGGCAGCCTGTGCGGGGTTCATATCCTCTCTGCCCTCATACAGCACGCCGTTCTTATCGACATAAGTGAGGTCGGTGACGCCGATGCGGCGGAGCATTTTGCCGATGGAAAGTCCGGCGGCTCCGGCGCCGTTTATAACCACGCTGATTTCGGAAATATCCTTCTTTACTACGCGGCAGGCGTTGAGCATTGCGGCGGAAACGATTATTGCGGTGCCGTGCTGGTCATCGTGGAACACGGGAATATCGCAGCATTCTCTGAGACGGCGCTCTATTTCGAAGCAGCGGGGAGCGGAAATATCCTCAAGGTTGACGCCGCCGAACGAACCGCAGAGAAGTCTTACGGTGTTGACGATTTCGTCGGGGTCCTTGCTGCGGATGCAGAGAGGAATTGCGTCAATGCCCGCAAATTCCTTGAAAAGAAGGCATTTGCCCTCCATGACGGGCATACCGGCTTCGGGTCCGATGTCGCCCAGTCCGAGAACGGCTGTGCCGTCGGTTATTACGGCGACGGTGTTCCAGCGGCGGGTCAGCTTCCAGACCTCTTCGGGGTTCTTCTGAATCACCACGCAAGGCTCGGCAACGCCGGGAGTGTACGCAAGGGAAAGCTCCTTGCGGCTCTTTGCGTGAGTTCTGGCGGTAACTTCGATTTTGCCTGCCCATTCATAATGCTTGGCAAGCGATTCCTGTCTGATGTCCATGATTCGTACTTCCTTTTTTTGTATGTTATAAATTTATTTAAAGCAAGAGATAATAACGGCGAAAGGAGATGAGAAAGTGAAAGCTTTGAAAAAAGCGGCTGTGATTTTTTTTTGCTCGCTGTTTCTGTGTATACAGGTAAGCGCGGCGGAATACGGATGGTTCTTCAAGTCGGGCGCGTCGGGTGAACAGCCTTCGGTCATGGACGGAAGCTCCCTGCCTGACAGATACGGCTGTCTTTACCTCGGAAGCAAGGGCGACAAGACGGTTTATCTCACGTTTGACGCGGGATATGAAAACGGAAATGTCGCAAAGATACTCGATGTGCTGAAAGCGCATTCGGCTCCTGCCGCATTCTTTATTTTGCCCAATCTCGTCAGGCAGAATACGGAGCTTGTGCTGCGCATGGCTGACGAGGGACACCTTGTCTGCAATCACTCAAAAAGCCACAGAAACATGGCAAGAGTGAAAAGCTTTGATGAGTTTGAGGCGGAAATCACGGGGCTTGAAGATATATACCGTGAAATCACGGGGCGCGAGATGGCAAAATATTTCCGTCCGCCCGAAGGAACGTATTCGGAGCAGATGCTTGAATACTGTACCCGTGCGGGAGTCACGCCCGTGTTCTGGTCATTTGCATATGCCGACTGGGACAATTCAGCTCAGTGGGACTGCGAAAGGGCTTATAATAAAATCGTATCCAATCTTCACGACGGAATGGTGATGCTGCTTCATCCCACATCGGCGACAAATGCGGCGATACTCGACAGAGTTCTTTGCTATATTGAATCGCAGGGATACCGCTTCGGTACTCTGGATGAACTGAAGCTGTCCGTTCTCCGCGGGAACGGTGACGATGCGTTTTCAATTGACGAATATGTGAAAAGCGGCGAGGTTTACACGGTAAATCCCGAAAAGCGGAAGGTTGTCGCGCTGACGTTCGACGACGGTCCGCACCCTACGCAGACGGACGAGATATTGCAGGTCCTCGACGAATACGGCGTTAAGGCGACGTTTTTCGTGCTCGGGACAAACGCGGAAAAATATCCCGACGTGCTGAGGCGGGTGATTGCCGCGGGTCACGAGATCGGTAATCACACCTATTCGCACTCGCTTCTTTCGAAAAAGGGTACTGCGCGGTTTTTCGACGATGCGGAGAAAAACCGTTTGTATCTTAAAGATGAATTCGGGGTGGAGACAAGGCTGCTGCGTCCGCCGGGAGGCTGCTTCACGGAGGAAGCGCTGAAAAAGGCAGGCGAGCTTGAGTACAAATATGTACTTTGGTCATGGGAGACCGATGCCCGCGACTGGGCGGGAACATCGGCATCCGTGATAGTCTCCACCATCGAAAAGAATATGCACGGCGGAGACGTTATTCTGCTGCACGACAGTGTTGTCGGCAAAAGCCACACCGCCGAGGCGCTCAGGATCCTGATACCCTATCTGCTGTCGGAGGGCTATTCCTTCGACACCGTTTCAGGGCTGTTTTCCGAAGAATGAGATAAATTATAATCCCGACAAATGTGAGCATTGACACGATCTGCGACACCGTTCGGATAGCCGTGCCGACATATTTCACGGTGATCACGCCGTCGGTAAGTCCGGCAATATCGGCAATGACATAGCCGCGCTCACAGGTGAGGGTGCGGAGCGCGCCGTTCTGATCGCGCGCTTCGTAGCCCTTATACATGACAAGAGGTATTTTTATATAGGCGTCGTCTGCCGCCGTTCCGGTGAAGGACACGGTGGTGACATCAAAATCGCGGGTGGTTTTCAGAGTTTTGCGTATGCCGGTGTCGTTTGTAAAGGAAACGGCGCCGTTTTTTATCATTGTTCCCCACGGTGTGCCCGACGGAAGATATTCGGCACCGCCGAGGCTGTCATGCCAGTTTTCTTCAAGTACGACGCCGCGTATTTCGTTATTTATCATGGTTTTCAGCTTGGGCGCTGCGGTCACGCAGTAGCTGAACACCGAAAAGGCGGCAAGGCACGCGGCAAAGACCGGAACGAGCTGTTTTTTTGTCAGCGCTTTTACCGTAAAGCCCGCGCCGAAGGCACCGAAAAACGTCACGAACATAAGGAGCCGCCACGGGAACTGAAGCTTGCCGAGTATGCTCTGGAGAGCGTTCCACGGGAACAGCGTTGACGAGGCTAAAAGGGCAATGACCGCAAGAGTCGAGCAGAGCACGGCTTTGTCGCTGACCCTGACCTTTTTTATGAGGAGATATATGAGTACACCGACGGAAAGCGGGATCGCGAGTCCGATTCCGTTGGGTATCCACGGGTCGTTGGCAGTCGTGAGGTTGAAATCGCTTATTGTTTTATAAAGCGGCATGGCGCGCCGGGCAAGCGTTCCCCAGATGGTATCGGCAGTGCCGTCGTTCAGGCGGAGCGTGCCGAAGGAGAGCTGCTCAAGCATCGGGAAGACATAAAACGCGGAGAGCGCGAAGAATATCCCTGCCGAAAGGGCAATCAGGGCGATGCGCTTTTTGTTTTTTATAAGCTCGGGTATATAGAAAAGGGCGATCACGAGGAAGAAAAACGCGAGACAGGCGGCAGAAAGCGTGTGGGAGATAATCACGCCGCAAAGCCCCGTCGGGAGAAGCAGCCAATGCTTTGCGTCGCCGGTCAGGATCGACATCAAGCCCGTAAACGCTATGGGCAGGAATATGAACGCCTGCACCTCGCCGAGGGCGACGCGAGTTATGAAATCGATCGCGAGATATGAGGAAAAGGTATATAAAACCGAGGTGACGAGCGCCGGAAGTTTTTCCGAAGTGAGCTTCAGGGCGCAGAAATACGTCACGAGAGCCGTCGCGGTCAGGCAAAGCATTATATAGATGCGGAGCGACGCTTCGACAGACATGCCGAGGGTCACAAGCGCGCCGGGGAGATGGAGAAACACGTCGCCGTAAAAGACAGGCGATGCATAGCCGCAGCCGCTCAGCTGTTCATAGTAAATAGGCGCAAACCACTTGCCGTGTCTGATATTTTCGGAGATCTGGTATATGCGTCCCATGTGGTATTTATAGTCGTGTCCACTCGGAAGGCGCAGAAACGAAAGCGGTATTATGACGAGTATCAGTAGTAAAAGCAACAGGATGAAAAGCTCGCGGTGCTTTTTTATGTAGCCTATCATAGCGTCTCCTATTTACAGAATGCCTATTTTCCCTTATGCCTATTATACTATTATCGGCGCAACAAATCAATAAAGAAATCCGCTATATATTATGTATTTTTTGGAATGGTTTTGATACGTTTTTGATATGGGTTCAGGTAAAAGCAAACGGAGCTGCGGAAGTATCCGCAGCTCCGGCATATCTTTGAGATCAATCGGGTATCTGTTTTTTCAGAATCGGTTTCAGATAATTCTTCTTCATGTCTCTTAAAGAACCGAAAAAAATTTCTTCGGAATTCGACAATATATGCCTGCCGTCTTTAAGCATCGTTAATTGCATTGTGCATATAAGATCCGCAACCTGAAACAAGCGGTAATCTGCCGGAATAACGCGACGAAATTCAGCACCCGGAAGTGCTATTGCGAAAACCGTTGCAAGCAATTTCCCGAGTTCAACCTGACCGTTATCATAATAAACCACAATTCTGTCAAATCGGGAAAAGTATTCTGCCCGTTCATACAAAAACAGAAACAGCTTTTTTGACAGCAATGCCGTCATTTTTAAGGGGTCAAGATGGTTTTTCTCAACATAAAAGGTTTTGTATGATATTTCAACATTATTGAAAAACGTAATCAACGAGTTCAGTATCTTTCTTCGTTCCTTTATTGAAAAAGAAATGTAGTCTTCTTCCCTTCGGATAATAGGACCAACGTGAAAGCAATGATTCTTTGGCAGTCCGAAATCAGGTAATCTTTTTTCAAGTAAATCAATCGGATGTTCAATGGAATTGCCTTGGTCATGAAATACCAGAGTGAATATGTAATAAGGAGAATGCGGCTGATATGCTCCGAAATCGCCTGATTCATCGACAAAAACGCTCAGTATCTTCATATGTCCTCACAAAAAATGGCGGGGAACATCCCCGCCGAAGGTGGACCCGGATCTTGCGATCAGCCCGTTCCTTATGTTATATTATATCATGTTTTCAAAAAAAGTCAATACCTTTTGTTGACACTCCGAGCAATATTATTATATGCGAATGCGGTTGATAATATACTGCGAAGTGAATTGCGGCAGCAACTCCCGGCATGAACAATTATACGGTTGTTTTTTTGCACAAAAAAGCGCTGTCAGAATTGTGCAGTATGCCTATTGAAAAATGGGAAAACGTGGTATATAATAAAAGTGTAGCACCGAACAGATGTTCGGTGCTGCGGTCAAACAGCGGCGTTGTGTCCGCATTGGATGCGGAATGGCTCACTCAGCGCCAAAAAGTACAGAGAACATTTGTTCTCCACGGACGGTCAACAAGACAGTCAATAATACGAAAGGAATTTTGATGGATTACAGAGAAGCTGCAAAGGAATTACTGGCAAAGAAAATTGAGCTCAAAAATGCGTACGTTTCACTCGGGGACGAGATCACAATGCTCGAAAACGAGAAGTTCGCTATCAGGAAATGTGTCGGTGACACTGCCGTTGCCGCGGGCGGCGGCAGTAAATATGAGGAATACATAACAAACCTCATTTTCATTTCCGACAACACCTCACTGCGCCGCCGCGTCGTCCGGCGCGAGCTTGACATGATCGAACAGGGCATGGCGGAGCTGAGCGAATACGAGCAGGATCTCATGGACGTGTTTTTCGTGCGGCGTGCAAAAAACGCCACCGAAATCATCGCCGAAAAATGGTTCAAGGAACGTTCGCAGATATACTCCGACCGCGCGGTCGCGCTGAATAAGTTCACGCGCGCTGTTTATGGGGTTATACATCTGTGAAGTAAACAAATTGCCGGAGCAGAAGGCTGTTATCTGCTCCGGCGTTTTTGTTATTTTTCGGGTGCGGTCATTGTGCTGAGGTCGATTTCGCTCTTTCCCCTGATGAGCTGCATTATTTCGTCGCAGGTAAGCACATTATGCTTTGGTACGGTGAAGTTCATGGTCTCATCATACATAACGCTCTCAAACACGACGAAGTCATTGCCGTAGGTATGCATTTCGCTTATCTGGAAACGTTTTTCGGAATTTGCGACTATACGGCGATATTCGCCGGTCTCAGTGTCGTAGACATAGACATCGCCGCCCCTTGAGACTGTGCCGTGGTCAAGCTGCAGGACGAAAAGGAAGTACCTTTCGTCAAGCCATTCCAGGTATGAAGGCGCATAGGCTATCGGCAGGTCGGGCAGTGCAAGCTCGCTCAGGCTGTCGGTACGGATATCGTACATATATACAGTCGTGCTGCCCCCTTCAAGGCTAAAATTATCGGCGATCACCCTTGTTGCGTCGGGTGAAAGCGAATAGCTGTATATTTCGTTGCATTCCAGAATCTTTTTTGATTTGACGTCGGGTGTGTCAAGCATGAGATAAGACTTACAGGGCAACTCATTCTGACTGTACTTCGTTACGGAAATCACTTTCGTATATGTTCCGTCGGGATCGACATATTCACTCGAAACCCTTTCAGCCGGCTTTCTTTCGGGGGACGCAAGCTCTGTAATGGCGTCGGAAAGCTTTTTCTGAGTGTCGGCAAGCTGAGAGGTGAGATCCTTCTTGCGGCTTTCAAGGGATTCGATGCGGTTTTCAAGTTCCTTTATGCGGGTTGTTGACTTTTCGTTCAGATCGGTGACGCGCGCCAGGTCTTCCCTGCACTTTGAAAGCTCGCTCTCGGTTTCCGACAGGGCGGAGAGCTGTCTTTCAAGGTCCTGATACAGACCGTTATAGCGGTCGCGTTCCTTTGCAATCTCGTTTTTTTCACTTTCCAGAGCGGAAAGGCTTTGCTCAAGAGCGGCGATACGGGAGGTATCTGCTTCGTTTGCGCCTCCGCAGGCGGAAAGGCACACCAGAAGCAGAGCGGTCGATGTCGCCGCAAGCGCTTTTGACAAATACTTTTTCATCATATTACTCCTATCAATCAATTGATACGATCAATCGCCATATGCCGCATACGTATTATGCGGCAGTTTCGGTAAGCAGCCTGTTTTTATTATAAACGATTTCTCGGATTTTGTCAACAGGGTAATATTTATGGCAAGGGGGCGTTAAAAAAGATGAAGAATCGCCGAAAGCCGACCGACGGCGTACAAAGGTACGTCGAGGGAGGATTTCGACGATAGAAACAGAAATATTAATTAACTGCTTTTGAGGGAATTCGAAGAATTCCGACATTGTTGACCGCTTCACTGCACATAAACAATTTCTTTTCACGGCGTTCCTGTTCATGGCGTTTTCTGTTTCGGTCTGCGCTTTTTTAACGTCCCCTTGGTTCAGCGAAGTTTAATGCGCCGTGATATCAGATATGCTATCATGACGGAGATGATGCCCTTGACGAGGGTGAAGGGTACGTTGAACACGAGCAGGCAAACGAAAAGTCCGTCGACGGAGGGGATGATTTTCTGATACATTCCGACAATCGTTTCAATGGGGAGAAATTTCGTATACACGGGGTAGGAGATGAAGTAATTCACGGGAAGGCTGAGCGCTGCCATGACCGCCGAACCGATCAGACCGCCGACAAGCATCGATCTGCCGCTTTTCAGCCGTCTGAAGGCGATTCCGGAAGGAAGCACAAGGGCGACGCCAAGCAGGAAGTTGCAGAGCTCGCCTATGCCGCCGGTGCTGCTCATGAACACCGCCTTGAGGAGATTCTTCACAAGGCAGACGATGATGCCTTCGACGGGTCCCAGCATATAGGTCGCTATCAGCGCCGGCACTTCGGAGAAGTCGAACTTCACGAATTCGGGAATGAGGAACGGGATGGGTATTTCGATCAGCATCAGCACAAAGCCGAGTGCCGACATGAGTCCGGTCAGCGTCAGGCGCCAGACGGTTCTTTTTTCTTTTTCAACGGAATTATTCATCATACATTGACCTTTCGATATCTGCAAGAATTGTTCTGAATGTCAGGATGTCGGCGGCGGCGTCGGTTTTCAGCCCGACGTTTATGAACGCCTCACGGCTCCCCGCAAGGGCAAACGCGACATCACTGCCGTCGCTTCCCTCTTCGTAAAGCCGATCCTCCGGGAAATCGCTGCCGTATACCGACAGGCGGTATTTTGCGGCAAGAACCGGGAAGCGGCACGTCAGCGCCTTCCTTCGCGGCAGCACAAAGCGGTATGCACTGCCGTCAAAGCCGAGGGTCAGCACGCCGGTGCCGGCAACGGTGACGGCGGGAAGCGGGCAGCCTGCGTCATCGCTCCATATCCATTCAAGGTCGGCATCAAAGCCGCCGGAATTGAGGTCGGCGGTGAGATGTTCGGCGCGTTTTTTCAGAGGTGCGTATTTCTCCGTCAGATCTGTGTTCATCGTTTTCATCCTTTCGGTTCCTCACGAACGGAAATTCGCTTCGTGAGTTATTTGTGTCGTCTGCACTGTCCGGCAATCGTTGCGACGAGCTGTGCGGGGTTCAACGGCTTGGGCATTGTCATATCGGTGAGTATCGCGTCGATCGCTCCGGGCTTTGAATCGGTGAACGCTTTCAGCGCCTCTGCGCCGTTTGCTGCCCCGAGTACGTTTGCGCCCGAATCGGTCAGCATATACCCGACGATCTCCATATTGAGCCCGTTATCCTCGGCGACAAGGATATTCAGCCCTTCAAGTGATTCCGCGGGAGTAGGCGTTTCGGCTTTTTGTTCCGTAAGTTCACCGGAGGAGTATTTATATAACAGTAACGTCTTTGATTGCGTTTGTCAGGAAAATGCTTTCGGGCTTTGTGCCGTTCTGCACCGCTACGCGCATTCCGCTGAGGTCGGACATGGAGTATATATTCGAAGCGGCGTTCACGACAACAACCTGTCGGCTGCTGAGATACGGCCCAGCCCATAGATAATCATCTTCCCTGCCGTTCATGGAAAAGCTGCCCCACAGGCAATCGATGGTATGATCGGCGAGATACTTAGCCTTATTCTGCCACTCAATCCGGATGAAAACAGCTGTAAGTCCGAGACGTCTGCAGGCTTCAGCCGCTATTTAGCCATCGATACCTGCAAAGTCTCCGTTGTCGTCAAGATAGAAATAAGGGGAATATATATCGCTGCCAATCAGCAGTTTTTCTTTTTCGGTGTTGTCTTTGATTCCTGTATCCGTACAACCGGCAATCAGCAGGCACATTGCCGCGACAAGCAGCGCCACGAGCCTCAGCTTTCGTGTTTTCATTCGGAGCCCTTCCCTTCGGTAAATAGTAAACAGCATTACGTCTGAAAGAAAAATGTGCGCCCCAAAAAATCGGGGCGCACAAAAAACGCATTGATAATATTGCTTCTATCATCCGGACTATACCGTCGGTACGGGAATCACACCCGTTCAGCGCCATTAAGGCGGTCGCAGACTATAACTGCCGGTAGGGAATCGCACCCTGCCCCGAAGCTTGTTATTCAGTTAAAGCGTCAATTAAGCGTCAATTTCGGAAACGACGCCGGAACCGACAGTTCTGCCGCCTTCACGGATAGCGAAACGGAGACCCTGTTCGATAGCGATAGGAGTAATGAGCTCAACGGAGATGGTGACGTGGTCGCCGGGACGGCACATGTCAACGCCTTCGGGAAGAGTGATTACGCCGGTAACGTCAGTGGTTCTGAAATAGAACTGAGGACGATAGTTGGAGAAGAAGGGCTTATGTCTGCCGCCTTCTTTTTCGGTAAGAACGTAAACCTGACCCTTGAACTTGGTGTGAGGATGGATCGTGCCGGGCTTTGCGAGAACCTGACCACGCTCGATTTCGTTCTTCTGGATACCTCTGAGAAGAGTACCGATGTTGTCGCCTGCCTGAGCGGAGTCAAGGAGCTTACGGAACATTTCGATACCGGTGACAACGGTCTTTCTGCTTTCGGTGGCGAGACCGACGATTTCTACTTCGTCAGACATCTTGAGAGTACCTCTCTCAACACGGCCGGTAGCAACAGTACCACGACCGGTGATGGAGAAGACGTCCTCAACAGGCATAAGGAAGGGGAGGTCGGACTTACGTTCGGGAGTGGGGATATAGCTGTCAACAGCGTCCATGAGTTCCTTGATGCAGGCATACTCAGGAGCGTTGGGATCCTTGCTTTCGGAGAGGAGTGCTTCACGAGCGGAGCCCTTGATGATCGGAATTTCGTCACCCGGGAAGTCATATTCGGAGAGAAGCTCACGAACTTCCATTTCAACGATTTCGACAAGTTCGGGGTCGTCAACGAGGTCGCACTTGTTGAGGAAAACGACCATTGCGGGAACGCCGACCTGACGTGCGAGCAGGATGTGCTCACGGGTCTGCTGCATAGGACCGTCGGTTGCTGCAACAACGAGGATTGCGCCGTCCATCTGAGCAGCGCCGGTGATCATGTTCTTGACATAGTCGGCGTGGCCGGGACAGTCAACGTGTGCATAGTGACGGGTTGCGGTCTGATACTCAACGTGTCTGGTGTTGATTGTTATACCTCTTGCCTTTTCCTCGGGAGCGTTGTCGATCTGGTCATAAGCGAGGAATTCGTTACTTCCTTCGCAGAGGGAGAGGTATTTGGTGATAGCTGCGGTAAGAGTGGTTTTACCATGGTCAACGTGACCGATGGTACCAATATTAACGTGCGGCTTGCTACGTTCAAATTTAGCCTTTGCCATTTTTACATTCCTCCAAATTTAGAATGATAATACTGAAATTAATTATACGGATATTCCGGTCAAAGTCAAGTGTTTTCAGCAAACTTTTTCCCGATTTTGACCGAAATACGTTTAAAAAGCCGTTACTCAGGCTCTTCTGTTTGCTTCTCTGGTCGAGCAGATGGTGTCCGCGATGGACTTCGGGACTTCGGCGTAATGGCTGGGTTCCATTGTGTAGGAGCCTCTGCCCTGCGTCTGTGAACGCATATCGGTCGCATAACCAAACATATTGGAAAGCGGAACGAATGCCGAAATCTGCTGTGAGCCGTTCATCGACTCGATGCCGGTGACGGAACCGCGGCGGCTGGTGAGGTCGCCGATGATCGCGCCCATGTAGTCATCGGGGCAAACCACGACAACTTTCATGATCGGCTCGGTAAGAACAGGGTCTGCCTTTCTCATTGCGTCCTTGAACGCCATTGAGCCGGCAATCTTGAATGCCATTTCGGACGAGTCGACTTCGTGATACGAACCGTCATTCAGTGTGACGATTACGTCAACAACGTTGAAGCCGGCAAGTACACCGGAAAGCATTGCGCCCTTGATACCGTCTTCGATTGCGGGGATATATTCCTTGGGAATATTGCCGCCGACAACCTTATTGATAAACTCAAAGCCCTTGCCCTTTTCGTTGGGTTCGATGGTAATCTTGACGTGACCGTACTGACCCTTACCACCGGACTGACGGACATATTTCATATCCGAATCTGCCGCACGGCGGATGGTCTCGCGGTAGGAAACCTGAGGCTTACCCACGTTTGCTTCGACCTTGAATTCGCGAAGCAGACGGTCAACGATGATTTCAAGATGAAGTTCGCCCATACCAGCGATGATGGTCTGACCGGTTTCCTCATCGGTGTAGGTCTTGAATGTCGGATCTTCTTCAGCCAGTTTGGAAAGGGCGAGGCCCATCTTTTCCTGACCTGCCTTGGTCTTAGGCTCGATCGCGACTCTTATGACGGGTTCGGGGAACACCATGCTCTCAAGAACGATTTCGTTCTTATCGTCGCAAAGCGTGTCACCGGTGGTGGAGTTCTTGATACCGACTACTGCGGCGATTTCGCCTGCGCTGACGGCATCAACGTCCTCACGGTGGTTAGCGTGCATAAGCACGATTCTGCCGATTCTCTCGTATTTGCCCTTTGAAGAGTTATATACGGAATCTCCGGCGTGAAGTGTGCCAGAGTAAACCCTGACATAGCAGATACGGCCGACGAACGGATCGGTCATGATCTTGAAAGCGAGAGCCGCAAGGGGACCCTTGGGGTCAGCTACACGATGTTCTTCCTCACCGGTTACGGGATTCACGCCCTTTATCGGCGGAATATCGATCGGGGAAGGCATGTAGTCTACAACTGCGTCAAGCAGCTTCTGTACGCCCTTGTTACGGTAAGAAGTGCCGCAAGTCACGGGAACGAGCTTGTTTGCCAGGGTGGCTTCACGGATGGTCTTCTTTATCTCTGCTTCGGAAATTTCTTCACCTTCAAGGTATTTTTCAAGAAGTGAATCGTCAAAATCAGCGACGTTTTCAAGCAGGTTCTGGCGATATTTATCGGCGAGTTCACGCTCATCTGCGGGAATCTCGATCTCGGAAATATCCTTGCCCTCGTCATCGTTATAAATATACGCCTTCATCTTTACAAGGTCGATGATTCCCTTGAAATCCGCTTCGGCTCCTATCGGAAGCTGAATCGGAACGGCGTTGCATTTGAGTCTCTCATGCATCATATCAACAACACGGAAGAAGTTTGCTCCCATGATGTCCATTTTGTTGATATATGCCATACGGGGGACCTTGTACTTATCAGCCTGACGCCACACGGTTTCGGACTGCGGTTCAACACCGCCCTTTGCGCAAAGAACCGTTACCGCACCGTCAAGCACTCTCAGGGAGCGTTCGACTTCAACGGTAAAGTCAACGTGACCGGGGGTATCGATGATAGTGATGCGGTGATCCTTCCAATAGCAGGTGGTAGCAGCGGAGGTGATTGTTATACCTCTTTCCTGCTCCTGTGCCATCCAGTCCATCTCTGCTGAACCGTCGTGAGTTTCGCCGAGCTTATGAGTCTTACCCGTATAGAACAATATTCTTTCTGTTGTTGTGGTTTTGCCTGCGTCAATATGCGCCATAATGCCTATATTGCGCATTTTGTCAAGCGGATAGTTTGCTGCGGTCATACCGTACTCCTTTGTTTTTACCAGCGATAATGTGCGAAGGCCTTGTTAGCCTCTGCCATTTTATGAGTATCTTCCTTCTTCTTGACTGCGCCGCCTGCGTTATTGACTGCGTCAATAATTTCGGCTGCGAGGCGTTCGCTCATTGTCTTATCGCCTCTGGATCTTGCGTAGATGGTAAGCCAACGCAGTCCGAGGGTCTGACGTCTGTCGGCACGTACTTCCATAGGAACCTGGTAGTTCGAACCGCCGCGGCGGACAGCCTTTACTTCAAGATTAGGCATAATGTTCTCGACAGCCTTGCGGAACTGTTCGAGAGGATCTTCGTTCGTCTTTGTTTTGACGATATCGAAGGCATCGTAAACGATTTTCTGAGCGACGCCCTTCTTGCCGTCATACATAATGTTGTTGATGAGCTTTGTCACCAGAACAGAATTGTAGATCGGATCAGGCAGTACATCTCTTTTGAAACCATGCACTCTTCTCGGCACTATTCTTCCCTCCTTCATTAATAGCCATAATAGGCTCAGATGAGTTCACAGGTACTCGAAAATTTCTTTCCGTAAGTGCTAAGAAGCGATATATATAATATGCTTTATAGCACCGAAAAAATTTTCTTGTTTGCTGCTCCTTATTTCTTGGGAGCCTTTGCGCCGTATTTCGAACGGCTCTGATTTCTCTTTGCCACACCCTGGGTGTCAAGAGTACCGCGGATGATGTGATAACGTACGCCAGGCAGGTCTCTGACTCTTCCGCCTCTGATCAGTACGACAGAGTGCTCCTGAAGATTGTGACCGATTCCGGGAATATAGGACGTTACCTCAATACCGTTGGTGAGTCTGACTCTTGCGATCTTACGCTGAGCCGAGTTCGGCTTTTTCGGTGTTTTAATCGCAACCTTGGTGCAGACGCCTCTTTTCTGGGGAGACGGCATGTCGACAGATACTTTGCGGATTGAGTTAAGGCTTGTCTGAAGTGCGGGAGCCTTGGACTTATACGCAGCGGACTGTCTGCCATGTCTTACCAGTTGGTTAAATGTAGGCATTGTTTTCCTCCTTCCTCAAGGATATGTTGCAAATTCCGCAACAGAATTATTATATCAGCAGATATGACCTTTGTCAATACCCGATATAATTAAGATTTTCGCATGCAGCGATATATTTGGAGAGAAAATGCACAAATCGCCCCGAAAAAGCAGAGATTATCTGCCTTTTCGAATGGCTTGCATATGTGCGGAAATGCGCTGTGCGGTCAGAACCTGCGCATTTCCGGTTTGCGATTTTCAGATCCTGGCGGGTTCGTCGCCGTATATTTCACCGTTTCCGACATCAAGCTCAACATCGCGGTACACCTTCATTCCGGTGCCTGCGGGGATAAGCTTACCGATGATAACATTTTCCTTGAGTCCGAGCAGCGGGTCGCGCTTGCCCTTCACCGCGGCTTCGGTGAGTACTTTTGTGGTCTCCTGGAAGGATGCGGCGGACAGGAAGGAGTCGGTGGACAGGGATGCCTTGGTGATACCGAGGAGCATCGCCTCGCCCTTTGCCTCCAGCTTGGGAGTTTCTTCGGGATGAGCGGCGTTATATGCTTCTATTTCTTCATTTGCGGTGGAGAATTCGGAAATGTCAACGTTTGAGCCGACGAGCAGCTTTGTATCGCCTGCGTCGTCGATTCTGATACGTCTTGTCATCTGCTTTGCGATGACCTCGACGTGCTTGTCGCTTATCTCAACCGCCTGCAGACGGTAAACGCGCTGAATTTCCTTGATAACGTACGAGTACACGGCATCAAGTCCGCTGATACGGAGAATATCCGCAGGTGCTTCCGTACCGTCGGTGAGCTTCTGGCACTTCTTTACGTGTGCGCCTTCCTCGACGTTTATCTTGAGTGTATAAGGAACGCTGGTGGAGCTTGATTTGCCGGTTTCGTCGTCAACGACGGTGATCTGCTTGGTACGCTTGACCTCTTCTATGTGGACTGTGCCGTCAAAGTCGGAGAGTAGCGCGGTCTTCTTCGGGCGTCTTGCCTCGAAGATTTCTTCGACTCGGGGAAGACCCTGAGTGATATCGCCGCCGGCGATACCGCCGGAGTGGAACGTTCTCATGGTAAGCTGTGTACCGGGTTCACCGATGGACTGAGCCGCGATGATACCGACGGATTCGCCTACACTGACAGGCATTTTGGTTGCAAGGTCCGCGCCGTAGCAATGTACGCAGCAGCCGTGCTTTGCGCGGCAATTGATGACGGAGCGGATATGGACGGAGGTGATTCCCGCATCAATGATGCGCTTTGCGTCGTTTTCGGACATCATTGTGTCGTCGGGGACGATGACAGCGCCCGTATTCGGGTCGACAACGTCGCCGATCGTATATCTGCCGACAAGGCGGTCGGCAAACGGCTCGATCACTTCTTCCTTGCCGTTGGGCAGGACATCGACGATCTTGGAGACCCAGAGACCGCGCTGATCGTGGCAGTTTTCTTCTCTGACAATGACGTCCTGAGAAACGTCAACCAGACGTCTTGTGAGGTAGCCGGAGTCGGCGGTACGGAGAGCCGTATCGGCAAGACCCTTACGGGCACCTCTGGCGGCGGTGAAGTATTCAAGAATCTTCATGCCTTCGCGGAAGTTTGCTTTGATAGGAAGTTCGATCGTTTCACCGGAGGCGGAAGCCATAAGTCCGCGCATACCGGCAAGCTGTCTTATCTGTTTGATTGAACCGCGGGCACCAGAAACCGCCATCATGTTGATGGGGTTGAACTTGTCAAGGTTTTTCTGAAGTGCGTCGGCAACGTCCTTGGTGCAGCGTTCCCAGATGTCGATGACTCTCTCGCGGCGTTCGGCGTTGGAGAGCATACCGTTTTTATAGAATTCGGTGATGACGTCGACCTTTTTATCGGCTTCTTCAAGCAGTTCCTTCTTTTCGGGCGGGACGGACATATCGTACACCGAGATGGTTATCGCGCCGAGGGTCGAATACTTGAAGCCCTGCGCCTTCATGGCGTCCAGCACCTCGCAGGTCCTTGCGTTGCCGTGCTTTTCGATTGTGCGGTCAACGATCTGTGACAGCTCGTTGTTGGTGGTACGGAAATCGATTTCCAGCTTGAAGCGGTTTGCGGGATCCGTTCTGTCAACAAAGCCGAGATCCTGCGGGATGGGCTGGTTGAATATCATTTTGCCGAGCGTTGTATCGATAACGCCCTGTTCGGGCTTGCCGTCATAGGTCTGATACACGCGGCAGTGGATTTTTGAATGGAGTGTTATTTCGCCGAGCTCATATGCGAGGACAGCCTCGTCATAGCTTGTGAAATATCTGCCTTCGCCCGGTTCTCCGTCCTTGTCAAGAGTGAGATAGAAGGAGCCGAGTACCATGTCCTGTGAAAGTGTCGTTACGGCGTGGCCGTTGACGGGTTTCAGGAGGTTATTGGCGGAAAGCATCAGGAAGCGGGATTCAGCCTGTGCTTCCGACGAAAGCGGAACATGGACAGGCATCTGGTCGCCGTCAAAGTCGGCGTTGAACGGTGAGCAGACCAGCGGGTGAAGCTTTATGGCTCTGCCCTCGACAAGAATAGGCTCGAATGCCTGAATCGAAAGTCTGTGCAGGGTCGGCGCACGGTTGAGGAGCACGGGATGCTCCTTGATGACATTTTCAAGCGCGTCCCATACCTCGGGAGTTGCTTTTTCGACGCGCTTTTTCGCGTCTTTTATATTGGAAGATTTGCCTGCGGCGACAAGTGCTTTCATGACGAAGGGCTTGAACAGCTCAAGAGCCATTTCCTTGGGCAGACCGCACTGGAAAATCTTGAGGTCGGGTCCGACGACGATAACGGAACGTCCGGAATAGTCAACACGTTTACCGAGCAGGTTCTGTCTGAAACGTCCCTGCTTACCGCGCAGCATCTCGGAAAGAGATTTGAGCGGGCGGTTGCTCGGTCCGGTCACGGGGCGTCCGCGGCGGCCGTTGTCAAACAAAGCGTCGACAGCTTCCTGAAGCATACGCTTTTCGTTTCTGATGATGATGTCGGGCGCTTCAAGCTCCATAAGTCGTCTCAGACGGTTGTTACGGTTGATGACACGTCTGTACAGATCATTTATGTCGCTCGTTGCGAATCTGCCGCCGTCAAGCTGCACCATCGGGCGGATATCCGGCGGGATTACGGGAATTGCCTCAAGAATCATCCATTCGGGGCGGTTGCCGGAAAGTCTGAACGCTTCGACGATCTCAAGACGCTTTATGAAGCGTATCTTTCTCTGACCCTGTGCGGTCTGAAGCTCGGTTTTGAGCATTTCGGACAGCGCGTCAAGGTCAAGCTCCTGAAGAAGCTCCTTGATCGCCTCGGCGCCCATGCCGACGCGGAAATCGTTTTCGTATTTTTCGTAATATTCTTTATATTGTGTCTCGCTTAAAAGCTGTTTCTTTTCAAGGGGTGTATCGCCCGGATCGATGACGATATAGCTGCCGAAATAGAGCACCTTTTCAAGGAGCTTCGGAGATATGTCAAGAAGCATACCCATACGGGACGGGATCGCGCGGAAATACCAGATATGGGATACGGGAGCGGCAAGCTCGACATGACCCATACGTTCACGTCTTACCTTGTTTGTCGTTATTTCGACGCCGCACTTTTCGCAGATCTTGCCCTTGTAGCGTGCGCCGCGTTTATATTTTCCGCAGTGGCACTCCCAGTCCTTCGTCGGTCCGAAAATGCGCTCGCAGAACAGGCCCTCGCGTTCGGGTTTGAGGGTTCTGTAATTGATGGTTTCGGGCTTCTTCACCTCGCCATAGGACCATTCTCTTATCTTCTCGGGAGACGCAAGTCCGATCTGTATGGATTCAAACTCTATATTTGTATTGTCCATAATATTCTGCCTTTCTTATCAAACTGAACGCAGGTTACAGCGGGTTATCATTCGTCGTCCTCGCCTTCGTCGAACGCCGTGCCGAACATATCGTCTTCAAGTATCTCGTCGTCCGGCTCGTCGTCGCGGTGCTCCACGCCTTCTTCGTCGTCAAACATGGGGTTGGCGTCGTCGAAAATGCTTTCGCCGATCTCTTCGTCGCTGAACTTTCTTTCATCGGCTTCGGTATCCTCATAATCCTTGAGGTTGATCTCCGCATCGTCCTTATCGAGCACGCGGACATCAAGACCGAGAGACTGAAGCTCTTTGACAAGGACTTTGAAGGATGCGGGTACGCCGGGAGTGGGAATGTTCTCGCCCTTGACGATTGCTTCGTACGCCTTGACACGACCCTTGATATCGTCCGACTTGACAGTCAGGATCTCCTGAAGGGTGTATGCGGCGCCGTATGCCTCCAGCGCCCAGACTTCCATTTCACCGAAACGCTGACCGCCGAACTGAGCCTTACCGCCCAGAGGCTGCTGCGTTACGAGAGAATAGGGGCCGGTGGAACGGGCGTGAATCTTATCGTCGACAAGATGATGCAGCTTGAGATAATACATTATGCCCACGGTGACGGGATTGTCGAAAGGTTTGCCCGTTCTGCCGTCGTAAAGCGTCGTCTTTCCGTCATCACGCAGTCCTGCCTGACGCAGACACTCCGCAATTTCGGCTTCGTTTGCGCCGTTGAATACCGGGGTCATTATCTTCCAGCCCAGCTTCTTTGCGGCGATACCCAGATGGACCTCAAGCACCTGACCGATGTTCATTCGGGAAGGAACGCCCAGCGGGTTAAGCACTATATCAAGAGGTGTGCCGTCCGCAAGGAAGGGCATATCCTCGGGAGGAAGTATACGGGAAACGACACCCTTGTTACCATGGCGGCCTGCCATTTTATCGCCGACGGAGATCTTACGCTTCTGGGCGATATAGACTCTGACGACTTTAATGACGCCGGGTTGGAGAACGTCGCTGTTCTCGCGGCTGAACACGCGGGTCTCGACAACGATGCCCGATTCGCCGTGAGGCAGTCTGAGGGAGGTGTCCCTGACCTCGCGCGCCTTCTCGCCGAAGATCGCACGGAGAAGTCTTTCTTCGCTGGTAAGCTCGGTTTCGCCCTTGGGCGTTACCTTGCCGACCAGTATGTCGCCGGCATGAACCTCGGCGCCGACACGGATGACGCCTTCGTCATCAAGGTCGCGGAGCATATCTTCGCCGACATTGGGGATATCGCGTGTGATCTCCTCCGGTCCGAGTTTTGTGTCTCTGGATTCGCAGGAATATTCTTCTATATGGATAGATGTATAAACGTCATCTCTTACAAGGCGCTCGTTCAGAAGAACGGCGTCCTCGTAGTTATAGCCTTCCCACGTCATGAAGCCGATAAGAGCGTTCTTACCGAGTGAAACTTCACCGTGGTCGGTCGCGGGGCCGTCGGCGACAACGTCGCCCTTTTCTACGCGCTCGCCCTTATTCACAACAGGGCGCTGGTTGACGCAGGTGCCCTGATTGGAGCGTTTGAACTTGATGAGGTCGTAGATATCTTCCTTACCCGTATCGGTGACGACCACGATCCGGTCGGCGGTCACGGACTCGACGATACCGCTTTCGCGGCAGAGAACGGCAACGCCGCTGTCCACTGCTGCGCGGTATTCCATACCGGTTCCGACTATCGGGCTTTCGACGGTCATAAGCGGGACAGCCTGCTTCTGCATGTTGGAGCCCATCAGCGCACGGGTGTTATCGTCGTTTTCAAGGAAGGGAATCATTGCCGTTGCGACGGAAACGACCATCTTGGCGGAAACGTCCATGAGATCGATATCCTCGGCTTCGAATTCACCGATCTCATCTCTGTGTCTGCCGGCGATTTTTCTGTTCAGGAAGTGTCCGGCTTCGTCAAGCGGCTCACTTGCCGTTGCGACGGTGAACTCGTCCTCTTCGTCGGCGGTGAGGTATTTCACCTCGTTTGTCACCACGCCGTTTTCGACAACGCGGTAGGGGGCTTCGATGAAGCCGTATTTATTGACTCTTGCATATGTCGCAAGGCAGGAAATAAGACCGATGTTCGGTCCTTCGGGAGTCTCGATGGGGCATACTCTGCCGTAATGGGTATAGTGAACGTCTCGTACCTCGAAGGAGGCTCTGTCTCTCGACAGACCGCCGGGACCGAGCGCGGACAGACGGCGCTTATGCGTAAGCTCGGCAAGGGGATTCGCCTGATCCATAAACTGGCTCAGCGGCGAAGAGCCGAAGAAGTCACGTATTGCGGAAACGATGGGGCGGATATTGACGAGCGACTGAGGAGTCACGGTCTCGATATCCTGCGTGGTCATCTTTTCCTTGACTATTTTATCCATTCTCGAAAAGCCGATCCTGAGCTGGTTCATGAGCAGTTCGCCCACGGAACGCAGACGGCGGTTGCCGAGATGGTCGATATCGTCAACAGTACCGACGCCGTGCGAAAGGCAGATGAGATAGTTGACGGTTGAAAAAATATCGTCGATGGTGATATGCGGCGGAATAAGCTCGTTCATGCGCTCGCGGAACGCCTTCTTCACCGCCTTGAGGTCGCTGCAGTCAACGGTCTGCATTATTTCAATAAGAACGTCGGACTGAACCTTTTCGTCGATTTCAAGTTCCTCGTTTGTGAAGCCGAGGATTGCTTCGGCATCGACAGCCTTGTTTGAAAAGACCTTGATCTCCTCATCGTGTTCTTCGCCTTCGACAAGAAGTTGAACGGACCATACGCCGGACTTTTCGATCTTTTCGGCATCGGCACGGGTGAGCTTTATACCTTCGGCGACAACAACTTCGCCGGTTATCGGCGAGATCGCGGGCTTTGCGAGGCGGAAGCCCTCTATTCTTTTGGCGAGTGCCAGTTTTTTGTTGAATTTATATCTGCCGACGGTGGAGATGTCATATCTCTTCTCGTCAAAGAACAGATTCTTTATCAGTGTGATGGCGGAATCCACGATGGGCGGATCGCCGGGGCGGAGCTTGCGGTATATCTCCTTGAGCGCCTCATCACGGGGGTTGCTGCCCGGGATCTTTTCGGCTTCCTGCGGCATGAGATCCTTGTCAAGAGTCGCTTTTATCAGTTTTTCGTCTCCGAACATCTCGTAAATATCGCTGTTTTCGGAGAGACCGAGCGCACGGAGCAGCACGGTTATCGGGAGCTTGCGGTTTTTGTCGATACGGACATAGAATACATCGGACGAATCGGTCTCGTACTCAAGCCATGCACCGCGATACGGTATGATCGTCGAGGTGAACATCCTCTTGCCTGTCTTGTCGTCGGCATCCTCAAAATAGACACCGGGCGAACGGACGAGCTGAGATACTATGACACGCTCGGCACCGTTTATGATGAACGTGCCGGTTTCGGTCATCTTCGGGATGTCGCCCATATAGATTTCCTGCTCCTTGACCTCCTCGGTGATCTTGTTTGTCAGTCTGACTGTCACCTTGAAGGGGATAGCGTAGTTGGCGTCCCTTTCCTTGCATTCGGGAATCGAATATTTCGACGGACCGTCAAGCGAATAGCCGACGAAATCGATGATCAGGTTACCCGAATAATCCGTCATGGGAGAATAATCCTTAAGTACCTGCGAAACGCCGTTTTTCACAAAGTCCTCAAACGATTTTTTCTGGACCTCGATAAGATTCGGCATCTCAAGTACTTCTTCGTTCTTTGCAAATGACATCCGAACGTTTTTCCCAAGATGTTGGGGTTTTACCATGGAATCATACCACATATCATACGCTCCTTGTTTATTATTCGACAGTCCTGCCGCAAATACCGCATTTGCGAGTCGGGACAGCGGGTTTCGGTTTTTGGGTGCAACAACACAAACACTACGGGCAACGTAGTGCAGTTTATTATAATATCATTGAAATCAAGTTTTGTCAAGGGAATTTACAAAAAATTTTCTTTGAAATTCAAAAAAAGCATTGACAAAGGCGATATGACACGTTAGAATATGCTAAAGATATGTCGTCACACCATTTGTGAGACGCAAAAAAAGCGTCCGCGGACACGCTCCGCGGTGAATACGGAAACATTTTCCAAGGAAGGAATAAAACCAATGGCAAAAGTAATCTGCGACTGGAAAACTCTTTACAGCTTCATCACCGACGCATTTGTCGGCGTTGGCGTTCCCCGCGAGGACGCCGAAATCTGCACCGACGTGCTTCTCGCCTCCGACAAGCGCGGCATTGAAAGCCACGGCGTCAACCGCTTCAAGCCCATCTACATCGACCGTATCAAGGCGGGCATCCAGAACCCCGTGACAAATTTCGAAATCGTGCGCGAAACGCCCACAACGGCGGTCGTTGACGGTCACGACGGCATGGGTCAGGTCATCGGCTACAAATCGATGAGCATGGCTATCGAAAAGGCAAAGAAATACGGCATGGGCATGGTAGCCGTCAGAAACAGCTGCCATTACGGCATCGCCGGTTATTACGCCACAATGGCGACCGACGCGGGCTGCATCGGCATTACCGGTACAAACGCCCGTCCTTCCATCGCGCCCACATTCGGTGTTGAAAACATGCTGGGTACAAATCCTCTCACCGTCGGTATGCCCACCGATGAGGACTTTCCCTTCCTCCTTGACTGCGCGACCTCCATCACACAGCGCGGCAAAATCGAATATTTCGCACGTATCGGCAAGGACACCCCCGCCGGAATGGTTATCGGCAGAGACGGCTCCGCGCTGACCGACAGCGTGAAGATCCTCGACCAGCTCAACTGCGGCGAGGCTGCTCTCGCTCCTCTCGGCGGTATCGGCGAAGAGCTTGCGGGCTACAAGGGCTACGGCTATGCAACGGTCGTCGAAATCCTTTCCGCAGCGCTTCAGCAGGGCAACTACCTCCGTATGCTCACCGGCAAGAAGGACGGCAAGCTTGTTCCCTATCACCTCGGTCACTTCTTCATCGCCATCGACACCGAAGCGTTCATGGGTCTTGAAGAATTCAAGAAGACCGCAGGCGACATCTGCCGTGAGCTCCGCGGCTCCCAGAAGGCTCCCGGTCATGACCGTATCTACACCGCAGGCGAAAAGGAATGGGAGATCTGGCAGCAGAGAAAAGACAGCGGCGTTCCGATCAACGAAGCCGTACAGGGCGAAATGTCCAAGGTTCGTGACGAGCTGAAGCTCGATTACGTCTTCCCGTGGGAAAAATAATTCTCCGGAATACATAAAACAATCAAGCGCACACGTTGCCGGAAGGCTCGTGTGCGCTTTTTCTTTCGGGTATATTAACCTATGACGATTATGTTTTTGCGGAGTCGGCGGATTTTTCGCGCATTTTCAGGGTTCTTTCGCCGAAGCAGAATATCACGGACATGACGGTCGAGATTACCCAGCCGACGGGCCACGCAGCCCATATACCGTCGGAGCCGAACAGCCCCGAGAACACATAGGCGAGGATCACGCGGATCGTGAGGTCGGTGAAGGTGGCAATCATAAACTTCGCCATGAGACCCGCGCCGCGGAGTATGCCGTCGGCAACGAGCTTCAGGGCTATCACGAAATAAAACGGCGAAACTATTTTCAGAAACAGCGTCGAAGTGCCGAACGCGGCATCGGTCGGAGCGTTGAGGAAGATATACGTAAGCTCCTTACCGAAGAAGAAATACAGCACGAACATCGGTACGCAGAGCGCCCAGATAAGCTTTATCCCCGCAAAGAAGCCGCTCCTTACGCGCTCATGCTTTGCGGCGCCTATATTCTGCGCGGTGTAGTTCGAAATGCCGTTGCAGAGTGTGGCGAACGACGTCGTCACAAGGTTATTCAGCTTGACCGCAGCGGAATAGCCCGCCATTACGCCGGTATCGAAGGTGTTCACAACGCCCTGTATTGCTATATTGCCGACGGAAATGAAGCTTTGCTGGAGTATGCTTGGGACGGCTATGCCGGCGATCTGACCGAGCAGCTTTGCCGAAAACATGCGTGTTTTGCCGTCGGTCGGTATCGTTTTAAGACGCTTCAGCACGAAAATCACCGCAAGAATACAGCTGATTCCCTGACAAATAAACGTTGCCCACGCAACGCCGTCGATGCCCATGCCGAGTGCTGTCACGGCGAGGATATCCGCACCGATATTCGCAAGCGACGATGCGGTGAGAAATATGAAGGGCGTTTTCGAGTCGCCGAGAGCGGAAAATATGCCGGTCGAGACGTTATAGAAAAGCACAAAAGGGAGACCCCAGATGTAGATATCAAGGTAGAGCGCGGAATCCGCCATTATCGATTCGGGAGTATTGATAAGGCGAAGCATACCGTCCGTGAACAGTATGCCGACGGTCATCAGCACGAGGCAGAGAACGCCGCAGGAAATGAAGGTGGTGTGTACGGCGGTTTTGAGGTCGTCATACTGCTTTGCACCGAACAGACGGCTTATCACGACGGACGAGCCGATGTTGCAGCCGAAGGCGAAGGCGATGAAAATGAGTGTTATCTCATAGCCGTTTCCGACAGCCGCGAGCGCGTCCTCACCGATGAACTTGCCGGCAACAAAGCTGTCCGCAAGGTTATAGAGCTGTTGAAAAATTATACTGCCGAACAGCGGAAGACAGAATGTCCAGAGCACCTTCGCGGGGCTTCCTACGGTCAGATCTTTGTTCATGGCGCTTTTGTTCTCCTTGACTTTTCACTTATACAATATTATAATCTGATTATAATATTATCCGCCGTCAATGTCAAACGGCAATACGGAGAATTTTTATGTCAGACGAAAAGATCATTATCGGCATTGTGCCACAATACCGCACAGACGGCGAAAAGACTTTCACCCGTCCGTGGTACCCGCGCATGATAAGCCGTGCCGGTGCGCTGCCGCTCATGCCCGCAGCCGACGAGGGCTGCGACGGTATCCGTCAGTGGACGGAGCTTTGCGGCGGTATTCTGTTCACGGGAGGTCCCGATGTGGATCCGCACATTTACGGTGAGGACGTCCGCGCGGAATGCGGAGAGATCGTTCCTGTGCGCGACGCCTTCGAAAAGACCGCTCTTGAGCTTGCTCTGGAGCTTGACAAACCGGTATTCGGCATATGTCGCGGCATCCAGTCGATGAACGTATTCTGCGGCGGCAGTCTTTTTCAGGACATTCCGACGGATATCGCTTCACCGCTTACCCACGACAAGTCGGTGCATGACATTGAGGTGAAACACGGCACACTTCTTGCCGACATCATCGGAAGCGGCGTTCACGAGGTCAACAGCTATCACCATCAGTCGGTCAGAGAGCCTGCTCCGGGGTTTGAGGTCGCGGCGACTTCGTCAGACGGAGTTATCGAAGCGCTCTTCATGCCGGAGCGGCGGTTCGTCCTCGGCGTTCAGTGGCATCCCGAACTCATGCACGAAAGTGAAATCAGCCGGAAGCTGTTTGCGGCGTTTATTGCCGCCGCAAAGCAAATGCAGGAGGAAAAACTATGAAAAATCAAAAAAAATCGGTCATACGGCGCGCAGCCGCTCTGCTTGCAGTCGTCATGATGCTGCTTCCCGCAGCGCTTTCCGCATATGCGGACGAAGCACCGTCGGTCATACTGCCGGCTGAAAGGCTGTCCGGAACCGCGGATATCATCTTCAATTCGCCGTCGGGCGGAGACATGACAGTAACGCTTGACGGCAATCCGCTTGTGACTGAAGAAATAGGCTCGTTGGAGCTTGTTTTTGCCGCCGACGGCGTTGACTACAACAATTCGGTATTCCGCATCGGAGATACGGATATCGCCGTGGTTGACAGCAACGGTGAAAAGCGTGTTCCGCTCGACGCTTCACTGCTGCCGGGCGACACGCTGACACTAAGCTTCATTCCGTCAATCGGCAAAACGGGCGTGCTCGACACATCAAAAATCTACGGCACATACAACATCGACGACATGAGCATTTCGGACGTTCGCATTGCACTGCCGTCAGGCGAATATGTGCGTCCGTCGCGGCTTGTTTCATATTATCCGACAACGGGGCAGGCGGGAGTTTCGGCAAAGGAAAGCGATTATTCCGGCAGCAAGGTTTCGGTGGGCGACGGTTGGAGTGCCGAAACAGGGCTTGGAGGAACGACTCCGAATGTACCCGTATGCTTCGACGTCGTTTTTGACATATCGGGAAGCGATCTGACAAAGAGAGCGGGCAGGACGTTACGTGCGGGCGTTGACACTGAAAAATATGCAGACGGAGAGCATACGTTTGCCGTTACGGCGAGCGGAAAAAGCACCTCGGTCACGGCGATATTCGACAACACGCCGCCGGTCATCACAGGAAGCATCACAAGCGGCGCGCTCATCGACGGCAAAGACACGGTTGGCGTCAGTGTGAGCGACGACAGCGGATATACGCTTGAAATGCGGATCGACGGCAGAAAATATGCCGAAGGCAAGCCCGTTTCGGAGTTTGTTTCGAAAACAAAGACGCACACCTTCACCGCCGTCGCGACCGACGGCTGCGGAAATGTTTCCGCATTTTCAGCCGAATTCCGCATAAACGGATATTCGGACACGACTGACGGCGACGCGGCGGACGGAAGCACCGTCACCGCCGGAAGCGGCACGCTTTATCTGGCGGATCCTCTGACCGTAAGCTCCGACGGCAATGTTTTCACCGTTCCCGCAGGCGACGGCGACAGCATTATATTCCGATACAGCGGTGTGACGGCAGAAGGCACACAGATCGTGCTTTCGGTAAAAACCGCCGACGGATTTGTGCCTTTTGCGAGAGTCAATTCCGGCGAGACGGCGTATCCCGAGCTGGAGCTGAAGGCGGAATACATTGACGGAGGCAATGTCACAGTCAGGGCTGAAGAATATGTGTATTCCTCCGAAAGCGACACGATCGTCTGGATAAGCGACACACAGTATTACACGAGATATGAAGATCTGCTCGACAAATATGAGGCTGCGCTGAAATATTATGCGAAGCTTTATTCCGAAGGCAGGGCAGGCTTCTTCATCCATACGGGAGACGTCGCGGACGAATATGAGCCCGCAAAAACAATTGAGGAGCAGCTTGACCGCGCCTCAAAGCTTCACAGCAGATATCTCGACAATGCGGGGCTTCCGAACGGTATTGTCGACGGCAACCACGATGTCGGTCAGTCAAAACGCGATTCATCGTATTTTGTGAAATATTTCGGTGCGGAAAGGTACGGCGACAGCAGCTGGTTTTACGGTGATCTCAACAACAACGAAAGTCATTACGACCTGATCTCTCTCGGAGGATATGATTTTGTGCTGCTCTGGCTGGGCTACGGCGTTGAGGCTGAGCCCGAAACCATGGCATGGGCAAAGGACGTTCTCGGCAGGTTCAAAAACAGAAACGCGATAATTCTGACCCATTCGTATCTCGATGTTGACGGCGAATGGGTGCTTGATCCGACGAATCCGGACGCGTACACACATTCACGCGCTCCCGAGATATGGGACAATCTTGTCGTACCATACGAAAATGTCGTTGCCGTGCTCTGCGGGCACACTCCCGGTGCGGCGCGTACACTGCGCAAGGTGGACGACAGCCGCTCGGTCTGGGAGATACTCGCGGATTATCAGTTCTATGAAGACGGCAGCGAGCCGAAGCACGTGCTGAACGGATGCAGCTGTGACGGCGAGGGGTTTGTCCGGCTCGTGTCGTTTGACGGAAGCAGTATGATGCAGAAAACGTATTCGCCGTACAGTGGAAAATCAAACCCGTTCGGAAACGAAAAGGACGAATTCACCGTTCCGCTCGCGCTCAGGACTTCATCCGGAAGAGGGCTTGAAGGCAGTCTGGAAGCGTTTGCGGTCAGGAGCAGGACAAAGCTTAACGGCACTGCCGTTCCCGTTTCGGGTCACTATGTCATAAACGCCGCTTCGTACAGTATTTCGGGCGGTGGGACGGAAAGCTCCGCCGCTTCAACCGACATTGCCGGCGTTGATTCCGACAGTCAGTCCGGCGTTCCGTCAACCAGCGGCGGTGCCGTGATTATTATTGCGGTCGTTGCCGCTGCGGTGCTGACAGCCGCGGTCGTTGTCATTGTCGTAAGGAAGAAAAAGAATAATTAAAAAAAGAAAACGGAGCTGTCCGGCGACTCACGGTCGTGCCGGCAGCTCCGTTTTCAGTTATGGAGTTTCTTCAGGGATTTCAGTATTTCGTCGGCATTAGCCATGCCGAGGGTATTGGGATAACGCTTATCGAATTCAATAAGCGTCGTTCTTGCCTCGGCTTCGGAATTTCTGATCTCGTTATACAGATCGCGGAAAGCATTGCCCTTCATAGCGCCTTCTATAAAACATCGGGAGTCTTCGGGTATTTCCGCCCAGCTTCCGTAAAGCTCGCATGATGCTTTTTCTATTTGTTCCATTGAAACAGGGGAGCCGTTCTTCTCATGCTCCGCAAGTATTCCGACGATATCCGAAAAATCATTTTTGTATTTTCTGCCCGAACGCAGTTTCATTGCAATAAGATATTCAGCCGATACGGTTCTTACATTCAGGACACCGTAAAATGTCCGGTAAAACCTTGAATGGAGTGTAAGCTCCGGCGAATATGAGGCGGTTTTTGTGAAGTCGGTGTTAATCCAGCCTTTCGGAAGTCCGAAGCGGTCACCGACACGCGATATTGCATCGCGCATTGCCGAAGAAGCATGTATTATAGCGTCAATATCAGCTGTCATTTCGCGGAACCCGTAATTCACGAGTATTGCAGCGCCGCCGACAAGGATAATCTCAGCAGGCATAAGCTTGCCGTTCTGCCTTCTGAATTCCTTGGCAAGCTCCTTCAGATATGCGTCAAGATTGTCCTTTGTGAATGTTTTTGAAATGTCAGACGACATCGCGTACCTCACTTTCCGCTATATTAAAATGCATGAATTCGGGAATCGCGTTCTCCACGGCACGCTTTTTCGGCTCATCGCTTCCGAGCGCCTTTGATTCAGCTATCACACCGGCAGAATACAGGGTTCTGCTCAGACGCGCTTTCCTGATATCGGAATAGTCCGAACAGAGCGGGATCCCGTTTTCGTTACAGATGTAATCAAGCATTGCAAGCGTATACAGGCATTCGGGATACCAGCCTTTTTCGAAAAGCCGACGTATATCGCCGTTTTCAAGGGTCGAAACAACAAATCCGGTGTCCCCGAGCTCCTTGAGCTTGTGGCACAGGTTGCTTTTGAAAAGCTCAAAATCAATGCGCCCAAAGCATGGTTCGATCAGGCTCTCCATCGAAACGCCAAGTACCTTTGCAAGGTGGAAAACCGTTTCGGCAGAGCATTTTTCAAGCCTTGCCCTGCCGCAGAATATATCGTTGACAGTGGCATAGGGTATACCGCTGCTTTTTGAAATTCTGTACATGGACAGACCTCTGCTCTCAGCAATCGAATTGACGTTCATAAAATCACCTCTTCATGGCTATATTATAACGGTTGACCGTTATAATGTCAACAGAAATCCGTTAATTTCTTCCGCATTTATATATCTTGACTTTTCCACACTATTATTATATAATACTATATAATTATTCCTTTGGGAAAGGCAGTGATATACAATGACGGCACACAAGGTGTTTGTCTCGGAATATGACGAGCAGAAGTGGCTGAACCGCATGGGCGCAAAGGGATTTGTGCTTGTCGGCAAGAAATGCGGACGCTATGAATTTGAAAAAGCGGACGTGAAAGCGGAATACATCGTCGATTATCTTGACGATTCGCCGAAAACGCCGGATAATACGGAATATCTGCGCGGCAAGGATGTCTGCGGTTTCAAGGGAAATTCCGCGTATATACGCAACGGCGTACACACGGCGGCGTCTCTCGGACGGCAGGCGGCGAGATACGGCAAGCTGTCAGTATTCTTCGGCGCGGTCACCGCTCTGTTTGCGGCACTCTTTGCCTATAATCTGAAATATGTGAATTACTTCAATGAGATAGAATATGTCGTACCCGCCAACAAGGATGAGATACTTCCCATATTCAACTTTGTCGTGGGGAAGAATCCCGCGGTACTGTTCATGTGGGTCGTGGCGCTGTTCCTCGTTGCGGCGGCGATATTCACCGTGATATGGCTGCGCGAATGGGCTTTGTGGAACGGCGATTACAAAACGGCAGCGGCAGCCGAAAAGCAAGCCGTTGATGACGGCGGCGAAGCGGAGAGTCAGGAGCAGTGAAGAAACCGATTTGTCTGATTCTCGCGGCGTTGCTCACGCTCCCGCTTTACTGTGCGTGCGCCGACGACAGTGAAAACGGCTCATCGGAAGCCGGCGAAGCATCATATGAAAGCGGGGTGTCGGAAATGTCGGAGGCTGCGGAAGAAAAAATCGTGTTTACGGTCGGCAAAGCCTCAGTCGAAGCCATGCTTACGGACAGCGACAAAGGAAATGACGGCATTTTCGTCTTTTCGGAAAGCGGAAGATCGGCATCCGCGCCGGTCGGCGACAGCTCCTTTGTCGATGCGGTGATCGCAGACGGTGCGGTCTGTGCGGTTTATCCCGCCGGATTTGCAGCCATCGTTCCCGAAAACGGATATGTCGTCCGTATGCGCGGTTCAGGCGAGGGTATCGCTGTGGGAAGCGCGGTCAAGGGACTTGACACGGGTGACTGTATGCCGTCAAAATACGTCCGCTTCGGCGCGGGAATAATCGAATTCGGAAACGAAAACGCGACGCGCTTCAACGATATCCACGCGTATTTTTACGATAAGAACTGGTATGCCGCGTCAACGCTGACCGACGGTGGCTTTGAAATAGCGGTCGATGCCGACGGGACGGTCGTTTCCGTAAGCGAAAGCGGCAATACGTATATTCCCGACGGAGGCTATGTGCTTTCGCTGTCGTCGATTTCGGCGGGAAGCAATATCGCGGCAAAGCTCAAAGTCGGTGAAACGGCGGAGCTTGTCAGAAGTTCGCCGCTTTACACGGTGAAACGGCTTATCGTTTCGGGGCGGGACAAGACACGCACCGGCGAAGGAAATATTATATATACCCATGATAAAAACACGGTGACTCCCGGCGGGGACGGTACATACACCGAAATTGCGGTGAATTCCGCCGGCAGGATCACGGGAATTTTTGCGGGCGTCAGCGGCGGCACGGAGATACCGGACGGCGGATATGTCATATCCTGTGCGGGTCTTCAGTCGGTTATCGCAGACGGATATGCGAAAAAATATATGTATGCGGCGTTTGACGGGAAACAGATGCTGAGGCTTGTCGACGACCCGGTCGGGCAGTATCTGCGGCTCATTGATGAGTCCGAAAGCATACGGACAAAAATAAGCCTTGCGCGGGACGAATTCCTGCCGCTCGACTATAAAACGCTTGACACGCTTGAAAGCAGTGTCGTCGGACTGCCGTACAACCCGTATGAGCTTGACGGCAACGGGCTTGCAAAAGCGATTTTGCTTCTCACGGACTTCACAGACACGGCGGGGACGCTGATATATCCTTCAATCACGGTGGGTGACCGCACGGCATGGGTCACGGTCGGCGAGCTGGGATATTCGGACGAAATAATCCTGCATTACAGAAACGAAACCGATGTGCGTCATGCCGTGGAATACGCAAAGGGCATCGGACTGAATACGCTGATTGTCGACAACCTCGCGGCGGGATATGCGGTATATCCGTCAAAACTCGACGGCATGGTCATGCTTCCCGAGCTTGATGGCTTTGATGTGCTGGACGCGTTTTCACGCGCGTGCCGCGAAAACGGCATGAGGCTCATCGTCATGATGCCCGCCTTCCCCATTGCGACAAGCCACCGTACATGGGAAGAAAACCACTTCATGAACACCATGAAGGACAAATACCTGCTGACAAACAAGGGCAGGTACTGCGACAACAGCGGCACGGTGACGCTTGACCCCGCAGACGGCGATGTTCTGGCGTTCTCGGCAGCAATTGCGAAGGAAATCGCGGAAAATTACGATATTTTCGGCATACAGATCGACTACGCAAGATATCCGCTCCCGATATTCTATCAGGAACACAATTACGAGGATTACGGATACAATCCGACTGCCGCAAAAAAATTTGAAGAAAAATACGGAGTTTCCCCCGCAAGCCTCAGCATCACGGATCCTCTCTGGAACGACTGGTGCGCTATGCGGCGCGATGTCATAAGCAAAGCCGTAAGGACGCTTTACGAAACGGTAAAAGGCGTTGACGGCGGACTGAACATGACGTTCACCTGTTTTGCGGATTACAACGACAGGCAGAAATATGTTTATCAGGATGTCGAAAAGTGGGCGCGCGACGGGTATGCCGACGCGGTCTATCCCATGATTTACGGAAATACGGTCGAATATCAGACCGGATACATAAAGCAGAATCTTCCGATCGGCGAATACGCTCCCGTCGTGATAGGCGTGGGCACATATGTACGGTCGACGCAGGAGGACTATGCGCGGCAGCTCACGCAGCACTACGATTTCGCGGTCGCAGGTACGTCGGATTTTACGCTGAGGTATATTTCGGTGTGCGGATACGACGCGACGACGCGTAAAGTATTCCGTGAGGCGGCTGTGCCTGTCACGGGCGCAGACAAGAACGTTCTGTTCGGAGCATGCCTCGATATGCTGAAGGTCCATCTTGAAGCGTATAGACAGCTTGACGCATCGCCGGACTACGACAGGCTTTTTGAAGATGTGTCGGCGCTTGCGGGCGTCGGCGATGCCGAAAGACCCGGCGCGCTGAAAACAATCGATGCGGCAGCATACGGCGGAAGCGAAAAGGCGACCGACGCGATAAAACGCGAGCTGAGTTTCATAATCGCGGCACTTTCACATTAAACAAAAAGGAAAAAACATAATGCAATATCAGGTCAAACTAAAGGACATAGCAAACGAATTCTCCCTTGAAGTCATCACGGTTCCCGAAAATTACGATGATATTTACGTCAGACGCGCCGACGTGAGCCGTCCCGGACTGCCGCTTGCGGGCTTTTTCGACGATTTCGAAAGCGGACGCATACAGATGATAGGCAACATGGAGCACAGCTACCTCGATTCGCTGGGAAGCGCCGGAAGATATGAGTCGATCGACAAATTCATGGCTCACGATGTCGTGGCTGTCGTCGTGACGCGCGGACTGGAGATATTCCCCGAGCTGAAAGAGCTTGCGGAGAAACACAGCACTCCGCTTTTCCGCACCGCGGAGACGACAAGCGATTTTATGGCATCGCTCATCGCATCGCTGAATGTGTCGCTTGCCGAACGTATCACACGGCACGGCGTGCTTGTTGAAGTATACGGCGAGGGCATTCTCATCCTCGGCGACAGCGGTATCGGCAAGAGCGAAACGGCAATTGAGCTTGTCAAGCGCGGTCACAGACTGATTGCCGACGACGCGGTGGAGATCAAGCGTGTTTCAAACAAGACGCTTGTCGGCACTGCGCCCGAACTTATACGTCATTATATTGAGCTGCGAGGCATCGGTATCGTCGATGTAAGGCGCATATTCGGTATGGGCTCGGTCAAAGAGACGGAAAAGATCGATCTTGTTATCAATTTCGAAGCATGGGAGCAGGGCAAGATGTACGAGCGGCTCGGTCTCGACACCGAATACGCCGAGATCCTCGGGCTGAAGATACCTTCGATAACAATTCCCGTAAAGCCGGGACGCAACCTTGCGGTGGTCATAGAAATCGCAGCAATGAACAACAGACAAAAGAAAATGGGATACAATACCGCGCTTGAATTTTCCAAGAAAATGATGAACAACGGTATAAACCTCAGATAAATCACTATATTTAAGGAGATAAACAGTATGTATTACATAGGAATAGACCTCGGAGGAACAAATATAAAAGCGGGTGTCTGCGACGAAAACGGAAAGATACTGATCAAAGATTCCGTTAAGACACACGTTGAAAAGGGCCTTGAATATGTCGTTGACGCAATGAGCGGGCTGGCTCTTGACCTTGTGAAAAGGCAGGGGCTTACGGTGGACGACATCGAATACATCGGCGTTGCGACACCCGGTACGGCAGACGACAGCACAGGCGTCATTGTATATTGCTCTTCGATCCCCTTCCGTGCATATCCGCTTGCCGAAAAGATGAGCGAAAAGACGGGAATAAAGATCGTACACATCGAAAACGACGCGAACGCAGCCGCAAAGGGCGAGGCGACCGTCGGCAGTGCAAAGGGATACAACAGCTCACTGCTCATCACGCTCGGCACGGGCGTCGGCGGCGGTTTTGTGTACAACGGCAAGCTGTTCACAGGCTGCAACTTTGCCGCGTTTGAAGTCGGTCACATGGTCATCAACGCCGACAACGGTCCCGATTGCGACTGCTCCCGCCGCGGCTGCTGGGAAAAGCTTGCATCCGCGACGGCACTTGAGCGCATGACAAGAGAGGCAATGGAAGCGCACAGAGAAAGCTCCATGTGGAAGCTCTGCGACGGCGACATTGCAAATGCGTCGGCGCGCACCGCGTTCATCGCACAGCGCGAAGGCGACAAGACGGGCGATGAAGTCGTCAGCAAATATATCGGATATCTCGCCTGCGGGCTTGTCAACATGATAAACATACTCCAGCCCGAGATCATCACAATCGGCGGCGGCGTCTGCAACGAGGGCAAATACCTTCTCGACCCGCTCCTTGAGATTATTGAGCGCGAACAGTATTCACGTTACGGCTCGCGCAAGACCAAAATTGCCATTGCATCGCTGGGCAACGACGCCGGTCTCATCGGCGCCGCCATGCTCGGCAGATAGGATATTATGTCGTCAAAAATCGAACAGATAGAAAACAAAACCTGCTATGCCATCGCTTTGCGCGGCGCGGTGCTGTTCCCCGGTATCAGCACCAGCTTTGAGCTGTCGCGCAAGGCATCGGTCAAGGCAATGCGGGAAGCGGAAAGCACCGGAAGCGAAATATTCATCGTTACTCAAAAGGATTCATCGGTCGTTGAGCCGAAGGACGCCGACCTTTTCCGTACAGGCGTCATCGCCCGTATCGTACACACGATAAAGCTCTCGAACGGTAACTGGCAGCTCATGGTCGAAGGCCTTTCGCGCGCCGAGCTTGTCAGCTTTTCGGAAGATGAAAGCGGGACGTTCGTTGCCGAAGTTCTGCAAAAGAACATCACATATGAGCTTGATTATTTCGAAGTGCGCCGCGCCATACACGAATGCACTCTGACGCTTGAGGATTATCTCAAATTCTTCACAAAGCCGTCGGAAGAAGTCATAAACGAAGTCAAGAAAATCACCGACCCTGCGGTTTATGCCGATACTGTCGCATCGTCGTTCCTTATCAAGATCGAAGAAAAACAGGAAATTCTCGATATCGACAACCCGATCAAGCGCATTGAAAAGCTGACCGCAATTTTCGACCACGAAATTGAGCTTATGGAGCTTGAAGGCTCGATACACGCACGTGTGCGTCAGCACCTGAACAAGACTCAGCGAGATATTTACCTGCGCGAACAGCTGCATATCATCGAAAATGAGCTCGGTATCGACGATTACGACGAGGAAGAGGAAGAAAGCTCCTACGCCAAGCGTATCCGCCAGCACAAGCTCCCCGCCGAGGTGCAGGAAGCGCTGCTTGCCGAAAACGCAAAGCTGAAACGTATGCAGTTCGGTTCGCCCGAAGCCACAGTCATACGGAATTACATCGAAACCTGCCTTGAACTTCCCTGGGGCAAAACAAGCAAGGACAGGACAGACATCACCATTGCCAAAAGGATCCTTGACGAGGATCACGACGGTCTGACAAAAGTCAAGGAGCGTATTCTCGAATTCATGGCGGTGCGTCAGCTCTCACCCGAGCTTGACGGACAGATCCTCTGTCTTGTCGGACCTCCCGGCGTCGGCAAAACTTCCATCGTCAAGTCGATCGCACGTGCCACAAACCGCAAATACGTCCGCATCGCTCTGGGCGGTATACGCGACGAGGCTGAGATACGCGGTCACCGAAAGACATACGTCGGCTCCATGCCGGGCAGAATCGTGAACGGGCTGAAGCAGGCGGGTACGTCAAACCCCGTTATGCTGCTCGACGAAGTGGATAAACTGACAGCCGACGCGCACGGCGACCCGACAAGTGCATTGCTTGAGGTGCTGGACGCCGATCAGAACAAGACGTTCCGCGACCATTTCATTGAGTTGCCCATTGATCTTTCGGGCTGTCTTTTCATCGCAACCGCAAACACCACCGAAACCATTCCGCTGCCCCTGCTCGACAGAATGGAGATCATATACATGGACAGCTATTCCGACAACGAGAAGCTGTCGATTGCGAAAAATCATCTGATCCCCAAGCAGCTCAAGCGCCACGGACTGAAAAGGAGTCAGCTCCGCTTCACCGACAACGGCATAAACGAGCTTATCCTGCGTTATACGAAGGAGTCGGGCGTGCGTAATCTCGAACGTGAGATCGCATCCGTATGCCGCAAAGCGGCGAAGGAGATCGTCGACGGCAACACGGCGAAAAAAACGGTCGATGCAAAAACGGTCATCGAAATGCTGGGCCCCGAAAAGTTCCTTGCCGACAGGATTTATGACAAGGACGAGGTCGGCATCGTGAACGGACTTGCATGGACACAGCTCGGCGGTGATATGCTCCGCATAGAAGTGCTTTCCATGAGCGGCGGCGGTGCGCTGGAGCTTACCGGCTCTCTGGGCGACGTTATGAAAGAATCGGCGCGCGCGGCGGTAAGCTACATACGCAAGCACGCAAACGAGCTCGGTATTCCGGAGGATTTCCACAAGAATACCGATATACACATTCACGTACCCGAGGGAGCGATACCCAAGGACGGCCCGTCGGCAGGCATCACCATTGCAACGGCTATTGTAAGCGAGCTGTCTGGCAAGACAGTTAAGCAGTCAGTCGCCATGACGGGCGAAATCACGCTGACAGGCAGAGTTCTGCCCATCGGCGGACTCAAGGAAAAGACCGCAGCCGCATACAAGGCGGGAGTCAGAACCGTTATCATACCCAAGGACAACATGAAGGATCTGGAGGAAATCGATCAGGAGGTCCGGAGTGCGCTTGAATTCGTACCCGTATCATCTGTGATGGAAGTCCTCCGCATCGCCCTGAACGCATGAAGATTTCAGAAATCAATTTAAACAACGTGCTGCTCGGTCACGTCGCGGGCGCGCCGGTACAGCACAAAAAAAGCGGACTGCCGCAGATCGCCTTCTCCGGAAGATCGAATGTCGGCAAGTCGTCGCTCATAAATTCGCTGTTGAACCGCAAATCGCTCGCACGCGTGAGCAGTCAGCCGGGCAAAACCATTACCTGTAACTACTACGAAATCGACCGCAAGCTCTATTTCGTTGACCTGCCGGGATACGGCTTTGCAAAACGTCCCAAGGAGGACAAAAAGCGTTGGTCGGCACTGACGCAGAGCTATTTTGAGGACAATTCCGCGCTGAAGCTCATTCTTCAGCTTGTGGACAGCCGCGTCGGCTTCACGGTTGACGACAACGCAATGCTCGAATGGATGAATTACTATGAAGTCCCGTATATAATCATCTGCACAAAGTGCGACAAGCTCACCAAAACGGAGCTTTCGGAATGCGCCGGAAAAATCGTGCAGAATCCTCTCCTCAGACCCGAGACGCCTGTTGTATTGTATTCCTCAAAGGAAGGCATGGGACGGCGTGAGGTGCTGGGAATGGCGCTTGCGCATTGCTGATATAACCGAAAAAAGCCGGAGCCTTTGTATGAAAGGCTCCGGTTGATTTTTTATGGTGGAGTTATTTTGCGCCGAATTTCACGAGAAAATCGGGCTTATCGGCGCGTACCGTTTTACCGGTGAGATATGACAGACTGCCCTGCGGCTTTTCAAAAGCAAGCATATATGAACAAAGCGCCTGATAGGTATAGCCCTGTCTGCGGTCGTCCTTATTGACGGCGTATTTGCCGTCGCCGAGGAGCGGATGTCCGCTGTCTGCCATCTGGACACGTATTTGATGTGTTCTGCCGGTGAGCAACTCGATTTCTACGAGCGACAGCTTTTCGGCGCGGTTTTCATCGATCACGCGGTAACGCAAAGCGGCGGTTTTTGTGTTTTCGCCGGCTTTCGTGCGCACAAACACCTTGTTTTCGGCTGCGTTCTTTTCAAGATATGCCGTCATTGTACCCTGCTTTTTTTCAAAAAAGCCGTGGCAGGCGGCAAGATACAGCTTGGATATGCCGCGGTCACGTATCGTTGCGTTCATATCCCGGAGTGCCTCCGCATTCTTGGCGGCAATGACAAGTCCCGCGGTATTGCGGTCGATACGGTTGCACAGCGCGGGAGCGAAGGAGTTTTCGGCAGTCGGATCGTATTCGCCGTTTCGGTAGAGATACGCCTTGATATGGTCGATAAGCGTATCGCCCTCGCTGCCATCGTCGGAATGCACCAGCATTCCGGCTTTTTTGTCGGCGATGAGTATGTTTTCGTCCTCGTATGCGACCCTGAGACGCGGCGAAAGCCGCAGAAACGCCTCGTCCCTGCGGCTGCCGCCCGTGAATTCATCGGGTATATACAACGTTATTTCATCGCCGTCGGCAAGGAGCCGGTTTTCCTTTGCGCGCTTGCCGTTGAGCTTTATCCGCTTGGTGCGGATATATTTATACAGCAGTGACTGCGGCATCGACTTATATCGCTTTGAAAGGAATTTGTCAAGCCGCTGTCCCGCATCGTTTGCGTTTGCCTTCAGAATTTCCATTATTTACAGCAGATCAGTTTGACTCGTAAAGTGCGACGACCTCATCGATCTTCGACTGGATGGAATCTCTGCTCGCGTCAAGCGCGGAAATAACGTCGATGCTCTTGCTGCTGACAAGTCCGGTGAGAACGGCGTCGGCGCCGCCGTAAAGAAGACCGAGGTCATAGATGATGTTGTTGAAAACGTATTCGTCAAGGATTTCGCACGCTTCCTCGTCAGCCTTGAGGTCCTTGCCCTTTATGACGACTTCAATATATGCACGGGTCAGACCGGATGCGTTTTCGCCCTTGGAAACGGCGCTCATCACATCGAGCATGAATGCGGAGAATTCGGGATCCGGTGCGGAAAGCGGAATTACGGCGCCGTATGCGTATTTTGCGGAGCAGGGAGTGTAATACTCATCCTGATTTTCGTCGACAAGCGGATACGGGATAAGTCCGAAGTTTACGTCATAGACGCGTACCTTCTTGATTGCGGAGAATGCGGTGCTCCTGAAGAGGTTTCTGCCTTCACCGAAAATCTTCACGCACTTGTTCCATTTATCATCGCCCATATCCTCGGCGTGAAGTATCCATGTGTCCTTCTCTTCAAGGAGGGTGAGAATATTCTGGAGGATCTTGACGCTCTTTTCGGTCGTGCCGACAGCGAGAGTGGGAATATCATTGCTGTCCTTTGTTATGAGCTTTTCGCCTGCGGCGCTGTAAAACGAAATAACGTTGCCGTAGGTTCCGCCGTAGCCCCATGTGTCAAGCCATGTCATGCCGTCTTCATTATCGGATTCGTAGGTGTATTCCTTGGAAATGGAAACAAGTCTGTCAAGCGTCCACTTCTTGTCCTTGACCTCCTGATAAAGGTTCAGCTCGGGATACTTGAGCGCCAGCATATCCTTGTTGAACATTATGGCGGAGGAAACGATCTTCTGCATTATCGACATATCGCCGATTGCAAAATATACCTTGTTTGCAACGGAAAGGGAGTCGATTGCGTTCTGCTCCCACCAGGGCATCGAAAGGTCGATATAGCCGCCGTCTTCAAACTCACGCAGGTCGTAAAGCTGTCCCGCCTGAGCCATTGTTGAGCAGGCATTGAGGAAAGGCATTGCGGCATCGGCAATATCGTCGCCGCCTGCCTGCACCTGCTGTGAAAGTGTTGTATACACGTCATCGACGAGCATGGCTTTGATCTCGACACCGTATCTTTCGCGGATAATGTCGTTTCTGAGTCCGACAGCGTCGCTGATTATCGCATCGGTGGTGTCATAAAGGTTGGGCTCGATCTCTTCGGAGAAATAGGTATCCTGTCTGGTGTTGTTATAGACCATGACGGTGAAGGTGTCTCTGTCCCACTTGAACTCGGGCATTTCCCTGCCCCAGTTACCTTCGCCGAGATAGCCGACTATGCCGTCGACCCAGCCGCCGGAGGTCTCCTCGCTTACGTCGGAAGAGCTTTCGGACGCCGCAGAAGATGCCGTTGATTTGTCGTCAGCGGCGGATGAAGTGTTGTCCGAATCGTTGCACGCGGTGAAGAAAGCGGTCGAAACGGACAGCAGACAAAGTAGTAGTGCGATCGTTTTTTTCATGATGTTACCTCATTGTTTTTATTACACTGCGGAAATGACGCGCAGAGTTGTGTCATTTTTTTCTTTCGCCGCCGGAAAACGCGGAAATCACTGCGGCAACGGCTCCTATCGCGCCGACAAGCGCAAGCTTTTTGTCCTCCGGAAGCTCTTTCAGCTTTGCTGCGGTTTCCCTGCCCTTTTCGGCTGCTGCTCCGGCGAGCACGGTTGCCTTTTCCCTGACCTGCTTTGCCTTCACATCGGCATACGCTTTCGCAAGCTTTGCTTTTTCGCCTGCGTAGTCCTTTGCTTCTTTTGCCTTCATTCCGGCATATGCCTTCGCGAGCTTAACCTTTTCGCCGGCAAGTTCCCTGACCTGCTCCGCTGTGTCAACCGCCTGTCCGGCTGCCTTTATCGCGGTGTCTTTCACCTGTCCGACAGCTGCCTTTGCTTTTTCTTCAATGCTTTTCAAAATCGTGACCTCCTCGGTTTTTTCTGTTTCGGGATCGTATATCCCTTTTATAAAGCGGTATGTCCTGTCATACAGATTACGCACACGCCAGTCGCCCGAAAGCGCGGCGGTATACATACTGCCGGGACCCGCCCCCTGATAAAACGCCAGCGCGGCGTTCATATATCCGTACTTTGCGCCGTAATCGAGATAATCGATGTACTTCTGTCTGTCGCGTTCGAAAAGCGGCGATTTGGGAAGTACGCAGGTGTGGTTAATCTCTATCTCGGCGCCCAGACCGTATTTCCCGATTATTTCCGCAAATTCGGCAAGGCTGTCCGGCTGCCAGTCATGGAACATATAATTGGGCTGAAGATATGCATAGTCGAAGCCGAGCTCCTTCCAGCTGTCAAAGCCGGTGCCGAGGAAGCAGGGAATCCATGTCGCGCGGAAGCCTTTTTTATGGAGCATTTCGTTGACGAGCCTGAACAGACCGTATTCATCGTCGCTCATAGCGACCGGCACGCCCTCACAGCCCTGATAAAATGCCGCGAGAGTTATGTTTTTGTAGTCACGCGAAGCGAAACGCGCCGAGATCATGTCGACATAGTATTCGTATATCGCAAGGCGTTCGTCGGGCGTTTCCGCTTTTTCGTCGGCACCGTCGCCGTTTATGTCGCCGAACGGCAGGTCGGTTTTATATACATACGGAAGCTGAACGGAAACATTCAGCTTTCTGTCATCCGACAGATTCAGCTGTTTTTTCACGATTCCGAACGCTTCATCGAGCGCGTCCATATTTACGCCGTTTGCAAACAGATTGTCGGCAAAATAGTCGAAATCGCTTTTCACCGTTGCATTGCCGTCGCCGTTTGAGAAGAAGACGGTTTTTCCGCCGGACGGCGAGCGGCTCTGCAGAAGCAGGAAAACGACGGAATCAAACATCGTGTCGTACACCTCGCCGTCGCCACCGATATATCCGACATACGGAAGCAGCATTTCGGCAGTGCTCCTGACATAGCTTTCGGAATAATTCATCGTACTGTCCCAATAGCCGTTATATATAATAACTGTCGACGAGAAGCCGTCAGCCTTCGGAAGCATTGCGCGGCAGTCGTTTTTTGCGTTTTCCGGCACAAACGGCAGTTCGCTTCCGTCGCATTCGCCGCCGTAAACGCAAAAGCCGCAGGCAAACGCGAAAACATCAGTGCCGAATGTCAGCTTCACGAAGCGCGCCTTGTATTTCGCCGCATCGGTCAGGCGGAACGGAGAGTACGTCACCTCGGACGAGGAGGGCGAAACAAGGCTTTCGACCGTGTATGCGAGCATGAAATCGTCGCCGTTTTCGGAAACGTACAGCTCAACGCGCTCGGGAGTATAGATTCCGGCGCTTTTATTTTGCAGGAAGGTTATCTCAAAACCGTCGATCGACTTTTCGCCGTCCAGATCCACAGTCACACTGCGGCTCAGTCCACGGTAAAACCTGCACCACGCGCCGTCGGAATAGTCAAGAGACGCCGTTTTTCCGTCGGCAAGCCCGTCGGGGCGGTCGTTATTTGCGGTTTTGAAGGATTTTTCTATCGGTACGCCCGTCTCAATTCGGTACGTTCTGCCTGAAATCAGATTTTCCATATGCCGTTCTGCCTTCCTGTATACATATTCTTATACAAGTTACATTATAGCATCGTATCACGCCGATGTCAATAAGAGTTTGCGGTAAAAACGTCTCTGCCGACGGGTTTTGCGATGATTTTGACGGATTTTTCGGTAAAGAGGGATAATTGAGCTTGACAATTGCGCCTTTATCATGTATAATAATGGGTGATACATCGGTTATCGTGACAAATGAATACAGGGGTATAGCCAAGCGGTAAGGCAAGGGACTTTGACTCCCTCACGCGGTGGTCCGAATCCACCTACCCCTGCCATGATGCGTGTCTGATTTAGATGCAGGCACGAAAAAACGAGAAAAGCGGAGATTTCGAGAGATTTCTCCGCTTTTTTCGACTCTAAAGTTTTTCAGAATTTTGTAGATGCATTTCGGGCATTTCGGGTCTGTAGACAGATTCGAACCGGCGAAATGCATTTTTTGATATAGATTCCCCACAGAAGCAAATCCGTGGACAGATTCGAACCGCCACACACTTTTAGAAGCCTTTCAAAAATCCTACCCGTTCAAAATTTATTTACAAAGCCATAGATGCAAAGGCATTTTGGACAGATTTGAACTACCACACTACTCCGCTTGTCGAAACCAAAGTGAATCCGAAAAAGATACTTTTTCTGTTCGGATAGATTCGAACTACCACATCGATTCAAAAGCAATGCAAAACTTAAATACAAAATAGCTCCATCGTTTCAATGGACAGATCCAAACTATCGAAAACCAAATACTGACCTGCTGAAGACAAAGAAAAAGCCTTCTGCATACATAGCCAAATGCTTATCAGCCGAGCGTTTGGCTTTTTTATTTGCAGAAAGGATGATAACAGATGAATGCAATTATTTCAAATGGTGACTACACCGCCTCCGTTCAGCTCCCCGTAGATCGAAGACAATTGGCAGGTGCTCTCTCGTATTTGGGTAAGAATCACGCAAGTGCTTACGACATCAAATACAATGAGGAATCCGACCAAGGTCTCTCGTTCACGCTCGACTGCCGTGGTGCTGTAGAAAACGCCATTGCCAAAGCAATCCCCACAGGATTCAGATTTCACACGTTCAATGACACGATCGCTCTGATGCACAGCCTACCCTATCAGAGCAGACGAGAGTTTGAGAACACTGTGAAGGTCGAAGGTCTTGCTTCCTACGAGCAACTCGACAGAATGCTTACCGAAGCCTCTCCTCAATCGGTTACAACCAAATACTATTGTCCCCTTACCATTCAGGTATGGGAGATGATCGTTGAACGTGAATTCTTCGACCGTGTACAGGCAGAATATGCCCGTAGGAACGCAAAGAAGAAGGTAACGTACAACGGAGAGGAAGCACCTCAAAAGAGCAAATACAGCAGTAAATACGCCCTTACAGAGCTTCTCGTGTGCGGTGACTGCGGATGCCCTTACAGAAGATGCACATGGTCAAAGAACGGACAAAAGAAAATCGTATGGCGATGCACCACACGACTGGAATACGGTAAGTCCAAGTGTTCCGACTCTCCTACGATGGAAGAAGAAGCCTTGCACCGTGCCATCCTCAAGGCACTCTCAAGCCTTGTCGAGAACAAGGACGAGGTCAAGGACGAACTAAAGGTTGCCCTCGGCAACGTCCTCATCGACACAGGTACAGACATCTGCATCGCACACCTTGAAGCACAACTCAAGGAACAAGAGAACGATATGATGAGAGTCGTAAGGATATGTGCAGAGAGAGGTAACCAAAAGGAATTCGAGGGAGAATTCAAGCGTATCAACGCAAACATCACCGAACTCCACCAGATCATCGAAGTGGAGAAAACCAAGATTCGCCCCACGCTGGATATTGAAAGCAGACTCGACAGACTCTTCGAACAGATAACCGCAGCGAGTGCGGATATGGAGAACTTTGAGAATAGCCTCATCCGCCAACTGGTCGCACAGGTCAGAGTGGAGAGTGCCGAAGAACTCACGATCATCCTCCACAATGGATTCCGCACAACAGCCAAAATCTAACCCACAGTAATCAAAGAAAAGGCTATGCCCAAGGTGAGATACCCTTGGGCAAGCGCTTTTGGCGGCAGAGTCCGCCATACATAGAGTAATTCTATGAATACTTATTTTGGAGGTTCACTATGAACACTACTGCTAACAAGAACGTAAACAAGACCAACGCCATTTCCAATCGCGCCTGCCTTCTTTCCTTCATCCCCAAGAGAAATGCGGAACACATCGATCTTTCCGAGGTGTTGGAGTGCATTGCGTCTATCCGATTGTTCATATTGTCGCTCCTTTTCTTAAAAAAGAAACGGA
>ERZ857840.636-NODE-636-length-48368-cov-7.647548_pt1 | contig 48368 bp, 42 predicted proteins | sample MGYA00519760_ERZ857840 | MGnify/ENA primary metagenome ERZ857840 (study PRJEB31778, sample SAMEA3449371) | human gut metagenome | biome: human gut; feature: human-associated habitat; material: faeces | place: United Kingdom | collected 2010/2012 ... | reverse complement strand
TGGATATAATATATAATATTAAAGATATTGTAGGATTTGAAGCTAAGAATCCCACAGAATTGAAAGAAAAATTAGTTGAATACTTCACAATTGATGGATTTAAGGCCGAAGTAATTGTGGATGGTGATTGGGTTATTGTTAGAGTGGATGAACAAGAAATCAAAGAAGCCGAAAAGCGATTTGAGGGAATTACTTCTTTGTGTGATAAAGGTAAATTTAATGATGCTAAAACTGCAATAAAAGAGTTTTTAAAATCGTATCCAAGATATAGCGATGCATATAGAGTATTAGCTCAAATGTATATGCAAGATGGATTAATAGAGGATGCCATTAATACAAATATCGAGGCATTAAGATGTAATCCAAGAAATGGATGGGCATTGTTGTTAATGGGTAATCTTTTTGGTAAATACAAAAATGATATTACGACAGCAGAAAATTACTATAATAAAATTCTGGAATATTGTCCAGATAACGCAATAGCATGTAACAATATTGCCGCTGTAATGTTAGAAAGAAATGAGTACGATAAAGCTATACCTATTTTTAAGCATGTATTGGATGTAAATGAAAAATACGGTAATGCTTATTATGGATTGGCTTTAGCATATTATAATCAGAAGGATTTTAAAAATGCTTTTGAGTATGCTTTAGCTGGTAGTCTCAATGCTGATAGACAGATAGAAAATCCAAATGTATTAGATGAATTACATAAACTTATGGTTGTCGCAGCTAAGAATCTTGTAAGTTCTACTAACTATATTAATGTAATGTTAGGAATAAAAGATTCTATAGAGTTGGAAAGTAAGAGTAAGATCAAGATTGAAGAAGATAATAATTTGGAGGTAAGTGCTAAATTACAATATGGCAAGGTTTACAACAGGAATTATAATCTAGTAAAATACAACCCTAAAATGCCATATATGGAACATTTGGTTATACATGAACTAATGCATTTGGATATGGCTCTTGAAGCTAGTAAGAGAGGGTCTAACATGATTGTTTATTCAAATAATGAAAATAAGCTAGCTTTTAGAAATAAATATGCTTCATGGATCAGCAACATAGTAAATAAGTTTGGCCATAGTAGAGCTATGAGTGTTGTTGATAAAATGCATGAAGGATTAATGGTTCAGATAATGAACTGTCCTTTAGATTTATTCGTTGAGAAAAGGATGTATGATAAATATCCTATTGTAAAAGCTGCCCAGTTGTTGTCTTTGATGCATCAGGAAACTCTGAACCAAGAATCTATTGCTAAGGGACAACAAGGTATATTCCCTAAAAGTATTGTAACCGCCAGCAAAATTATGAATATTGTATCTTCAATACATCTTGAGAAATTGTTTGGCCTTAGATTTTATCAGAACTATAAGCCAACTAAAGCTGAATTTGAGACAGCTAAAGATTTGTATGAAGAATATTTAGCTTATCATGATTATAAACCTGGAGAAGAATATGAGTTGGTCGAATATTTTGCTGAAACACTTGGTATGCAGGATTTTTTTAAGCTAAAGAATGAATCTGAATTTGTAAAAGATACCAACCAAGAAAAAGAGTCTGAGAATTATATAAAAGAGGTTTTACTTGGAGATGCTGACTCTTCTGATGGAAATTCATTTGATGGCTTGACTGACGAACAGAAGAAAAAACAAGATACATTCTATGAGCAAAATAAAGACGGTGCTGACCCCATGCAGACAATGATGATGTCAATGTATATGGTAGGAGCTCTAGATTATTTTGATGGAATGACTAAAGACCAGATTAAAAGAATTGCTTTTGATATAGCTATGCTTGGTATGAAAGGAATTTCTCCGGAAATAAAGAGTGGATATAAAGTTGATTCCATACCAGGGAAAGACTTTGGAGGTTATGAAATGTTAGCATATTATTATGTAAGTTGGGCTTTGGCTATACCAGAACAACTTGGGGCACTTGGTTTGCCTTTTACAAAAGCATGGGAAACAGCTAAAGAATTGTGGAGAAGGAAAAAGTCATAATATTTTTATAAAAAGATAATGGTTAGTCATACATGCATTTGTCATGTATGACAACTATTTTGAAAGGTGAATTTATGCAATCATCACAGGTTATATATCAAGCTTCTCAAGATGTCTTTTTTCATGATGTTATAAATAATCGTGTAGCAGAAATAATGGAAAAAGAGGCTGTAAACTTAGGTCTTTCCCCTAGTAAGTCTGAAAAGCTCTCATGGAACGCTAATGCCCCAAAAATCAAAGAACTTTTGATGCTTAGTGATGTACATGATACGTATATTGTATTTGAATATTTGTTACCACGAAGATTGCAACGTATCGATTGTATGATTTATGGTAAGGATTCTTTCAACCGTGATAATGTCATACACATAGAATTAAAACAATGGAGTAATAATACGGTACATAGTACTTCTACTGCAGGAAATTTTAGTGTTGAGGAAAATTCACTTTCTGCTTTGACCGGAGGAGCTTTTCAAACCGTGGTACATCCTTCCCAACAAGTTCGAGGATATCATGGATATCTCACACATTTCATAGATATTATCAGCACAGAGCAATTAGGCTTAACAGGAGTTGCTTATTGCTATAATTATTTGAGAAAAACTAATAATGCCCCAACTGATCTTTTTGATGCACAATTTAATCAGCTTCAAAATGAATTTCGGACTTATGCAAAAGATGAAATCAGAGAACTTGCTGACAAGATTCATGATATTCTTTGCAATGGAGACGGGTTCAATATATTTAATAAAATGATTAATAGTCCTATCAAAGAATCCCAAAAGCTCCTTGATTCCATTGGTGGTATGTTTGAGGGGGTAGCCAAATCGAAGTTTAATCTTTTGGATGAACAGATAGCTGCAAAGAATGCGATTTTTGATAAAATCAGAAATCTTAAGAATTCGTCAAAAAAGTCAATTATTGTTGTTCATGGAGGACCGGGAACTGGAAAAACAGTTATTGCACTTGATATACTTTCGTCATTAGCAAAATCTCATTATCAGATTCACTATGCAACAAAATCAGCATCATTAGTAAGTGCTATTCATTATCAATTACCTAATCGTCATGCTGCAAAGAAAGTAATTACCGGCTTAACAGAATTTAATCCATTACGATGCAACCCAGACGAATTGGATGTACTACTAATTGATGAAGCACATCGTATAGAAGGTTATTATTATAGCGGTTTTGGCCGGAATAAAAGGAAAATTTCTGATACACCACAGATAGATTCATTACTTAGAGTAACAAAAGTTCTTGTGGTTTTCATCGATGATAAGCAAGCTATACGCTCTTCAGAAATTGGGTCGTCACAAATGATGGAAGATTGTGCACGCAGATGCAATGCAGATATAGAACACATTCATCTTTACACTCAATTCAGATGTAATGGCTCAGACAATTATTTGGATTGGCTTGACCAGGTAATATATAATGAAAATGTGACTTCTCACTTTTCTTCAGCTGATTACGATTTAAGATTTCTTGATAGCCCACAAGAAGTTTACGGTTTACTATCAGTAAAGCAATCACAGGAAAATGTTACAGCCAGATTAATGGCTGGCTTCTGTTGGCCTTGGAGTGATTGTTTGGATAAAGAAGGAAGACCAATAAATGATGTTCAAATCGGAGATTTTGCAATGCCGTGGGAAACGCATAGAAATATAAATAAAGTACCAGAAGGATATGTAAAATGGTATGAATGGGCTTATCGTCCAGAAGGTTTTAAACAAATTGGGTGTATTTATACTGCCCAAGGTTTTGAATTTGACTATGCAGGAGTTATTTTAGGACCAGATATTCGATATGATGAACAAAATGATTGCCTCAAAACAGATATCACAGCATCTAAAGATCCAATGCTAAATAAAAAGCCAGATAGCTTTGATCTTTATGTAAGGAATATATATCGTGTACTTATGTCTAGAGGCATGAAAGGGACATTTGTTTATTGTTGTGATACAAAAGTAAAAGATTATTTGAAAAAACTTTTATGAATAAATTTCTTACTGCTGAAGATATATTAGTTATCATTTTAGAACTTAGTAAATCTCAAGGTTTCTATAGTAGGCTATTGAAATCACTTGAAGAAAGTAAACATAAACATGAAATTCTTGAGAGTTGGGCTAAGAATAACTTTAAAGATAAATTAGATTTTATTTTATGGATTGAACAATAAATTATTATGCTATATACTGTAAATGAATTCTGTAAATACATATCACAAAACAGATTTGAAGAACTAGCAGATCTGATTTTTGGAGATACTGGTAGACCTTTAGGAGACAATGAACGTGAGTCATATAATGAAGTCTCTAAGTTGTTCAAGAAGGCTATGAAAACGAATCCTGTAATTGGAGAAGCGCATATCTGCATTGATACAAATATGTTGCTGGAATATAAGTTGCCTTCAGCATCTGCCTGGTGTGACCTAGTGTTGTTAGGTCTGAATGGAAATAATAAAAATCAAGTCCTGATTATCGAACTAAAAAACTGGAGCCGAAACAACTCGGACCGACCTGGAATTTGTGAAGGTGTGATGTGGCATAACAATGCATATAAGACTCACCCATCACAACAAGTAAAAGGCTATACGGAATATTGCCGACGTTTCCATTCAACTGTGCAGGAATGTGATGCCGAATGCAATGGTGTAGTCTATTTTACTAAGAATATTGATGTTAGACCTTTCTGTGAAGATCCCAATAATAGACTTGTTGCTGACTATCCGACATTTAACACTGATAACGTGGATGGTTTGGCAGACTATATCTCGGACAAAATACGTAAACCTGACAGTCGTTTTGCCCAAATGTTTGTGAACGGCGTATACAAGCAGGACAGAAACATACTCCGACAAGTGGCAGAAATGATAAAAAGTAAAAGCGAAGATAAATGGAAGTCTCCTTTCCAGCTTCTTGACCAGCAGATGTTAGGATATAATCTTGTCATGTCCAAACTTGCTGAAAAAGTGCGGGACGGAGCCAAACAAGTCATTGTTGTAGAGGGACCTCCGGGATCTGGCAAATCGGCGGTAGCCATCAATGTATGGGCTGCTGCGGCACTAAGATATACTAAAAATAATGAAGGAAATTGTGTCTTTGTTACTACATCACAGTCACAAGATGATAATTGGACATCTATCTTTAAAAAATATGGAGGAACTGTAGCCAAAGGGTTAATTTTAAAAGGAACCTCTTATGGCCCTGGTTTAAATTCATCAACTCAGCCTAAGATTGTAAATTATATTCTGTCTCATGGTGATGGAGCAAGGCTTTTAAAACCGGCAAAAAACTCGGTCGGATATACTATTAAAGATGAAAAGTACGCAGAGATTATAGATTATATGGTTATGAATAATTTGGCAGTTAAAGGTTATTGCGATAACCAACATTTATTATCTGTAGTAGATGAAGCACATGCACTAATCAATCCATTATCACCTGATTATTTAGGTGTTAATCAGGGATGGGCTCCTTTTAGAGGGCCACAGGTATATCATATTATAAAACAAAGCCAAGTTACTGTTCTTTTTACAGATAATGAACAATCTTTTCGTGATTATGAATCTACTTCAACATCTGATATAGAGCGTTTTGCAAAAGAATTGAATGCTGATTTTATAAAAATATCTCTGAAAGGAATGCAGTTTCGTTGTGCTGGATCAGTTGACTATGTAGAATGGGTGGACAATTTATTCTCAGAAACTCCTGTAGCCAATTATCGTAAATGGGAAAAACAATACAATCTAAGGATGTTTGATTATCCTTCTGATCTTGAAGCATTTTTACAATCAAAACTTGATGCTGGAGAAAAATCCGTACGATTACTTTCTAGCTATACAACACCTTGGATTTCTGGGCATAAGATAGGGCCTTTACATAAAGTCAACACTCCTTTTGATTTTGAGATTCCAGATAAAGATGGTAGAATTTTCAGAAAATACTGGAATTCAACTTATGATGCGTTTGTGCAAGGAGTAGAAGGTTCTACAATGAATAGTTACCCTCTTTCTGAAATAGGATGTCCGTATGTAGTTAGAGGGTTTGATTATTCATGGGTTGGTATTATTTGGCTAAAAGATTTTATATATCGGAAGGATTTGGGTGGCTGGTGTATTGCTGCAAAATACGTAGAAGAAACAGGTATTGCTGCAATAAAAGGTAAGGCAAAAAAAGCTTTTCTGAAATTGCCAAAATCTGTACAAGTAAAATATACATTTGAAGGTGCTCCATTGTATTCCCAAACAATGGAAGATCCTGATATTAAGAGGTTATTTAAGGCTTTATCACAAGCTTATCGTATTCTTTTAACTCGTGCATTAAAAGGAATCGGTATATATATACAGGATAAAGAAACACGGGAATATATTCAATCATTGTTAAAGTAAACTTTATGTCATATAGTAGTTTTACGGAGTTTCGCAATGATATTCTTAGATATTTGCGATGTGAGAAAGAATATTATGAAGAGGATATTAAAGCAAACGAGAGATTATCCGATGCCCAAAAGATTGAGATAGGTCTTTTAATTGATAAAGCCATTATATCATCAGTAATGCCTCCATTTTATGTCCTCTCGGTTTCTGAAAATAATACAAAATTAAGACCGGGGGACAAAGTTATGCTGGTACAAAATAATAAAAAGATAGAAGTACGTATTGTTGAAAATTCTGAGAGTTTTCTAACAATTGAATCTGTGCAGCAGTTATATGAGACAGAACCTTATCGGATTGAAGTACATGAATTTGTAGTTCTCGATCCATTAATACAATTGGCTGAGCAAATCGAAGATGGAGCTTCAGGATCTTTTTGGATGGAATTATTGGCAGGTTTAGAGCAACCTATAAAAGATGGATATAAGCCTATTGACTTTTATTCTGTAAATACTATTCCTATGTCATTAAATAAGGATCAATGTGAGTGTTGTAAAAATGTACTTAAAAGACCAACATTTTATTGTCTACAAGGTCCTCCGGGAACAGGAAAAACTGATGTACTTGCAACTTTAGCAAATACATATAGTTCACAAGGATATGAAGTCCTAATTATATCTAATACTCATCAGGCTGTAAATAATGCCTTAAATAAAATATATTCAATTAATCATCAGTTACCTATAATTAAAATTGGTGAGGAATTGAAAGGAGAAGGTTTGGATAAGGGAATCGTTGTAGCTAAAACATATAATGCATATCTTTCTTCAAGGAAGCAAAATAAGAAAAAAAAGAAAGAGAAAAGTCATGATATTTTAGGAATGACTTTCCATGCTGCAGTTATTAATTTAGGATTAAGAACAAATAGATTTTTACCTTCAATAATATTGGTTGATGAAGCGGGACAGATACCATTAGCCCAAGGAGCATTAATAGGAGCTCTAGGAAGTGGTACAGTTGTACTAATTGGAGATGATTTACAGATGCCACCTATCTTTCATGAAAAATTAGTTAGTGATGCCTTATCAGTTTCTATATTTGCATATCTCAGCTCTTTATATCCAGAATTTAAAAATGTGTTGAAAATAACATATCGCATGAATAATGAGATAACAGAAACTGTAAGCAAAAAATTTTATCAACCATATGGTATAACTCTTAAAGCTTCAGATTTTTCAGCTCATCGTACACTTGAAATAAATTCATCATGTGGAGATAAAAGAATTGACAATATACTCAAGTCTACACAATCTATACATCAAATAGATGTTTCTAAATATGATTCATGGCAAGATGAAAATCATGAAGAAGCTAATTTTATATCATTATTAGTAAAATCCGCATTGAATAGTGGAATAAAGAAACAAAATATAGCGGTAATAACCCCGTATAGAAGACAAGTTAAGATTATTCGTCAATTTGTAATTAGTGCTTTGGGTAGTAATAGAGATATTCCATTAATTGATACTGTTGAGCGATTACAAGGACAGGATGTTGATTTGATAATCATCAGTATATCAATAACTGATAAATTATATTGGAAGCAGCAAGAGCAGTTTGTTTTGAATCCAAATCGTCTTAATGTTATGCTAAGTAGAGCTAAAAAGAAAGTAATTATAGTTGGTAAATACCAGATTTTATAAATGGGAATAGTGTCAGTTTTTATTATCTAATATTATACAGGTACTACAGTATAATTTAATAAAAAACTGACACTAGTTAATCTTTTAATCATTCATCTTTATTTGATATAAATGATAAACAGTAATTATAGGCCTAAAATTATGTATTTGATCTTTTGGCGTTTCCTGAACGGTTCCTGACTGCATGGAATAAAGCCAAGCCTTATTTTCCTTTTGCCCTTCCACCTCTGTAGACGACCACAACCAGCATTCACCCGGATTCAGATTAATCGGAGTTCCATCGACTTCAGTTATACATTCATTAATCTGATGCCGGACAGCGAACAGATAAGAGAGCTGCCGGACAGAAGGAATATAGGCCGATTGTCCATAACTCCACAGATCAAAAGATTTGATGGCCATTGGTGATTGGACTTCCTCATTATTGAACAAAGAATAGGTATTCTCATTTCCGTCCTCATCAGTCAATGATGCAGAAGTACCCTGATCAATACCAAGACTGTCAGCAAAAGCCAGCGGTTCCACATCATGAATGTAAACTGCATAACCAAGATTGTCAGTTTCAGCACTACGGTTTATATGGAAAACTATGGCAACAGCTTCTTTGTCAGATTGCTTGAATTTGTCCATGGACAATATATTTCCGTCCGAACAAACCACATTGCCAACTTGAAGGGAAGATAACAGTTCGGTAACATCTTCATGTTCACAATGACAGGAAGTGAGCAACAGCCCACTCCATGCCAGAATCGGTAATAAAAATCTTTTCAGCTTCATAACAGTGGGATTTCAAATGACCTGATTACACATTGCGCTTCCTTGTCCATAATGAACCAGTATTCAGAACGGTACGGTTGCCCGTCAGAATCAGTGGCTTCATACTCTATCTTTACCTTCCAACCGTTGAACGGCTTGCGTTCCTGCCTGGCTTCATCACCTGTAGGCTTCAGTTCTTCCGTAACCATTAGAGAGCGGAGTGCCGTCATGGCATCCATCTGACGTTTCATCTGACCGGATATCCCGTGACATTCTGAATCCGGATTATCAAAATCCGTATCCTCCATAAACTTGCGGCTGATTTTCATCATGGCCACAGAAAGAGCCATCTTCTCCTTCATGGTAACATACTCACGGCCAAATACAGAATCCGGTTTGCTGATACCGACAATCTTTACGGATTCCGGATTGTCCACCGAAGCTATCAGTGCCTTTCTTGCTATATCCTGTGCCTTATTCCCGCTGTTACCGGAACAGCCGGTTCCCATTCCGAGCAGAACTGCCACTGCAGGCAGTATCAGAAGTTTCTTTCCCTGTTTCATATCTTTACGATTTGAAGTTTGTCCGGAGCAAGACCGAGGCGTTTGCGGTAAATTGAACCGTCCTCCCGGTACATCTCCAGTTCGGATGAAGTAATGTTTTTCTCACAAAGCTCTTTCGCCTCTTCCAGCGTCAGCTGATGGCCACCTATATTCCTCCATATGGCGAATGAACACGGTGCTTCCTGATTGCTGTAGTTGGAACAGTTGAAAGCTCTTGTCCCCACACGTACCTCGCCGCCGCAGTGCGGACACCTGCCGATAACAGACTGCATATTGACTGCACCGTCATCAGCAAGTTCCAGCACTGTCGGGAAAGTCTTGCCTTCCTTGGTGGAGAATCCGTCCAAAAGAATTCGGCGTTTCTCCAGAAACTCGGCAATCTCCTCGTCATTCATTTTCCGGTTGCCGATGATGGCATTGATGTTGAGTACACAAGAAGGATACTCACCTGTGTTGTTTTCGCAGCGATACCCCTTACAGGTCTTCACCACGTTGCCGCCGCAGAACGGACAGCGTCCTATAATCTTCTTTTCTGAATCCATATTCCTGATAAGTTACATTGTTTGAATTAATTGAATGAGAACCCCCGGTTCCAGTCCGCAACGATTCCACCTATAATGTTCTTGCCGGACATCACGCTTGCCCATCCTTCCGGATCAAGAGAGAACCAGAGGTCGTTCCATGAGAGTGTGCGTACCTGCCATGCCAGGATAAAGAGGTCGGTATTAACAGCCTCCATTCTGGTCAGTACCTCGTTTGCAATGTGGTACCGCTCTGAGGAACTGAGCAGGTTTACCTTGTGCTTCTCCTTGCCTCCGTCAGAACCGCCAGTATCATAGCTTCCGGAAGTCACCAGCTGCTTCATGAACGGATAAAGCGCAGCTATCTGGGTTGCGGCATCAGCCAGCTCGTCCGAAACGATTGCAGCAATGGCCGTCCCCTTCAGGTTACTACCGACCGATTTGAGCAGTAGATTACAGTTCTGAGGTATCTCCGTGGCCACCAGTTCACCGGCACGCTTAATCTGATAGAGATTCTGCATGGCACCCTGTGCATTGGAAAGATATTCCAGCATCTTGTCCTCCACACTGTGTACCCTGTCGAGAGCAACCGTTACGGCAGTCTCGGCAGCAATGATTTTCTCGTGTGCCTTCTGACGTTTGTCATAGATATTCTTCAGTGTGGATGTCTGTGCAAAAACAGCACCCGTCAGTGTCGGGTCTGTCTGTTGTGCAAAAGTGTCCGTACCTTTCAGCAGAAAAACTGCAAGGGCAATCACTACCGTTATTCTTAACTTGATTCTGTCCATATCATTCAGATTTTACGTCCTTTATTCCTTTGTTCGCTCAGATTCTGTTCACGTTCCTCCTTATGAGGTGAGATCACCGGCTCCATCGGCCTGTTCAGCAGACAGTCGTTCCAGTCCTTGAAAGCCTTCGGAGGAAGCCACTGTCCCATACGGTACCGGATGTTCAGCTGCCTGGCAACCTGGGCCAGTAGGGGACGCTCCATGTCAGGCTCGAATACCTTTCCCTTCGCTTCAATCCGGATGCCGCCGTCAGTTCTGCTTATCTTCATCTGAATATCTTCCTGCAGAGCCATCATGCGCAGTCCGTATATCCTTCCGGCCAGGTCGTTGTCAAAACAGTCGAAGGCACGTGCATTGGGAAACCGTTCCATGACTCCGGTTATCTGCCTGTCAGAGAATGTGCCGCCCAGTGAAACCAGGGCTGCACTGTCCCCAATCTGTATCCGGTTCATCTGGTAGAAGGCCATGGCATCAAATGCAGACTCACAGAAGAACACGCTTCTTACATTGTCCGGACTGATACCCGAAGGAACAGCCACCCATGCCGAGGATGACGAATCCGTACCGGCAGCCTTCGACTTGTAACCGCCATGTCCTCTGATTTCATACCCCCTGACTTCATTTCCCTTTCCGTCAGTATATGGGAATCCGATATTGTAGCCTTCAAACTTTCCGTTGTTCCTGTCCCTTATAAGGGAAATAAAGGGCGAAAGATCAGTTACGGTCGCTTTGGACAGTCCGCGCCGGGAAAACAGTCCTGGGATTTTACCTGTATCAACCGGCTTCACCTCATATCTGGAAGCGTCAAACACACCGGATGATTTTCCTGCCGATTTAACATACTCCCTGTCCTCCCTGTATTCGGGTTCAGGCATGTTGGCGAAACGTGCCATGACCTTGGCTATCTTCTGCCACTCATCCTTTCCGGATACCGGAAAGGATGAAAGATTCTCACGGATGAGTGTCACCACATCACCCTTGGAACCGTCACGCCGGAAGAACGTCTGTGCCGCCTTGTCGTTCGGATGGCTGACAATCAGCGTATCCCTTCTGTTGCCGCCTTCACCAAGCACCAGCTCGATGTAACGTCCGACACCTGCCTTCCTGTCCAGACGGTATCCCAGGGCGTATGCAATGTCATCAATCCCCACACGGGATTTCATTTCCCTGAAATTAACCTTGTAGTCACTCATGCTTCCGATTTAAGATGTTATACAGAATTTCATATACCAAGCCCTGTACCGGCATTCCGGTTCCGGCCCATCATAGTAATCTCCGGTTCATAGGTCTTCCGTGCCGTCATGTTCAGGAAAGCCTCCTTGTCCTTCCAGTCCGTAAGCTGGAAGAATGTCCTGGCCGTTTCCTTGGAAACCTTCTTCAGTCCCAGCTCCACGCCATCGTATGACGCACGGATGGCATAGTCTCCGGAACGGGTCTTGACAATGGCCGCATTCTTGAAAGATTTCTCTTCGTCAGCACTCATTGAAGTCAGCGTATCATTCTTTGCCAGATAAGGCTGCTCACCGAGAGCCAGACGCTGTTTGTCCACATGGTCAAGAATCAGGTCGGAAGCTTTGTTCACGTCAGCCATGACCGATACGATAAACTTCGGTTCCTGTTTCAGTACACCAATCCATGAGTCCAGATAGGCAGCCGAGTTGTCCGTTATCCTGGAATCAAAGCCCATGGAATGGCTGATCATGGCAGCCGTAAGTTCCGCCACCAGCTCCTCCTTGGCATATTTCGGGTCACCGAACCTGCCGCCCATTTCCCTGTTCAGACGCTCCGGTGTCATGGTGGAGTGAGTCATTTCATGGAGCATGGTAGAATAATACTCCATTCCGCCACGGTAGGTTTCTTCCGGAGAATCACCGATATTGAACTGCGCCTTCATGGGCAGCACCACAATATCCTTTGAGGGAGAATAATAGGCACCGTTCTCACGCTTGTCGGCACGTATCGGACAAAGCCACTGCTGCGTCTCCACCATACGGTCGAGTGCGGCATGTGTGTACATACCTTCCGTATCCCGAAGTTCCGGAACCTTGAATCTGTCCATGAGCTTCTGCATCCTCTCCGGCTGTACTTCTGCCAGATTGGTCTGTGCCACATTGTACACCGGGAATGACTTGATGAAAGGAATGACATCCATATCCTTCTTCTCTTCCTTGCTCATTGCACGGTATTCCTCCGTGCTTATCCTCTTGCCGTGACTGTCCTTTATCATCATATCCCAGTAAACCACCGGGAAGGCCTTTTCACCCTTCAGGACATGAGCCTTCAGGTTATGCGCCTGTTTGAAGGTCAGATATACCGGAAGCTGGTAGTTCATGGCTGCGGTATGCATCTGAAGGAAGAAGGAGTTGGAACCTGAATAGTTGCGGCCACCCACATTCTGCGGAAGTCCGGCATAACCCGATGCACCGCCAATCCATCCCTGTTTCCATCCGGTATCCTTCATCTGCTGCATACGCTCAATCATCATTGCAGCGAAGCGGTCTATGGCCGCCTGTCCGCTGTTTCCCTGATAGTCAGTTCCAGATGCCATAGCTGCCGTCATCCATTACCTGACGGTCCATCTGCTCGATGTCCGTCTGTTCCACATAGAACTCAGCCGATTCATCCGAAGGGTCCGTACCGTGTGAACGGCACCACTCCAGATAATCATCTGCATTCTCACTGTCCATAACAAAGCGGAGGAAACCGATTTTGCCCTCCTGCAGAAGCTCCACAAGCTCCTCATGATTCATTTTAGCTGACATATAACTTGTTTTTTAGTTTTCTGATTATGTTACATTTTCATAGAAGCCGATTTCTCCACCTTTGCGGTGTTGGCGGCAAGCATACCGGTTATTTCCGTATTCAAATATTTGGCCGCAATCTGTTCCCTTGTGGCCGTCTTGGTCTTGAAAAGAGAATAACCGTCATCGAAGGAGATTTCATGCCGGGAAGTCTGTCCCTTTTCTCCGAGGTCAACCGACACCTTCCACTTGTTGTCGTTCCTGTCCTTGGCCACACGCACACCTTTGGGGTCAACACCTTCAGGAAGCTGATACTTCTCGTATGCGGATTTCAGATGCAGACGTTCCCCGAAGTTCTTCTCAATAAGCTGGTTTGGAGTGGCCACTCTGTCAAAGTAGGCATTCAGGTCCTGGCGTGAAGCCACGGCAGACATGTTCGTATCCCCAACCTGAACATAGAACTTGTATTTCCCAAAGTCAGGACGCTGCTCGTCTTTCTCCTTATAGACATTGAACTTGTTTACGGTTATAGAACCGTCCGGTCCTGCAATCTCCATTGGCATACGGAAGGCTTCCTCAGATACTTTCGGCATCAACTTTGTCGGATAGTATCGTTCCATCAGCTGCGGCACCGTCATTTCCTTATTCTGATAGGCAGCAAGGTCGGCTGCATCCATCTTCTGCGGCTTGAGCTGTTGTCCGTCAATCTTTGCGGTAAAATACCAGTCTGCAGGATTAGTGGTACTCTGGTAGGCATGACCATGAGTCACCTTTTCACCGTTTGCCGTTACCATCTGCGGCTCACGGGGCTTGCGTTCCTGAGTTGCCTCCGTTTTCTGTTCGTCCTTCTTTTCGGTCTTTACCTCATTATCCGTCCCGGTCTCAGCTTTGGTTTCTGCTTTGGCCTTCGATTTCTTTTCCCTTGCAGGTTTTACATCAACAGTGTTCTCCACTGTTCTGTCAGGAGCTTCCTGCGCACCCTGTTCCTTTTTCTTCTTTCCCATATCTGTATTGTTTTGAATGGTTCTGTCATTAATTTCAGCCTTGTCCTGTCCGGCTTTCTTCTTCAAAGGACTGTCCAAGGTATCACAGATTGCAACCCTGGTTCCGGAACGTATCAGTCTGGGTAGATAAACGTCAAGTGCCGATTGTGGAAATGATGCAACCTTTACAGGTCTCTTGTAGTCAGGCAGCATCCTGTCTGTAATCTCGATGGCAAGTACTGCGGCAGCCTTGACGGCATCCTGCTTATATAGTTCATAGAAACTGTTCCGTCTGAACAGCAGCATGGCATCCGGATGCTTCTTCTTCAGTTCGTTGAACTGCCGGATGATACCGTTATCATTATCTGAATCTGTCTTTTTGACCATAGGAATCGAGTATTAGAGTTTAAGGCTGTTCGCTTTAGTTTCCTTTCTGGATGGAGAGAGTGAAATGGCACGTTCAACGGACTGTCTGTCCACCACCTTCTGATATTCCCATCGGTTCTTGTCAGTCATGACAAGGCCAAGGTATTCAGGATGAATCTCGTCATAGCGGAGCTTCTGCTGCCTTTCCCATTCCTTCATGTCACCCTTGATAAGCTTGAATCCCTGCTGCTCCTTCAGGTCAATGCCGACTGAAACCTTCTCACCGCCCACATTCAGTTCAACCGGTTTTCCCTCCCGTACCTGCTGCTTCTGCTGCATACCCAGTTCAATGTCGTTCACTTTCTCCATGTCCTTCAGACGCTGCTCCAGCTTGATGTCTGTAACACGCCTGTGAATGACGGATTTTGTTTCCGGATCAAGCTGTAGATACTGCTGAGTCTTTTCACCGTTTACGTTGACCGCCTTCTGTATTACCTCACCTCTGGCCAGACGTTCAGCCTCCTGCTGAGTGAGATTGAGAATCTTGTTACGTTCCCTGTCCAGTTCTGCACGTACCGGATAGGCAATCAAAGCCGGAGCACCGTTTTTGTCTGTAGTCATCTGTAGCTTCATCGGCATGGTGATGATGCTGCCGTTCCTTGCGTTGATGGATACCTGCATGATGGGAGTCACTTCACCTGCCATCAGCTTCTCCTTCACTTCCATGGGTAAACTATCCGCCTTTTTACGGTCGATACCCAGTATTGCCAGTTTTTCGTATGGCAACAAATCGGACTGATTTCTGTTGTGCATTTCCATATTACTGCAATTAAGCTGTTATATTTGCGGTTCTAACCGCCTGAATGCCACAAATGTATTCACGGCAATCTCCTGAAAAAGAAATGCGCAACACTATTCTGATTTCATTGCTTCTGATGCTACTGCCGGTAAGCGTATCGGCACAGTTCTATACGATAACCAGAGATTCGGAAATTCTGCCTACAGAAAGACGAAAAGAGTCTTATAACCGTGTAGAAAAGGATGTTACAGAAGGGAAAAAGAATAAGATGATGGTAAAAGATACCCTGATTGTCGGGCCGGACAATCAGAAAAAATTGGAAAATATCAGCCGGAATAGTGACAGGAATGCATCCCTAAAAACAGAACTGCAAAAGAAAACAGATGATATTACTAAATCAGAAAATCATCTTCCTGAACTTACCATCCCCAACCTTTATAAAGAAATCATAAGAAACGGAATCCTATATCCCAAAATCGTATTGGCTCAGGCTATACTGGAAACCGGATGGTTCCGTTCATCGGTATGTCGAAATAAGCATAATCTTTTCGGACTTACCAATCCACGTACAGGGAAATACTATGAATTCAATCATTGGACGGAAAGTGTTCGGGCTTATTATACAAAAGTGCAATATAAATACAAAGGTGGAAATTATCTGCTTTGGCTTGATGAGATAGGGTATGCAGAAGATTCGGATTATGTTTTGGTTATCACTAAAATATTGAATAAATACCAGTTATATTGAATTCATACTTGCGAATTCAATATAACCATTTTAAATTTGTTGACTAATAAGAATTTATGTAGTTCTTTAAATATAGAATTAATATGAATAATGAAGAAAATTTCAACCTTTACGAAAAAGCCATAAAGGAAAATCCTTTATACCCTGCAGAAGAATGTTATATTCAAATAGAAAAACTTATAAATGATAGTATCATTAGATTATATAATAGTATAGATAATTATATTTTTCAGGATATAGATTATTCTATAGTAGTATCTCATATGCCACAATGGGTAGTTGATGCTGGCATCTCTCCAGAATTATCTTGTTCAAAAGACTGGTATGAAAAATTAAGAGGAAATACAACACATCCAATATTCGGAAAATTTTTATATCATTACGATTTATGGAGTAAGGTTGCAGCCATACAGGATAGATTAAGTGCTGTGATTATGTTTATGCGTCAACTTTACAACATAGTACCATGTAAAGCTAAATATGATGAGAGTCAGTATACTAGTGCGGTTAGGTGTGGTGGTGAAAAAGAAACTGAAGCCCATATGCTATTGAATAGTGTATTTGTAGCTTATGCATCAATATTTGATATTATAACTAAAGTTGCAATAGAGCAATTTGAATATGATAAATATGATTTTAGTAATTATAAAAAAATGCGAAGTTCTGATATAATTTACAATAAGAATTTAAAAAATATCGACCCCTCTCTTAAAAATGTTGGAATGCTGTTTTCTGAGCCTCTTGTAATTAGAAAAATTGAAACTTTCAGAAACGAATTCGTTCATAATGGACCTTGGGATTTGAGATGTAGTATTTATAATACTTTTGTAAACGAAGAACCAGCTGATGCTATTATTTTTAGTCCAGATATGGATGATTTTGGTAATTTTATTCGCTCAGGGTCACGAAATAAATTCTATTCACAAGGAAATAGAATTAATTTTCAATTACCTGATATTATAAATGAGGCAACTAAAATATTGGATAATACCATACTTCAGATAGCAACACTTTATCAAAATAAAACATTAGATACTACAGAAACAAAATATACAGAAGAGTGCTTGAAGGCTATATCTGAGTATTATAAAAAAGAGCTATGAATACATTAAAATCTATATCTATCAGCAAAAAAAAGTATATGAAAAAATCAATGGAGATTTTTCATGTTGGCTATTGCTGGTATAGATAAAGGAATAAGTTTATATATAATAAGTTTAAAAGAATATTAATAACTATTATTTATACAATAGATTTATTTTAATATGATTGATAAAAAATGAGCCTTATTGGTGGGATAAAGTTTGAGGTTAATAATCGAATTTGATGGAATAATTGAACAAAATGAGTAGAGTTGAACAAAGCCAGAAAGAAATTTTTAAAAAATTCCTTTGTGATTATAAAGATAATAAAATGTCAGTTCTTGTTGGCGCTGGATTTTCAATGAATGTTTCTAATAAATTTCTTTCATGGAGAACTTTAATGAAGGAAATTGCAGAATATATTTATAGAGATAAAATAGAGCTGCATTGTGAGAACTACATACACATTCATGGAAATGATGAAAACATTGATGAGATAAAAAATAAGTATATTGATACGATTCTAGATAATGAGGACTTTTTGCAACTTGCTTCAAAATACATTCAGAAAAAAGGGTATCGTGAGGCAATGGATTATTATATTGAGTGCCATACACCACAACTTGTTGTTTCATCAGAAAATGGTGATATAGAACTTAAAACAAGTAAGAGTATTTTAGGCACTGTTACAAAATCAGATTTATCTGTTCACAAATCTCTTCTTAGATGTCGTAGATTTCAAAATATATATACAACTAATTATGATAATGTATTGGAATTTACTTCAAAAGTTCTTTCAGAAGAAGACCCTTATTCGTCATATAATATAGTAGAATCAGGGAAAAAATTATCCGGTAATTTATCTCGTAATATCATAAAGATTCATGGAAGTATATGTGACGACAAGAATGACTTTCAGTTTGATGGTGATAGTCATCTTCGTTATATTATTGCTCAAGAAGATTATGATACGTATATGGAAAAACATGAAGCTTTTTCTTATTTAATGCGTATAGCTATGCTACAAGGAGTATTCTGTTTAGTAGGTTTTTCAGGAACAGATCCTAATTATCTTGCTTGGGTGCGATGGATGAGTGATATTTTGGATGTGGAAGATGATGATAAAATCTATCTATTAGATATTGAAGGAAAGGATATTCATGATGATTTAAGATTATTTTATTCAAATCATCATATTGTAGTAATTAATTTATGGAATGAAAATATTTTAAATCAGATACTGAAAGACTTCAGAGATTATGAGATTTATAAAGAAATTATCGATAATGAAGGATATCAACAGGCCAATAACAATATCATCTCAGTTTTGCTAGAGAAAAAAAAGCAATTTGAAAATGCAGATAATGAACTAAAACAAAAATTAGAGCCAGATATAGTAAAATATAGAAAACTTATATTGGATAATTTCTTTAAATATCTGCAATCTTCTGATAACGAGAATAGTTCACGGAGCTATATTTATAATGGTGGAGATACATCTTTAAATAGGGAAGATTGTAAGAATGATGAAAACTCAAAGCCTCAGTCTGATGTTATCAAACCTATTGAGCAATCTCTTAGTTTGGCTGAAACAAAAGCGAAATATTTTGATTACAGAAATTTATGGATATCAATAAGTGAACTAATAGAGGAGAATAAAGATTTACATGAGGTTATAAATAAATTACAAGAATTGAAATCTATTTGTAGATTTTCTAGAATCATTTTTCCACAAGAAAGGGTTATTAATAGATTAATGACTAAGAAACAGTTAACAAGAGATAAAGCATATTTATTTGCTTTAGCTGTTTCTGATATTGGTCAGCTTCCAAGTTATTATAGGAATTATCATAATGATGATGTTGAATTGAATAAGCAACCTATTTGGATTCAATTAAAAGAACGCGAAGATACTTTACGTGGTTCTGCAGAGTGTTTTAAAGAACTGATTGATGATAGTAGTATATATGAACAAGTTCAGCGTCACCTGTTTCATCTAAATTTTCATGAAGCAAAAATACTTATAGATAACTGGAAAGCAGGAGATTATTGGATTCAGGCAAAAGCCATGAGAATGGCTGTCTATAATGATAATAAGAAAGATGCTCTTGATTTATTGGACGATGCGATTAAGAATGAAAAAAATCAATCAGAAAAACTATTTGAGGTTGTGATGGCTAATTTTATCTCTACGCAATGGCCAAATCCTTATAATATGGATGAATTCTGGAAATATGGATTAGAGGGCCAAGGAGATCTATTAAGAAGCATGATGTCAACTTTAAGAAAAATAGAAGAAAAACCACAAAGGCGTGGTTGGATTGGTACCACAACATATTTCGGAAATAATCATGGAGATTATGTTAAGAGTTTACGTATACTACAATTTATAATTGATTCTGGAATATATCTATCAATTCCAGGGAGCTATATTTTTGACATAGCATCATGGTATAAAGTATTCACAAATCTTTATGAGCATTTCCCTTATCCTTGTTTCTTTTATTCGATTCAATATAATGATAAAGAAGTTCAAAGGCGTATAGGTGAAGATTTAACATATAATGTCAAATTGCAAGATTTTGTACAAGACATATTGAAAAAATCTTTATATGCAATAGGTGATAAATTCACTCCATTATATTTAAAGAATGGAATGTTGAATATTATTGCAATAATGTATACTGCTGTGAATGAAGATGATTGGTTTGAACTGTTTAAGGAAACTGTATTTGAAAAATTGTTAGATAATCTTGGTAATATTCAAGATTATGATAATTGGGTTTTTAATACTAGATATGCTCTTGCCAATATTAGAAAACAAGAAAATGTGTATTATATCTTTATGCAGCTGATTGATCATTTTTCTAATAATGAAAAAATAGTTTCTGATTTAATTGTCAATAATTTGTCTGTTTATTTATTAGAGTCAAAATATAAATTAGATAGCATCCTTGATTTTCCTCGGGTATTACAAGCGGAGACATTGGATTTATTAGATTGTCTCAACAAATACAATATGCTCTCTAATAATTGTATAAAAGAAATATGTGAAACTATTATAAATACGTCCATAGATAATATACCTCATGACCGTATAGTATTATTTCAATTGGTAAATCTGACGATGCATAATACTGTAGCTCTTGATAAGATAAAAGAATGTTTCTTGTCAATGGATATTTGGCATTGTGGATTACTTAGTAATGAGGAGTTTGGATGGACAGAGCCTATGTATATCCGATTGAATCTTCTTAATAATAAAATAACATGGAATGACAATGAATTTGAGATTATAAAAGATAATCTTATAAATAATGTTTCTAAATACAATAAAGCTCACAAGACTCTTCATGAAGACACATTCATGAAATCAATTCAAGCGAGATATTTATCTGATATGCTGAAATATATTAATGGATTAAATAATAAAAGACGTATGGAACTCTCAGATGTATATTCTGAAATTGAAGGCTTATTAGCAGACAGACTAGAATATGCCAATAATATAGATCTTTTAATGTCAGAACAATCATCTGATGTAAATTATGCTTTAGGCAATATATATGAGGGTATAACTAATTATGGAATAGAAAAATATCGTAATGATATAGATTTCTTAATTGACAGAGCAATCTTAAAAACTCCAACAGCACTTACTTCAAACATAAGATGTATTTGGCTTATAATAAAAGAAAAAGGAGAAGATTTGATAGAGTTGGATTATAGCGGTAAAATTATCAAACTGCTATCAGAATTTAAGAAATCTGAGGCATGGAATAGACTGGATTTACGTTTGGCATTTAATTATCTATATTCTATAGCAAAAAAAATGAAAGAACTTGGAATACAAAATGATGTAATTAGTTTTTGGATGGAGGATTCTTTTGTAATGAAATTTATCAAACTATAATTATAAAACTTCTCAGACCTATCTACTACAAAGTGGATAGGTCTGATTAAATCATATAATTATAAGTGCTTATAAAGTAAGTTGTCAAATAATTTTTATTATAAAAAAATCTCTCAACTATTATAGTATTTTGAAAAATTAGAATTTCATATATTATCAGTAAATGTATTGGATAAAACATATAAAACACATACTTACCTTTATGTGCTTTTATAAATCCTCTTGTCCCATTATACAGATATAGAAACATGCAAGCTATTACAGTGCCAATCATTCCATAGTGCATCATCAAAACAAATATGCAAAAAAACTGCATACCTCTACTATATGGGAAAGAGTGACCATATCCATTAAAAAGGTAAAATATAACAATAATAAGAATCCCTCTCCACTCATAATCCACTCCAAGCCATGAAGCGAGTCCGGCCATGCCAAGTGTCCAAAGAAATCCCAGTACTAGACTACGCTGCAGAAGATTTTCAAGAACCATGAGCGTGGCCACACCCAAAGTCAGTGTAAACATCACATTATGTGTCCCGTCAGCACCATTCAGCAGATACCAGAGTATTTCACTGATTACGGCAAATCCCAGCAGAGTAAAGAAATACCTGTACCTGCTTCTTGTATGGATAAATCCTTCTGCTATCAGGAAGGCAAACACAGGAAAAGCGTAAGCATTCGGTAAACCACGTATTTTTGTCTCCAACTTCCATCATTAACTTTACGTCCAAAAAGCAAAGTTATGATGACACGAGAAGAAGTAGTAGAGATAATGAACTACTGCAAAGAGCACAAAGTGACTTATAAGTCAAGATTAGAGGAGCTCAATATCCCTGTATGGCGGTTTTATGACAGCAAATCCCGTTATGCCGCCGAGCAATCATCTGGTAAATCGGCTCAAGGTGAGTTTATCGAGCTTCCCCACAGCGGATCTTTTGTTCCTGTTCCTTCATTTGCCGGAACAAGCGGGCGTAAACAGAAAAACGCACCGATCCCGCCAAGCGGATTGAAAGAGATAGAAATACGTACACCGGCCGGTACTGCCATACGCATTTGCGGTGAGCTAAATGAAAAGGAACTGTTTTCAATCATCCAGGCCTGCAGCCATGTTCAGCCTTAATGACAGTATGCGCTATCTGTTGTATAACCGCCCGACTGATATGCGCAAAAGCTTTCATACTCTCAGCGGTATCATTACCGACGCCATGGGTCAGGACCCCAGCAACGGCAACGTATATATCTTCATAAACCGTGCCCGTGACCGCATAAAGCTCCTGCATTGGGAGCCGGGCGGCATGGTGCTGTATTCCAAACTTCTGGAAGCCGGTACCTTAGGCAAGCCTGATTCTGCCAACGACAATGAGGTCTGTACAAATATAGAATGGCGGGAACTTGTCATGATTGTGGAGGGTATCATGGAAGCCCGCGACTCCCGTCGCACGAGACTTGAAAACCTGCAGAAACTTCGAAAATAGTGCCGTTTTCTTACTCTGTTTGCTTTTGTATGTCATTGGATTTTAGTATATTTACATTGTGAAACAATGAGATACAGATGCTTACGGAAGAACAGGAAAAAGCCTTATTGGAAGAGATTGATAAGCTCCGCCAGGATAAAGCGGCGCTTATCAGCAGGGTTGCTTCGCTGGAGCAGTCGCTGTACTGGCTCCGGAAAAAAGTCTTCGGACGGATGAGCGAAAAAAATCTTCCGCTTGATCCCAACCAGTTGTTTCTGTTCTCAAAAGAAGAAATGTCCTCCATGGAAATATCCCGGATGGAGGATGAAGTCCGCAAAAGCGATGAAGAAATCACCAGAACCATAAAAGTCAAGGAGAAGCCGTCCCGCAAGCCCTTGGATACATCTTCTCTTCCGGTAGAAGTTGTTGATCTTTACCCCGAAGGAACAACTGACGGGGAAGGCAGGCTTAAGGATGATTTCATTGAAATCGGAAAGGAAGAGAGTTCACGCTTGGAGCGTGTTCCGGCAAAAGTATATATCCTGAAGACCGTCCGTCACAAAGTGATAAGAAAATCCGATATGGAGAAATATCCCGAGGAAAGGCAGATTCTGATTCATCCTCTTCCTCTTGTCCCGGTCAGCAAATGTATGGCAGGCGCCTCGGTCCTGACGGACATTATCATCGGCAAGTTCATGTATCATCTCCCGTTCTACCGTCTGATACAGCAGTATCGCGAATCAGGAATCATCATAAGCGAATCTACCATGTGCGGATGGTATGAAATGGCGGTGGAGAAACTCAGGCTTCTGTACAACCTGCTCAAACAGAAGATACTCTCCAGTGAGTATATACAAGTGGACGAGAGTGTCATTCCTGTGCTGGACAATGAGAAACATAAGGCGAAAAAGGGGTATGAGTGGTGCGTACGCGACGGCATCACGGGGGACGTCATGTTCCATTATGACCGTGGCAGCCGTTCGGGCATGGTAGCCCGTGAACTGCTGGGATGCTGCCGTGGCATTGTGCAATGTGACGGCTATGCAGCTTACGAACAGTTTGAGCAGATGAAAGGAATTACTCTGGCCGGCTGCTGGGCACATGTCAGAAGAAAATACGTGGATGCTCTGGAAGAGAACAGGACCCTGGCTACACAGGCGATTCACTACATCGGCAAGTTGTACAAGATAGAGTCTGATGCCAATGATGCAGGGCTCACTACTGAAGAGCGTAAGGAAAAACGTATCCATGAGTCCTATCCGCTGATACTTGAATTTGAAAAGTGGCTGCAGGATGCTTATCTTAGAGTACTTCCTAAAAGCCGTATGGGTAAAGCCATCGAATATACTTACACGCTCCTTCCAAGACTTTCCAGATACGTAAACGACGGAAGAATCGAAATTGATGACAACCGCATAGAAAATGCCATAAGACCTTTGGCTTTGGGAAGAAAGAACTATCTGTTCTGCGGCAACGACGCATCCGCATACAGGGCTGCCATCGTGTACTCACTGATTGCCACCTGCAAATCAGCAGAAGTAGACCCCAGAATCTGGATGGAAGATGTCCTGAGCAAAATTCCATATTATGAGAGGGATGAGAAGAATATGGAAGAACTTCTACCACGTAATTGGGCAAAATCCCATCAAACTTGTTCCGAATAGATACTATTAGTTCCGAATCGACTACAAATAACACCGATTCGGAACTAATTCACAAAATTTGCAACGTGGTTTACCGAATGCTTACGGAAAAGCGATGCGCCCGATACAGCGCATCGTTTCGTATAATACGGTACCGTGCTCTATCAGATAGAGAGCAATATGGTCTATCACCATGGAAATCATGGCAATGACTTTCAGGGCACTGCCGCTAAGTCCGAATGCCGGTTTTAAGGTCATATTCATAAATTACATATTTAACTGATACCGAGAAGTTCCTTTACCATATCCTCCACTTCCTGGTTCACACGCTTGAAATTACGGTTGAGCAGGATTTCCTTCTCTTTGTCGTTCTTGAACTCATAGATTTTGGGTAGAGCCACATAGTGTTTTTCCTCGTCCTTAATCTTTTTCATATCAAAGTGTGTCTTGCAGAAATACTTGGTAGTCTTGAACTCTTCCGACTGTTCGATGTCAAAATGGTCAAGCATACTGTCATCGGTAGCCGTAAAGTCACGTGCCGCCTGTCCGGCCAGCCATCCGGTAGCCATATCCGCAATCTTGGCTGCAGGAACCAGAAAGTCCATCTTCTCAGATATTGTGGTTGATACCTTGTGGTCATTGATGGAAATGGAGCGTGAAGTCTGCTTTGCCTTTCCGAACACATCATTCTGTGCCCACTCCAGCGTCTCCTTGTTACGTGCCGCACCCATGAAGATATTACCGCAGGTAGTGATAATCTTCTGCATACCGACCTTACCGTAATCTGCCTCCAGCTGAGGAAGCTCCTGGAAACCTAAAGTTACGGCAACCTTGTTGGAACGAGCCGTACCGATAAGACGGTCTATCTTGTGAAAGTACAGTGTAGGAAGCTCGTCCACTATGATGCTCACCGGGATATTACCCTTTGAGTTTACCCTTGTAATCAGTCGGTTCAGAACCAGAGCATTGAGCGAGCCGATAACCTGTTCCTTTTCCGGGTCATTAGCAATCACCAGATAGCTCGGATTGGCCTTGTCAGAAATCTTCAGGTCAAAATCATCCCCGGTAAATACCCAGTAGGCTTCCGGAGACACAAGACGTGCGGCATTCACACGAAGCGTACCTACCATACCTTCCAGCTGGTCATTGGCCTTGTTCTCGTAAGCACTCTTGAAAGGAGCCATCAGTGAAGCAATCCTGTCATCCTGCATCAGGATATTGAATACCTGGTCGTATGGTCTCCCAAGAAAAGAAAGCACATGCGGCATATCAGAAAACTCTCCGGTTACGGTATCCGGTTCCACCTCATTGCCATGCTCGTCCTCATACCAGCACCTCTGAATCAGAATCTTCCTGCCGGTCCGGTCCTTATAGCTGTATCCGTTCAGGTCCACAAACATACGGTCCTCGTCAGTCGATACATCATTGCCGTTCTCATCCACGAAGTCAAGGACCACGTTACCGTCCTTGTCGATGGCATTGAAGTCATCCCAGTTGCGTATAACAATCTCCAGCTTCTTTCCCTCCAGTGATATGAAACGCTTCAGCTTCCTGCCGTTCCTGAACCCGACCGGATGGAAGTTTACAAAGAAATAAATGATGGCAGCCAGAAAGTTTTCCGCTGAGTTGGTGAAGAAGGCTTCCGAGCCGCCCTTCTTCTCTCCACCTCCCTTATTGAGTGAGGCCAGCAGGGTAGCCGCCGTTTCAGAAGCGGCAGCCAGATCCGGAATATATTTCCGCTGAATCGGATTGATACGGTTGGAGTATTCCACATCGGTAAAGTTGATGGTACGGAATCCGCAGTTCTGAGGCAGCTTTCCTGCCTTACGGTTCTTGCAGTACTGGTAGAAAAGCGTCCTGGCCAGTGTCGGGTACTTGAAATCATATACCATCATGGCAAAACCCTTTGCTGAATGCTGCCTGATGAACGGGTCAATGATACCGAAAGACTTACCCGAACCCGGCGTACCAAGTACAATCGTGCCACGGAACGGATTGATGATGTTGATCCATCCCCTGTGCATCTTTTTCTTCCAGTAGTATATCATCGGAATGTTCACCGAGTAATCATTGCTGACCAGCGTTTCAGACTGCTGGAACGATTCGTTCTCAAAGTTGAAACGGTCCTCACCAACCTTGTAGTTGTAATACTTGGCAATGCCGTCCAGTCCCTGATGTACCAGCATGGTACCCACTACCGAACACACCGCATACAGAAGACGGTTGGCCGGAAATCCCAGCCAGCTGAATCCGAAACTCATGCTGTGGAATACAAAACAAAGTCCTACAAGTGTCAGACCGGCCAGTACCGGATAGATGACCATTGTCCTTACATTGAACTTCAGTGACTTTTCAGCCTTTGTGCCGATACAGACAATACAGATGCATATCAGTTCAGCCACCTTGCATCCCGATACGGAATTGAATACCCTGAACCGTGCCAGCAGGTCGAGTACGAACTGTGTAACCCTGTTGTCTGCCGTAACAGGCAGGTTCATGATGATTTCAATAATCAGAAAGATATAGATGCAACTCCTGAAGTAGTTGTACATCTGCTGCTGTTCTCTTGTCTCCTCAAATGCCATCGCTCTAACTGTATATGAATTTGCTAAAATGGAACCTTTATACCCAACAGCAGACCGTTACGGAATGTATCCCCATGCAGGAAGTTCACATTGTTCTTCTGGATTATTGAAAACTCCAGTCCGCTGCGGAACACATAGCTGTATTCAAATCCGGCCTCCAGTCCGAAGAAGAACTTCTTCTGTACCGCACCGAACTGAGGCCCAAGACGAAGGCGCATCATGCCGTTCTTGTACCGTGCCAGACGGTGCTTGTAAACTATACCGCCATCCCAAAAATATCCTTTCCAAAAATTGTGACATACCGGCTTCTGCCAGTGATTCCCGACCTCACCATATACTTCGACCGCATTTCCGTATGAAAGCGGATACTCATAACCCAAAGTGGCATTCAGCGTACTTGGAAAAAGGAATCCGGCATTGACGGAAACCTTTCCGGTCTGTGCCGATGCACCGATGAATGCAACCGAGCAAAACAGAATGAACAGAATCTTCTTCATGGCCTATCTTTTTATGGAATGATCAATATAATAGTAGGGGTAATAATCGGCATCGTTCAGAATATCCGAGTCGAAACCGTCCGCATTGAGAATGTCCTCATACTCGATGGTGAGTACCACCACACGTCCGCTTATCTGGTTCTCGGAAATCTCCAGACGGAGCACCTTCTCTTCAGGGAAAGTGAGCTTCGGAATCACAAGCACATTCCTGTAGTCCTTTTTGAACTTACGGGTGTTGTTCATTGAGAATACCGGAATAAGCTCTATGGTCTGTGAGTTGGTTGCCTTTGTCTCCTTTTTGTCAGTAAGTTTTACCCTTATCTCCTCGATGTCGTATGCAATCCTGGTCCTGTTTTTCAGTGTATAGTCCAGAAAGAAATAGTCACCTATGGAATAGATATTGTTGATGTATGCCCTGATTCCGTTTTTATTGGATACAATTTGGTTGAACTTTCTTCTGCTTCCATAGACAGCCCAGGCATATCGTGCAATCTCAGCCATCGGCATGGAAACCTCCGGATTGATATAGGACTGTGTCTCATTGTAGGATACATTGTAGATGGTAGAAGCATATTTGGGTGATTCGGTATAGAGGATGTCATACTGTGCGATATGACGCTCACCGATAATGGTTAGTGTACCCAGCAGTTCGTTTTCCTTGTAACCTTCAGATAATATGGAATCATTCTCCAGATAAGGCTTGATGCGGACGATATTGTCTGTACACTGATTGCCTATAATTTTAGTAGTGGAAATATCCACCATTTTGATGTTTTCGGGCATGACAATGTGCGTGGTCACTTCCCGGTTGATGTATATCTTCTCGTTGGCCGACAGATGTACGGCTATGCCTGTGATAAGGCATATTATCAGAAAAATTCTGGTTTTCATATTCTACTATTATATTTTGATGATGACATTAAGATTTATATTGAAAAACTGCACTTATCTTGCATCTTCCGAGTTTATCAGATAAACAATCGTATTATACTTGATTTTCGCCTTGTTCTTTCTGATATTGGAAGATATGGCAGAAGTTGCAGAGTTATACATATTCTGCAGTGACTGGAGGGCAATGGCCTCCGTAGAAATACCGGTACCATAACCGTCACTGGATTCAAAACTGATATTCTGCTGTACCGTATTGGAACCAGCATTCTTCATGAAATCACGGAAAGCCGATTCAGGAACATAGAAGCCTTCCATACCGTCATTGTCAAAAACGGACAGCTTGACCTTGATGAACCTGTCACCGACAAGGATACTGGTTATGGAAGCCCTGACACGCTGCTGTCCGAAACCTGTCACTGTACCATAGAGGTAAGTACCCTTTTTCAGCTTTGTGCCGCTTACCGTCACATCGTCCAGAAGCTTGAACCGAAGACGTGTGCCTTCATGCGCCTTTGTAGTCTGGTCAATCATGGCACGTATCAGCTTGTTTTCGGCAAATTCATCCGGAGCAGAAACCGTATTGAACCTGTCGGCATTGGTGTCATCTGACTTGATTACCAGACTCGGACGGTTGCGTTCCCTTTCCTCCTGACGTACTTTAGCTATGGAATCAGCCCTGTGCTTTTTTTCCGCTTCCTCTGCTTCCGGGTCTTTGATACCCAGTCCGCTTTCAATGGCCTTCTGCCGTTCATAGCTCCTTCGCTGAATCTCTTCAAGGTCACGTGCAAACTCGTCCTGTGAGGAATAGCCCATACCTCCGTAACCCGTTTCACTGTTTCCTAAAGGACCGTTTCCGTAAGCATATGCATTGATATGCTTTCTTGATTCGGCAAGGGAACGCTCCAGTTCTTCAAGTTCCCTCTGCTGCCGCTGTCTTTCAGCTTCAGCAGCATCCAGACGTTTCAGCTCTTCCTCGCTGTAGCCGTGTTCCAGTTCCTCCTTCTTCTGTTCTTCCTCCCCGATACCGCTTACGGCTGTGAAGGCATCCTCGTCACCGAAACGTCTGGACATCTCATACATCTTGTCTCCGGCTTCCTCGGCATTAGCCTCCGGAAGTTCCATGTTGATACGGTCTGTAGCTACCGTTCCGGCAGTCTCCTCACCGCCGGAGAAGGTCTGCATCACAAAGTATACCAGTGCGCACAGCGGAACGAATATGACCAGCGGAAAGATATACTTGGGCTGTTTGAAATTAATCTTAATCATGGGTTATCATTGTTTTTAATGGATTTGACTATATTTTCCAGCTGCCGGTATTTGAGGATGATCCGCAAGGAATCCTCACGGCTCTTTACAGGTATGGCAATCATGGAGTCCAGTTCATGACGCAGTAACTGTCCCTTCACCGTCATGTCCGTCAATACACTGCGGTGAATGTCCTTGTTTGCCTGGATGGTACGGAATCCCTGAAATACCGGTTCCATTGCAGCTATCGAACTGACATCCGGCTCACTCTGTTTCCCGTTGCCGGAATCTATGGCAAAAGTACTGACAAGCAGCAGAAGCAGTGTCCCTGTTACACCTGCGAATGTCGTTTTCGGATGTTTAGCCGCCCATCTGTTGGCCAGTCTTATCCTTGCGGACAAACGGTATCTTGTACCGATGACACCCAGCCTGGGTTGCAACCACGACCTGACAAGCAGATGCGTTTTCAGACGGCTTTCCTGTATCTTTTTTCTGAATGATTTCATATTATCAGTATATCAATAGTCCAAATCCCTGTTTTCAAGTGTCCTCCAGCCGGTAATGAGCAGACCGTGCGGATTGTTCCTTGTCCTCGGTACGGACTCGATGTAACCTGTTGTCACCATCGAGCGTCTGATGTCCCTGGTCCTGCGCTTGATAAGCTGCGTACCGTAATAGGTAAACTTCCGTTCATGTTCGTCAAACTGAATGGAGTCACACATGATGGTACAGACAGCCGAAGAGGAAATAATGTCCGAGTAGAAACCGTTCTCGTCCATGGCCTGTTTCTGTTTCAGTGCAGTTCCGTCAGCCATATACATTGCTTTCCCTACTGTCCATTTGATATAGTCGTTGTCGGGCGGCAGGTTGAAGAAATACTGGTGGAACAGCTGTATGTGCGCCTTGGCCTCCATAGTGAAGTTGGCCTCCAGCCGTGCACGCTCGGCAAGAAACGGAATGTCTCCGTCAAGTACATAAATCTGCTGCCTTTCTTCGTTGACAAGGGAAATGCAGCACCAGATGGTAAAGGCACAGATGACGGTGCAGCCTCCAATTACCGCAAATACCGTCATCATGGCCAGTCTGGTTTTCTGTGCAAGGGATTCAATAAGCATATTGTAAAAAGATTTGATGTTATTTGACTAATGACCTGACAACCGAACCTGTTCCTTTCATGGCAGAACCTGCCATACTTCCGGCCATACCACCTGCAGCCGAAGTGATACCCATTGCAGCCGAACCGGCTACGGAACCAGTACCCGAACTTACACCTCCCGGAATCAGCCATGAAGCCACTTCAGGAACGAAGCGTATGATATAGGCACCCACGAGCATACCCATGGCATACATACAGTTGGAACCTATTCCCTGCAGTCCCAGTGCGCCAATCTGTTCCCAAGAGTTTACCGAGCCGTGTAGCAGGTGATCGTATGCCACCAGATCCTGCTGGAGGTTATAAAGAAGAATGAAGTCTATGTAATAGATGCACATATAGGTCACGAATCCCCATAACGAGAGGGAAAGGAACTTGGACATCCACTGGCTCCAGGCCGAGTTCCATGGCGGTGCCAGCGAGAGGGCAAACATGATCGGACAGAATATCATCATGATGGCCATGAAAATCCTCTGTGCCACGAGCATCCCATAATACGACATCTGGAAAATCAGTTCCCCGACAAAACGTATGACATCGTTTATCCATTCACTGACCTTCGTCTCAGCCGCCACGGCAGCCCTCTGTGCGTAGTTGTTGATGGTCGAGCCCAGATTTTCCACATTATATATCAGCTTGTCCCACCATGCAGCATCCTGACCGATTTCGGCCACCTGCTTTGCTGTAGCAATGGAGTCCTGCACGGTTCTCAGCCTGTCGAGATATTCACTCTGTTTCTGTGCCACCTTCAGCTCGAAGGCCGCCACTTCCTTGTTCTTTGCCTTGGCCATAGCCCATGTAGCGGACTCCAGACTCTTTCCCGGAACCTGCAGAGCCGAGCATATCCATGAAGAGGATGAAATACACAGGGAAATGCCGATGATGCGCAACAGCTTCATGACATCCATACCACGCCTTCCGAGCATCATCATCCAGCATTCGTATGAACCGACACACAGGGCCAGGCACAGACCGAGAGCCTTTGCCATTGAAACGGCATCACCGAGAACGGCCACATTGGGAAATGTCTCCATGGCCGTCAGCAGCTTTTCCAGACTTTCGTCAATGGCCGGAAGTCCTATTGTCAGCGGAATAAACAATAAATCCATATCTTAAAATGTTATTTGTTTTTACTTGTTTTTTAATAATGCGTAGCGGCAACGGCACAAAGGTGTGCAGTCCTATTGACCAGTTCTGCCATCCTGGATTTGGCTTCCTCATATGCCTTCTGCCGCTTGGCGTTCTCCAGTCCATAGCCGACACCGGTTTTGTGTATATAGGCTATATCCGCACAGAGTATTTCATTCTGGCGGCTCAGCTCGTCCACCTGATAGCGGAGCTTGCCGTCACTCTTCTGCATACAATAGAGCAGTCCGTCCGTGATACAGTCCTGCATACGGTTGAACTCGTCCTTGTAGGTGGCATACATCAGGTCAACATTTCTGTCAGCCTCCCTTGCCAGTTCTTCCTTATACAGTTCCTCGATATATTTGCGCTCACTCTCCACTTTTTTGATTTTCTGTCTCTGCGTCTCTTCGGCAGTCACACGCACCGGCATGATACGTTTTACATCAGACTTTGGTTCCTTGAAACGGACACGGAATCCGGAGTTGAACCAGTCCCATTTCCAGTACATTTCCGCACCTGAGTATTTCTTATGCAGGAAAAAGTAATACCAGTCCGGAGCAAAATCCCACGGACCGTTTTCCATAGACTTCCACTGCTTCTGCTTTTCACTGTCACTTACTATGCTTTGGGCATTGGCAACAGTGACTGTACCTGAAACTGACATACAGAACAGGCACAATAACATAATTCTAACCTGCATATCCCTGATTCCATTTATTGATTACACGCTCAGCTATCTCATTCTTCACATTGGAGTTCAGTATCTCCCAGATATAGTCCGGCTTCCATCCGCAGTCCGTGACAAGGAAACAATACAGATTAGCATTGTCTATTATGTACCTTGCCCTGTCGATGGAAGCCTTCAGTGTCATTACCAGATTCAGCTTCTCATCCATGGAAGCCTTCATCAGGTTTATACCCGAAGCGGCTACGGATGCATACAGTCTGTAGCAGTGTTGTATCTCCCTTGATATTGCTACGTTGGCATCGGCATAATACCATGCCACGAAAGGCTTCTTCGATACATGACTGAAAGTATTGCCGGTAAAGTCCTTGTATTCCGTTACCAGCTGATACAGTGAGTTGGCCGTTGAAGAAATGGCACCGGTCAGTACCAGGTACGAATAGGCATTGTTCAGCCTTGTATCCAGAGTGGTCCGGACATCATTGAACTTTTCCGCACCCTTCTCAATGAGCGACTGCTCGCCATAGCTTGTGGCCACCCTTGTCAGAGCCTTGTCCTCGTCCTTCTTTATGGCCTTGTGCAGGGCTATGAGTGCTTCGATGGTCGGCAGGTCTTTGGGTATTATGAAAGCGGAAGCCTTTACAGGCAGTAACATCATTATAATACCGGCTGATATGATACTTATATTCCTGATTCTCATAACAGACACATACATATTAAGGGTTAATAATTTGAAGCAACCAGGCCGTTCCAGTCCTGTACAAGATTTCCCACATGATTCTTCATGGTCACCACATTTGCCCATCCTTCAGGATCTATGGCAAAGAAGAGGTCGTTTGCAGTGGCATACTGTGCCATCAGAACCATTCCTTCCACCTTGTAGCGTATCCTGTTCAGGTCAGTATAGATGCTGTTGGCCAGTGTCAGCCTTTCATACCTGTCCAGCAAGTTGTAGCCGTCATCCTTTTTCTCGGCAGTGGCCTGTCCCTGCAACGGATTGGGAATCCTGGCATTGTTCACGATATTGACGAAGTTGCCGACCAGCTGTTGGGTTTCCGCTACAAGATTGCCGAGTTCGTTCAGACAGAGCAGCTTGTTTGAAAATTTGGCCCTGTTTACCGTACTGACAAGTACCGGAACATTTCGCAGAATATCCAAAGCACACAGACCTATTTCCTTATAATAAAGACTTTCAGTCCCGAAACCGGATATGTTCTCCATACTCAGCTTATATAATTCCTTCATGGTAGCCATGCTTACCGTATAGAGTTCCACCTTCTGTTTCTTGGCAGCGATGGTATCCACACGCTGGTTGTGCTGTTCCTCGATAAGCTTCTGTGAAGCGGTATTGGCCAGGACAATCTTCAGGCAGTTGCGGTCGAATACGATTCTCCAGGCAGCATGTGCATTAATACAGACAAATGCAGAAACCATTATAACCGATATGATTCTTAATACTGTTCTTACCATAGTGACATAACTTTTTGATGTTGGTTGACTTTTCTTGCAAACTCCAGATACAGAAGCCCTCCGTCAGCCTTGCGGTCTTCCTCGATACGGGTGATGGCCTCCTGCAGCGTACCGTACCGGGCAAGATAAATCTTCAGTGCCTCCTTTTCGGTACGTTCTGTAGTGTATGCCCAGTAGCATTCCGGTGCTTCCTCCACACCGTACACATCCGAGTGCTGTCCCCGGCAAATCCACACCTCCTTGAAGTAGCTTCTTCCCTCATGGTTGTTCAACGCATTGATGGTGAAAATCTGCTGACGCTGTATGTCAGTGAGTCCCAGAATAGCTGCAATATCCTCATACCTGTCCTTGAACTTGGTCTGGTCAAGCAGAATCTTCACATCCGAGTTGTTGATGATGGCCTCCTTCACAATAGGGGAATCAATCACGTCATTAAGTTCCTGTGTGACCACACCGGCTATTCCGTGGAACTTCCGGACGGTCTTATACAAATACTTTATATATTCCGCCATGGTAGGTGATGCTATTGCCTTCCATGCCTCTTCGATAATAAGAGCCTTCCGTCCCTTCTTGATACGCATCTTCTGCAGGAACACGTCCATGATAATCAGCACCACAATCGGGAAAAGCACCGGATCATCCTTTATCTTGTCAATCTCGAATACAATGAAACGCTCGTCAAACAGGTTAATGTCCAGGTCGGAGTTCAGCGTCATCTCCAGCTCGCCGCCACGGTAGAACTGTTTCAGTATGGCCGCAAAGTCATGTATATTGAAACTGATTTTCTCCAGCTGTGTAATCTGCGGAATACGCTCCAGGGCAAACTCATAGTAGGAATTGAACGATAGTTCCTGAACCTTCAGCCTGCGCTTCTGTTCCTCCATGTGGTCAATCTGCCTGTCTATTTTAATCAGCATGGAATTGTTATAAAGTTCCCTCTTATATTTTTCTATGATGGCAAGTGCACGTTCCTTTTCCGATTCTGTGGCCGCTTCATCATTGATTAGGGCGGTCAGTGAACGACACTGTCGGATAAGCTTCAGACGGCGTACTTCGGAAGGCAGCAGCAGGGCACGGCTTTCAGCCTTCTCCTGAACCTCTTCCGTGTTTATCTGCCTGTCGATGTCCTCCATGCTGTGCGTGAACTGTTCATAGTCATCCTCCATCTTGGCGGCTACCAGCAGTTTCTGTCTCAATGCCTCACGCTCACTGTCGCTGAACCCTTCAAAAGGATTGAAATAGGCCTCGTAATATTCCACGATGGTCTGGTTTATCAGCATGTCCTCAATCTTTGTTGGAAATGCGTTACCTTTGAATATCAGGAATATCAACGATTTGAGGAAGTTCTTCTTCTCCCCGAAATTAAGTTCATATTCCTCCTTCGTGACCTTGAACGGATTCATGGAAATGGGCTTCTCCTTCGAGTAGGCTATGTATGTACCCTTGTAATATCCGCATATGCCTTCGTAGGAATCACCCGTATCCACCATGACCACATCCGTATTCTGTTCCAGCAGCTGACGTACCACACTGTTCATGTGGAAGGACTTGCCGGAACCTGAAGGACCGATACAGAAGAAGTTGGCATTGTCCGTCATCTTCCTTTTGCCTTCCTTGCCGGTAATGTCGATACAGACAGGCAATCCCTGACGGTCGGTGTAGTATGTAGTCAGCGGTGTATCTTCGGATTCCTTCAGATGCTCCTTGAAGAAAAAGCAAAGTGCAGCATCCGAAAGTGTCAGGAACAGGTCATAGTCCGGGTTGAAAGCATAGCCATTACCGGGAAAACTGTCCATGAAAAGCTCCAGCTGGTTGTAGGCCGTTCTTGACGGCATGATGCCGCACTCGTACAGTTTGGTCTCCAGAAAGGAAGTTACTGGAGTAACCTTGTCAGGCGGACAGCTCACCAGAATGTTAAAGTTGCAATATACAAGCATGGTGCTGTCAACGGCCAGCCTGTCCAGCACTTCCTCAATATCAGCCTTGGCAATACGGTTGCTCGGGTCCGGCATGGAACCGTGACGTTTCGCCTTGGCCTGGAGTTTACGCAGCAGCTTCCTCTGTCCCGGTATCTGAATGACCTGGTTGAACACTACACAGTCCGAGTAGGGGACGCCGGTAAGGAAAGAAAGCAGGTCGGTTGCGATACCGTAGCCGTTGATGTTCATCTGCGTGTACGGCTTTACCATGGAAGGCAGGTTTATCTCGTCAATGTCCACCAGCGGATAGGAACGGATGATACGGTCACCTGTCCTGAGATATTCGTCCGAAGCCTTGAAGTTGGTCATCGAGAACGGTCCGTGCCGGAACTGGAATGCCATGAAACGGTGGCAGTATTCGCTGACCTCCTCCTTCCCGAGCTTTCTGTGTCGGATATGCTTTTCCGTCAGAATATCATCCGTTTTTGATACCTTGGAATGGAAGTCGAGCCATCTCTTCGGGTCATACTGGATGAACTGGCTTCTCTGAGCCTCCTGAGTGAGGATAAGAAAAGTCCTTATCTCTGTGAACTCCCTTCCCTCGAAGTACCTGAAATAACTTCTTGTCAGGAACTCCGCATCATCCGGCACGTCATGGTGATATGCCTGTCTGCACAGAATATCCTGCTTCTGCAGTGCATATCCCTCACCGATGGTCTGAAGGATATTTGATAGCACGTCATGAAACAGCATGTACTGCTGCGCATCCGTACAGAGCTGCTGGACCGGATTGGTTATCTCGAAGATAACGGACGGCTCGCCTCTGGCCGAGAACAGCACGACATTGCCGTCCGTCTCCTCCAGCTGCGCATAGAGTCCGTCAAAAATTCTTTTCCTTTTGTGTGCCATACTGTATAAAGTGATTTACTGTTCTTTTCTCAGACTTCTGTAGATATAGATACCTCTTGCCCTTTTCTTGTTGTGGAGTCCTCCACGCTGCTTGATGTAGATGGTTATCAGTCCCACCAGTGCCATGACCATCATGGCTATGAATCCTGCAATCTTTCCCAATGCGATTGAGAAACCGATGAAGCCTACGAATGATACGCCTATGGCTGCCGCTGCCAGAGTGAGGAAACGGCCACGTATGCCCATAAACTCCAGCGGTTTCTGCAATCCCTTGAACACAGGGTAACCTTCCTGATTCATTGTCATGCCGGGATAGGATTACTGGAAGAACAGCGGAAGAGCTTCCGAAAGTGCGATGAATGCGATACAGCCTCCGATGGTAAGCATGATGGTCTTCTTCACGTCCTGGTCTCCGTTCTGCATCTTGAAATAGACGTTGAATGCACCGACCAGAACGATAACGGCAGCAATGGCCTTCATCAGGTTCGATACCGGAGTCTGGTAGGAACTGACTTCCTGAGTGGCCTTGGTAAAACCTGCGGCACCCTTGCTTCCTGCCATTGCATTGGATGTGGAAATAATCAGTGCAATTGCCGCCACCACACACTTCTGTCCAAAACTTGAACCGATGAATCGCTCCGTAAGATTCTGGGCACTTTTCTTTATTATCTGCATTTCTGAATAATGTTAAAGGATTTCATCGCCAAAGAAACAGATGTCACTAAAGGAACGGTATATATATCAGGCATTCTCACAGCTGAAGATAACGGCACCGAGATCACTGGTACCGGTCTCTGCCAGCCGGTTTATTTCCTGTATGATATTCTCAACCAGAATGCCGTCAGTCATGATGGCCTCCCGGTAAACGTATCTGGAAGATTCTGATTTGGATGCAGATTTCTCTGTACCGTCAGAATCAGTATTTTCATTCTCAGGTTCGGGATTCTCCGCATTATCCTGTTGGGGATTTCCTTCTTTTGATTCAGGTTCATCCCGGTTTATTCTTATCGGCCTGAAGCTTCGTGCTTCTTCCGATATGTCTATGTCCTCTTCTTTTTGGCTGTCCTGTTCGGCATTCTGTGCGGCCTTTGCCCTCTGAATGTCCATAAATATCATTGCCGCATAATAGAAAGCCATTATTATAAAGAGAAGGAATACTATCTGTCCGTACTGCATGGCTGTTGTAATATGATGTTGGATGAAAGAGCGGAACTCTCCTCCGGAAGCGGAAGGATATGCAGTCCCAGTCTGATACCCCGGCTTTCCAGACGTTCCCTGCGTTCCGTAGTGCCGGTATAATAAATCACGTTGTGTTCCTCACTGATGATGTATCCGTTTGACTTCATGTTTGAGCGTACCCTTACCTTTGCCCTGTTTGAAATGACACGGATACCTGTTACCGGTTCCAGTCCGAAGACGATACGCCGTCTTTCCCTCTTTACCATCTGGGTACGGATACGTGAGGAAATCTGGTGTTTCTCTTCACTGCTACGTTTCAGTCCGAGTGCAGCGGCTATGCGTCCGACACTCATCCTGGTAATGCCGAGAGCTTTCCCTATCTCAGAGAAGGAACACTCCTGGAAATGATTTCTGATATAGTCGGCACGTTCCATCCATCTGGATTTGGCCATTTTTACAAGTCCAAGTTCACGGGCTTTCAGCTTGACGGTCGATTCACTAAGGTTGAGAACTGCTGCTGTATAGGCCGTGGTCTCTACCGGATACAGTTCGACAAGAGCGGCAAGCATCCTGTCAGTCCAGTCTGTCTTTTTCATAACCTACAAATTATAGCTGTTAAACAAAGATTTCTTTTCCCTTCTGTATTCTGCCAGTAGTGGCAGGTAGGACTTGAAGAATGCCCTTACGATGGCATTCACCAGGTCAGAGCGGCATCTGCCATGTATATCGCAGTCATCAAGTGAATCCGCAAGGTCACGGTCAAGCTTGCAGACAAGTCTTTCTGTTTTGTCCGTTTTGGAATCGTCCGATTGCAGGTATTCCATGAAATCATCCCAGCATCCTGTATCCGAAGGGGAAACAGCAGTATCCTTTTCCTGTGCTTCATTATTATTTTCCTTTTGTTCAATCTGAGTTTCTACGGAATCTTGTGTCAATATAAGTTCTGAATCATTGATGCCTCTTGTCAGGTCATCTATTTCTGGTATATCCTTACTCATAGTGCTATGGTTATTGATGTTTACTGATTATTCTGGTTCTTTGTTCTGATTTTCGTTACTGACCTGTGAAGCTTCATCAGACGGCTGTGACTTCTTTTTCTTCTTAGGTTTGGGATTCAGGTTTTCCGTCAGCTGTATGCCTTTGAGTTCTTTTTCCCTTATCGGTTCAAGTGTATCGAAGATACTCTGATAGACCTTGTCAAAGACCGGTGTAACGATAGTGGCCTGCATATCCAGTGCTGCCATGGTGCTGAACCGTTCCATGTCCGCACGTTTGGGAATCTTCGCAGTGACGTATCCATAGTTGGAGAAGGTATCCCTTGCATTGTCCCAGATAAGCAGTTCGGAACGCTTGCCGATTCTTCCGTCATTCAGATTGGGAATGATGAAGAGTCTGGCTTTCATCCTTTCACCGACAGCCTTTTTCAGCCGGTCAACAAACATGAGGAAGCTGGCTGTGGAGGGAACAGTTACCAGGTCATAGTGAAATGGAACAATGATGATGTCTGAATTTACAAATATGGGTACCAGGCCTTCCGCTTTCAGACTGCTCGGTGTGTCCATCAGCACAACATCAATTTCAGGATCATTGTGCAGTTTCTCCATAAGGGAAGTCATCATCACCTTGTCGTTTGCTTCGTATGCCCATACCTCGTATGGCATTTCCTGTTCGCCGTATTTTCTTATGTCAGCCTTACGGCATTTCATGATGGAGTGCTGGAAGTCGCAGTCTATTACCACAACCCTAACACCCTTCGTCACCAGATAGTTGGCAAAGGTGACGCAAAGGGTAGTCTTTCCTACACCTCCCTTCTGATTGGCAAATGTCACTATAACCGGAGTCTGTATCATTTCAAGTATTGATTGATTTTGCGACAAATATATTAACCGAAGTATTCAGATAAGAAAAGTACAACACAATTGTGACTTAGGTTGGATAATCCAGAAAATTAGAAATATATAGCATTAGAATCCTAGGTTTTTATAATTAAAAATGTTACAACTAAAATCCTTTTTGTTAATGAAAATGATTCTGAAAATCATATTTCATTAACTACCAATCATTCATCTTTATTTAATTAAAATTCTGTTGTTTAGAACTCATAAGTAAACAAGAAATAAATTGCATATTTTAAATTATGCCACATTATAATTGAAATTAAGTAGATAAATATAATTAGATGGGCAATAAATATTAGATATTTATAATTCTATTGTTTATCATAATAAAATTATGGCATGTATATTTGTATTCCTTTATTGGATTAACTAATAGTTCTAAAAACATTATCACATTATTAACATTAATAATAGTATTTAATATGGAAGTAAAAGATTCAGTTCAAGTACAATTGATAAAATTCCAAAATAAATTAAAAGATTATGAGTCAAATCATGAAAAAAACAATTTTGATATACTACTATCATTATTTGATTCTTTATTAAATTTAGCAGAAAAGAATTATACACTAAATAGAAGAATTGTACAAAATTTAATTGGGTATTTAACCGAATCAATTCATATAGGTAAAGATTTATTATTATATCGTATACAGTCCAGATTTTTTATTAGACAGGAATATTTATATATCACTGAAACTCCTGATTATATGATTGATATACCAGAAAATAAGGAAGGACTGATTTTTGTATATTATACCAAGATACTTGAATATTTTCCTAAAAAAATTGATATTACTCAAATTTCAGAAATGGCTGTAGCTCATTTAAACGAAGATGAATTAAAATGGTTACAGACTTTTTGTGGTAGATATATTGCTAATCATGGTACTTATTTAAATATGAGTGAACAAGATGTTTTTAATTGTTCTATGGCAATAGCTATAATTCGTTCATTGTCTTTGAAAAATAATCATAGAGAATATTTCTTTTTAACTATGACTCAATTGGTTGCTTGTTTAAGCAAGTCTCACTACTATCAAGAAGCTCGTGATTTTGCAGAAAGTGCCATTATGATGAGTTTTGATGATGAATTAGAGGAATACGGATTTCTAGTTGCTACACGTGCATATACTTCCAATAATGATGCAATAGCTGGTCTTGTATATTACAACATGTTAATGGATATAATACATAAAAAGAAGAGTGTCACTAAAAAATTTCTCTTTGAAATGCTTTGGCAACAAATAATGACATTGCGTACTGCTTCTTATTTTGAACAAGATTATTATATTGAATTATCTAATTTCTTTGATAAACAAAATTTTAATGCGTATGATTACGATTCATTCCATCATAGTCTATTTACAATAGATCTTCTTGCAAAACGTAAAGATTTACCTTTAAAGATTTCAACTTATTTACACCGAAGATTAAAAGAAATTGAAATTCAAGGTGAACATGGAATTATTCCATGGTTCTTGAGTTTGCTACAGATGTTTCAAATATATGATAAGGAAGAAATGAAACCTTTAGAGAGGTATTTAGAAACTCTAGATAATGCTATTCCAGATAAAACAAGATTGCAGGGGTATATCAATACTATTTTGAAGCAAAACCTATCACAACAATTAAAAGAAGAGGTTATTAGACTTAGTTCTACTAGATATCTACACAATTTTAATACTGATTCATGGTTTGTATCATTATTAGCTCATAATCTGCTTGACGAAGCTTATAGAAAGAAGAATTTTGCAGATTTTGTAATGGCCATGATATTCCGTTCCGATTATGGATTTATTTTTCCAGAAAGAGAATACTGTAATTTAAAGGCGCCAGTAACACCGTCAAAAGCAAAAAGTGATGATTTACATGTACTCTATGAGAGTATTGATGGTATAAGAGCGGGAATACAAACTTTTGGATCGGATGAAATGCTGTGGATTGGGAATGGTGCTAATTCTGTATATGGATTTAGTATGGTTAGAGATGCATATTCTTTTGAAGATTATGGCAGATGGGATCTGGAACAATTACGTAAAGCTAAATTGTTTGAGCCTTTTACTATTCAGACAAAAGATATTCATGGTTCTCCTATTAACAAAGTAGAAGAAGATTTCAAAGAAGAGTATAATGAACTTTATGTACAAATGCTTCCATTCAAAATTGCAGTTAGTAGTGACCAATGTAATATATGTTTGGCTAAGGATAAAGATTTGGCTTTTGTTCCACACCAACTATTAATAGATAAAATTTCAGGACAATTTCTAGGCGAATTAAAGCCATCAACAAATGTCCTTTCAACTGAAATAATGGTTACTTCCTTACTAGATAAGATGCTAAATACAAATTATAGTAAAAGTTTTTGGTGTCCAATTGGAGAAGAACCAGGTATAAATGATTTTGCATTACAAATGCAATATGAGAAATTGAAAGACTGGCTTAATCAATCAAATTTTATTATATTTAATCAAACTTATCCAGAAAAAGCATTAAATAGTGAAGTAAATGTCATATGTGCACATGGAGGAAGTGAAATAAGCAATGAACAATGTTTTTATGTGAATAACAAACCTATTAGAGATATTGATAGGATAATTGGAAAAGGTAAGCTTCTCATTCTTCTTACTTGTCATTCAGGAAGTATGAAAGAAAATGGTGGTTATGATTCTTCTATACATTCTTTTATAAAGAAATTTATTCGGGAAGAATATGCTTGTATAGTTGCCCCAATGTGGAGTCTTTCTGTTGATATAACATTGCCATGGATGCAAAAATTCTTTCAAGAATTAGACAATGGGAAATTTGTTTGTGAAGCTGTATTTCAAGCAAATATGCATATTAAATCCATGTATATAAGCCCATATGCTTGGGCATGCATGCATCTATTTGGGAATCCTTATTTGATGGTTGACAAAGGATAATCTTATTATTGCAATTTTGTATCTATATTGTAGACCATATATAAAAATAAAAGGTATTTCATAAACGACTTTTAAGGTTATCACTAAATGATTTATTAAATACACAAACTGTTCTATGAGAAGTTAATTATCTTTTCATAGAACAGCCATTATTAATTTCATCATTGTTAATTTTCTGCCCAACTTCCCACTCACGATTTTCGCTATGACTACCACCATTAACATTATTCAGTTTGGCCTTGCTGGAGAAATGTGAAATAGACTTTATGAGATGCAGATGTTTATGTAATTCTATTTGATTTACAGATTCTTTTCTTAATCGTTCAAGATTGAAGTTCTCTTCAGTAAGATTTATAATTATATGCTGCTTGAAATTAATGGCATAAGTTGCACCCTCTTCCTGACGGACAGTGAATCCCTCTTCATGCAGTCGGCTTCTGACAAAGGAAACGGTTTCATCATTGAATATCTTACGCAGACGGTTCATTGCATCAGTGTAGTAGTGTGTTCTTTCCGGAGATATATCTACCAAATCTGTTTGGGAAACCTTAAAGATCTTACAAAGCAAATCCCGTTCGGCCTCAGTAGCCGGACTGAACATTTCTACCATGGCTATGCGGTTGTTACGGTCAATAGCCTCTGCCATAAATGGTTTCAACGGACGACTTTGGCCATCAAAATAGATGATGCCTTTCTTGATATAGGCACGCTGCTTCCTTAATTTACTGTATATTTCATTCTGGGTAATTTTGGGGTTAAGTGTCAGCAACCGGTCAATATAGTCCTCAATCCGATTGAACCGCTCTGCAGGAGTAGTAAAGTCCAGAAGCTCCTCTACAGCCAGCACTCTTGCACCATGAATGACGGTCTTGTTTGCATGATCAACGAGCATATACCCATATGGTGCATCCTTCTTGCCGAAGAACACAATGTCAATACCGAACTTCATTTTCAGTTCCTTCTGCAGTTCCTCCTTGTTGGAACTTACGTCACGGTATTTCTTTAATATACTTCTGAGCTGACGGCAACGTGTCCTTTCCCGATAACCGCTCTTGAAAAGACTTTCTATTTCTGAAGAAGGGATTTCCTTCTGAACCTTTCCACCATGCTTGACGAGTACATTCCCATCTTTCTGATAGACTTCATATCCCATGGAAACCATTATTGCCTTGAACTGGGCAAATGAAGAGAACGTGTATAGCTTGGCCAAATTAATGTCATCTTCCGTTTTCTTCTTCCTGTCGTTACCAAGAATACGGTCTATTACCTCCTGGGAACGTCTGCGTTCATGGCTGTGCTGAATCTTTCTTCCATTAGGTGCCACTCTCGAAGTGATGATATGAAGATGGGTATTCTCCGTGTCATAATGAGAATAAACAAGTAACGGCTGACCGGATTCTCCGTATCCCATTTTCTTGAGATACTGGTGTGCAAAATCCAGCAACTCATCCTCCGACATTTCGTGTTCCTTGCATGATATGGCCACATGAAACTGCGGTTTCCTGATTCTGCTGTTCTGTGAACTGTACTTCTGGAGATAACCGACCAGTTCACTCGGGGTGGGTTTGTGAAATGTTCCGAGTGAACCGAAATTCTGAATCTCGATGAGTTGTGCAACGCCTTTCGAGACTTTATGTTCATTGTAACCTACAGCATGGAAGTTCGTGCTTCCTGGTAATATGGTTGCTATCATATTGAATTCTAATTATCATGGTTTATGTGACTGAGTAACCGAAAAACTTCAAACTCATTAATCTACGGTTACACAATAATAATATCTGAAATGATTGAATACCGTGTAATCTGCAATTCAGATTCTGACAGCTTTCTGTGTCAGAGAATCAAGGTCTTTCTTTATTCGGTTCAATGTTTCCTGAGTTTCGAGGATAATAGGTAACAGAACTTCCTGAATATAGCTGGGTGCAAGTAATCCGGCTACCGCAAGCTCATTGGCACGTTTAACTGACTGATTAAGGTTACCTCCAGCCCAGGAAAGTTCATTCTGATATTTGCGGTAAAACAGACCGAGATTATTCATCAGTTCGAGCTGCCTTTTGGTTCCGATATTTGAATACTCTGCCAGTGCTGAACGTATATAGTGACTCACGGATGAATAGGAGGCAGATTTCTCCTTAAACTGTTGTACTTCCTCCGGTGTCATTCTGACCTTAATGTACTTGGTTCTCTGATTCTTCATACTTGGATACATTGGTGGTTAGGTTTCCCGGACCATTTTTCGCCATGCGAAACAGCGGCCAGCCGCTCCGATGCACCAGCATTCGGCAAGTTAGTTTTGTGAGTACGAAACGGAGTTTTGTGGCCACAAAAGTACAACTTGCTTGGAAAACTCTGCACGGCAGAACGATGCTATCCAGGAATGATTATTACACCCAAATTTACCAGAGAAAGCCGTTGCAAACCGAAATCAACAACACAATTCTTTGAAGGCATATTCCAGCTTACCATGGGTTGTAGCATCTGATTGTCTTGGAATATCCACATAGCGGAATATTGTTATATAGAGTCCTATAACTTATCAAACCAATTTTCGTGTATTCAGAAACAGATGCTATAAGTATTATTCGATTTTAGAACCATAAAAATCGTAGTAGTAAGAAAATAATGTTTCGATATATATGGTTGGATAAACCAAAGTTTCAAAAACATACAAGATGTAGTTATATGGGATAGATGGCTATTGTTCTCATAAAATCTATATCCAATATAATATGTAGTCCCGATACCATGATAATACGGTAAAAGCAACCTGATTATCTCAGTACCTGGAATTCCAATAAAAGGGAAAATAAAATCTTATTGCTGATTCAGCTGGTGAAATGGCTATCGGGAAATCTTATTTTATCTGAATTTGTATTGTAGAAACATTCAGACAGGATAACCTTGTTTTCAGAGCTTGGAGATACCTCGTTATCGTGGTGATATAACACTGATAATCAGTAAAAAATCTACTCGAATAACAAGAAAATAGTGTTGTGCAAATTTCTGTATCTCATTGATTTTTAGTATATTTATATACTTAAATAGGTTTTATATTCACTAAATATTACACGCTATGTTTGAACTGCTGTTGATTATATATCTACTGCCGGTACTTATTATATGTATGCTGCTCCTGAAGCTGGTATTCTGGCTTTTGAGGATTGCCATACGTCTGGCTGTATGGCTGGTTAAGAAAACCTTTATACTTATATGGAAGCTCATCGTACTCGTTTTTGCCATACTTATAGGTCGTGAAGTATTGCCCTGGAATCAACCAGACAAATAGAAAGAACCGCACCAATATGAGAAATGGTGCGGTTCTGATAAAGATAAGTAGAATCCTCCCTTTGCGTTAATGGCTTGTTCAGGTTTTCCGATTACATAAAACCTTTTCCCTTGCTTCTTTCATACACAACTTCTTTCTTGGAATCACAATTCATAAGACGGAACTGAACCATGCATCCGGTAGGGATATCCTTCGGCAACTGTTCAACCAGTCTGTCGATAACCTGGTCTACATTACTGAAACCAATGTCTGTTATTTCACCGATAACGTCACCTTTGAAATATGCACGGCCATAGATCATCATCTTTTTGGTGATACGGAACATCTTGTCTGCCGGTGTCTCGAAGTCACGTGCCTTGCCTTGCTTGCTCTTCTTGCTGCTGAAGAAAATGAAGTCAATCACTTTGGCATTTAGTTCCCAGGCAGGAGTGAAGTCTATCTTGACATAGCCTCTTGTTATATTCAGTCCATGACTATGGTTCATGCCGAAAGCAACTTCATACAGATTGGCATCACAGTCATTTTGGGCAATTGTAGCCCATGTATGACGGAAAGTATAATAACAGTAATAATCCTCCTTTTTCATTCCCATATCAGCACATATCTTTCTGATTCCAATATTTACGTTGGCATTGAAACTGTCCGGATTGCTGTAACGCTTATGGAATTTGAAAAGATATTCGTCATCCTCGTCTGAAAGATACTTGTCAAATGTGGCCTGAATGAACGGTTCCACACGCATTTCAATATAGGCTTCGTCTTTCCGGCTGTGCTTTGTCTTAGCTCTTTTATATCCGATAATACCATCCTTATAGTTTTCTTTTTTAAGCTCAAATATATCTACAGTGTTTATTCCACCCAGACACAAGGATAGGAGTGCCACGTCTCTGCCCAGTTCAGGAAGAGAGGAAATCATTTTGGTTTCTGGTAGTGGACGATTGAAAAACTCCCTACATGCCTCTGCACTGATGGCTCTTTGAACCGTACTGTCAGATTTTGGAATGGATACTTTTAACCAAGGATTGTATTTGATTCGCACGATACCACGTTCTTCATCGTTCAGCTCTATAAGTGCCCTTTTGAATATCTGTCTTAAACAAGTAGGGTACATTTCTTTCGCCCTGTTCGTCAACGAAAGACTATTAATCCATCTTGTCAAAACAGAAGATGACAAGTGAGTAAACATCACTCTGGTTGTTCCCAAATATCTTTCGAGGTGGTTTACAGCCAGGCGATAGTTCTTAGCATTACGTTCATGTCCTTCAGAGGCCATACGGTTAATGAACCTTGTTGCATAGTCACTAAAACATATTTCTTCATCTGAATGGATAAGAAATTCAATTAGTTCAGCAACAGAATAATTTGAGACATCCTTACGGTTTATCATATCGCTATAACGTAGGATTTCTCGTGAACAATATTCGTTGACCACAATATCCTTGATTTCGCCATTCTTGGTGATTTGCTTGTCCGTAATGAGTTTATCGGTTTTAATATAACCCATTCTTGAACGGTGGACAACACGAATGTACACTGGATAAAATCCGTCAGCTCTCTTTTTTCTTACGACTACTTTAAATGTTGCCATATCAGATTGATTTATAAGTTATTAAATGGTGTATGCATTGGTGTATGCGCCACTGTTCAAAAGTGTATGCGTGGTGTATGCAAGTACCGTTTATTTGGCTCATTTTTTGCGGACAAATGCACGAACCGCCTAAAAACAACTTAGGCTGTAACGCCTGATAAACAGTTCGTTACAGCCTAAATCAAATATTATCCTATATTGCTTATGCTTCCTCAATAGCAGCCTGCGCCGCAGCCAGTCTGGCAATAGGCACGCGGAACGGAGAACAAGACACATAGTTCAAACCAACTTTGTGACAGAATTTCACTGATGAAGGCTCACCACCATGCTCACCGCAGATACCGCATTTCAAATCAGGACGAACTGAACGGCCTTTATCTACAGCCATTTCAATCAGCTGGCCCACACCATTTTGGTCGAGTACTTGGAATGGGTCTACTTTCAGAATCTTCTTTTCCAGATATACCGGCAAGAAAGAAGCAATATCGTCACGGGAATAACCGAATGTCATCTGGGTCAAGTCATTGGTACCGAATGAGAAGTATTCTGCACGGCTGGCAATGCGGTTGG
>ERZ857840.622-NODE-622-length-49222-cov-9.099030_pt1 | contig 49222 bp, 28 predicted proteins | sample MGYA00519760_ERZ857840 | MGnify/ENA primary metagenome ERZ857840 (study PRJEB31778, sample SAMEA3449371) | human gut metagenome | biome: human gut; feature: human-associated habitat; material: faeces | place: United Kingdom | collected 2010/2012 ... | reverse complement strand
CGCAGATCAACCGCAACGGCGCGGTCGATCCCGACTCGAACTACGCTTTCGGCGAGGGCGGCGCGGGAACCTTTTCCGACGGCAAGCTCTTCACGCGCAGCAAGAAGCGCGGCGATTACAACAAGGCGTTGCAGACGCTCGTCTTTCACGGCGCCACGCCCGAAATCCTCTGCGAAGCCCATCCCCATATCGGCACCGACAAGCTGCCCTATATCATCCGCAATATCCGGCGGACGATCGCCGATGCGGGCGGGGTGTTCCGCTTCGACAGCCGCGTGACGGACCTCCTGCTGCACGACGGGCGGATCCGTGGCGTCCGCTGCGGCGACGAGCGGATCGAGGGAGCCGCCGTGGTGCTCGCTACGGGGCATTCGGCGCACGACGTGTACGAACTGCTGCACGCGCGCGGCGTGCGCATCGAGGCCAAGCCCTTTGCGATGGGCGTGCGCATCGAGCATCCGCAGGCGCTCATCGACTCGATCCAGTACCATTGCCGGACTCGCGGCGAGTACCTCCCGGCGGCTTCCTATTCGCTCGTGAGCCAGGAGAACGGGCGCGGCGTCTATTCGTTCTGCATGTGTCCGGGCGGGTTCATCGTGCCGGCGATGACCGATGCCGCGCAGTCGGTCGTGAACGGCATGTCGCCCAGCGGCCGCACGTCGCCCTTCGCCAATTCGGGGCTGGTGACCGAGGTGCGGCTCGCGGATTTCGAGTACCTGCGTCCCGAGTGGGGCGAACTGGCGGGGCTGAAGTTCCAGCAGCGGTTCGAGCAGGCGGCCCGGCGCGAGGGCGGGGAGCATCAGATCGCCCCTGCGCAGCGTGTGTCGGATTTCGTGGCGGGCCGGGCCAGCGGGTCGCTGCCCGCGACGTCGTATATTCCCGGCATCGTTCCCTCGCGGCTCGATCGGTGGATGCCGGAATTCATCGCGCGGGCATTGCGGCAGGGCATTTCGACCTTCGGACGGAGAATGCGTGGCTACCTCACGGACGAGGCGGTGGTCGTGGGCGTGGAGTCGCGCACCTCGACGCCCGTGCGCATCCCGCGCGATCCCGCGACGCTGATGCACCCCGCGGTCGGAGGGCTGTTTCCGGCCGGCGAAGGAGCCGGCTATGCCGGAGGAATCATCTCCGCGGCGCTCGACGGCGAACGGATCGCCGAGGCCGTGAAAAACTATATCGGATGAAGGAGAACGAACGGCGGCCGGAGGTCTCGGTGATTATTCCGGTCCACAATCTCGAACGGTATATCGACGCCTGCCTGGCTTCGGTCGAGGCGCAGACGTTCGGCGATTTCGAGGCGGTCGTGGTGGACGACGGCTCGACGGACGGTTCGTTGCGTCTCGTGCGCTCCCGTGCGGAGCGGGATGCGCGGATCGTCGTTGTCGCTACGCCCAACCGGGGAGTGGCGCGTGCCCGTGAAACCGGACTTGCGAAGGCCCGGGGACGCTATGTCTGCTTTCTCGACGGGGACGACCGCTGGGAGCCGGATATGCTGCGGGAACTGGTCGCGGCGATCGGCGGGTATGACATCGTCTGTTGCGATTTCAAGCGGGTGAGGGCCTCGTACGAGGCGCCCGTGCGGGAACGTCGCACGGAGGATCTCGAGGGATTCGGGTTCCTCGAGGCGACGTTGAGCCATGCGATTTCCGTCTGCCTTTGGGCGAAACTCTACCGCCGGGAACTGTTCGATGCCGAATTGCGGCATTATCCGTTGCCGCTCGGCGAGGATGAGCTCGTCAATGTGCAGATCGGCTTCCGGCAGCCGCGGGTCCGTTTCGTGGATTATGTGGGATACGACTACATCCAGCGGGCCGGTTCGGCGAACCGGCGCAGTGTCGATGTGGACTATTGCGTGCGTTTTGCCGAAGCGGTCGATTCCGAACTGGCCCGATGTCCGGGGCTTTCGGCTGAGCGGATCGGGTTTCTCCGGCTCGTGAGCCGTGTGCGGTGGTATCTGGTCTGCATCCGCAAGAGCCGCAATCCGTGGACCGGGGATTCGGATCATGCGCGGTGGATCCACCGGGCGGCGAAGGGGCGCGGAGCGGCGTTGCGCCGGTATTATTCCCGGGGCGATCTGCTCTTGTTGTGGCTGGACCGCCGCCGGTTGCGTCCGGTGGCCGTATTGTGTGCTACGTTGCAGCGCTGGTGGAACAGTTTGCAAAGGCGTATGGCCCGTTGAGTGTTGGTACTGTTAAAGTTTTTCCGTGATGAAAAAATATTTGTTGTTCGTTACATTGCCTTATGCTTATTCGATTCTTCGGCCTTTGGAGGACGAGATACGTCGGCGTGGCGATGAGGCGGCCTGGTTTGTCGAGCCGGATTGTCCGGTTGCGCTTCGTGATGATGAAATACGCCTGCGTACCGTCCGCGATGTGATCGACTATGATCCGATCGCTGTTTTTGCTCCCGGTAATTATATTCCGGACTTTTTTCCCGGAGTAAAAGTCGCGTTGTTTCATGGGTATGCCATTCAGAAACGTTATGAAACGATGGACGATCATTTTACTATTCGGGGATGGTTCGATCTCTATTGTACGCAGGGGCCGAGCAGCACGCCGGTGTTTAAAGAATTGGAGCGTAAATACGGATTCTTTCGGGCCTATGAAACCGGATGGCCCAAAGCGGACGTTTATTTCTCGCCGCAAATGCAGGCGCCTGTCGAAAATAAGTGTCCTGTGATTTTGTATCCGCCTACTTTTACGCGCAATGTCTGTTCGGCGCCGTATCTTATGCGGGAAATCGAGCGGTTGGCGAAGGACAAACCGTGGGAATGGATCATCACATTCCATCCGAAATTGACCGATCCCGAGATTATCGCAGGTTATAAGAAAATTGCGGAAGAGAATGCGAATGTTACCTTTTTCGAGGGGGCGGATAAATTGCAATTATTGCACAAGGCTGACGTCATGCTATGCGACAGTTCGTCCATCATTCTGGAATTCATGTTCCTCGACAAGCCTGTCGTGACGTTCCGGAATTCGCACCCCGGATCGCATCTGATAGATGTTCAGAGGCCGGAAGAGGTCGGTCCGGCACTCGAACGGGCGCTGACCCGTCCCGACGAGTTGATGCGTGAAGTCCGGACCTATACGATGTTCCATGAGCCGCATCGGGATTGCCGCTGTTCCGCACGTGTCCTCGATGCCGTGGATGATTTCCTGGAACGGGGGCATGTCGGGCTGAAACGCAAGCCGCTCAATCTGATCCGCAAATGGAAAATGCGGCGGAAATTTCATTATTGGCTGGTTTAAATATCCAAGCCTCCAAAGAGGGGAGGATTATAAATCAGAAGTAATTATATAACCCTGTATATAATTGGTAGTTCCTTTATCCCAGCTATAACCTTCTTTCAAATATTCTAGAGCTTCATTATAGTTTGTTGTCATGAATGTATTTGATATTGAACCCTTATACATTCGATATATAGCAGTTGTGTTTGCCCCCATATATTCTTTATATACATATCCGAGAATATAATTTGTTATGCCATGATCTGGTTTATAACCCTTTCGGTTATAATATTCTGCTTCTTGGTATGATGTGGTAAAGAATGTATTGCTATTACTTTTTTTGTAAAGTCTTAGTATGGGAACGGTGTTGGGTTGTTCTTTTTCAAAAACATAACCTTGTAGATAATGGGCTTCTCCGTAATCAAATTTATATCCTTGTTTTTGATAGTGATTTGCTTCTTCTAATGAAGAGGTAAAGAATGTGTTTCGTGTGTTTTTTGAATAAAGACGGTATAATGGTTTTACGGGTATAATTGTAATTTCTTGTGCTTTGGTATACCGTTCAACAGCGTCTTTTATTTGTTCTTTTAAAAATTTATCGCTGATGAAATCATAGATAGGATAGGTTTTGTTACTATTTATTTGAATGATAGTAGCATTCTTTTCATTTACGGAATTTTCCCATGATGAAAGATTAAATCCAGTAGATGTTAAACCGTTTTCTGAATCGTATACATAAGATGTGCCGCTATTCTCTCCGCCATAGAATTCAATCGTAGTATTCCAGGTCGCATTTTTTTGGCTCGTGGATACTATTTCTTGTTGAGTGAAAGATCCTGATGCATCTGCCCCAAATTTCCCAATTGAGAGTTTTAAACCGGCTTCAACGATTCTCTTTTTATCTGTTAAATTGTTCGTTGCATAGATTGTTGATCTGTAGTCAAATTGTATTCGTCCACCTAATGTGATGTCGAGAAGTACATGTGTCCCGTATTTTTTTACGAAGTCATCGGGAGGTAGAATCGTAAGATCTCGTTTAAACTCAGGGATGAGGTAATTTTGCAGCATTGAGGGTGTTGCATTAAGATATACGCGTTTTACGCGTTTGATAATATCCCCTCGTCCATAAGAGTATTTACTGCTGTATGTGCTTTTTGTGTGTAAGTCGCTTTCAAATTTTATATTTTTTCCAATAAGCTCCATTATCCCAATTGAGCCTTCATGTTGTTCTGCAAACTCCCGGATATATTCTTCTGCTGTTGCTCCAGACGCTATGTTTATAGATCCGTGTGTTGTATTATTTTCTATATAAGAATTGGGGTTAGATTTTAAAAAAGCATCAATATCTACGACTGGATATTTTGTAGCGTCAATATCCAAATAATTGTACGTGATATCGTAGCTCGCCCCTAAGGAATAATATTTTTGATTGATTATACCTTTTGTTTGGGGTAAAATATCATTCATATTAGATGATTCTTCTTTTGAACATGAGGCGAATAATAGGATTACCGTGAAGACTCTTTTGCAAATGTGACGGTGCATATAGTAATATTAGTCCGATGTTTAAAGTTTTATTTAAAGATGAATAAATGCCGCGAATATTTCCGCCTGCCCGGCGGGCGAGAGGTGGCGGTCGATTCCCGCGGGGCTCCAGGTGCGGTGTTCGCGGATGCTCTTCATGTAGCGTTGTTCGTTGGCCGGGCAGCCTTCCCGCGACGCCTTGTCGTGGTGGAGGTGGAAGACGATGCCGCTGAACTTCATGAGACGCTGGCGGATGCCGCTGTTTTCGAGGCGAAGTCCCAGCTCGGTGTCCTCGTATCCCCATCCTTCGAAGGTCTCGTCGTATCCGTTCACGCGCAGGGCATCTTTGCGCCAGAGCGCCATGTTGCAACTGCGGGGCGTTCGGCTGGGAGCCAGCATCCGGTAGAGTACTGCGGCGATCGGGATGCGCAGGGCGTTGTTGCTGTTGCGGACGCCCCGGCTCAGGGCGGACAGCGACGTTATTTCGCCGCTGAGGACTTTCCGGGTCAGTGCTTCGGTGATGATTCCGCGCGACCCGGCGACATAGTGCCCCTCTTTGGCGAAGGCGATATGGTCCTGAATGAAGTTGCGTTGCAGGATCAGGTCGCCGTCGATCTGGATGAGGTAGTCGCACCGGCTGGCCGCGATGGCCTTGTTGCGGATGGCGGCGACGCGGAACCCGCGGTCCTCGTGCCAGATATGGCGGACGGGGACGGGTGAGATCCGTTCGAAATGTCGTACGACGTCGCGTGTCTCCATGCCCGACCCGTCGTCGGCGATCAGAATCTCGTCGGGCAGTACGCTCTGCTGCATCACGCTGTCGAGACACAGATAGAGGGCGCGGGGCCAGTTGTAGGTGGATATGATCAGCGATACTGTCATCGTGTGTGAATGGATTGGATCGGACGGCCGGAACGGTCTTTTCGTCCTGCAAAATCTTTGCCGGGACGCGGACTGTTCTGAGCGGCTTTCTCCGAAATCATTGCACAAAAATAACTATTAATTCTGGTTTTCTTAATTATAAATGCGATTTTCGGGGAATACTGCACCGAAATACCGAAAGAATGTTTCAAAACGATGAATTCGGTTTGTATCTTGCTTATATACAATATGTTGAATGAAAACGCGAAGATGTTATATTAAAAAATATGAAAAAAATCCGAAAAAATTTTAATAAAAAACTTGCACGGTATCTTTTTCCGCCTTATCTTTGCAGCGAAGTTTTAAGGTTCATTTAGGTTAGTAGTTTTAGGTTGGTGAGGAAACTGTGGAAGAGGAACTCCGGTTCTGATTCCGGGTTTCCTTTTTTTTGTCTTTGCCTTTCGTTGTCCGCATGTTTTGTCCGGTGCGGTTTTCTTTTTCAGAGTTTTTCAGTTTTGCCCGAAGTTTACCCGAAGTGAAGTGGCTCATGTTGAATTGCTTGCGGGAATAGCGCCTTAATCGGGTAAGCGGTTTTCGGGAGCACGCTATGTTACCAAATTGTTAAATATATTTAATATATTCGTAAAATATTTGCATAATTCAAAAATGGCACGTATCTTTGCAGTGAAGTTTTAAGGTTCATTTAGGTTAGTAGTTTTAGGTTGGTTGAGGAAATCGGCAGGTTGTAGCGGCAATCCGTTACTAAGACTCGAAGGGCGGTGCTCGTCCGAAAGTCGAATACCTCCGATTGTACCTCATTTTTGAAGGGGGTGGTTCCCCGACAAAAGAAAAAGGTCTGAGTCGTGAGACTCCGGCCTTTTTTTATTGTCCCGGGGTGCGGGTTCCGGGAATGTAGGGGCGTGAGCCCGGATACGCCGGGGCGGCGTCCCGCCCGGATGTCAGAACTGCTCCAGCTCCTCGCGGCCTATCGCCACTTCGACGGCCCCGAGTGCATAGCATCCGATCGCGTAGGGGTTGTAATAGAAGGTGATGCCTTCGGGAGTGATCTGGAAATTTTCCGTCAGGGCGATGTATTCCGGGAAGAAGCCCTGTTCGGCCAGCCCTTCGTCGTTGTCCGTCCCGTATTGGGCGTAGAGTTTCTCGCGGAGCAGTTTCTCCATGCCGAGCAATTGCGGGGCCGTGAACAGGTCTGCCAGCGAGAGTTCGTATCCGTCTGTGATCGAATAGGTATGGTATTCGATGCCGTACATGCCGTGCGCCCCGCCCGTGAAACTCCACCGGGAGATCGAGTAGGTAACGAGCGTGTCCTGCACGGAGCCTTCGCTTTCGACGGAGATTTCGTAGGCGCCCATGCCCTGTGACATCCCTTCGGGCAGTACGATGTCCGCGGCGACCTGCAGGATGGCCGAGTCCGCGGCCTGGCGTGCCGTACCGGCGAACTCCTCCAACTCGAAGAAATATTCGATATTCGCTTTTTCGATGGCCTCCAGTGCCGCCGATTTTCCGGCATTGCCGATCGTGGCAAAGCGGTATTCTATGTTGCAGCCGTTGTCTTGTGTGCCGAGCAGCGTGTCGATCGGCAACATGTCGAATTCCGGAACGACGGGCTTCCTGTTGCAGGCCGTGACTGCCACCGCTGCTGTTGCGAGCAGGATTGCTGTTTTGATGCGTTTCATTTGTCGGGACGTGTTGTATTTCGTGTAAAGATAGCTAAAATGCGTGTAGCTGTGTGCATTATGAAAAAAAATCATAGTTTTTGCAGGAAAATTTTGCAGTTTTCAAAGAAGGCGTTATCTTTGCACCACAAAACCGACACGGTGGATTCATCTAAGGGTTAGGATACGTGCCTCTCACGCACGACATAGGGGTTCGAATCCCCTATCCACTACAAGGCTTCCGAACGGCCGCACGCAAGTGCGGCCGTTTCCTGTTTCCTGTTTCCGGTTGCCGGTGCCGTCCGTTTGCAGTCTTGTGTGTGGGGGGCGGAATTGCGGTGCAGGACAGTCGGCCGGGGCGGGCAAATTGCCGCAGCAGGAAGCCGCCGGTCGGAAATTGCCGGGCGGGCATTGGGGAGAGACGGCGGTTTGTTGCCGCTGATGAACAGCCGGGCCGGAGGCTCCCTAAGACAAGCCGGCAGAAAGTGCAGGACGGCATGCCGCCGGGCGGAAATCGTCAGCAGGAACCCGTCAGCCGGAGTGCGCCCGCCGCAAACTGCCGGGCTGAAAATTACCGCAGCCGCCTCATGAGGGGCGGCTGCGGCTTCGTTTTAGGTTATTGGTTGGTGGGGTTACTTTTCCAGTTTGCCTTTGAATTTGTCCAGCTGGCGCTTGATGGCGTCGATCGCCTCGTCCACCGATTCTTCGAACGATCTGGACTGGTGGCATGCCACCAGGTCTTCGCCCGGCATATGGAGTGTGACCGTTGCTATCTTGTTTCCCTTTTCAAAGTCTTTATCGAGTCTGAGAATGACCTCGGCACCCGTCGAGCGCTCTGCGAAGCGGTCGAGTTTGTCCATCTTGTTCTCGACGAATTCGACCAGCCGTTTGTCGGCGTCGAATTTCACGGATTGAATCTGTACGTTCATAGCCTTACAGTTTATAAAAGTTAATCATTTGCCTCCCTTTTCGCGGGGATGGGCCTTCGCGTAAATCTCCCGGAGCCTGGCGATGCTGTTGTGCGTGTAGACCTGTGTGGCCTGCAATGAGGCGTGCCCGAGGAGTTCCTGTATTTCACGCATATCGGCGCCGCCGTTCAGAAGGTGGGTGGCGAATGTGTGCCGCAGCACATGGGGGCTTTTCTTGCCCTGTACGCCCGCCCTGTCCAGTTCTTCCTGCACCGTTCGGTACACCGCCGTCCGGGATATGCGTTTTCCTTTGTGTGTTAAAAATAGTGCTTTTTCCGATGAAATGCAAATATTTTGCCTCTCAATTAACCCGATGTAATGTAAAATCTTTTCGCGCACGAATTCGAGTATCGGGACTATCCGCTCCTTGTCTCCCTTGCCCCGGATGCGCAGCGACGAGAAGTCCGCGGAGAAATCGTCGCGGTCGATGCCGACCAGTTCCGCCAGGCGCAGGCCGCAGGTGTAGAGGAGAAGTATGATCAGCGAATTGCGCTCGCGGACGAAGTCCTCGCTGTCGCATTCGCATTCGCTGACGATGCCGTTCATGCGGCTTTCGGGGACGAAGGCCGGCAGCCGCTGCGAAGTCCGCAGCGAGGGGATCGGATGCACGACGTCGCGGCCGACGGCTCCCGTGCGGAGCAGCCAGCGGAACAGCGCACGCAGCGACGAAATCTCGCGGTTCATCGAGGCGGCGCTCACGCGGCCCGTTTCGGTGCGGTAGAGAATCCATTCGCGGATGTCGTCCGTGGTGATCCGCTGCGGTTCGAACCGTGCGTCGTCGACCCCCAGCCACGCGAGGAACTGCTCCACGTCGTGGCGGTAGTTGCGGACCGTGAGCGGCGAGTAGCGGCGTTCGGCTTCGAGGTATCGGACGAAATCGGCGATCATACGTGAGCAAAGGTACATAAAAGCCGGATACGGTGCAAAACCGGATCGTATTCGGCGCAGCAAGGACGAGCGCGCACTGAAAAGTGTCGTCACGGCTCCAAAGATAGGGAAAAACCTTTACCTTTGTCCCAAAATGGAAGCGATATGAAACAGAGCTGGAAACCGGGGACGGTGCTTTATCCGCTGCCGGCGGTGCTGGTGAGCTGCGGCGCGGCGCCCGAGGAGTATAACATGCTGACCGTGGCGTGGACCGGGACGGTCTGCTCCGACCCGCCGATGTGCTTTATCTCGGTGCGTCCCGAACGCCATTCCCACGCGATTATCAGCCGTACGGGCGAGTTCGTCATCAACCTCACGACGCGCCGTCTGGCGCGCGCCGCAGACTGGTGCGGGGTGCGCTCGGGCCGCGACTTCGACAAATTCCGCGAGATGGGCCTGACGGCCGTGCCGTCGGAAAAGGTCGCCGCACCCCTGATTGCCGAATCACCCGTCAACATCGAATGCCGTGTCCGGCAGGTGCTGCCGCTCGGGACGCACGACATGTTCCTGGCCGAGGTGGTCGGCGTTCAGGCCGACGAGGCCTACATAGATCCGGCGACGGGGCGGTTCTGCCTCGAACGGGCCGATCCGATCGTCTACTCCCACGGCGAGTATTTCGCGCTGGGCGAGGCGTTGGGTCATTTCGGCTGGTCGGTGCGCAAGAAGAAAAAGGCGCCGAAGAGACGCTGATATTTCCGATTCGCTCTGTTTTGGGGTCGTAACGACGCTTTTTCCGGCCGGAAGGTTCTGCGGAACCATTTGCCATCCCGTGTTGCACCCGTTCTATTTTTTCCTATCTTTGTTCCATGAAAACAAGCCCGATAAGACACTCGCTGTTCGCCGCTTCGGCGATCCTGCTGCTGGCGGGATGCGTCAAGATGCCGAAACCGGGGACGCAGAATCCCGAGGAGCCGGACAATCCCGATCCCCCCCCCGACGGAATACCTCTATCCCTTCGGCGATGAACCCGGGCAGATAACGGCCGAGATCGCGCTGTCGTTCGGGCCGGGGACCGATCTTTCGGCGGCGCGCATCGAAATTCCTCCCCTGAAATACAACAAGTCGCTGCTGCTGCTCCTGACGCAGGACGACTGCAAGCAGGCGGCTTTCTCGACCACGTGGGCCGCGATCAACGGACGTCCCCTTTCGGATACTTATTTCTACAATGCGCCGCATCTGCGCGGCGGGGATATGCCGCCCGATACCTACTCTTTCGGCAAGGCGCTGGGCTCGACCGACGGGACGGGACGCGAAGTGCGCTTCTCCTTTACCACCGCCATTTCCCCCCCCCGAGTGGGACTATATGGATGACAAGGCTGTGGTGCGGCCGGGCTTTACGGAGAACTATTACCGCTTTTTCATGCGGGCGGGGTTGATGTGGGACGATGTGATCGAGATGCTCAACTACGGGGTCGGAATCGCCTTCCACGATGTGAACACGCTGTCGGTCGATGTGCCCGACTCGATCCGCGCGCACTTCGTCTCCTCGCAGCGGATCGTCCTCGACCGCCTCGCGGGACGCGGCTGCAAGATGCTGATCGAACCCAACGGCAACAAGGCTTATGTCGCGGCGGCGGAGGGCTACGATCCGATCCAGACGATTTTCCTGCAGTCGGGCGGTGAGAAGCTCCGGCCTTTTGCCGTGAACGGCGATCTGCTGCGAACGCGCATCGAGCGGGGACTGTGGCTGCCGGCGGCGATTCCGGCGGTGATCGAGGCGCAGATGGCCCGACCCGTGGAGGAGCGCGAAGCGGTGAATATCGGCGTGCACGGCACCGACCGTTTCTGGTCCGAGATGCTGCTGTGGCTCAACAACACCTACGGCCGGGATGGCGAGGATTGCCTGTGGATGCCTGCGGCCGAGGAGTATTTCGAATACAACTATCTGCGACACCATGCCGTCGTAAACGCGCAGGCGACGGAAAACACGCTCACGCTGACGGTCGAGATGCCCGGCGGACTCTATTTCTATTATCCTTCGCTGACGATCAATCTTCTGGGCGTCGATCCCGGAGCCTGCACGGCGGTCGGCGGCGGTGAGACGGTCACGGGGCTTTCGTGGGGCCGGGGCCGGACGGCGGATGACGGGGCGGAGGCGTTGATGGTCAATTTCGATTGCCGGCATGCCCTGGTCGCGCATGCCGAACATTTCGTGGCGGTTTACGAGGCCGACCCTTCGGCGGCGAACCGGGCCGACGCCCGCTATTTCGTGGCCATGCTCAAGGACTCCGACTGCAAGGAGAGACTTCTCAAACGGATAAAATAGACGCGGAAAAATAACGAAAAGGAGGCGAACGGAAAACGATTCGCCTCCTTTTTTTGTCATTAATGCGGCGGTTTCGCGAATAATCGCTATCTTGCGTAGCGTAAAATCCGGCCTCCCGCCTGCGTGGGGACCGAAGCCTTTGCCGACGAGGCGATCAACCGGAAATGGGATGAAGAAACTGCTTTTCGTGTTTGCGGGACTGGCCTTCGCACTGACGGCCGCCGCACAGGAATTCCGAATTACGCACGGGCCTTACCTGTGCGACATGTCGCAGGACGGAGTGACGGTGGTCTGGACCACCAGCAGGCCCGCGCTTTCGTGGGTCGAAGCGTCGCCCGCCGACAGCCTTGCGCCCGCACCGCCGCCGCGCCATTACCAGACCGTTGCCGGCCGCAAGCTGGCCGGCAGGACGCTGCACGCCGTTCGTGTCCGGGGGCTGCAACCCGGGACCGACTACCGTTACCGGATCTTTTCGCAGGAGGTTCTGTCGTGGCCCGACGTCAACAACGTCACCTATGGAAAGACTGTCGGCGCCGATGCGTCGCGGCGCCGGGCCTACGGGTTCCGTACCTTTCCGGTTGCGGGTTCCGGATGCTCGTTCCTCGTGCTGAACGACATCCACGGCAAGGCCGACGTCCTGACCCGGCTCTGCAAGCGCGTGGACTTTTCCGGACTGGGATTCGTGGCTTTCAACGGCGACATGTCGAGCAGCGTCGAGAGCGGGGAGCAGCTTTTCAAGGACTACCTCGACGCTTCGGCCGCGCTTTTCGCCGCCGGAACGCCGATTCTCTTCACCCGCGGCAACCACGAGACGCGCGGCGTCTTCGCAGACAGCCTCGGGGATTATTTTCCCGGGCGGGGCGGGCGGTTCTACGGCATTTATCGCTACGGCGACGTCTGCATCCTGCTGCTCGACTGCGGCGAGGACAAGCCCGACGACCATGCGGAGTACAACGGGCTGGCCGATTACGACGCCTACCGCGCCGAGGAGTGCGCGTGGCTGAAAAAGGCCGTGCGCTCGGAGGAGTTCCTCACGGCGTCGGCGCGCATCGTCCTGCTCCATATCCCGCCTGCGGCCGGGGCCTGGCACGGGAGCGTCCACCTGAACGAACTCTTCGTGCCGGTGCTCAACGAGGCCGGGATCGACCTGATGCTCTGCGGCCACGACCACCGTTATTCGTTCCATCCCGCCGGGGAACGGGACGCGAAGTTCCCGATCGTGGTCAACGACAACCGAAGCTGCGTGCGCTGCGATGTCGCCGACAGCCTGATCCGCCTACGGATCGCCGGTCCCCGCGACAAGACGGTCCATACGCACGAATTTCCGCTGAAACCACAATTTCAACCATAACCTGAATCAATATGAAGAGACTCTTTTTTTCGCTGTGCGCCGTCGGTCTGTCGTGCGCGGCCTTCGGGGCGGGACCCGAGGTCAACATCGTTCCCAAACCCCTCTCGGTGACACCCGGCGCGGGGACGTTCACCGTAACCGCGTCGACCGTGATCGGCGTCGGCAAGAATGCCGAACTGCGCCGCTCGGCCCGGATTTTCGCCGGGGAGGTCGCGCCTGTCGTCGGAGGGGTGATGAAAACCGCCGCCGAGGGCGACGTCCGTCTGGCGGTGGACGGCTCGCTGGAGGCCGAGGCCTATACGCTCGCCGTGACTCCTTCGGGCGTCGAGGTGCGCGGCGGAACGCCGCAGGGCGTCTTCCACGGCCTGCAAAGCCTGCGCCAGCTGGTCATCGACGGCGAAGGCGTCGTGCCCGCCGTGACGGTCAGCGACAAACCCTATTTCGCCCACCGCGGGGGTATGCTCGATCCCTGCCGCCATTTCTGGACGGTGGACGAGGTCAAGGAGTATATCGACATCCTCGCCATACACAAGCTCAACAAGTTCCACTGGCACCTGACCGACGATCAGGGCTGGCGTATCGAGATCAAAAAATACCCCGAGCTGACGCGCGTGGGATCGGTGCGCGGGGAGACGCTCATCGGCCACCATCACACTTCGAGCGAGTATGACAAGACGCCTCACGGCGGCTATTACACGCAGAAGCAGATCCGCGAGATCGTGAAATACGCCGCCGACCGCTATATCACGGTGATTCCCGAAATCGAGCTTCCGGGGCATGCCGTCGCGGCGCTCACCTCCTATCCGTGGCTGGGCTGCAAGGGCGAGGGCTACGAGGTGCGCCGGCGCTGGGGCATCAGCAAAGAGGTCTTCTGCCCGGGCAAGGAGACGACGTTCGAGTTCCTGCAGAACGTCTTCGCCGAGGTGCTCGAACTCTTTCCCTCGGAGTTCATCCACATCGGTGGCGACGAGTGTCCGAAGGACAGCTGGAAACAGTGCCCGCTGTGTCAGGAGCGCATCCGGACCGAGGGGCTGAAGGACGAGTTCGAGCTTCAGAGCTACACGGTGCGCCGCATGGAGAAGTGGCTCCGCGAGCACGGCCGGAAGATCATCGGCTGGGACGAGATTCTCGAAGGCGGCGTTTCGCCCACGGCGACCGTCATGTCGTGGCGCGGCTCGAAGGGCGGCATTGCGGCGGCTAAGGCCGGCAACCACGTCATCATGACGCCCAATGTCCATTGCTACCTGGACTACTACCAGACCAAGACCCCGACGAAGGAGCCGATGGCCATCGGCGGCTATGTCCCGATGCGCAAGGTCTACGAACTGGACCCCTACGACCAGCTTACGCCCGGGGAGCGTGCCTACATCCTCGGCGTGCAGGGCAACCTGTGGACCGAGTATATCGCCACGTTCCCGCACCTGAAGCACATGCTGCTGCCGCGTCTGGCCGCCATCGCCGAGGTGGGCTGGTCCTACGACCGCAAGGATTTCGACGACTTCAAACACCGCATGAACTCCCTGCGCAAGTGTTACGATGCCGCAGGGCTGAATTATGCCACCTATTTCTTCGAAGGCAAGGACGAATAGTCGTCCGGTCCGTAAAAACATCCCCGTAATGCAGGCGCATTACGGGGATGTTTCGTTATTTCAGGGCCGTGTCGATCAGTTTCCGGCCGGCGTCTGCCCGACGACCTCGACCCATTCGCCCTTCCGGAGCGCCCGCACCGAGTTGTCGTACATCGCCTCGCAGCAGACCGAGGGGAGGTAGTAGCGGCCCTTGTAGGTCGCCGTGAGTTTGATCGGGATCTCCTTGCTTTCGCCGCTCCGGAGGTCGAAGTAGCTCAAAACCCGGTCGTCGCGGATGTCCTGGTAGGTGACCGTCGAAAGGTCCCGTTCGGAGGTGATCTCCCAGCCTGCCGGGACGATGTGCGTCAGGGCCAGGTCGGCGTAACGCTCGTAGCCGCTGGTGTTCGTGACCGTCACCACGGCGTAGAAGTCCGTCGACACGGCGACCGACCGCGGGTCGAGCGGCGCGCCGTTCATGTCCCGGTAGCGGACGTCGATCTTCAGGCCGCTTGCGGCTTCCGCCTCCTCGCCCTTGCCGGGCGTGTAGCTCTGGCTCACGACCAGATGGAGGCTGCCCGTGCCGGTGTTCTTCACTTCGGTTGGGGCGGTGAGCGGCATGGAGGCGATCGACTTGGCGCTTCGGATCGGTTCCCGGCCGATCCGGGCGTCGATCCCCGTCTGTCCCGTGGAGGCGAAATTCGCCAGCGTGTTGAGCATCCAGGCCGTCGACTGCGTACTTAACCACTTGTCCTTCTTCAGGATGTCGGACATTTTGAGCGCCGTGCGGAACGCCGCTTCGCGCTGTCCGAGCAGCGTCTGCGTCATCAGCACGATCGCCATCTGCCGTTCGGGACTGTTATAGGTCCCGTCGTAGGGGTCGGCCTTCGGAGCCGCCGTGCCGGTGGTCTGTGCGGTCAGCTCTTCGGCCACCTTCCGGTTGCCGTCGAGGGCGTAGGCTGCGGCCAGCAGCCATCGCGCGTCGCTGCCGGCCTGCGCCGACCTCTCCCGCAGGCGGTTCATGGCGCCCCGGTCGGGCGTGCCGGCCAGTGCGAGGACGTATTGTGCGTAGGCCAGCGTCAGCGGATTGTCGAAGGTGTTGCCGCGCAGGTATTTGAGTGCGCGTTCGAGCGTCGTCCGGTCGACGGCGTAGCCGTATTTCGCGGCTTCGGCCATGAAATGGACCGCGTAGGCCGTGCCCCACTCCGAAGGCGAGGTTCCGCCGCTCCAGTAGGCGAATGCGCCGTTGGAGAGCTGATAGCCGCCCAGCCGTGACAGGACGCTCTTGATATTGCGGTCGATGTCCTGCAACATCTCTTCGTCGCACTCGGCTATGGAGTGTAGGTAGAGTTGCGGGAAGGCTCCCGAGGTGATCTGCTCGATGCAGCCGTGGGGGTAGCGCACGAGGTATTCGAGGCGGCGCGAAAGGTCGATCGGAGGAATCGACGAAAGCTCCAGACGGGCCGTTCCGGAGGATTTCAGGGGCTTGACGGAGACCGTTTCGCCCGGCTGGAGGATGTGCTCTTCCGAGGTCGTGACGTAGGGATTCGGCTCCCGCACGTCGATCTCGATCTCCGAGGCGGAGTTGTCGCCGGAAGAGGCCGCCGTGACGCGGACCTTCCCGATTCCGGTCTGCCGGCCCGCCTTGAGCCGGAAGGTGACGACCTGTTCGCCCTCGTCGTCGAGGACGACGCTCCGGCTCTGCGGCCCGACCACGGAGAACGCTTCGTTCACGCTCACCCGGACGTCGGTTTTGCCGACCCCTTTTTCGAGGGCGAAGACCGTGACCGGAAGTTCGATCTCCTCCTCCGTGGAGACCACGCGGGGCAGGGTCGCCTGCACCAGGAGCGGTTTTTTCACGGCGACCTCCTTCGCCGCGGAGCCGAAGGCGCGGCCGTTGGACGCTACGACCATCACGCGCACCGACCCGAAGTAGGGCGGCAGCGCGATCTTGTGGGTGTTGGTCTTCCCGGCGCCCAGCTTCTCGGCGCCGAGGAACCGCACGACGGGTTTGAACCGTTGCGCCCGGAGTGCTCCGGTGTTCGGCTGCTCGGCGTCGCCACCGATGGCGAACAGCTGCTCGATGCGGCCGCCGTAGGCGCCGATGACATGGTCGAACAGGTCCCACGTGCGGACGCCCAGCGCTTCGGTGGCGTTGAAATAGAGGTAGGGGTCGGGCGTCCTGAAACGTGTCAGCCCCAGCAGCCCCTCGTCGACCAGCGCCAGCACGTAGCTCATCCGCCTGCCGTTCCGCTCTCGGACCCGGATCGTGATTTCCGACTCGGGTTTCACCGATTCGGGCATCTCGACGACGGGCGCCAGGCGCGTGCCGGCGTCCTCGACCGGAAGCCGCAGAACGCCGAACAGCCTGATCGGCGCGTCGTTGAGCGTGTTGCCGTGGGGTTGGACGAGGGTCACCGAGACGTAGACGTTCGGGGCCATGCCCTCCCTGACGGGAATCTCGAAGGAGGTCTGCCGGTCGGTGCATGCTATCCAGCGGCTTTCGCGGACGAAGCTGCCGCTCTCGACGCTCACCAAGGCCCGGGCACCCGGGGACGAAGGGATGGTGATCTTCGCCTTGTCGCCCGGCACGTATTTGTCCTTGTCGCGGGCGATGGCCAGGCGTGTCGCGGCGTCGGTCACCGAGGAGATGCCGCCCCGGTGATCGGACGACGACACGCAGACGACGCACGTCGCCGAATGCGCCTGTCGCGCGCCCGTCACGCGGATGAGGTAGTAGCCGTAATCGCCCGCGCTCCAGCGCATCGTGACCTGTCCCGTGCCGTTCGAGAGGGTGGCCCGCAGGGTTTTGTACTGGGCGTTGAGCGCGCTTTTGGCGTAGCGGGCCTGGGAAGCCGCCGACGAGGCGTCCCACCACCAGTAGGAACTCATCCTGTAAACCGTCACGGTCGCCTCCTCCGTGCCCGTCGCGGGACGGCCCCGGGCGTCGAGCAGGACGAGCCGCAGCGCATGGTCGCGTTTGCTGTCGAGGTACTCCTCGCCCCAGTCGCTTTGTTGGGCGGTTACGCCGATTCCGAAATAGGCGTTGTAGGGCGAGACGGCCGCGATCTGTTGGTCGACGCTGAAATCGCCGCTCTTTTCGAAGACCTTGACGGTGAATTTGCCGTTCAGCATCCCCGGACTCAACCCTTCCAGCGAGGAGAGCCGGTCGGTGGTCAGTTGCAGCGCGCCGTCGGCGCCGGTCGTGCCGGAGACGATCTCCCGCTCCTCGGGGGCGAACTGCTTCGTGGCGTCGTCGAACGAATAGTCGGGGTAGCCCTTGAAGCGCGTCGGGATCTGCGACAGCTGCGCCTGGAGCGTGACTTTCGATCCTGCGGCCGGTGCGCCGTGCAGCCACCGGGCCGTCAGCCGGCCGGTGAACTCCTTCGCGTCGACGGTCTGTCCGTCGCCGAGGCGCATTTCGATCTTCATCCGGTTGGGCTTGACGGCGTCCACGCGGATGTTTTTCTCGAACGTCGCGCCGCCGAAGGTCGCCTTCGCGCGCCAGATTCCCGTGGGGGAGGCGGGCGTCGTCCGTAATTTGAACGTATGGATTCCGTCCGTGGAACCGCTGCTGACCGCCGACTGCACCAACTGTCCGTTGGGGTTGTAGAACTCCAGCGACGCCGGGTGGTTCTCCGGCAGCGGGTTGTCCGAGGCGACGATCAGCGTGAGGTAAATTTCGTCGCCCGGGCGCCAGACGCCCCGTTCGCCGAACAGATAGCCCTTTATCCCCTTCGTGTCGGTCGTGCCGCCCACGTCGAAATTGCTCAACGAAAGCGCCGCGCCCCGCTCCACCCGGACGAAGGCCGCGTCGCCGTTAGCCTCGGCCAGCACCGTGTAGGGTTCGTCCCCGCATTTCAGCACGGCGCGTCCTTCGGAGTCGGTGACGGCTTCGGCCAGCTGCTGGTTCTGGCGGTCGTAGGCCCGGACCTTGCAGCTGCCTTTCGGGCGCGCCGAGACCAGGTCGGTGGTGTAGACGATCAGCTCCCCGTCGCCGCTGCTCTTGCAGATGATGCCGATGTCGGACTGGATGACGACCTTCGACCGCTCGGCGTAGGTCCGGTAGTCGCCGAAATAGTAGTCGTAATCGTTGCTCTCAACCGGAATCAGCGGGTCGACGCCCTTGATTTCGAGCAGGTACATCGACTTTCGGCTGTCGGTGATCAGGCGGCTGAGGTCGAGCGAGTAGCTGTTGGTGCGGTCGAGCCGCGTCGAGGCCTTGTCTCCGAGGTCGATGGTCGTGTCGCGGACGATGCGGGAGACGTACTCCATGTCGGAGAAATAGGTGTCGCCGTAGTAGTTCCGCTGGAAGAATTGCAGCAGGTTGTTGGCGAAGATCTTCCGCACGCGCACCCGCGCCCGGGCGAAGTTCACCGATTCGAACAGCAGGCTCATGCGGTTGGACGAGGGCAGGATGGAGCCTTTGCCCGTGAAGCGGATCGCGGGGGCCTGCGAGGGCAGCGCCGCGGTGAAGGTGTAGCTTTCGTCGAGCCGGCGCCCCGCCTTGTTCTGCACCTCGCGGCTGATTTCGACCTCGTAGTTCCCCGTGAGTTGCGTTTCGGGGTAGATGTAGAGGCGGTTCCGGTCGACCGAGGTCCGGAATTTCGGGTCGAAACGGATCAGGTTCCTGAAATCCTGGTTGGGTTTGAGCGGCTCGGAGAAGGTGACGACCACGGCCAGCGGCTCGGTCTGCACGGTGTGGTCCAGTACGATGTATTCGCCCTTGCGGGGGACCTCCATCTCGACGTTCCGCTTCGGGTCGAGGTCGAAGTCGAGGGTCAGCTTGTAGCTTTCGTCGCTGCGGGTCGGGATGTTTTTGACCCGGTATTTGTGGACCGTGCCGTCCTCCGAATGGGTCCAGGTCACTTCGGGTTTCAGAAGTCCCTTGATCTTGAGCCGCTGCTCCACGTAGTCGGCGGCGGCGTAATCCGACGAGACCGTTTCGCCGACCAGCACGTAGTATTTCAGGTCGTCGCTCTGCTGCAACCAGCAGGGGTTGTAGGAGAAACGCAGTTTCGGCGTCGAGAATTCGAACTCGGCGACGCCTTTGGCCTTTCCGCCGGTGAGTTTCGATGCGTCGAGCGCCACCTTGTAGCGGGTGTCGCTCTTCAGGGGCGATTTCGGGACGATGCGCAGCGTCCGCACGCCCAGCCGGGAAACTTCGACGTCGGCCGACGGGGTGAACGATACGGCGTCCTCCAGATCGTCTTCGGCCAGTTCGACGCCCTCGCGCAGGGTCACCTGAACCGGCATCCGGACGCCCGACAGTCCGTTGGTCGACGACTCGACGATGTCGCTCGCCGGGCGGCTGCATGCGGCGGACAGCAGGACGATGAGGGCAAACAATGCGGCGCGGAATGGTTTCATGGTGCGTTTTTTTAGGTAACTTTGCGTTGGATACGGCGGGGTGCGTATATCTTCCACCAAAGATATATAAAATATGTCAAAAATGATGTCGAAAAAAAGAATCTGCCTCCTCGCGGTCGGGCTTACCCTGCTGCTCGCCGCGGGTTTTTTCCTCGCCCTGCCGCGGACGCTCTTCGACGAGCCGTTCTCCGCGACGGTGTGGAGCCGCGACGGGCGGCTTCTTTCGGCGAAGGTCGCCCCCGACGGGCAGTGGCGGTTCTTTCCGACGGACAGCGTGCCCGGGAAGTTCCGCACCGCAATCACGACCTACGAGGACAAGCGTTTCGACCGTCATTTCGGAGTCGATCCGCTGGCGCTGGCGCGCGCCGTGGGGCAGAACCTCGCGGCGGGGCGGATCGAGAGCGGCGCCAGCACGCTCACGATGCAGACCATCCGTTTGAGCCGCGGCGGGAAGCCCCGGACCTTTGGCGAAAAGTTCGTCGAAGCGGTGCTGGCGCTGCGGCTCGAAATGCGGTGCAGTAAGGAGGAGATTCTGGCCCTGTATGCCGCCCATGCGCCCTTCGGCGGCAACGTCGTGGGGCTGGAGAGCGCTTCGTGGTACTATTTCGGCCGCAGCGCGCGGGACCTTTCGTGGGCCGAAAGCGCCCTGCTCGCCGTGCTGCCCAACGCGCCTTCGCTGATCCACATGAAGCGCAACCGCGAACGGCTGCGCGAGAAGCGCGACAGGCTGCTCGACCGCATCCGGAGCGGCGGGCACATCGACTCCCTGACGTGCGCCCTGGCCAAGCTGGAACCGTTGCCCGAAGCTCCCGAACCGATGCCGATGGAGGCGATGCACCTGCTGGGCAAGATGCGCACGGGGGCGCTGCGCTCGACGCTCGACGCCGACCTTCAGGGGCGGGTGAACGCCTTGGCGCGGCGTTACAACGCGCAGTACCGGGGCAACCGGATCAACAACCTGGCCGTCGTGGTGATGGACGTGCGGAGCGGGGAGGTGCTGGCCTATGCCGGCAACGTCTACGACCCCGGGGACCGGAGTGCGGGAACCGGCGTCGACGTCATCCCCGCGCGGCGCAGCAGCGGCAGCGTGCTCAAACCGATCCTCTACGCCGGGATGCTCGACGACGGCACGGCGCTTCCGACGATGCTTTTCCCCGACGTGCCGACCTATTACAGGGATTTCACGCCGCAGAACTACAACCGCACGTTCGACGGCGCGGTTCCCGCCGACCGGGTGGTCGAGCGTTCGCTCAACGTCCCGTCGGTGCGGATGCTCGACAAATACGGCCGGGAGAATTTTCTGTCGCTGGTGCGGGGGCTGGGTTTCCGCACGATCGACCGCAGCGCCGACCATTACGGGCTGTCGCTGATCCTGGGCGGCGCGGAGATCACGCTGTGGGACCTCACGGCCGCCTATATGCTGATGGCGGCCAAACTCGGCGGGCAGGAGACGATCCGCCGGCCGCACTACGACGCATTGTCGGCCGAGACCGTTGCGGCCGGTGACATTCCCCTCTCGCGGGGTGCGCTGTGGCTGATGTTCGAGGCGATCAGCCGCGTCACGCGCCCCGAGGAGGAGGGCGAGTGGCAGTATTTCGCCTCGTCGAAGAAGATCGGCTGGAAGACCGGGACGAGCTACGGCAACCGCGACGCATGGGCCGTCGGGGCGACGCCCGACTACGCCGTGGGCGTCTGGGTCGGGAACTGTTCGGGCGAAGGGCGGCCGCTGATGACGGGCGTGGGGTACGCTGCGCCCGTCCTGTTCGAGGTGTTCGGCCTGCTGCCCGGGAGCGGGTGGTTCGCAGAGCCTTACGGCGATCTGGAACCCGCCGTGGTCTGCCGCCAGAGCGGATTTCTGGCCTCGCAGGTGTGCCCCGACCGCGATACGCTGATGATTCCGCGGACCGCCGCCCCGGGCGAGGTCTGCCCCTATCACCGGATCGTCAATTTGAGTCCCGACCTGAAATACCGCGTGACGACCGACTGCTGCGATCCGGCCCGCATCGTCCGCAGGCCGATGTTCATTCTGCCGCCCGCGCAGGAGTGGTACTACCGGAGACAGCATCCGGACTACCGCCCGCTGCCGCCGCTGCACCCCGGCCTGTCGGGCCGCGGGGCGGGAAACGACCCCATCGAGATCATCTATCCGCAGCCGGGGCGCGTGCTGGTGGCCCCGAAGTCGCTCGAAGGCCGGCCGCAGAGCCTCGTCTTCACGGCCGTGCACCGCGACCGCAACGCCGTGCTGTTCTGGCATCTCGACGACCGGTATCTCGGCGCGACCTCGCTGGAGCACAAACTTTCGGTCCGGCCCGCTCCCGGGCGTCACCGCCTGACGGTGATCGACGAGCACGGGGCCTCCCGAAGCGTAGCGTTCAGCTGCCGGTAGGGCGGATTTCCGGCGCAGGGCCTCTTCGCCTGACGGATGCCCGCAGACAATCCGGCGTTCCGGGTCCGACGGAAAACGCCGCAGCAAGGGATGATCCCCTGCTGCGGCGTTCGTGTGTTTCCATCGGGGCGGGCGTTATTTCACCCCGAAGCGATAGATGCAGACCTGCGTGTATTCTTCGCCCGGACGCAGTACGGTCGAGGGGAAGTTGTCGTGGTTGGGGCTGTCGGGATACTTCTGCGTTTCGAGCGCCAGCGATTCGCGGTAGCGCAGCGGTTTGCCGTATTTGCCGTTCGCTTTGCCGTCGAAGAAGTTGCCGCTGTAGAACTGCATGGCGGGCTGGTCGGTCAGCACCTCGATCGTGCGGCCCGAAGCGGGTTCCCAGACTGTGGCTGCCGGCTCGATGCCGTCCGCGGTCTTGCGGTCGAGGACCCAGTTGTGGTCGTAGCCCGCGCCGTTGCGCAGCTGCTCGTTGTCGGCGCCGATGCGCTCGCCGATGGCGTGCGGCTGGCGGAAGTCGAAGGGCGTGCCCGTGACGTCGGCGATCTCTCCGGTGGGGATCAGCACCGAGTCGACCGGCGTGGTGTGGCTGGCGTTGATGGTCATGACGTGGTCGAGGATCGTGCCGTTACCCTCGCCCTTGAGGTTGAAGAAGGGGTGGTGCGAGAGATTCACCACGGTCGGCTTGTCGGTCGTGGCGCTGTAGTCGATCCGGAATTCGTTTTCGGGCGTGAGCGAGTAGGTCATCTCGATTTGCAGGTTGCCCGGAAAACCCTCCTGTCCGTCGGCGTGGAGGTACTTCATCACCAGCTGGTCTTCCGAGGCCGAAACCACGTCCCAGACCACGCGGTCCAGTCCGTCGATTCCGCCGTGGAGCGTCTGGCCGTTGTTGTTGATCGGCAGGTTGTACTCCGTGCCGTCGAGCGTGAAACTTCCCTTGGCGATGCGGTTGGCGTAGGGTCCCACGACCGCGCCGAGGAAGCGTTCGCCGTCATTGTTGATGTAACGGTCGATCGTCTCGTAGCCGAGCACGATGTCTTCGTAGTCGCCCGCGCGGTCGGGAGTCCAGAGCGATACGACGCGGGCGCCGTAGTTGGTGACCTGCATGGTCACGTCGCCCGCGCGGAGCGTGTAGATTCCGACGGGTTTGCCGTCCGCCTCCGTCTGGAAGGCTTCGTTGCTGAAGAGGGTGATTTTCGGCTCCTGGCTTCCGCAGGCGGCCAGCAGCAGGGCGCATAATGCGATGAAATTTCTTTTCATGGGTCGGTTTTTTGGGTTCTTGTCTGCAAAGTTAATTATTCCGTGCGTTTTGTGGCCGGGCTTTGCCGGGAATTTTCCGCCGAACGGCATTTCCGTGTCGGGATTGCCGTGATTTTAGCGCCGACGGCGGGCGTTTTCCGTCCGCGGGCGTCACTGTTTCCCGAAGCCGAGCGCCTGCGCCGATACATCATCCGCTACGACACGATCCGTCCCGCGCATCCCGAACTGCCCTACGGGCAGGGCAAGGAGGGCTTCAAGGCCCCTGCGGAGTGGCGCGTGACCAAACCCTGAAAACCGGGCTCTCCGCAGATAGCGGCAGGAGCGGGAGCATTTTTTGGAAGAACAGCGCTCCCGCACTCTTATCCGGATGATTTCCCGTCCTGATTCTGCCGGATGAAATCCTTCGGGCGCATGCCGAACTGCTTCGTGAAACATTTGGCGAACCACGACATGCTGCTGAATCCGGTCAGGTAGCAGACCTCGCTGATCCGGTATTCGCCGCTGCGGAGCAGCTGCGCGGCCGTTTTCAGCCGTACTAACTGGATGTATTCGTTGGGCGAGACGCCCGTCAGCCCTTTCAGCTTCCGTTGCAGGCTGGAACGGCTCAAGGCCATTTTCTCGGTGAGCAGGTCCACGGAGAGCGTCTCGCAGGTGAGGTTCTCGCGGACGATGCCCGTCAGCTTGTCCAGCCACTGCCGGTCGTTGCGGCCCATATCGTCTTTCTCGTACTGGAATCCGGGCCGCGACGCGAAGTGGCGGAAGGCCCGTTTCCGGTTTTCGAGCAGGCTCTCCACCGTCGCCTTGACGTAACCCAGCGAGAAGGGTTTTTCGATATAGACGTCAGCCCCGTATTCCAGTCCCTTGATCTTCGAGTCCACGGAGTCGACCACCGAGAGCAGGATGAACGGGATGTGGTACAGCATTTCGTCGTTACGGACCTTCATCAACAGGTCGAAACCGTCCATTTCGGGCATCAGGGCGTCGCTGATGATCAGGTCGCACGCTTGTTTTTCGAGGATGGCGAGGGCTTCGGCGCCGTTTTTCGCCGAAAGGACGCCGTAGGTGTCCTCGAAATTCTTGACCAGAAACTCTCGCAGGTCGGGAGTGTCCTCCACGACCATGATGTGGAAGGGCTTCGCCTCCGGCTGCCGGTCTTCCGGGCTATCGGCCGGTTCTTCGGCCGGTTCGGGGGCGCGTACCCCCCCCCCTCGCAGATGCTTCGGAATCCGGGATCTCCACCGTAAGTTCGCAGCCCGCGACGGTGTGCCGGTCGACGTACACCCGGCCGTTGTGCTTTTCGACGAGGAGTTTCACCAGGCTCAACCCGATTCCGAAGCCCTTGCCCGAATCGGGATTCTTCTGGTAGAAGAGGTCGAACACCTTCTCCCGGATGCGGGGCGGGATGCCGTCCCCGTCGTCCCGGACCGATAGCCGGAGCGTCCGTCCCCGGTCGTCGTCCAGGATGCGGAGGACGACCACGACCGTCGAGCGGGCGTATTTCAGGGCGTTGGCGAGCAGGTTGCTCAAGATCTTGGTGAAGGCCTCGCCGTCGGCATAGAACAGGACGTGCGCGTCGGGACAGTCCGTGCGGATGGCGATCTTTTCGGTCGAGTTGCGGAACCGTGCGACGGTCTCCTCGACCAGCAGGCTGATGTCGGTTTCGCGGCGGCTCAACCGGAATCCCTCGTTGTCCACCTTCCGGAAATCGAGCAGCTGGCGGATGAGTTCGAGCAGCCGGTCGACGTTCCGTTTCATCATGTCGAGGTTGGAAGTTACGTCGCTGTTCCATTTGCCGGTTTCGATGATCCGTTCGAGCGGGGACTTGATCAGCGTGACCGGCGTCTTGATCTCGTGGGCCACCTGGGTGAAGAACGCCATCTTGGTCTGGATCAGCTCCTTTTCCTTCTTTTCGCCCTGCCGCCGGAGGATGACCCGGACTGCGGCGACGATCAGCAGCGCGACCAGCAGGAAATAGACGCCCTTGGCGACGGGGCTGAGGAAGGGGTGGGGCTGTACGCTGATCTCCAGGCTGCGGGTCGCATCGCTCCAGTAGCCGTCGTTGTTGCAGCCCCGCACCCGGAAGACGTAGCGGCCCGCGGGCAGTTTCATAAACGACACGGAGTGCTGGTCGGTGTAGACCCAGTCGCTGTTGAACCCTTCCAGTTTCCACGCATAGCGGTTCTGCCCCGGGGCCACGTAGCTCAGGCACTCGAAATTGATGTCGAAGGAGATCGTTTTGCTGGAAATGCGCAGGTTCCCGTCGGGGAGGGTCTGCCGCTCCGAACCGACCGAGAAACTGTCGGCCCGGTGCATGCGGACCGACGAGATGACGATCTCCGGCCGGACCTTGTTGACCGAGATGTTGAACGGCGAGAAGTAGTTGAAGCCGTTTATTCCCCCGAAGAAGAACGTTCCGTCCCCGGCTTTGTGCGACGACCGGAAATTGAACTGGTTGCTCTGGAGTCCGTCCTCGATCGTGTAGCGTGCGCAGGTGTGCAGCTGGGGGTTGTATTTGAGGATGCCCTGGTTGGAGGAGAGCCACAGGTTGCCCGCGCTGTCGTCCAGCACGCCGTAGTAGATGCCGTTCGGCAGGTTGTCGTCGGCGCCGAAATTCTCGAACCCGTCCGTCGGGGGATCGTAGCGGCAGATCCCGGCGCTTTCGCCGCAGAACCAGACCTGCCCTCCGGTGTCGACGTAGACCCGGATGTACCTGTCGTCGGCGGGCGAACGCGGGTCGAGTTCGTCGTGGCGGTAGTTTTTCCAGGTCTCGTCGCCGGGCGAATAGCGGTATATCCCGCTCACCTTGCTGGCGACCCAGATGTTGCCCCCGGTGTCCTCGGCGATGTCGTAGATGAATCTCCCTTCGGTGATCTTCACCCGGGAGAACCGTCCCCGGCGTTTGTCGAAGGTGCACATGCCGGACATCGTCCCGACGTAGAGGATGCCGTCGCTTGCCCGGAAGATGGCGTAGACGTAGTCGTTGCACAGGGAGGCGGAATCCCCGGGGACGTTCCGGTAGTTGACGACCTTTCCGGTCCGGAGGTTCATCAGGTCAAGCCCCTGCGAGAAGGTTCCGATCAGCAGGTCGTCCCCGTCCATGCAGAGGGCATGCAGGTTGTTGTGGCTGCGGGCGGTGTGGTTGGTGAATTTCCGGTTGCGGACGTCGAAATGGTTCAGGCCTCCGTTTTCGGTCGCGATCCAGAGGTTCCCCCGGCCGTCGTCGCAGAACTGGCTCACGGCGTTGCCGTCGAGCGACTCCGGACGGCCGTCGTCGTAGTACCACAGGATTTCGTCCTGCCGGGGCGAAAGGTAGTTCACGCCGCAGAAATAGGTTCCGATCCAGATGCCGCCCTCGCGGTCCCGGAAACACCGGTAGATGCTTTCTTCGGCGAGGTTGTCTCCGGAGACCGACCAGCGGCCGTTCTTGCGGCTGAAGAAGAAAAGGCCGCTGTCCGAACCGATCATGTAGCGGTTCATGTCCCGCCGGAAAATCGTGTGGATGCGCGCGACGGAGAGTTGCTTTCCCTCGGCGTCGAAGGCGGGGAATTGCGTGAACCGGCCCGTGTAGATGTCGAATTCGCCGAGGTAGCCGTTCTGCATGCCGATCAGCAGTTTGCCGTCTTCGGCCTCGACGATGGCTGTGATCTCGTTGTCGCCTAGCAGGGAACTCTCCGGCTTGGGCTTCGCGTTCCGGCCGAAGCGGTCCGTCTTGCGGTGGTAGCGGTACAGTCCGGCGGTCGTCCCGACCCAGATTTCGCCGCCGTTGTCCTCGAAGATGGTCCGGATCTCGCGGCACGTGCCGCCGTCGCTCTCCTCCAGTTCGTAGCGGAAGAGGCGGCCGATGCGTTCGTCCCAGCGGAACAGCCCGTCGTCGGTTCCGATCCACAGGTCGCCCAGCGGGTCGTACAGCAGGCTGATGCAGTTCCGGATGCCCTTTCCCTCGCTGTTCCGGGCGTCGAACCGCGTGAGGCGCTCGTCCCGCGGGTCGAAAAGCATGAGGGCTTCGGTGCACCCCAGCCAGATGCGGATTCCGTCCGAATGGGGGCAGATGACGTCGATGTTGAGGTGCTCGCCGGAGAACGACGAGCCGAAAACGTCGAAGCGGTAGCCGTTGAAGCGGTTGAACCCGTCCTTCGTGGCGAACCACATGTAGCCCCGGCTGTCCTGACAGATGTCCTTCACGCTGTTGTCGGACAGCCCGTTTCTTGCATCGTACCGCCGGTAGGGATTGATCGCCGACCCGGGAAGGGCTGTCGCCAGGAGCAGGACCAGAGCCGCTATGTAGTTTTTCGTCATCGGAAAAGCGTCGGATTGATGGGACAAGATACCGAAAAATATTCGGTTTCGGGAATTCCGGGCCCGTTTCCCGCGTCAGCGTGCGCGCGGGACGTCTGCGGGAAAACCGGCGGTCTCCCCGGTGAGTTCCGCCATCCGGAGCAGCGTGAGAATGGAGGCGTAGGTGCAGTTGACCCAGAAACCCCGTATCCGGTTCTTGGCGCCTTCGCGCACGTCGAGCGACGTGGGGATCAGCCCGTCCAGCGCATTCTGGACCACGGTGAGGTTGTCCGTCAGCGCTTTGGCCTTGGCGAAAGCCAGCCGGTCGCCCGTCGCCTCGCAGAGGTCCAGCAGGGCGTTCGCCACCACGCACGTGCTGTTGTCGACCGGAACCCGGTAGCCGTACTGCTCGTAGACGCAGGGCGTGCAGAGCGTCCGGACGCCGTCGTCGTCGGGCAGCACGTCCCAGCATACGAACTGGTCCTCGCTGAAACGGATCAGGTCGACGGCGTCGGCCAGCTCCGCGGCCGTGCGGCCGGGCTTTTTGAGCAGCCACGAGGCGTAGGGCGCCGAGGCGCAGTTGGTGAGGTTCTGGTAGGGCTGCTGCCCGAGAACGGTCATGTCCTCGAACTGTCCGGTCAGGTCGAAACTTTCAAGCGCGTTGCGGCGCATCCACTCCGCCGCCCGGGCGAGGCAGCCGCGGTAGCGGGTGACGCCGTACTGGTTTTCAAGCCGTCCGAAATACTCCATGACCGGCGTGAGCATCGCCTTGCAGCCGTTGACCGGCTCCCCGGTCTCGAAATCGACCTTGATCGGGAACGAGCCGTCGGCGTGTTGCAGCCTGGAGTAGGTCTCCGCGATGGCCAGCGCCCGGTCGTAGCAGATCCGGTCGCCCGTCGCGTCGTAGAGGTCGAGAAAGGCGTTTCCGGCGGCGCAGGCCTCCATGGTCATCGTCTTGCCCCGGTTTTCGGCCCGCGACGAGGAGATCAGGTCGGAGTAGTAGGTCGGCGGGAAGAAGGCCAGCGGATCGCCTTCGGGACGGCTTCGGTCCATCAGGAACCGGGCCGCGTTCCGGGCGATGGCGAGCGCCTCCTCCCGGTGCGCGGGCAGCAGTTTCGCGACCAGCACCTCCAGCTGGATCGTGGCCCCCACGATTTTGCATGCGTAGGTGTTGTGGCGGTAGGTCATGTCCGGCTCCGCGGCGGTGAGCCAGCGTCGGATCGCCGGGAGTTCGTGGATGTACAGGGCGGCCATGCGCGCCGCCTCGGCGTAAGGCCTCACGTTGCCGTTGTAGGGCGGCCGGAAGGGGAAGTCCCGCAGGAATTCCCGCTCCCCGGCCTTTCCCAGGACCCGTCCCGAGGCGTCCAGCCCCTCCGCCGTGACCCGCACCCGGCCTGCCGGAATGTCGTTCCACACCGGGGCGAGGCTCTGCTGCGGGGAGTCCGCCTCGAAACTCCACGAACGTCCCGTCGGAACGCCCGGCCCGAGGACCCGCCGGGGTTCGGGGTCTTCGGTCGGGGCGTCCTTGCGGTAACGGGGCGACTCGACCATCGAGGTTCCGAGGTGCGAGACGGTGAAACGGTATTTCACGGCGTTTTCCACCGGTTCGAACCCGAAGGCCGGGGCGTAGATGAACTTCGTCGCGAAGGCGTTCCAGAAGGGATTTCGCCCTTCGTATCCGGGCCGGATCGGGTCGAGGTACTCCCGCATGGCGGCCCGGTGCAGCCGTTCGGCCTCGGTGCCGCCGCAGGCGCAGGCCAGCAGGCCCGTCACGGCGGCGATCAGGAGGAGGGTCCGGTGTCGCATCGCCGTCACTTTTTGCCGAGTTCGGTGATCCGGAATTCATAGCTGCCCTTCGCCGGAGCGTCGGGCGGCGAGGCGAGGTTGATCCGCCGCAGGCTCGGACCCCACACGCCGGAGAACCTCCGGTCGGTGAGTTCCATCACGTCGACCGAGGCTTTCAGCGACGCCGGGAAGGTCATCTTCACGACCAGCCCCTCGTCGCAGAGAATCAGCAGTTCCCCGTCGGGCAGCGTCCGCCCTTGGTGCGTTCCGCCCGGCAGGACGACCGATCCCTTGACCAGGAAATGCTCCACGTCCGGCTGCGTCCGCGCGTCGAGCGCGAACGAGTCGGTGATCGTCACCGAGGGTGCGCCCTTCGGGGCGAGACGGTAGGTCCTGACCCACTTCCGGCATCCCGACTCCGGCGGATAGGCGTCGGCCAGATCGAGCGAGAACATCCCCTTGGAGAGGTCGCACGACGTGTTTTTCGACCGGTACTGCGCGCCGGCGGGCTGGGCGGCGCCGTTGATCATCGGCAGGTTGTGCCAGTCGCACTGCATCGACCAGATCTTGTAGCGGTCGTGGTTGAACGTCTGCTTGGTGTAGGTCCCCACGCCGGCGTCCACGAGCACCGGGATGTCCCGGACATAGACGACGCAGCTCCCCACGTCGTTGTGGTTGTGGCTCTCGTTGTTGTAGCCGCCCTTCGCTCCGAGAAACCATCCCGAAGGATTGCGCATGAAGCACATTTCGGTCTCGGGATACCACGTGGCCGGGGGTACGCCGCGCCGCAGGTTGCGGCGCACCTCCGCCGGAGCGGTTTCGGCCGCAAGGCGGTTCAGCGAATCCGCGGCCTCGCGGATCAGCGGGTTGAACCGCACCGTTTCGAGCGCCCGGTAGGCGTCGTTGCCCGTGATGACGGGGTTTCGGAATTTTCCGCTCGCGGGGTCGGCCAGGCAGTAGAGCGCGAAATCGGTCATCTCCCTGCTGCCCACCGCATGGCCGTAATTCCAGATCAGTTCGCTGGGGTTGTTCAGCCTGGCTCCGGCGTCGGCGAAGTTGACGACGTAGCCGTTGCCGATGTAGGAGCGGGAGACGAACTCGCCCATTTTCCGGATGCGTTCGTTGCCGAACAGCGAGAATGCGCCGTCCGAGGCGTCGTACAGGATCTGGAGGTAGTCGTAGACCTTCCCGGCCGCCGCGCCCCAGTAGGCGGGGCCTTCCTCGCAGGCCCCGTCCTTCTGGATGTAGTTGAGGAACAGGTCCATGGATTGGACCGACTGGGCCATGGCCCGGTCGAGCCGCTCCTGGTCCTTCTCCATCAGCAGGAAGCACAGGATCACGTCCGAATTGCACCACGGGGTCCAGTTGTTGAGCATTGATCCCCTGGACGCCAGTCCCAGCCACCAGTTGGCGCGCCGTTGTCCGGGATCGAGGTACGGGTCGAGGATGTTTCGCCGGACGGCGTTCTCCGTGGCGACCGAGATGGAGGGGTCGAGTTTGTCGAATTCCCGGTGGAAGAAGTGATAGGCGATGGAGACGATGGAGCCGTAACGCCCCGATGCGAGGTCGATGAGCTGTTCGCGGGCGTCGGGAAGCGACCGCTTGCTTCGCTGCCGCCCCTGGTGCGCCGAGAGCACCCACGAAGGCTGCTGCGCGGCCAGCCAGACGCCGTTGGCGAGCTGGTCGATGAACCGTCCCTTCCCTTCGGCCAGTTCGGCCAGGATCAGGGCGATCATCGCGCCGCGGTTGGCCCCCTCGGGCCTCTCCATGGCCTGCCGGTCGCCCGTTCGCTCGAAGGCGAGGTAGGCGCTGGCGGGGATGTGCTGCCATTGGTAGTCGAGCAACTGCTCGCCCCGCCGGATGACTTTCCCGGCGTCGGGACCGAAGAGCGCGGCCCAGCCCGCACGGTCTTCGTAGGCGGGGAACGGGAACCATGCTTTCCCCGCTGCGAAGGATTCGGCGACGCCCGGTTTCGAATATTCGGCCTGCAACAGGTTCAGACCGTCGTTGCCGGCGGCGGCCCGGATCAGGGCCGCGACCGACAGGAGGATCGACAGAAGGGTTGTTTTCATCGTTTTCGGTTTATTCGTTCGGGGAGAGGGTCACGGTGAAGGTGTCCGTCTGGCCGGAGGTCACCTTGGCCTCGAAGCCGGCTTCGTAGTAGCCCGCGTTGCTCGCGTCGTACGATTCGCCGACGGTGGACCAGGTCTTGAGGGTGACCTTGGCGTTGTTCTGGCTGGTCACCTTGAGGTAGAGTTTTTTCGACGCGCCCTGCAATACGATCCGGTTGCCCTCGACGGTCGGTATGGCTCGCGTGACCATCGTCCACCGTACGTCGGCCGCCTTGTTGTATTTGGCCTTGACGATGTCCTTCACCACGAGGTCCGTGCCGTTTTCGAGCGTTACGGTCCGCGTGGCGCTTTCGCATTCGGACGAAAGGATGTCCGTCATGTCGATCGTGGCGCCCTTCGAGGCGGAGGTGTTGATGACGCTCGAGATCTCGGCCCGGCCTCCGGCGCGGTGGAGAGCGTCGTTGACGGTGATGGTGCTGTGGTTGTAGTTGTTGTAGCGGAAGACGGCCCAGCGGAAGGCTCCCTGGTCGTAGCTTCCGAAACCTCCGGTGTAGCCCGGCAGATTGATGTTTTCGACCGTGCCGTAGCTCTGGAGACCCAGATCGGCGGACCAGCGCGTGCCCCAGGCGTCGTAGACGAACGACCCGACGTCCATGTGGCCGTGGCTGTAATTCGCCCGCCCGGCCTTGATGCCGAGGAACTTGTCGGTGTCGGTGAAGGTCCAGTCGCCGTGGACCAGCACCACGGGGTTGATGCCCTTGCCGCTCCACACCTTCTCCTCCGGGGGCGCAATGCTGTTCAGGTCGAACTTGCTCGCATAGACGATCGCCATGGGGAAGTACTTGGGCGAGTCGTAGGAGGTGTAGCGGCCGTCGTTGAGTTTCATCAGCTCGCCGTACAGCAGCGACTGGTCGTTGAACTTGTGGGCGAGATACCACAGCGGCGGGAAGGCGATGCTCGAAGGCGCGCAGTCGCAGTAGTTGAACGCCATTTTGTTCATACCCTCCATGAAGAGAATCCATTTGCCGGTCTTTTTGAAACCGTCGACGGCCGAAAGGCCGTTGTCGGTCCCCGTGCACGACTCCATCGCCGCGAGCATGATGCACTCGAAGGCCGTTCCGTAACCCCAGTAGCCGTAGCCTTCGGGGTAGTTGCCGTCGGGGTTGTACATCTCGGGCATGACCGAGGCGTTGCTTTCGATCGCCTTGTCGATGATGCTCCGCGCGTCGTCCTGACAGGTCTCGTAGACGGCCAGCGCCGCCACCACCAGTCCGCCGTTGCAGACCTGGTTCCAGTTGGTCGCCGAGGTGTAGAAGTTGAGGTTCCACTTGCCGTTGAGCGCGCAGTAGAACGCGTAGTCCCGAATGGCCTTCTCGGCGCTCTTCTTCGTCGCGTCGCTCAACCGGCCGTAGAGCCAGTCGTAGCCGATGCCCACGCCGTGGGCCATCTCGGCTCCGTCGAGGAAGTGGGTTGCGGAGTTCCAGTCCTTGAAGGCGCAGACCGTCTGCATGTCCTTCTCCGCCTTTTCGAGGTATTTGTCCTCCCCGGTCAGACGGTAGGCGTAGGAGCAGGAGATGATCCGGTTGGCCGCCTCGGTCGAGACCGACAGCAGCCGCTTGCCGGTGACTTCGTAGACCAGATCCTTGGCCGTGAGCGCCTTGTCGGCGTAGGCCATGATGCACTCGTGGAGTTTCTTCAGGTTGGCGTCGGACCCGGCGGCCAGTTTCGCCTTGATGGCCGTCACGTCGTCCTCGGACATGATGATCCGCGGGTGGTTGGCCGCCGTGAGTTTCGAATAGTCGCCCGGACCGGACGGCTGCTCTCCGCCGCCGCCGTTTCCGCCGTTCCCGGACCCGCTTCCGGGTTTGTAGATCATTCTGTCGTCGGCGCATCCGGAGAGGACGCATGCCGCCGCGACGAACCAAAGCAGTTTTTTCAATATCTTCATGGCTGTAAAGTTTTTTGTTCGCAAACCGGGGAGTGTCCGGCCCGACGGCCGGGCGCTCCTCCGGATTCCGGTTGTCAACGGTTTTCGGTGTCCTGCATGCAGCGTACCGACATGCCGGCCGCACGGCCGCCGCCGTCGTTCCACGTGCCCTGCGACGTGCGGTAGTAGAGCTGGTAGACGTTGTGGTCCGAGGCTTCGTATCCGTGGTAGGACGAATTGGACCAGACGCCCAGAATGTCGTTCTGGTTGTTGTTCGGGTTTCCGCCCGACGAGGCCCATTTCAGGCCGCTGAAGTGCCAGTAAGCCTTGTTCGTGCCGTCGTATTTGTAGATCATCGACTGTACCGAGTTGTTCTTTTCGAATGCGTCGTCCTTGCCGGCGAGCACCTCCTTGTAGACTGCCGGGGAGGCCACCATCCAGCCTTTGGGGCAGGGATCGAAGATCGACTTGGTGCCGTTCGTGGGCGATCCGGCCTCCGCCGTGCCGTTCGGGTTGCCCCAGAAGTCGTCCTTGCGGTCGGTGCGCTTGCCGGTCCAGTCGCCGAGCCACCAGTCGCCGTTGTGCTTCGAGGCGCCGTCGGTCTTGAAGAAGACGCCCGGATTGCTCGCCGAAATCTTGAGGTCCGTCGCGTTGGTCGAGGCGACCGTGTAGGTGATGCTGCCCCAGGAGAAGCTGAACGGGCGGCCCCACTGGAAGTAGGCTCCCACGCCGTGCCAGTTGTTGTAGTTCGGGGCGTAGCTGTCGCCGATGTAACGGTCCATGACCACTCCGCTCTTGTAGGGGTGTCCTGTGACGCCTCCCGGCAGATACCAGACGGTGAAGGCCCAGATGAATTTCTTTTCGGCGTTCAGGAGGCCCACCTTGCCGAACCATCCCAGATAGCTGCCCTTCGTGGTCTTGAGCGTCAGTTTGCAGTCGCTTCCGATCTCCACCTCCTCGGCATAGTCGGCCGGGGAGTCGGGGTTGTTCCGCTTGCCGTTGATCGCCAGCGTGTAGTTGGTTCCCGAGAGGTTGTTGGCGAAGATGATTTTGGCGTATTTCGGCTCTTCGCAGCCGTTGAAGAAGCCGCGCGCCCTGACATCGACCGTGATCTCCTCGCCGTCGGCGCTCGTGACGAAGGTGTTGGCCTCGCCGTAGGCCCAGCCCTCGGCGAGATAGCGCGTCTCTTCGGGCTGATACCAGGCGAACCGGTTGTCCGCCAGGGAGACGTTCGCCACGGTGATCGTGTTGACGGCGTTCGCCTTCAGCTCCTTCACGTCGACCTTGACGGGGATGGTCACGTTTTTCGTGCCGTCGGTCATGGCCACGGAGACGTAAGCCTCCTTGCCGGTCAGGTTCACGGGCAGCGTCACGAGCCAAAGTTCCTGCGCCGAGGAGAGCGCCTGCGGCTCCTCCACGACGACGGTGGCGTAGTTGCGCGGGGTTTCAGTCCGGGTTTCGCCCGTGGCGACGTTGACCGAGATGTCGCCGGAGACAGCCTCGCCGTCACACCACAGCGACGCGCCGTTGAGTTTGTAGCCGGCGTATTCCGTGCTCGAAATCACGAGCCGGACGTACGCCACGGCGTGCCGCAGCGAGAACGACGCCGAGGGGGACTTGCCCGGGGCCGCGGCGGCGGGGTCGATCGTGGTCTTGTCGTAGGCCAGGGTGTATTTTCCCGTGTGGGAGGAGTCGCCCGGGCGCGCCTGACGCTGTTCCATGGGAACGGACGCATGAAGAGCGCCGTCGCCGTAGGTCGTGTAGGAACTGTACGGATAGTAGACGATCAGGTCCATGCTGCTCTCCACGGCGGTTTCGGTCTCGAGGACGAAAATGCCGCTGTTCTTGCCGGCGTCGCTGGCGTTCAGCGTCGCGCTGGCGTTTTGGAAAAGGGTTTCGACCGGGGAGATGATGCCGATCCGGTCGCCCGACGACCAGAGGACCGGGTAGGAGTTGCCGTCCTTCACGCCGATTTCGGTCCGGGTCTCGGGGAAGGTCCTGCCGACGAACGTGATCATGTTCCCGCCCTTGCCCGGTTCGGCCTCCAGCGACGGGTCTTCCGTGTTGCAGGAGAGGAGAAGCAGGGCCGTTGAGACGCTATAAAGTAGCTTTTTCATATCGTTTGCTCGTTTTGGGTTTTACTGCGGGTTGTCTTCGAGGTTTCCGGCCGAATTGTCGTTGCTGATTCCCTCCGGATCGCCCTCGGCCGTGAAGGTGAGGTAGGCGGAGTGGCAGGCGCGGCCCGTGCGGTCGTAGACGATGACGGCGCAGAAGTAGTCCTGCTCGAAGATCAGGTCGGTGAGCTGTGTCGTGAAGGGCAGTTCGGCCGCCGTGCCGTTCGCCTCGACGTACTTGATCAGCGGGATTTCCCGCGTGTAGTCGAGCGTGAGGGTGGAGACGCGGACGCCCGTCACGATCTTGGCCCCGTAGAAGTTGCCTTTTTCCAGCGCCGCGGTGACGGTCGCCTTGTTGTCGGCGATGTCTCCGACCTCGATCTTCACGGCGGGCATGTTGGGGTCGTCTTCGGGTTCCGACGAGGAGTCCCCGCAGGAGAGGGCGAAAAAGCCGGTGAGGAGCGCGGCCGAGAGTATGAGAATCTTTTTCATTTCGATAAACGGATTGAGGTTAAACAATCAATAGACCCAGCCCGGGCGGGTGGTGAGCGAAGCGTTCCGCTGCAACTCGCCCTGCGGTACGGACCACGGCCAGAGGCAGTCGTCCCAGTACCAGGCGTATTCGACCGTGTTGTCGCCCCACCACGACTGGCCGCCGTGGACGTCCTGTCCCTGGAATTTGGTCTCCTTATAGGTTCCCCAGCGCACTTCGTCGAAGAAGTTCACCGCCTCGACCGGAAATTCCACGCGGCGCTCGTAGCGTACGGCCTCGCGCATGGCGTCGAGGTCGCCGATCGTGATGCCCGGCATGTGGGCGCGGGCGCGCACTTGATCGATGAGGTTCTTCGCCGGGGTGAACTCGTTCAGCTCGATCAGCGCCTCGGCCCATTGCAGGATGACGTCGGTGTAGCGGATGAGCGGGAAGTCCGTGTAGCAGCGCTGCCGGTCGATCAGTTCGCCCTTGAGGAAACGCACGTACTTGCGGTAGCAGTAGTAGGCCGAGGTGCGCTTGTCGAGCCAGAAGTCGCCGCCGCTGGTTCCTTGCAGGTAGAGCGGCCAGCGGAGCTGCTTGCCGATCATGTTCTCGTCGCCGTTGAGTCCCGCCGTGAAGCAGTCCACCGGTTCGTAGGGGGTGACGATCGTCTGCTTGAGCCGCGGGTCGCGCTTGTCGTAGGCGGCCTTGATCCGGGCCTCGTTGCCGTTGTCGAGGTAGTAGCGGTCGAAGATGTCCTGTCCGCAGATGCCGATCGCCTGGGTCTTCTGCGACGCCAGCTTCGCGTTGCTTTTCAGCCCGTCGCGGCAGAAGAACACGGCCCGCTGTCTGGGCGTCAGCTGGTCCCAGTTCTCAAGCCCGGTCACCTGGTTCCATTTGAACTCCGAGCCGTCGTCGTTCTGGTAGTAGTCGACGAAATCCGACGCCGGTTTCACCTCGTCCCAGCCGCCGTAGGTGTCGCGGGCGCCCACGGCCTGCTGGATGTTGTCGCAGTAGCCGGACTCCTCGTCGTACTGGATGGCGAAGATCATCTCGTTGTCGCGCTCGTTGTCGGGGCTGAAGAAGTCGATGTACTCTCCCCGCCAGAGGTCGTAGCCGCACTGGCCGACCTGCTCGAAATCGTTGGCGGCGTTCTGCCACTCCTTGAGCCACATGTAGGCCATGCCGCGCAGGGCGTAGGCGGCGCCTTTCGACGGGCGGCCGAAGTTGCTCTCCCCGAGGGTGTTGTCGGGGAACGACGCGTTGTCGATGCAGTATTTCAGGTCGGGCAGCACCACTTCGCGCCACACGTATTCGGCGCTCTCCTGCGTCCGCGTGCACTGCTCGTTGGAGATAGGCTCGAGGTAGACCGGGACGCCCTGCCAGAACTTGTTCAAGCGGGAATAGGCCCAGGCCCGGAGGAACCGAGCCTCGCAGAGGTAACGCTCGTAGGTCGGGGCGTCCAGTCCGGCCTTGTGCAGGTTCGTGACGGCGTCGTTGGCGGCGTGCACGATCGTGTAGCAGAACCTCCATTCGTGCGCCAGCTGCCAGTCGTTGGCGCGCTTCGCCTGATTGTAGAGCAGGTAGATCGGGTAGTTGTTGGCGTAGTAGTCGGTGCAGAATCCCAGGGCTTCGATGCCGTACTTGTTGAGTCCGTCGAGGTTCTCCGAGCGGACCTGCGTGCCGTTGCTCTGTTTGCGGTTGTAGAACGTCTCGTAGAGTCCGTTCATGCCCTTCAGGGCGAGTTCGGGCGTGGTCCACATGTTCTCGCTGGCGATCTGGTTTTCAGGGGCCGTGTTGAGCAGGTCCACGCATGAAGCGGTCGTCAGGGCCGCTGCGGTGGCAAGGATCGTATAATATAGCTTTTTCATAGTCGTTAGAATGTTATCTGTGCTCCGAATGTGACCGAACGCATGAGGGGATAGCCGATGGCGGAGCCTTTCTCCGGGTCGAGGCCCGGGTAGTCGGTGATGGTGAGCAGGTTCTCTCCCGATACGAAGAACCGCAGCTGCTGGACGTAGAATTTCTTCGTGATCCGGGAGGGGAGCGTGTAGCCGATCTGGACGTTCTTCAGCTTCAGGTAGTCGCCCTTGTATTCGTAGAACTCGCTGGCCTGGCGGTTGTCGCCGGGAGTGCCGAAGGTCAGCCGCGGATAGGCTCCCTTGAGGTTGGTCCTCGCGTCTGCGGGATTCTCCGGATCGAAGAAGTAGTGGTTGTCGGCCACCCGTTCGCTGATGCCGTGTCCGTTCGTGGTCTGGGTTCCGTTGTAGTAGAGGGCGTTCCAGATGATGTAGTAGTCGAACGCGCCCGACCATGTCATGTTGAAATCGAGCCCTTTCCAGGCGAATCCGAGGTTGACGCCGAGGTTGTACGAGGGCGTGCTCGTGCGGCCGTTGAAGTCCATGTCGTTGTCATCGCCGTAGTTGCCGTCGCCGTTCCGGTCGGCGTAGATCAGGTCGCCGTACCAGAGCTGGTCCTTGCTGAGGGCCGTCACGCCGTTGAACGTGTAGCCCGTTTCGAGCATGGCCTGCACCCATTCGAAATCCTGCTGCGTGCGGATCATGCCGTCCTTCGGTCCGGCGTTGACGTCGACGGCGCCGCCCCTGTAACCGCGTCCGTTGCCCTTGTAGAGCCTCCGGAGGTAGTGCTCGCCCAGAGCGTGCCCCTCGCACAGCTTGCCGCTGCTGTAGCCGGCCGTGACGTCGGAGAGGTTGTTGGTGTAGACCCCGTCGGTCCACGTTTTGACCAGATCGCCCTTGAACCTGGTGACCCGGTTTTTGTTGTACGAGAAATTCACCCCGGCATAGTAGCTGAAATCCTTGCCGATGCGGCTTTTCCAGTTCAGCGCCAGCTCGACGCCCTTGTTCACCACGCTGCCCAGGTTCGAGGGCACGCCCGACACCTCGCCCATCGTCATGTAGATCGTCGGGGTGTAGAGGATGTCCGTGGTGTTCTTGCGGTAGTAGTCGATCTCCGCCGTGAGCCGGTTGTCGAAGAAGCCCATGTCGAGGCCGATGTCGGTCGTGGCGGTGGTTTCCCACTTGAGGTCGGCGTTGCTCAGCGAGGAGATGTAAAGCCCTTTCGAGCCGGACCCGTCCACCACGACGTTCTGCGTGGCGTAGACCGCCTGCCAGGCATAGTTGCCGATGCCCTGGTTGTTGCCGGCCTTGCCCCACGATGCGCGCAGCTTGAGGTTCGAGAGCCAGTCTTCGGTCCCCTCCATGAAACGTTCCTCGTGGATTTTCCATCCGGCCGAGAACGAGGGGAAGATGCCGTAGCGGTTGTTGCTGCCGAAGCGCGAGGAGCCGTCGGCGCGGAGATTCGCCTCGAACAGGTAGCGGTTTTTGTAGGCGTAGTTGACACGTCCGAAGTAGGAGCGCAGGCCCCAGCCGTTTTTGGCCGTGCTCGACGATCCCGAAAGCGTTTCGTAGGTCCCCAGGTCGTTCAGCGTCCAGTCCGTGGCTCCCTGCTTGCTCACGCCCCAGCCCCAGGTCCGGTATTCCATGGCCGAATAGCCGAACAGCACGCCGAAGTCGTGGTCGCCGATGGCGGCCGTGTAGCGGGCGAGGATCTCCGAGGAGAGGTAGTAGTTCCGCGAGGTGGTGTTCGAAACCCCGGCGTTCGAGAGGTCGGAACTGGAATAGCGCGTGTCGGTGGTGTAGTCCCAGTAGCCGTTTTCGCGGCCGTAGGAGTGCCGTTCGCCGAAGGTCGGGGAGTAGTTCACCGTGGCCTCGACGCTCACGCCCTTGTACGGGCGGATCGTGGCGTAGACCGAGCCGTTGACGCGGGTGGAGTTGTTGTAGCCGCCCGAGCCGTACATCATTCCGAAGATGTTGTTGGCGTTCGAGGACTCCTCGGCGGCCAGGGCGGGACGGCCCCAGGCGTTGACGGAACCGGGATAGACGCCCGGGGTGGTCTGGTACAGGGCGTTGAAGGCTCCCGAGATGTTGGCCAGCCCGTATTCCTGGCGTTGTCCGAACAGCCGGACGCCTGCCGTGAACCACTTCGTGACGTCCGCTTCGAGGTTGGTGCGGAAGTTCACCTTCTGGGTCGAGGAGTCGATGCCGAACCGCCCCATGACGCCCTGATTGTCGAGGTAGCCCAGCGAGAGCAGGTAGCGGATCTTCTCTGACCCGCCCGAGATCGAGAGGTTGTGCTCCTGGGAGTAGCCGTTCTCGAAAATCTCGTCGAACCAGTCGGTGTTGGGGTAGAGCGCGAAGTTCGGGACGCCGTTTTCACCGACCCCGTAGGGATCGGCCGACTTCTCCCGCCAGAGGTCGATGTTCGACTGGGAGAAGATGCGCGAGGTCCCGATGTTGTCGCACGACTCGTTGATAAGCTCCATGTGCCGGGCGTAATCCGAAACGAAGTGCAGGTCGTTGTAGGGCATTTGCAGGATGCCCTTGTAGGAGTAGCTGATCTGGGCTTTCCCGGACGAGCCGTTTTTCGTGGTGATGAGGATGACGCCGTTGGCGGCGCGCGTTCCGTAGATCGAGGCCGAGGCGGCGTCCTTGAGCACCGAGATCGACGCGATGTCGTTCGGGTTCACGTTGTCCATGCTCCACTCCACGCCGTCCACGAGCACCAGCGGGCCGTTGGCGCCGGAGGTGAACGAGCCGTCGCCGCGGATGCGGATCGTCGCGTTGTCCGAACCCGGCTGGCCGGAACTTTGCGTGACGTTCATACCGGCCGCCAGGCCCGCCAGCGCCGCCGAGGTGCTGATGATCGAGCGGCTCTCGCTGGTCTTCGAGAAGTCGATCGACGCGACGGAACCCGTCAGGTTGACCTTCTTCTGGACGCCGTAGCCTACCACCACGACATCTTCGAGCAGTTGGTTGTCGGTCTCCAGCGAGACGTCGACGACGGTGCGGCCCGCTGTGTTTTCCGAACGGGGCCGGTAACCCATGCAGGAGAATCGGAGAACTGCGTTGGGACTTTGGACGGCCAGCGTGTACCTGCCTTCGGAATTGGTCGTCGTGGCTTCGCGCTGCGACGCCATGACGACCGCGCCGATGATCGGCGCCCCCTCACTGTCGGTCACCTTTCCCGTAATGGTGCGGGTGCTGCTGCCTCCGGACGACTGGGCGATCGCAGGGATCGCAAAGGCAACGAGAAACACCGAACAAAGCAGTTTGGTCAGTTTTTGTTTCATAATTACACACGGTGTTAGTTGTTATTAGGTTTTGTTTGGGTTGTACGGCTGTATTTCAGCAGGGCTTCCAGGAAATAGTAGTCCGCGTAGGTCAGCGGCACGTCGATTTCGTGGTTGTCCGGACGGGACCCCACGCTGTGCATGAGCAGGAAGTTCCCGTTCTCTCCGGGACGGGCGAGGTAGGCGTCGGAGGCGAGGGTGCGCAGTTGCTTTTCGGCCATTTTCAGGTATCGGCCCTTTTCCTCCGGCTTGTTGGTCAGCGAACTCAAGTCGACGAATGCCGAGGCCATGATCGCCGCGGCCGAAGCGTCGCGCAGGTCGTCGGGAATGCGGTCGGAGTCGAAGTCCCAGTAGGGAATGCCGTCGTCGGGAAGCCGCTCCAACAGCATGCCGGCGATGTTCTCGGCCTGGTTGAGGTAACATTCGTAGCCGCTCAGGCGGAACATCATCGTGTAGCCGTAGAGCGCCCAGGCCTGCCCCCGCGCCCAGGCGGATTCGTCGCTGAAGCCCTGCACGGTCTCCTTCCGGCGGACGCGGCCGTCGGCGGGGTCGTAGTCCACCAGGTGATAGCTCGTGAAGTCGGGCCGGAAATGGTTGCAGAGGGTCGTGTTGGCGTGCGTCACCGCGACGCTCTTCAGGGTGTCGTCCCCGAAGAGCAGGCCCGCGTTGTAGAGGTGTTCGAGGTTCATCATGTTGTCGATGATCACCGGGTATTTCCAGTCGTGGCCCTTGCGCACGAAGTCCCAGCTGCGGATGACGCCCGTCACGGGCGAGAACCTTCCGGCGAGGACCCGCGCCGAGGTGTGGATGGGTTCGAGGTATTTCTGCTCGCCGGTGATCCGGTAGGCGTTGCCGAAACTGCAATTCATCTGGAATCCCAGGTCGTGGTCCGTGCCTTTCTGTTTGAGGGGATAGAGTTTGAAGGTGTTTTTTTCGGCCAGTTCGCGGAATGTCTTGTCGCCGGTATACTCATATATATACCAGAGCGAGCCGGGATAGAATCCGCTGCACCACCAGCGGATGTTGGAAGGGATGAATTTTCCGTCGGAGGCCACCGATCTCGGAAGCGTCTCGTCGGTCAGCCGGCCTTCGAGCTGTTCGTACTGGGCCGCGGCTACGGCGAAGACGCGATCGGTCAGTTCCGGCATTGTCTCCCGGGGAGTGCATCCCGCGAGAAGGAGGGTCGACAGCAATGCTGTGCGATAGGTTCGGGTTCTCATGTCAGACAGTAGTTTTTTCGGGTGGTTTTTCCGTCATTCAAAATTAGATTTTGTATTCTTCCGCGAAGGATTCGATCCGGTCAAAGGGGAACAGAATCCGGTCAAAGTAGCTTCTCCGGGGCGTCGTCGGGGGATATTTGGTTTAAAAAGACTTATATTTGTCATGCCGCTTTCCGCGTTGGGTCCCTCTCTTCGGAACGGCGGTGTTTCACAAGTTTCTGGTAACTGTTATGAATGGTTTACGTACGGCCTTTCTGGCCGCCCTGCTTTTTTTGACGATGGCCCGCGCCTGCCCGGCCGGTCCGCTCGACCGTGTGAGGCAAGCCTTTGTCGATGTGTCGGTGATGTCCTATGCCCCGGACGGGGAGGCGACCGAACGTTTCGTCCGTTATTCCGATTACGGGAGGGCGAACGACGTGCTGCTGCTCCAGCTCTACACGTCGGTCCACCTTCCGGACGGCGAGGTGCGGCGCCTGCTCGGGCTTTTCGATGCGGGCGGATTCTGGTCCGACATCGACTACGACGACCGGACGAGGGGGCGGTGGCAGCCGTCGCTGCACCTGACGCGGATGTACGCCCTGGCGAAACTTTATGCCGACCCTGCGTCGGCGTGGCATGGCGACGGGCGTATCGGCGGCCTGCTGCACAAGGGGCTTGCCTACTGGTATGCGAAGAAACCGTCGTCGCTGAACTGGTGGCACGGGGAGATCGGGGTTCCCAAGAAACTCGCCGCGATTCTGCTGATGATCCGCGGCGAACTTTCCGGTCCGGAACTGGAGCAGGGGCTGCGGATCATCGAGCGTTCGCGCTTCGGCCGCACCGGGCAGAACAAGGTATGGCTGGCTGGGAACAACCTGATGCGCGGGCTGCTGACGGACGACGAGGCGCTCGTCGCCGAGGTCCGGGATCAGATCGCCGAGGAGATCGTCGTCACCGACGGCGAGGGCATTCAGGACGACTGGTCGTTTCACCAGCACGGACCCCAGATTCAGTTCGGGAACTACGGACTGGCCTATGCCGAGGGCCTCTCGTTCTGGCTCCGAGTTCTCGACGGGACGCCTTATATGTTCTCGGACGCGCAGTGCGCCGTCATCGAAAAGCTGATGCGGGAGGGTATTTGCCGGAGCATCTGGCGGGGTGTGATGGACCCGAGTTTCTGCGGCCGGCAGGTGTTTATCGACAGCGGTCCCGGAAAAGCCTCGTCGGCAGCCGTCGCCGCGGAGAACATCGCGGCGCTGAAAAGACCGGGATACCGGGTTTTCAGGCGGTTCGCCAAGAGGATACTGGAGCCGGAGAACCGCTCAGACGGATTGCGTGGGCCGCGTTATTACGACCGTTCGGACTGCGGCATCTACCGTACCGCCACATGGTATGCGTCGATCCGCATGCACTCCGACCGTACGATCGGCTTCGAGTTTACGAACCGGGAGAACACTCTGGCCAACTTCTCGGCCGACGGGGCGTTGCTGTTCATGCAGCACGGGCGGGAGTACGACAATATCTTCGCCCATTGGGACTGGCGGATGGTTCCCGGGACGACGGCTTACGACGACGGCGCGCCCCTGAAGTGCGACAACTCCGTCGAGGCCAGGAAAAACCGTTCCGGGCATGTGGGCGGCCTCGCTTCGGGCGATGTGCTGTGTACGACGATGGAGATCGAGCGCGACGGGCTTCACGCCCTCAAGTCGGCATTCTTTTTCGGGGACCTCGTCGTGGCGCTGGGTGCGGACATCCGCAGTTCCGACGCCCGGATTTTCCGGATCACCACGGCCCTGGATCAGACGCACCTTGCGGGTCCGGTAACCCGGGGCGGAGCGACCGAGACCTCCGGCAGCCTGCCGTGGGTGCATCACGACGGCCGGGGATACGTATCGCTGGACGGCGCTCCGATTGCAGTCAGCACGGAGATTCAGGAGGGAAAATGGGATCTGATAGATCCTTTTTACAGGGACAGAACCCAGCGGGGACCGGTTTTCAAGTGCTGGTTCGGGCATGATCCGGCCCGGACGGGCGGCTATGCCTACGCTTTTCTGCCGTGCCGCGACGCGAAACGGACCGAACGGTTTGCCCGGAATCCCTCCGTGCGGATACTTCGGAACGATGCCGGATGTCAGGCCGTCGAATACGGGAAAACATGCTGCGCCGTAGTTCACCGGGCCGGAGAATACCGCCTCGGCGGGCGGACGATCACGGCGCCGGAACCGGCGATCTACCTCCTCCGCGGCGGCCGGACCGAGGTCCGCAGCCTTCCGCCCCTAAACGGCGCTGCCGACTGAACGCCGGACGCCGGAAAACGAAAATCCCCGTAATCAAACGATTACGGGGATTGCCAGTGCCCAGGACAGGAATCGAACCTGCACGCCTTGCGGCACACGCACCTGAAACGTGCGCGTCTACCTATTCCGCCACCTGGGCATTTCTGGAATTGCGGTGTGCAAAAGTAATACTTTTTTCTGAAACACCAACTCTTTTTTCAAAAAAAATCTACTTGCTGAAGAACTTGTGCTGAAACAGAAGCAGATAGACGACTGCCACCGAGATGTAGGCATCGGCCAGATTGAAGATCGCGCCGAAGAAATAGTTGTTGCTGTCGACCAGAAACCGCAGCAGGCGGGGTACGCCGTTCCATTGGAACAGCGGGAAATAGAACATGTCGACCACTTTGCCCATCATAAACCCGGCGTAGTGCCCCCCGAATTGAGCCACCGTGTAGGGCGTCGATTCGGAGAAGATCAATCCGTAGAATGCGCTGTCGAGGATGTTGCCCATGGCGCCGGCGAAGATCAGCGCGAGGCCGACGATCACTCCCTTGGGCGTGTCTTGGCGTTTGGTGCAGAGGTGGTGCATCAGCCAGCCGATGAATCCGACCATGACGATCCGGAAGACGCCCAGCAGCAGCTTGCCCCAGTCGAAGCCTCCGCGCGAGGCGATGTGCATGCCGAAGGCCGCGCCGTTGTTCTCGATGAACCGCAGCTGGAACCAGTCGGGGAAGACGACGATCGACTCGTCGAGGTGCATATGGGTCTTGATCCAGATTTTGAGCGCCTGGTCTGCGATGAGCAGCAGCACGATGAGCAGCGATATTTTCTTGAAATTCATAATCGTAGTGGTATTCGGTTGCAAAAATAGTAAAAAAATCTCCTTTTTCGGAACTCCGGGGCGATTTTACCTCCCGGGTCATGCACTTTGGCGGAAAAATCATATCTTTGGAAAATCGAAATGTTTGACGATCTATGAAAAAATTGCTACTCCTCTGCGGGCTGTTGGCGGTATTTGCCTGTACGGAAGAGCCTGCGGACTCTGCCGGCGGCAATGGCGGACGGAAGGCCCGGGTGCTGGGTTCCCCGACTTCGCGGCTGGCGTTGCGGGGGAGTCTTTCCGTAAAGCTGTCGCCCGAAACGGCGCAGGCGGTTGCCGCTGCGCAGGCGCAGCGGCCCGCGACACGCAGCGGTGTCGCGACCCGTTCGGGTGTCGGCGGCATCGACGCAATCCTGCATGAAATCGACGCCGGGCGTTTCGAACGTGTCGTCGCATACAATCCCGAGTGGGAGGACGTTTACGAGCAGACGGGCATCAACCGCTGGTATACGATCGCGTTCGACGACGAAATTCAACTCTCCGAGGTCGGCGAGCGGCTGGCGGCGTTGCCCGGCGTTGCGGTCGTGGAGTACGGGATTGATCCCCGCTATATCCGTCCGATGAGCGAAGGCCCTGCCGTTCCGGCTTCCGAGGGCATGTTTCCCCGTGTGGGCGAGACCCGCGCCGCGAAGGCGATGAACGACCCGATGCTGCCTTTTCAGTGGAATTACGACAACCCGGGCGGAGGCCTCTTTCCGGATGTCGCCGTCAAGCCGGAGGCGGGGGCCGACATCGACCTGCTGGATGCCTGGCAGCTCTGCACGGGCAGCGAGGAGGTTATCGTCGCGGTGATCGACGAACCCGTGCAGACCACCCATCCCGACCTGCGGGCGAACATCTGGTCGAATCCGAAGAATTCGCAGGAACACGGCTACAATTTCTGGGACGACTCCCCCGAACTCGACTGGAAATCGGTCGGCGGGAATGACCGCAATCCGGAATACGCGGACCACGGAACGCATGTCGCAGGCGTCATCGCCGCCGTGAACAACAACGGCCGGGGCGTTTGCGGCATCGCCGGCGGGCGGAGCAACAGCGGCGGCGTGCGGATCATGTCGTGCCAGATCATGGGCAACAGCACGACCGGCGGCAAGGGAAACCCGACGGTCAAGGCCTTCGAATATGCCTGGACCAACGGTGCGATCATCGCCCAGAACAGTTGGGGATACAATCTCGAAACGGCGGACGGCACGAAGATCACCCCCGAGGAGTTCGAGCGGGAGTGGAAGAGCAATTATGGCATCATGCGCGACGCCATCGACACCTTTGTCCGCGGGGCGGGGACCCGGAACCCGAACTCCCCGTTGCAGGGCGGGCTTGTGATTTTCGCCGCCGGCAACGAGGGCGACGTTTACGGCGACGTCCGGATCTATCCGGCCGCCTACGATCCGGTGATCGCCGTCGGGGCGATGGACTGGAGTTTCCGCCCGGCCTATTATACCGACTACGGACCGTGGGTCGACATCGCGGCCCCGGGAGGCGACCGCTATTCCGGAAAGACGACGCGGACCGCTTCCGACGGGAGGACGGTCTTTTATAGCAATGCGCAGATTTTGAGCACGATCCTCTGCGACGATGCGATCGCTTATCAGGACGGACGCAAGGATGGCGGGATGTACGGCTACGGTTTTATGCAGGGGACTTCGATGGCGTGCCCGCACGTTTCGGGCGTTGCGGCCCTGGGGCTTGCTTACGCGGCGCAGAACGGAAAGAAATATACGCCTGCCGAATTCAAGGCCCTGCTATTGAGTTCCGTTTACGGCATCGACGACTGCTTCACCGGCTCGAAGGACGGGGAGCTGGGGCCTATTGCCGATATGGCCGTCTATAAGAATAAAATGGGCGGAGGCTGTATCGACGCCCTGAAACTGCTGTTTGCCGTCAAGGGGACTCCCGCCGTCTATGTGAGGACCGGAGAGCCGGTGACCGTGGACTTCGCGCGTTATTTCGGGGGCGACCGGAGCCGGGTTGCGCTGACTGCCGCGTCGTTCGTATCGCCGGGCAACCTGGGGCTGTCCTCTTCGAAGGCGGTGTTCGACGGTACGAAGATCACTTTCGACTGTCCCGAACCGGGAACTTCCATGCTTCGGATAAGCGCGGTGTCGGGCGATACGGAGTTCGTGCGCGAATTCGCCGTCGTTTCCCGTGCCGGACTGGCCGCCAACGGCGGATGGCTTTGACCGGCTTTCCTCCCCGGTATGTCCTGCGGCGGTTCCGTGCGGAGCCGCCGTTTTTCTGCCTCTATTAATATATATAGGTAGTATCGGCTTTATCGGGTAAAATTGAAGATTTTTCAAAAAAAAATGCGCAAATATTTGCAGGTTCGGAAAAAGTCGCTACCTTTGCATCCGCGTTTGAGAAATACCGGTTCTTACAAATAAGTCGAGGGTTTACAATAAAGGAGCTTGAGATGGTTTTGTGTGCTGAATTTCAATAAGATGCAAAGTTCTTGAAAAAGTTTTTAGAGATTTGAAAAAGATTACTTATCTTTGCAGTCCCTTTCGCAAATGTCTCGCAAGAGGCCGCGAAAAAAAATCTTTAAAAAAGATTTGGTGGATTCAAAAATAACACTTATCTTTGCAATCCCTTTCGCAACCAAAATGCGAAGCTTTTTTAAACTGGTTCTTTGAATTACTGGTTATATTTTGAGAGAAAAATTGTAGTATTTATCTGTCAATTTCCTTTTAAAGGATAAACGAATAGTCAGGACTCTAACAATACATTATTTTTTTACAATGGAGAGTTTGATCCTGGCTCAGGATGAACGCTAGCGGCAGGCCTAACACATGCAAGTCGAGGGGCAGCACGGTGTAGCAATACACTGGTGGCGACCGGCGCACGGGTGCGTAACGCGTATGCAACCTACCCATAACAGGGGGATAACACTGAGAAATTGGTACTAATACCCCATAACATCAGGACCGGCATCGGTTCTGGTTGAAAACTCCGGTGGTTATGGATGGGCATGCGTTGTATTAGCTGGTTGGTGAGGTAACGGCTCACCAAGGCAACGATACATAGGGGGACTGAGAGGTTAACCCCCCACACTGGTACTGAGACACGGACCAGACTCCTACGGGAGGCAGCAGTGAGGAATATTGGTCAATGGACGCAAGTCTGAACCAGCCATGCCGCGTGCAGGAAGACGGCTCTATGAGTTGTAAACTGCTTTTGTACGAGGGTAAACGCTCTTACGTGTAAGAGCCTGAAAGTATCGTACGAATAAGGATCGGCTAACTCCGTGCCAGCAGCCGCGGTAATACGGAGGATCCAAGCGTTATCCGGATTTATTGGGTTTAAAGGGTGCGTAGGCGGTTTGATAAGTTAGAGGTGAAATACCGGTGCTTAACACCGGAACTGCCTCTAATACTGTTGAACTAGAGAGTAGTTGCGGTAGGCGGAATGTATGGTGTAGCGGTGAAATGCTTAGAGATCATACAGAACACCGATTGCGAAGGCAGCTTACCAAACTATATCTGACGTTGAGGCACGAAAGCGTGGGGAGCAAACAGGATTAGATACCCTGGTAGTCCACGCAGTAAACGATGATAACTCGCTGTCGGCGATACACGGTCGGTGGCTAAGCGAAAGCGATAAGTTATCCACCTGGGGAGTACGTTCGCAAGAATGAAACTCAAAGGAATTGACGGGGGCCCGCACAAGCGGAGGAACATGTGGTTTAA
>ERZ857840.600-NODE-600-length-50173-cov-7.635819_pt1 | contig 50173 bp, 37 predicted proteins | sample MGYA00519760_ERZ857840 | MGnify/ENA primary metagenome ERZ857840 (study PRJEB31778, sample SAMEA3449371) | human gut metagenome | biome: human gut; feature: human-associated habitat; material: faeces | place: United Kingdom | collected 2010/2012 ... | reverse complement strand
AGGTCAGCGCCCTTTCGTTTCACGTCACCTTGTCTCAAATGCGACCCGCTCGCTGGCGATGCCAAAACATCGGCGCTTCCGTGGTTGGCACTTGGGGACGTTCCTTTTGTGCCGGCACTATGGGACACTCCTTGTCATTGGTGCAAAGTAACCTGCCCCCATTGCGCCAAGCGGCGTGTGCCGTTAAGCGGAGAGGCGTATTGTTGACCCATCGTTTGGGCATACAATGGCTATTGGCTTGCTGCGGTGAAGGTCTGTCCGCTCCGCAGCTTTTTTCTACGGTTAAAGGAGTATGTATGTCCGTTGAGGTCATGAGGTCTGTGATCGAGGCCGCCGAGGGCCGCGTGCCCGTCGACACGCTGTTTATCAATGCGCAGATTGTCGACGTGTATGGCCAGCGTGTGGCGCCCGGCAGCGTTGCCGTCAAGGACGGTGTGATCGTCGGCGTGCTCTACGATGGTCGCGACGATGCCGCCGGCACCTACGAGGCTGCCGAGGTTATCGACTGCCAGGGTCGCTATCTCGCTCCCGGTTTTATTGACGGGCATCTGCATATCGAGTCTTCGAACATCCGTCCCGCCGAGTATGCTCGCATGGCCGCGACGCGCGGTACTACCACCGCCATTGCCGACAGCCACGAGATTGCCAATGTTGCCGGTCTCGACGGCTTGCGCTTTATGATCGAGGACGGCCGCCGCGCACCCATCTCCATCAAGTACATGATGCCTTCGTGCGTGCCCGCGCTGCCCGACGAGCAGGCCGGTGCCGTTATTTCGGCTGCCGATATGCAGGCGTTTTTTGCCGAGCATCCGGGCGATGTCTTTGGTCTGGGCGAGATGATGAACCTGCCGGGCGTCTTTATGGCCGATCCCGAGACCTGCGCTCGCATTGACGCTGCCAATCAGACGCCGTCCAAACAGGTCGACGGCCATGCTCCGCTTGTTGCCGGCAAGGATCTCAACGCCTATGCCGCAGCGGGTATTATCGCCGACCACGAGTCGACGATTCCCGAGGAAGCGCTCGACAAGCTATCCCGCGGCATGTATGTCATGCTGCGCGAGGGCACCTGCAGCCATGACCTTGCCAACCTGTCGCCTATGCTGCTGGAAAACCCCGCCCGTGCTCGCCGTTGCTGTTTTGCGACCGACGACCGCGCTCCCTCCGACGCGCTTTCGACCGGCATGATCGACAACGCCTGCCGCGTGGCCATCGAGGCCGGCATCGACCCGGTGGTCGCCATCTCCATGGCGTCTCTTTCCACGGCCGAGGCCTTTGGCCTGGACCACGGCTGTCGTGACCCGCATGAGCTCCGCGGCGCGATCGCTCCGGGCAAGCGCGCCGACCTGCTGGTGCTCGATGACCTGACCTTTGCCACGGCCCCGCATCGCGTGTATGCCGCCGGTGCGCTCGTGGCACAGGACGGCGCCTTTGTGGGCGAGGTTGCGCCCGAGACCGCTGAGGTCGCAGCGCTTGCCGATGAGTTGCGTGCTTCCGTTAAGCTGCCGAAGCTTTCGCTTGACGTGTTCGATTATGCCTTTAAGCCGGGCGAGGCGGTTATTGATGTGATCCCTGGCATGGCTATCACGGGCATGGTTCGTCCCGAGACTGACGAGGACTTGCGTCGCATTATGCTTATCGAGCGCCATGGCCGCGGCGTGTCGCTGCAGGCCGAGGGCGTCGACGGCGACGGTCCCGCCGGCATGGGGCTCGTCGGCAAGCATATCGGTCGCGGCTGGGTGCGCGGCTTCACCATCACGGGCGGTGCCATTGCCTCCACGATCGGCCACGACTCGCACAACGTGTGCGTGGTGGGCGACAATGCGGCGGATATGATGGCTGCCGTTGAGGCCGTGGGCCAGGGCGGCCACGTGCTGGTGCGCAACGGCGAGGTCGTGGCGCGCATTCCGCTGGCGCTCGGTGGCCTTATGAGCGAGGGCACGGCCGAGGATGTTGCCGCGCAGCACGACGACTTTATGGTCAAGGCGCGCGCCATGGGTATTGAGCCGCCGCTCGACCCCATCATGGGCATCATCTTCCTGCCCCTGCCGGTCATCCCGACGCTCCGCATCCGCCCCGAGGGCATGTTCGACGTCACAACCTTCACCTACGCCGACTAGTCATCGGGGACGTTCTTAAACGACTAGTCATCGGGGACACTCTTTGGCGGGCTGCCTGACGCCGCGACCGTAGGACCTCTGGCATGTGTGAGCTATTTGCCAGGTCCTTGTAACGTTTACGCCCGCGGAGTCTTATTTGAGCTCCCTTTGGGTACGTTGGAATCGGATACGCGTCTGATTCCAACAAGCCCGAAGGGAGCTTTTCTATGTTTAAACTGATTGCATCCGATATGGACGGCACACTGCTTGACGAAAACGGCCAGGTGCCTCCCGAGACCTATGAACTGATTCTGGCGCTACACGAGCATGGCGTGCATTTCGCCGCATCGTCAGGTCGTCGCTACGATCGCCTGTGCGAGTTCTTTGCGCCCGTTCGCGACAAGATGGACTTTGTCGCCGCTAACGGCGCCCAAGTCTACGCCGACGGTAAGATGGTAGACCGTGAGGTGTATTCCCACCTGGCGATTCGAAGGCTCGCCCAAGCCGTCAGGACGTTTCCCAATCTGCATCTTGCGCTCTTTGACCGAACCAAGTCCTTCCTGCTCGATGACGAGTGCAAGTTCGTGCGTGAGGTCGATAAGGACCTTCCCAATGCCGAGCGCATTTGGGAGCTGCCCGATCCCAGCGTAAATATCATCAAAGCGAGTATCTTTTGCGACGACAGTGCGGTTATGGACAGTGCGTACGTGCTACAGCGCGAACTCGGTCAGCTCTTTACCTTTGCGCCTTCGGGCAACGCGTGGATTGATGCCATGCAGCCCGGTGTGTCGAAGGCCTCGGGTATTGCACAGCTCGCGGAGCATTACGGCATTGGGCGCGACGAGGTCATGGCGTTTGGCGACTCGATGAACGACTACGAGATCATTCGCTTTGTCGGCACGGGCTGCGCGATGGAAAACGCGCGCCCTGCGCTCAGGGCGGTTGCCGATCGCGTGGTGGGTCGTAACCGCGACCACGCCGTTCAGCAGGAGCTCCGCCGCGTGCTAGAGGGCCTCGCTTAATCCGGCAGCTGAGGACGTTCCCGTTCTGCCGGCAGTGGGGGACAGTCCTTGCAGCTTTTCACGAAGAGTGTCCCCAACGACTAGTCATTCAAGAACGTCCCCAATGACTAGCCGATGACTAGGCGAGGGCGGCCATGATGGTGCGGGCGACGCCGTCGTGGTCGTTGTCGAACTCGGTGATGGCGTCGGCGGCGTCGCGGTCTTCGGGCTCGCCGTTGATCATGGCTATGCCGTGGCCTGCTGCCTGCAGCATGGGAATGTCGTTGATGTTGTCGCCGAAGCCCCAGGCGTCGGCGAGACGCTCGCCCAGGTGCTCGCATAGCCATGTGAGGGCCGTTCCCTTGGTGGCGCCCTCGCCCATGACCTCGATATTCATGGCGTACGAACGCGTGACCTCAATGCCTCCGAGCGTGTCGAGCTCCGCCGCGATGGCGTCGCGATCGGCCGGGTCGTGCCAGTACATGGCGATGCGTTCGAGTGTCTCGACCTCGTCGATCTTACTGTCGATATCCATGTCGATCGGTGTTCGTGTGCGCTTGAGCGAAGCCGCGATGTGGGGGTCGCCGCCGCAGAACTCGTCTAGGCGCTCATAGAGCGAGCGGGGGAGGAAGCACTGGCCGTCGGCGAAGATATCGAAGGTCACATCGTGGCCGGCGGCGATGCGATGGATGCGATGGGCGATGCCACGGTCGAGCGGTCGGCTCAAGATACGTTTGGCGCGTGAGGCATCGGTAGGCGCATCTTCGTCGAGCTGCCAGACGCTGGCACCATTGGCGCAGACCGCGTAGTGCACGGCAGGATGGGCGAGGATAGGCTCAAAGATGCCCGACAGCGGGCGCCCCGTGCAGGGCACAAACTCAATACCGCGGCGCGCAAGCTCGTCGAGCATTGCCCAAGTGGCGTCGCTCATCTGCTTATCGCTCGTCAGCAGCGTTCCATCCATATCGGAAAAAACAATCATTCGATGCAGCCCTTTCTGCTGGCATAAAAAGCGTGGCCGAGGGCGGTGATGCCCTGGCCACGCTCGGGTTCTATAACGGTCCGCGTCCTAGCGATCGGCGAGCGGCTTGTACTCCAGCGGTTCGATAACCGGGCGATACGCGGGGCGAATAATACGGTGCGCGCAGAAGAGCTCTTCCATGCGGTGTGCCGACCAGCCGGCCATGCGGGCGACGGCGAATAGCGGCGTAAAGAGCGTCTCGGGCACGCCGAGCATCTTGTAGATAAAGCCTGTGTACAGGTCGATGTTGGCGCAGATGGGCTTGGTCATGCCGTGGTCGCGCATCACCTGCGGTGCCAGGCGCTCAATGCGCTCGATGAGCGCGAACTCATCGCCCAGGTCCTTCTTGGCGGCAAGTGTGCGCGCGTAACGGCGGCACACCTCGGCACGCGGGTCGCTCAGCGTGTAGACGGCGTGGCCCATACCGTAGATGAGACCCGTGCCGTCGAAGGCCTGCTTGTCGAGAATCTTGCCCAGGTAGGCCGCGACCTCGTCCTCGTCCTCCCAATTGGAGACGTGCGCACGGATGTCCTCGTGCATGGACACGACCTTGGCGTTGGCGCCGCCGTGGCGCGGGCCCTTGAGCGAGCCGATAGCCGCGGCGTAGGCGGAATACGGGTCGGTGGCCGAGGAGGACAGCACGCGGCAGGCAAACGTGGAGTTGTTGCCGCCGCCGTGCTCGGCATGCAGCATGAGCATCACGTCGAGCAGCATGGCTTCGTCGCGGGTGAATGCCATGCCGCCGCGCAACACCTGCAGGATAGTCTCGGCGGTGGAGAGGCCGGGTGTGGGGTGCGGTACATGAACCTCGGAGCCGCGGCGCTTGGCGACCGAGGCCATATGCGCGAAGGCGGCGATGCGGGGGAGACGGGCGAGCATGGAGATGGCGACGTCGATTTCGTGCTCGGGTGTAATGGCGTCGGGCTCGGCGTCGAAGGCGTAGAGCAGCAGCACGGCGCGCTGGAGCACGTTCATGATGCTCGACGACACCGTGGTCATAGGGAACTCTTTGACGTATTCGTCGCTCAGATGTCTAAAGGCGCCCAGGCGCTCGCAAAAGCCGTCGAGCTCTTCCTTGTTGGGCAGCGAACCCGTGATAAGCAGATAGGCGACTTCCTCGTAGCCGTAGCGATTCTCGGCCTGGGCATTGTTGACCAGATCCTCGATGCTGTAGCCGCGAAGCGTGAGCTTGCCCTGATCGGGCACGACCTTTCCGTCGACCTTGTTGTAGCCGTGCACATCCGAGATGCGAGTGAGGCCCGCGACCACGCCCGAGCCGTCGGCATTGCGCAGGCCGCGCTTGACATTGTGCTCAACAAATAGGCCCTCGTCATAAGGGTCAGTCGGCAGGCCATAGTAGAGATTTTCGCTTTCGGGCGAAATCTGGCGGCTCGCTTCGTAATCCAAGACCAGGCGGCTCAGGTGGTCGTCGAAGCGGTAATAGATTTTCTTGGCGTCGTAGGCCATGCGCGCTCCTCTCCGGGCCGCATCGGGGTGACTTGCATGGGCATGCGCGCGTCAGGCTATCCCCAGCGGCTTGCTCGCTACAGGCGGTACATAAAGTTGAAGACGTCCTCGCGCTGGATGGACACGTTGACGCCCGAAAGCTCGCCGGCCTCGGCCAGCGCCTTCTGCAGCTCGGCGAAGTCGAGCTTGGACTCGGCGGTATCGGCCAGCATGGTCATGGTGAAGATGTCCTCGATAATGGACTGCGTGATGTCGCGGATATCGACGTTGGCCTCGCCTAGGACACGGGTGACGCCGGCGACGATGCCGGGGCGGTTCTTGCCAAGGACGGTGATGACGATACGGGAGGACGAGATCTCGGCCATGGGAAACCCTTTCGCGTGGTTGCGGCGCGCGCGGGGCGCTCCGCTACGGTACAGTGTTCATCATTGTACCTGTCTGGCGCCAAAAGGGGTGTGCTTACTGCGGCGTTACACGTCTGCAACATGGGAGAAGGGGCAACAGGGTGCGTGTCCGCTGCGGTTGGTCACGCCGCGTTGCACAAAGACCGTGAACCTTTTGTGGGACGCGCGGCGCCGTGGTACCATAGCCAAGTTTGTTGTCTTGGTCGGAAACCAAGACGCCTTATGCGCTGATCGGTAACCAGCGCCTGACCAATAAGGAGTCCTACCATGAAGCAGGGTATCCATCCCCAGTATGTCGAGTGCACGGTGACGTGCTCCTGCGGCAACACCTTCAAGACGCACGCTACCGTGTCCGAGATGAAGGTCGAGCTTTGCAACGAGTGCCACCCGTTCTACACCGGCCAGCAGAAGTTCGTCGACACCGGTGGACGCGTCCAGCGCTTCGCCGACAAGTTCGGTGGCGCCGCTGCCGCCCAGCTCAAGAAGGCCGAGGAGGCCAAGGCTGCCAAGGCCGCCAAGGCTGCTGAAGCCGAGGCCGCTCGCAAGGCCGCCGCTGAGGCTAAGGCTGCCGAGAAGGCTAAGCGTGCTGCTAAGTTTGCCGAGGAGGCTGCCAAGCAGGCCGCCGAGGCTCCCGCAGAGGCTCCCGTCGAGGAGGCCGCTGCCGAGGCCGAGACCACCGAGGCTGCTGAGTAAATAGCTCGCCGAGGAATCGCTCGCATTCATGGCAAAAGGGCCGTGCATCCAATTGGGTGCGCGGCCCTTTTCTTGTTGGTGCAAACTAACCTGTCCCCATTGCACCAATCGGCGGGGATTTTTCGTTTGTCCAGATAAAACCTGCCAAAATAAACCTGTCCCATTGTGGCAGGTTGGTCGTAGTTATTACGTGGCGGTCGAGCTCGACCGTATAGGCCGCGCCTTGTTTGGCTAAAGTACAATCATCTGTGTTTAACTCGTCCGCAGCTGCACGGCGTGGGCGATGGCCAAAAAGGAAAACCACATGGGATTCATGTCAAAGCTGCTGTCCTTTGGATCCGATAAGGACCTTAAGCGCTACTACAAGATCGTCGACCAGATTAACGGTCTTGAGCCCCAGTTTGAGAAGATGACCGAGGAGGAACTCCGCGGCCAGACCGATAAGTTCCGCGAACGTTACGCCAACGGCGAGTCGCTCGACGACATGCTCCCCGAGGCCTTTGCCACCGTGCGTGAGGCTTCCAAGCGCACCATGGGTATGCGCCACTTTGACGTGCAGCTCATTGGCGCCATGGCACTGCACGAGGGCCACATCGCCGAGATGAAGACTGGCGAAGGTAAGACCCTCGTCTCCACGTTGGCCGGCTATCTCAACGCTATTGCCGACAAGGGCGTGCACGTCGTTACTGTCAATGATTACCTTGCCAAGCGTGACTCCGAGTGGATGGGCCGCATCTATAAGTACCTGGGCATGACCGTCGGTCTGCTCCAGAACAACATGCCGCTCGAGCTCAAGCGCCCGGCCTACCAGGCCGACGTCACCTACGGCACCAACTCCGAGTTCGGCTTTGATTACCTGCGCGACAACATGGTTACCCGTCCCGAGCAGCGCGTGCAGCGCGGCCACAACTACGCCATCGTCGACGAGGTTGACTCCATCCTGATCGATGAGGCCCGCACCCCGCTGATCATCTCGGGCGCTGGCACCAAGTCCGCCAGTACCTACAAGGACTTCGCGCGTGCCGTGCGTGGCCTTGAGCGCGGCGAGGACGTGTCGCACGACATGCTCACCGCCACCGAGGATGTTGAACCCACGGGCGACTACGTCATGGACGAGGCCAAGCACACCATCGCCGCCACTGAGCGCGGGCTTAAGAAGATCGAGCGCCGCCTGGGTATCGATGATATCTATGCCGATCTCTCCGGCCAGCTGGTCAACCACCTGCAGCAGGCGCTGAAGGCCCAGTACATGTTCCACCGTGATAAGCAGTACGTGGTCACCAACGGCGAGGTCAAGATCGTCGACGAGTTCACCGGCCGCATCATGGAGGGCCGCCGCTATTCTGAGGGCCTGCACCAGGCCATCGAGGCCAAAGAGGGCGTGCTCGTACGCGAGGAGAACCAGACCCTGGCCACCATTACTCTGCAGAACTACTTCCGTCTGTATGACAAGCTCTCCGGCATGACCGGCACGGCACTTACCGAGGATGCCGAGTTCCGCGAGATCTACAAGCTGCCCGTCGAGGTCATCCCCTCCAACAAGCCCGTGCAGCGCGTGGACCACGAGGACCTGGTGTACCGCACCATTCAGGCCAAGTACAACGCCGTCGCCGACGATGTGGAGCGTCGCCACGCCAAGGGCCAGCCGGTCCTGGTGGGCACCGTCTCCATCGAGAGCTCCGAGAAGCTGTCCGCCGCCCTTACCAAGCGCGGCATCGCACACGAGGTCCTCAACGCCAAGCACCATGAGCGCGAGGCCCACATCGTTGCCCAGGCCGGACGCTACGGCGCCGTGACCATCGCCACCAACATGGCCGGTCGTGGTACCGACATCCTGCTGGGCGGCAACCCCGACGAGTTGGTGCGCGAGCGCCTGGAGTACGAGGGCCTGACCATGGAGGACGTGACGCCCGAGCAGCTCGAGCAGTTTAACGCCGAGGCCAAGGAGACTTGCAAGGCCGAGCGCGAGCGCGTGCTTGCCGCCGGTGGCCTGACCGTTATCGGCACCGAGCGCCACGAGTCCCGCCGTATCGACAACCAGCTGCGCGGCCGCTCCGGCCGTCAGGGCGATCCGGGCGAGACCCAGTTCTACCTGTCGCTCGAGGACGACCTCATGCGCCTGTTCGGTGGCGACAAGATGGACCGCGTCTCCAAGATGATGGTCACGGCCGACATGGGCGACGACATGCCCATCCAGCACAAGATCATCTCCAAGGCCGTCGAGAGCGCTCAGCACAAGGTCGAGAGCATCAACTTCTCCATGCGTAAGAGCGTCCTTGAGTACGACGACGTCATGAACAAGCAGCGCCAGGTCATCTACGCCGAGCGCAATAAGATTCTTGACGGCAAGGACCTGACCGACCACATCACCGAGGTCATGCACGATACAGTCTACCGTTGCGTGCAGGAGTTCTGCACCAAGGACAGCCACGATGGCGAGCGCGACCTGGAGGGTCTGCGCAAGTGGGTTGTGGAGCTCACCGGCCACATCGATACGCCGAAGTTCCCCGACGAGGATTATGAGGCCCTGGCTGCCGATGTCCTGGCTTACGTAGAGAAGTGCTACAACATGAAGGCCGAGCGCTTGGGCGAGGACCTGATGCGTGAGCTCAACACCCAGGTCATGCTGCGCGTCATCGATACCCGCTGGATGAACTACCTGCAGGAGATGGATTACCTCAAGACCGGTATCGGACTGCGCGGCTTTGGTCAGCGCGACCCGCTGGTCGAGTACAAGACCGAGGCTTATGGTGCCTTCCAGATGCTCGTTGACACCATGTACGAGGATTACCTGCGTACCGTCCTGCGCATCGAGATCAAGGCCGCCCCGCATGCCGTGGAGCACAAGGAGGACCCCGCGCTCGAGGGTGCGCGCTTCTCCGGCCCCGCCGATGTCGATGGCGACAACGGCAACTCGGTGCTGCGCAAACAGGCACAGGTGCAGGCTCGTACGGCCGTCCAGGGAGGCCCGGCTGCTGTCAACAACGGCGGCAAGGTGACCACCTACCGCAAGTCCGAGAGCGATGACCCTTATGTCAACGTGGGCCGCAACGACCTTTGCCCCTGCGGCAGCGGCAAGAAGTTCAAGTACTGCCACGGCAGGAATCGTTAATGGCCGAGGCTTTAGAGGTAACGCCCGCCGAGCTGGACGCGTTTGCGGACCGGCTCGGCGAGGTTGAGTCGTATCTTCATTTGGACGAGAAGCGCACGCGTGTGACCGAGCTCGAGGCCAAAAGCGTGGCCCCCGGCTTTTGGGATGACGCCGACGCCGCTCGCGCCACCATGGAGGAGATCGCTCGCGCCAAGGAAGATATCGCTGCCGTGGATACCGCACGCGGCGAGCTATCTGACGCCCGTGCGGCGCTGGAGCTTGCCGAGGAGATGGGCGACGACCCCGATGCCGCCGCATTGCGCGAGGAGGCTGCCGCTACGGCAGAACGCCTGGCTCGCGCTATCGACGATCTCGAGCTTTCGAGCTGGTTTACCGGTGAGTTCGATCACGGCGACGCGATTGTGACCATCAAGCCCGGACAGGGTGGCCTGGAGGCGCAGGACTGGACCTTCATGCTCTTTAAGATGTACATGAAGTACTGCCAGCGTCGCGGCTGGAAGGTCACCATTAACGACTGCCCCGCGGCTGAGGTCATCGGCATCGACCGTGCGACCTTTACCGTCGAGGGCAAGGATGCGTTTGGCATGCTGCGCGCCGAGGCCGGCGTCCACCGTCTGGTTCGCATTAGCCCCACCGACGACAAGAAGCGCCGCCAGACCACGTTTGCCGGCGTCGAGGTCATCCCCGTGCTGCCTGACGATATCGACATCGAGATCAGTCCCGATGACATCCGCGTGGACGTGTACCACGCGAGCGGCCCGGGCGGTCAGGGCGTCAACACCACCGACTCCGCCGTGCGCGTGACGCATTTTCCCAGCGGCATTGTGGTCACCTGCCAAAACGAGCGCAGCCAGATTCAGAACAAGGCCGCGTGCATGCAGATCCTCAAGGCTCGCCTGTACGAGATTGAGCTCGAGAAGCGCGCCGAGGCGCTCGATGAGATCCGCGGACCCAAGACCACGATTGGTTTTGGCAACCAGATTCGCAGCTACGTGCTCTACCCGTACCAGATGGTCAAGGACTTACGCACGGGCGTGGAGACCAGCAATGTCGAGGCCGTCCTTGACGATGGCGACCTGGACCCGTTTGTTATTGGCTACCATCGCTGGGCTACCGGCAACGCCGATGCAGAAGGCTCGGAGGTCTAAAACATCGGGTGGCTTCAAGCCGATGCCAAGCCCAACGGTTGGACGGGTTTGTATCCAGAATAAACCCTGCGCAGGGGTGGTTTTTGTCCGGCGAATCGGTAGAATCGAATACAAGAAGAAGTTCAAAGCGCATCCGTTTGGGTGCGCTTTTTTGAGGGAGGCAGCATGGCATATCGTCTGGACATCAAGCGCATTCTTTCGATGAACTTCTTTCACGACCTGCCCCAGATCATGTTGGGGTGTGCCTTGGCCGCCATCGCGACCGACTTGTTTTTGATTCCCAACGGTCTTGCCGCCGGTGGCGTTACGGGCCTTGCCACCATTATCCAGGCGGTCGGCGCATCGCGTGGCCTATCGCTTCCCGTTGGTATTCAGACGATCGTGATGAACGCCTTGCTGTTGCTGGTCGTTATGCGCGAAGGTGGCATGTTCTACGTGGTGCAGACCGCGACGGGCTTTGTGCTGCTGGGCTTCTTTACCGATCTGTTCGCCCCGTTTGTAGCACCTCTGGCGGATGCGGACCTGATGCTCCCTGCCATGTGGGGCGGCATTATAACGGGCATCGGTTACGGCATGGTGTTGCGCGCTGGCGCCAACACCGGCGGCTCGGACACGATTGGCCAAATCATCTCGCGTAACACCTCGCTGCCGGTGGGCTCGACCGTCATGGCGATCGATGTTGCCGTATGCGCGCTGTCGGCTCCGGTCTTTTCAATCGAAAACGCACTATATGCAGGCCTTTCGATGGTCATTAGCGGCTACGTGATCGATGCCGTGGTCGATGGTGGCAACAAACGCCGTATGGTACTCATCATCTCGGACAAGTTCCCTGATATCGCTGCCGATATCATGTATGGCCTGGGTCGTGGTTGTACCAAGTTTAAGGCGACTGGCATGTATTCGGGTGCCGAGAAGCCGGTGATTATGGTCATCGTGAGCCGTCGAGAGCTCAATACCCTCAAGACGATCGTGCGCGAGCGCGATCCTCACGCCATTGTGACGGTCGCTGACGTTACGGAAGCCTTCGGCGAGGGATTCAAGGACATTAGCGCGTAGGGTCGATCGCGTTCCATCCAAAAGACGTTCACATTGATAAACCGTTTCATCAGCGGTTCTGCCTGCTAAATTGTTCAAATAATGATAAAAACTCTGGTAAAGCCATCAGTTTCCAGCATAATGAATGACGTACGTGCATTGCGGCTGTGTTGGGATTACCTTCGGTGCCGTGCGCATCTTGTCTAAAGAGGATGAAAGGAAGGCACAATGAGCGACGAAGAGCTCAAAAAGGTTGCCAACGAGGTAAGGAAGGGCATCGTCACCGGCGTGCACGCTGCCAAGTCCGGCCATCCGGGCGGTTCGCTCGGTGCTGCCGACATCATGACCTATCTGTACTTTGAGGAAATGAACGTCGACCCGTCCGATCCCCGCAAGGCCGATCGCGACCGTTTTGTGCTCTCCAAGGGCCATTGCGCTCCGGGCCTGTACGCCGTGCTCGCCGAGCGCGGGTTCTTCCCCAAAGAGGACCTCAAGACGCTGCGCCATATCGGCAGCCACCTGCAGGGTCATCCCAACATGAACGACACCCCGGGCGTCGACATGTCCACCGGCTCGCTCGGCCAGGGCATCTCCGCCGCCGTGGGCATGGCCGTTGCCGCCAAGCACTGGGGCGACGACTATCGCACCTACGCCCTGCTGGGCGACGGCGAGAGCGAGGAGGGCCAGGTCTGGGAGGCCGCCATGTTTGCCGGCAACCAGCAGCTCGACAACCTCTGCGTGATCGTCGACCATAACGGCCTGCAGATCGACGGCCCCGTCGAGGAGGTCAACGACCCCATGCCGCTCGCCGACAAGTTCCGTGCCTTTAAGTTCCACGTGGTGGAGCTTGCCGACGGCAACGATTTCGACCAGATCCGCGCCGCCTTTGCCGAGGCTCGCGCCACCAAGGGGCAGCCGACCGCCATTATCGCCGAGACCACAAAGGGCAAGGGCGTGTCCTTTATGGAGAACCAGGTTGGTTGGCACGGCAAGGCCCCCAACGATGAACAGTTTGAGCAGGCCATGGCAGAGCTCACGGCCGCCGGAGAGGAGCTCTAGGATGGCAGACGTCAAGAAAATCGCCACGCGTGTAAGCTACGGCGAGGCCCTCGTCGAGCTCGCCAACGAGCACGATGACTTTGTGGTCCTCGACGCCGACCTGGCCGCCGCCACGCAGACCGGCAAGTTCAAGGCCGCCTGCCCCGATCGTTTCTTCGATGTGGGCATTGCCGAGAGCAATCTGATGGGCGTCGCCGCCGGTATCGCGACCACCGGCCGCGTTGCCTTCGCGAGCACCTTTGCCATGTTCGCCGCCGGCCGCGCTTTTGAGCAGGTCCGTAATTCCATCGGCTACCCGCACCTCAACGTTAAGATCGGTGCCACGCACGCCGGTATCTCGGTGGGCGAGGACGGCGCCACGCACCAGTGCTGCGAGGATATCGCCCTGATGCGCGTCATCCCTGGCATGACCGTGATTGTTCCCGCCGACGACGTCGAGGCCCGCGCCGTGACGCGCGCCGCCTACGAGTGCGACGGCCCCGTGTACATGCGCTTTGCCCGTCTGGCCTCGCCGGTTATCAACGATCCCGAGACCTACAAGTTCGAGTTGGGTAAGGGTATTGTCATGCGCGAGGGCGCCGATGTGACCATCATCGCCTGCGGCCTGATGGTCGGCGAGGCTCTCGAGGCCGCCGAGCAGCTCGCTGCCGAGGGCATCGACGCCGAGGTCATCAACATGCACACCATCAAGCCCATCGATGCCGACCTGATCGTTAAGAGCGCCACCAAGACCGGCCACGTCGTGACCGTCGAGGAGCACTCTGTGATCGGTGGCCTGGGCAGCGCCGTTGCCGACGTCCTGTGCGAGCAGTGCCCGACGCCCCTCAAGAAGATCGGCGTCAACGACACCTTCGGTGAGTCCGGCCCGGGTGCCGAGCTCTTGCACAAGTATGGCCTGGACGCCGTCAACATCGTGGCAACCACCAAGGAGTTCTTGGCATAAGGCAAGGCGGATCTCAAGGACTGCTTCGCCAGTACTATGGAAACCCGGCAGGGGCGCTCTCTTGGAGAGCGCCCCTGTTTCAGTTGCGGTGAAATAAGGACTGTTTTGCCAGCTTAAAGGCTCAACAGTCCCTATTTCACCGCAACTCATGAAGACGCCCCTCAAGCACGGTCCCATCAGGGAAAAGGGCATATATCGACAAAGCGCAATTCAGACCCTTCCAACTTTGTATATGCAGCACCCCAAGTAAAACGCGGCGACCCCTTAGTTACCGCAGGCCGGACACAGGGCTACTCTCCAAATCTTTCCGCAGGACGGAGGAGCCCCCGCCGCACGTAGTGCGCAGCGGGGGCTCCGACATGTCCGAGGACGATTTGGAGAGTAACCCTGTGCACGGCCGACGGGATCCCTAAGCACGCCATGCTTCTTATGTGCAGCAAAGCTAATGCTGCTAAAATACAAAGCGCTCATGTAGTTTAAACGCACGACGATAAGGAGCACCAGTGGGTAACCACTTCCGTACCTCCGGTGCGGGCGATGATGCCCCCAAGACGCAGGCAGGCGTCCAGGGCAGTCGTTTCGCCACTCCGGATTCAGAGGGCCAGCCTGTTGCTCAGGCCCCCGCTCAGCCGGCAGATCAGGCACAGCCGGCATCCGATCCCTTTGCCTACAATCCAACCAGCGATGTCGCGCTTTCCGGCACGGCGGGTTTTGAGCCCGTTCAGGCCGTGACCGCTCGCGTGGAGCAGCCTCAGGCTGGTGCCGCCACGCCGCAGCCTACCATGGCCGGCATTCCCGACCCCTTGGCCCCTGCGACGCCGGCTCCTCAGCCTGCGCAGTCCGGTCTCTTTGCCGCTATTCCCGACCCCACGCAGCCTGCTGCCCCGGTGGTCGAGAGCGATCAGGCAGCCGAGGTCGCAAGCCTCGATAACGCGCTCAACAACCCCGATTTCACGTCGGTGTTTGCGCCCATCGATCCGCAGGCCAGCCGCAAGAAGATGGCCAAGCAGGCCGGTGTCGAGCCCGTCATCCTTATGGAGCATGTCACCAAGATCTATCCGGCACAGCCTAACAAGCCTGCACTCGACGACATCAACATCGAGATCTATCCGGGCGAGTTCGTCTTCCTGGTCGGTCACTCCGGCTCGGGTAAGACCACGCTGCTGTCGACGCTCAACCGCGACGTCAAGCCGACGAGCGGCCGCATCCTGGTTGCCGGTCAGGACCTCATGAAGATCAAGAACCGCAAGGTTCCGTTCCTGCGCCGCCAGATTGGCGCCGTGTTCCAGGACTTTAAGCTTCTGCCGCAAAAGACCGCCTACGAAAACGTGGCGTTTGCCCTGCAGTGCATCGGCAAGCCCAAGGGCGTCATTCGCAGCCAGGTGCCCGAGGTGCTGCGTCTGGTCGGCCTGGCCGATCAGATGGACTCGCTGCCCGATCAGCTTTCCGGTGGCGAGCAGCAGCGCGTTGCCGTCGCCCGCGCTATGGTCAACCGTCCGCCGCTGCTGATCTGCGACGAGCCCACGGGTAACCTCGACCCGGCGATCTCGCTGGGCATCATGAAGCTGCTCGAGCGTATTAACCGCACCGGCACCACCGTGATCGTCGCCACGCACGACCGCGAGATGGTCGATAGCATGCACCGTCGCGTGATCGCCCTCGAGGGCGGCCACGTCATCCGCGACCAGGAGAGGGGAGGTTACGGCAACTATGGCACCAACTAACGTGGGCTACTCCTTCAAAGAGGCAATCAGCCACTTCTTCCGTAACTGGACTACCTCGCTCGGCGCCGTCATCACGATCTTCCTTTCGCTGTTTATCATCGGCCTGTTCATCATGGGCTCTGCGATGCTGAACTCCGTGATCGGCACCGTCGAGGATCAGGTTGTCATCAACGCGTTCATTAGTGATGACGCCGATCAGGCCGATGTTCAGGCTTTTGAGGCCGAGCTTAAGACGTGGAATAACGTCAAGTCCGTGACCTATAAGGACAAGGACGACGCGCTGGCCGAGTATACGAGCAAGATGTCGGGCAACGCCGACGCCACCATGAGCGCGCTCGATGGCCAGAACCCGCTGCCGGCTTCCTTCGCTATTGAGATGGACGATCCGTCCAAGGTCGAGAGCACGGCAAAGAAGCTCAAGAAGGATGCCGATTTCCAGAAGATCGCGGATGACGGCGACGTCAACGCGAGCGTGCTGTACGGCCAGGAGGAAGTGAGCCGCCTGTTCCAGGTGACCAACTACATCCGCATCGCCGCCGTGGTGCTCGTTGGTCTTCTGACCTTTATCGCATTCATCTTCATCAACAACACGATTCGCCTGTCCATCACGGCGCGTCGTCGTGAGATTGCGATTATGCGTCTGGTCGGCGCCAGCAACGGCTTCATTCGTGGCCCGTTTATCACCGAGGGCGTGCTGCAGGCCATTTTGGGCTCGCTGCTTTCCATCGGCGTTCTGGAGCTGCTGCGCAATCTGATGATTCCGCGTCTGCAGGAGAGCATCGGCTGGATGTCGTTTGCCCTGCCGATGCAGTACTACCTGGTGACCTATGCTGCGCTGATTCTGGTCGGTGTGATTATCGGTCTCTTTGGTTCTGCCATCGCCATGCGCCGCTACCTGCGCGTGTAGGCATGCTTGGAATTCATCCCTTCCAACGGGTCGTCTCTTATGGGGCGGCCCGTTTTTTGATCCCTAGGGGACGGCAGGAAAGCGAATCATTTGGGTAGACTCTTTGGAGTTCGCAATCGATAGTTAGGAGGCGCCATGGGGCGCAATAACAAGCATAAGCGTGGAGCTCGCAATCAGCGCGGGCCGGTGCGCAGCGAACGCCGTCCGAGCCTGACCGGGCGCGTGCAGCTCCATGAGCATAGCGCCTACGTTGTAACCGAAAACGGCGACTACAAGGTCATGGGTCGCGGCAAGCGCGAGATCATGGATGGCGATACCGTTGCCGTGAGCATTAAGAACAGCCCGCACGGTGAGCGGCGCGCCGTGATCGAGGGCGTGGTTGAGCGCGCAGCCATAAGCGTGGTGGGCACGTACCAGACCGCCGGTCCGCTTGGTGTGATCGAGCCGCTCGATTCGCGTCTGAAGGCTGACTTCTTCATTCTGCCCGAGGATACCTCGGCGGATCGTCTGGGCGTCCACCCGGGTGATGCCGTTGTCGCGCGCATTTTGACCTACCCGACGCGCCTGGAATCGGGCACTGTGACGATCGAGCGCCGCATTGGCGGAGATGACGCGCCCGATTTGGGCGTTCAATATGTGATGGCGCGTTACGGCTATACCGATAGCTATCCCGAGGCCGCGCTGGACGAGGCCGAGGGACTTTCGCTCGATGTGTCCGCGGCGCTTAAGGACCCGCTCCGCCGCGATCTGCGCGACCGCTTTGTCATCACGATCGACCCAGTCGACGCGCGCGACTTTGACGATGCCATTTCGCTGGAGCGCACACCCGAGGGCGGCTACAAGCTGGGTGTGCATATCGCCGACGTTTCACACTATGTGGCTTGGGACGGGCATATTGATCTTGAGGCTCGCCATCGTACGACATCGGTGTATCTGGCCGATCGCGTGCTTCCCATGCTGCCCGAACGCCTGTCCTGTGACCTGTGCTCGCTTCGCCCTGACGAGGACCGTCTTGCGTTTACCGTCGATATCGAGCTCGATGCGCAGGGTCGCGTGCGGCATTACGATCCGTACCCCAGCGTGATTCGCTCGCGTGTGCGTATGGACTATGACGGCGCCGAGGCGCTGCTGGTGCGTGCCGGCGCGGTTGAGTATTCGGTGCTGGAGGGTGCGGCCGAGGATGTTGCGGCTGCCGAGACCTCGCGCGAGGAAGCGCTTGAGCGCGGTCTTGCGTGCGAGGAGGCCGCCCGCGGCTACAACATCGACCTCGGCGATTTCCTTGTCGCCGCTAACGAACTCGCCGAACTTCGCCGTCGCATCCGTCGCGCCCGCGGCTCAGTCGATTTTGACACGGCCGAGATTCGCGCTCTATTGGATGAGGACGGAGTGCCCGTGCAGATTGTGGCGCGTGAGCGTTCGTGTGCCACGTCGCTTATCGAGGAAGCCATGCTGCTCGCCAACGAGTGCGTTGCAGAGTGGCTGGCAGACCGTGATATCGAGGCCTGCTATCGCGTGCATGAGGATCCGAGCCCCGATAGCCTGCACGGTGCCGCCGTTGCGCTGGCGCAGCTAGGCATCATCGACGATCGCCGTGCTGCCGGTATTGCCCTGGGGAGCCCCGATGAGCTGCAGGCTGCAGTTGATGCTGCCGCCGGTACGGCCAACGCACCGCTCGTCAACACGCTGCTTCTGCGCAGCATGCAGCGCGCGCTGTACAAGCCGCGCAACGAGGGCCACTTTGCGCTCTCCGCGCCGTGCTACTGCCACTTTACGAGTCCCATCCGTCGCTACCCCGATCTGGTGGTGCACCGCGTGCTCAAACTGCAGTTGGCCTATGAGCAGCTCGGCGGCAAGGACGCCTTGGTCCGTACGCCGCGGCTGATCGGCAAGGGGCGCGAGTCGCTGCCGCGCATTCTGCCGCAGATCTGCCGCGCATGCAGCGATGCCGAGCGCGCGGCAGATGCCGCCAGCCATGCGACGCAAAAGATCAAGATTGCCCAGTACTATGAGGACCGTCTGGGCGAGCGCTATGCCGGAACCGTCTCGTGGGTTAGCAGCATGGGCCTCTTTGTGCGCTTGGATCTAACGCAGGTCGAAGGCTTGGTTTCGATCAAGAGCCTGGGCAACGAGTGGTTCGAGTTCGACGAGGACGCGCTTACGCTGACGGGCGCCGACACGGGGACTCGCTATGAACTGGGCCAGCGCGTGATTATCGAGGTCTCGCGCGTCAATACCACGCGTGGGCACTTGGACTTTAAGCTTATCCATTAGCCAAATCCCGACTCGTGGCGGGAGAGCGGAGGGCGGTCTTTCGGGGCCGCCCTCCGCATTTGAATCGTGGCTACCTTGCCGTCTGCTCGGCCGCTCGCTTACCTGCTATTTGAGAGGTAAAACCTACCAAAATAAACCTGTCCCTTTTTGGCAGGTTTACAAGAAAGCGGGGATGAGATGGCGACGGTGTACGGTTATGCGCGGGTGAGTTCGCGCGATCAGAACCTTAATCGGCAGCTGGATGCGCTGGGCGCCTATGGCGTGGGCTCGGCGAATATTTATGCCGACCATGCGAGCGGCAAGGACTTCGATCGGCCGCGTTATCGCGAGCTGCTGCACGTCCTGGGAGACGGGGACGTACTGGTGGTGCTTTCTATCGACCGACTTGGCCGTAATTACTCCGAGATTCTTGAGGAATGGCGACGCATTACCAAGGAGCTCGGGGTTGCCATTGTGGTGTTGGACATGCCATTGCTTGACACGCGCGCTAGGGCCAGCGGCGCGCCGGATGTGACCAACGTCCTGATTGCCGATATTGTGCTGCAACTGCTGAGCTACGTGGCGCAGGTGGAGCGCGAGAATATTCATCGGCGCCAAGCGGAGGGAATTGCAGCGGCGCGGGCGCGAGGGGTCCGTTTCGGTCGACCTCGCAAGCCGTGCCCTCCTCAGTTTGAGCTGGTGCGCGATAGCTATGAGGCGGGCGATATTACCCGCAGCCAGGCAGCAAAGTGCTTGGGCGTGTGCGTGGGGACGTTCGATCGCTGGATGCGCGAGGCGGGGTAGGGGTTTGCGTCGCTTTGTCGCTTCCTGTTGCGATTCAAATTTTGATACGGTGACGATGTCATTTGGGGCTACACTCGCTGATATTCAAAAAAGGAGGTTGGCCCTTGGCGCGCGTAAAACAAATAATCGGATGGACCGCGATCGTTCTGTTCGCTGTAACGCTGGCGGGCATCTGGGTGTTGACGGAGCAAAATGCGGTGGAGACGTCGTTGCTGAGCGAGTCCACCGCGCGTGTGGTAGAGGGTCAGGCTACGGGCGTTCAGGCTGCCGATGCCACGGGTGAAGCCCAGACGGAAAACGGAATGACCGGGGGCACCGATTTGGCTGCCCCGCCTGTCCGGTCTGGCCGACTTGCTTCCATCCGCATGTGGGTGGGCACAAACGTCCGTCGCGTTGCCCATACCGTAGAGTTTTTCTTCGTCGGATTGTTCGCCTCGGTGGTCGTGGTTTGCTTTTCCAAGCGTCCGTGGAGCGTATGCTCCCGTTGCGTGCCCGTATTGCTCTTTTGCGCCGCCTGCTCCGTTGGCGATCAGGTACATAAGATCTTTGTTCCCGGCAGACATTTCGACGTTATCGATTTAGGATTCGATGCTGCGGGCTATGTCACCGCCATGCTGTTGGTATTGCTGGCAGCGGCGTTGGTGCGCCATGCGACTCGGCCGATCGGCGCCCATGCGAGGCTCTAGCCGGTAACAAACCCGTTTCTGATAATGCGACCTTGTTGAATTATTTTGTGTCGCGCGTATTTCCGAGCGGTCGGATTTGAGGGGCGAGCGGTAGAACGCTCGCCCTTTGTGCGCCACGATGCGGCACAATGTACCGCAAAAGCTGTTTGTATCCGGTACGAATCGTTCGTTGGTCTTTAATTCTTCTCAACGGAGGTGTTTGAGATGGCAAACGGATTGCTTTTGCGGCTTCGCGAGCGTGAGCTCAGCGCGAGCCCGGCGGAACGCAATGTCATCGCATATGTAAGCGCTCATCCGCACGAGGTGGTCGGGCTGTCCGTCCGCGGTCTTGCCGATGTCACGTTCTCCTCGCCCTCGAGCATTTTGCGCTTTTGCAAGCGTTTGGGTTTTGCGGGCTACAAGGAGTTCCAGCGCGAACTGATTGCCGAGCTGGCGCTCTTAGGTGACAAGAAAGACGTAGCCCTCGAGGACATCTCCATGGATGACAGCGTCGAACGTATCGTGGGGAAGGTGATGAAAAGCAACGTGCGCACGATCGAGGCGACGGCGCGAACGCTCGATTACACCGTCTTGGAGCGATGCGCGGCCCGTCTTAAGCGGGCACGCGCGGTCAATCTGTTCGGTATTGGTGCCTCTCGTTTGGTCGCGCACGACCTGGCGCAAAAGCTCATGCGTGTCGACAAAGAGTGCCATCTGTACGACGACTGGCATGATCAGCTCTTATGTGCCAAGAACATGCATGAGGGCGATATGGCAATCGCCTTTAGCTACTCGGGCTTGACGCAAGAGGTGCTGGACTGCACCGCCGAGGCTCAACGTCACAACTGTCCCGTTGTGGCCGTTACCAAAGTAGATGGATCATCCAATCTTGCCACCATGGCCGATGCCGTGCTCGGCGTCGCTGCGAGTGAACCCTTGGTCCGCAGCGGTGCCATGGCTTCGCGTATGGCCCAGCTTATGGTTGTCGATGCCCTGTACGCTGCTTACGTTGCCAGCGACTACGAACGGGCGACGCATGTCATAAAGCAAAACTACATCGAGAAACAGGAAAGATGAGGTGAATGAAATGCTCGATTTAACAAAATTCACGACCGAACAGCGTAATCAAAGGTCAATGGACCTCGATACGATGACATCGCTGCAAATCGTCACGACGATGAACGATGAGGATCTTCGTGCCGTCCAGTCGGTCACGAAAGTGTTGCCCCAGGTTGCCATGGCAATCGACTGGGCTGCTGAGACACTCGAGCGCGGCGGGCGCGTCTTTTACATGGGCGCAGGCACCAGCGGTCGTCTGGGCGTACTCGACGCTTCGGAGTGTCCGCCCACGTTTGGCGTGTCACCCGATCTGATTGTCGGGCTCATTGCCGGAGGCGAGACGGCGTTTATCAAGGCTGTCGAAGGTGCCGAAGACAGCGAGGAGCTTGGCGCGAGCGACCTGCGGGAGCGTGGACTCTCGGACAAGGATCTTGTCGTTGGCTTGGCGGCAAGCGGCCGTACTCCTTATGTGGTGGGCGGCCTTGCGTACGCCAAGACAACTGGGTGCAAGACCATTGCAATTGCCTGCAACCAAGGGTCGAAGATCGGGGAGAGCGCAGATCTTGCCATTGAGCCCGTGCCCGGTCCCGAGGTGCTGACCGGCTCAACGAGGCTCAAGGCGGGAACGGTTCAAAAGCTCATTCTCAACATGATTTCGACCGGTGCCATGGTCAAGATCGGCAAGGTATACCAAAACCTGATGGTCGATGTGCAGCAGACGAACGAGAAGTTGGTGGTGCGCGGCCAGAACATCGTGATGGAGGCGACCGGCTGCACGCGCGAGTGCGCTGTTCAGGCGCTTGCAGATGCCGGCGGCCACGTAAAAACCGCTATTGTCTCGGTACTGCTGGACTGCGATGCCGAGCAGGCTACGGTAGCTCTTGAGCGGGCGCGAGGCCATGTCCGTGCTGCGGTGAGTGGCCATGAGAAGAGCAATGCCGATGCCCAATAGGTGCGCGGCGTGAGCTGATATGACATTCAGACGAGATACCCAATACAAGGAGGAGTTATGACGAACAAAGAGCTGGCTCAAAAGCTGCTGGACCTTTTGGGCGGTAAAGACAACGTGCTCGCAAACGCGGCGTGCATGACGCGCCTGCGCGTGACCGTCAAAGACACGGGCAACGTCGACACGGAGGGCATTAAGGCACTCGACGGCGTGATGGGCCTGGTCGAGGACGACACGATGCAGATCGTGCTGGGTCCGGGCAAGGTGAATAAGGTGCTCGAGGAGTTCTCCAAGCTCACCGGCCTTGCGAAAGGCGTTGCTGACGAGAGCGTGGTTGACGCTGCGGCCACAAACAAGGCCGCGCAGAAGGCCAAGTACGAGTCCAAGCCGGTTCAGGCCTTCCTCAAGAAGATTTCCAATGTCTTCGTCGCCCTACTTCCCGGCATCATTGCGGCTGGCCTCATCAACGGTATCTGCAACGTCATTAACGTCTCGACGGCAGGCGCGCTTGCAGGCGAGTGGTGGTACCAGGGCATTCGTTCCATGGGCTGGGCCCTGTTTGCCTATCTGCCCATCTTGGTGGGCTATAACGCGGCACGTGAGTTTGGTGGCTCCGCTGCGCTGGGCGGCATCGCCGGCATGATGTGTATCGCCAACAGTGCCATGCCCCTGCTTGCGCCTGGCGCGGCTGATCCTGCCACTGCCATTCTGCTGCCGCTCACCAATGCGCAGTACAACCCCGCAGCGGGCGGCATGATCGCGGCTCTCATCGCTGGCGCATTTTTTGCCTGGATGGAGCGTCAGATTCGCAAGGTTATGCCCAACGCACTCGACACGTTCTTGTCTCCGCTGCTGGTGCTCATCATCGGCGCCTTTGCTCTGATGCTCGTCATCCAGCCGGTTGGCGCATGGCTGACGACTGCCATCTTTAGCGTTTTGACCTTTATCTTCGAGAAGCTGGGCGTCCTGGGCGGCTATATCCTGTCGGCAGGCTTCTTGCCGCTGGTTTCCGTCGGCCTGCATCAGGCGCTCACGCCGATCCACGCTATGCTCAACGATCCCGACGGCGCTACCAAGGGTATCAATTACCTGCTTCCCATCCTTATGATGGCTGGCGGCGGCCAGGTCGGTGCCGGTTTGGCGCTGTACTTTAAGACCAAGAACGCCAAGCTCAAGAAGTACGTCGCAGAGTCCATTCCCGTTGGAATCCTGGGTGTGGGAGAGCCTCTGATGTATGCTGTTACGCTGCCGCTCGTTCGTCCGTTTGTGACGGCCTGCCTGGGTGCCGGATTTGGCGGCGCGCTCGCGGCGCTGCTTCACATCGGCACGGTTTCTCAGGGCGTTTCCGGTCTGTTTGGCCTGCTGATCGTTGTTCCTGGCCAGCAGCTCGGCTACGTTGCCGCTATGCTGCTTGCCTATGCCGCCGGCTTTGTCCTGACGTGGTTCTTTGGCGTCGACGAGCAGAAGATCAACGAGTTCTTTGGCGAGTAGTTTGATATCGCGAGCCGTGTTGCTCGGGGCTCGCGGTGCGCGGCAGATTTCTTGATGCTATGGTTGTGCCGGCGGGGCTAACTGCTCCGCCGGCCTTTTTTAAAGGAGCGTTGAAGCGTGAAAACGGGTATTTCGATTTATCTTTCCAGCCCTCTGCAGGATATTGAGCGGACGATTGAGCGTGGTGCCGCGGCGGGTGCGCGCTATGCGTTCACCTCGCTGCATATTCCCGAGGATGGGGGAGCGGCGTATGCCGATAAGGTCCGTCATGTGCTGTCGCTGCTTTCCGCCCGCGGCATTGCGCTCATTGCCGATGTGGGGCCTCGCACGTGCGATTTGCTCGGGCTTGAGCGCATCGAGGACTTGCGCGATCTGGGGTTGGAATACCTTCGTTTGGACTATGGCTTTAGCGCCCAGCGGGTCGCGGAGCTGTCCGGTGTATTTCGCATTGTGGTCAATGCATCGACAGTGAGTTCTGATGAAATCGCATCGTGGCGTGAGGCCGGTGCCGATGTGACTCGTTTTGCCGCCTGCCACAATTTTTACCCCAAGCCTTATACCGGTTTAGCTCTGGAGGACATTGCTCGGGTGAATCTTCGTCTTGCGGCGCTTGGATTCGAAATCATGGCTTTTGTGCCGGGTGATGCTAACGTTCGCGGGCCGGTATTCGAGGGACTGCCGACGGTCGAGGCGCAGCGCGGTCGCGCGTCAAAGGTTGCCCTCAATATGCTTGAGCTTGCACATGGCGCCGATTGCGACATTGTGTTGGTCGGCGACCCCGATCTTTCCGATGCGGGCTGGGCGCAGTTTGCTCAAGTTTCCGCCGGATACGTGGACCTGCAATGCGAGCTTGAGCTCAGTTATGCCTATGTGCGCGGGCAGATTCATCACGACCGGCCCGACTCGAGTGTCCTCATCTTTAGGTCTCAGGAGTCACGTACGAAGCTTAAGCCGGATTCCGTGCCGACGGATGCCGGAGCCGGCCTGCCGCGAAAGGCGGGGTCGATCGCTGTGAGCAATAGCGGATATGGGCGCTACGAAGGCGAGCTTGAGATTGCGCGGGTCGATCTTCCCGGTGACGAGCGCATGAACGTTGCGGGCCATATCACGCCCGAGGCAATGGAACTGCTGCCGTTTATCAAGCGCGGATTCGGGGTACGGTTCGTTTAACGTGTGACCCGCGGGCTACAATTGGCCCATCATACGAAGGCGCCTCGTGTGGCGTGTGCCTGCGTTGGCCGATCTATATTCGGAGGATTCCCATGACTGTACTGTTTGTTGAATATCCCAAGTGCTCGACCTGTAAGAAGGCCAAGGCATGGCTGGACGAACATGGGGTAGAGTATATCGATCGCGATATCGTTTTGGACAATCCCACGGCTGATGAGCTTGCGACCTGGATTGCTCGTTCGGGGCTGCCGGTGCGGCGCTTCTTTAATTCGTCGGGCATGAAATATCGAGAGCTGGGCCTGAAGGCGCGTCTGGATGCGGGCATGACGGATCAGGAGTGCTACGAGCTGCTGGCGACCGACGGCATGCTGGTCAAGCGTCCGCTACTGGTGGGCGACGACTTTGCGATTCCCGGGTTTAAGGAAGCGACCTGGACCGAGGTGCTGCTGTAGTGGCTGCGGAAAGTGCGTCCCGTTTTGAGCTCGGATTCCGGGACGCAGTTTCCGGTTGAAGGGGCTAGCGGAAACCGTATCCCAGTTTGAGCGCGAAATCAGGGATACGGTTTCCGTTTGGGGCCTCTAGGGGAAAGCGCGTCCCGTTCTGGACGTAAATTCCGGGATGAGCTTTCCGGTTGGCGGGCATATGCGCTAATCCTCAAGCTGTGCCCATTCGTGCGGATCGTAGACCTTTACGTGCTTGTTGGGCTTGCCGCTCCAGTACTCCTCGTCCATAAAGGGCAGATATGCCTGAACGCCGGGGCAGATAAAGGGAATCCGCTGCTGTTGCAGTCGCTCGCGCTGGCGCTGCTCCAGGTGCGCCTCGGATATGACGGTCGGCATACCGGACAGCTCGACGAGGCTTGCCTGGATTCGCTTAAGGTCGGGGAGTCCCGCGTGCCATGACATCCGCATGATCAAAAAGGATGCACGGCGGTATTTTGCCTGCATCACCGTGATGGCGGGGCGCAGTGTGGGATGGATTTTGTCCCGTTCGGGCCAAAGGTCAGCAGTGATCTCGAGGCCCAGGGTCTCCCATAGGTAATCAAGCTCTTCGTCCATGGCGCCTCGATATCTACGCAATCATTGATACTTCGATTGTGTTGCCTGGTGCTATCGTTTTCACGGTAGAATCTGCCAACGGTTGACGGCTACCGCTCGCGGCGTTTTGCCCTTCGTGTACAGCGGTTGGCTTCACAGGTCCTTCACGGGTTGGACTAAATTAGGCCAATTTGACTGAATTTTAAAAAAGTCAAAATTGGGGCTTGCGTCACGGCGAGACTTCCCGTATATTTCTTTCTTGCGCAAAGGCACAGCCGAGCGCAGCGATGCAGTCATTGGGATGTCGTCTAATGGCAGGACAGCGGATTCTGGTTCCGTCAATGGGGGTTCGACTCCCTCCATCCCAGCCATTGCATTTGCTACATATGGCCCGTTCGTCTAGCGGTTTAGGACGCCGCCCTCTCAAGGCGGAGATCACCAGTTCGAATCTGGTACGGGCTACCAAAATTGAACGCCCGGGCCTCGTAAGAGACCCGGGTTTTGTGTATTGACCGATGTTTAAGGCGCGCGTTGAGTCTGCCGCCCGGACCGAGGAGTTGTCATGGACCTGCCCATCAGCTTGCAAGACATCACGTATGCCGAGAACTATCTGGCGCAGGGCGACCTGGCTACGGCGACGCCGCTGCTGGAGCGCTTGGTGGAGCTCGCCGAGGAGTATATCGACGCCGAGTGCAAGACGGAGGAGAAGCGCCAATACTTTAGCTTCGATAGCAAGTTTGAGCGCTTGGCCTATCGCCGCGTGGAGAAGGATCCGCGCGAGCTCGTGCAGGTCGAGGTGCCTTTTGACCGCCTGTACTCTGACATGGCGTTTGCCTACATTCGCCAGCAGGATTATGTGAGCGCTCGCAATGCCCTGATGCAGGCCGTGCGTTGGGACCCCATGAACTGCAACTATCGCTTGGATTTGGCCGAGCTGTTCCGCGCTCTCGAGGACAAGCAGGAGTGGGCTTCGCTTTCGTTTTCGGTGCTAGAGCGCGCGAGCGATGGCAAGTGCGCCGCCCGCGCTTACGCCAATCTGGGTCAGTATTTCTTGGAGCCCGAGACCGAGAACATTTCGGCTGCCGTGGGCTGCGCGCGTCTGGCGCTGCGCCTGGCGCCCAACGATGCGCATACGACGCGCCTGCTCAACAAGATCCATACTACCTATCCGGATGCCGCCGAGGAGAGCGACGAGCACGTGATGGGCGAGCTGGCGTTGCAAGGCGTTCCGACCTCACCTTCGGCCGAGATTGCCATCTGCCTGATTATGTGCGCGACCGATGCCGCAAGCGACGGCGACAAGCAGGAGGCGACGCGCCTGACGGTGCGTGCTCGCGACTTGGTGGGCGAGGAAGCCTGCGCGGCGATTATCAAACTGGTGCGCGAGAGCGATGCTGAGCTCAATGCCGAGCGCAAGGCAAAGCGCGAGGCTGCGGGCTCAAACGCCGATGGCGCCAAGGAGGCCGGCGATGCCCAGTAAGCGCGAGCGCAAGCTCATTTCCAAGAATCGCTCGGCACATCACGAGTACTTTATCGATGAGACCTTTGAGTGCGGCATTGAACTGAGCGGCACCGAGGTCAAGTCGATTCGCGAGCGCGCCTGCCAGATCACCGATACCTTCGCGCTGATCCGCGGCGGGGAGTGCTGGCTCGTCGGCCTGCATATCCACCCTTATAGCCATGGTGGCGTGTGGAATCGCGATCCCGACCGTCGGCGTCGTCTGCTGCTGCACCGCAAGGAGATCGACTTTCTTGACGGTAAACTTCGCAACCGTGGTTATGCGCTGGTTCCGTTGGAGCTCTACTTTAATACGGACGGCCGCGTAAAGCTGCTGCTGGGTCTGGGTCGCGGCAAGAAGCTCTACGACAAGCGCGAGGACATGGCCAAGCGTGATGTCCAACGCGAGATCGACCGCGCCCTTAAGGAACGCAACCGCTAGGCACTCTGTATAAGTTGCGGTGGAATACGGACTGTTTTGCCTGTTTGAGGGGCTATTCAGTCCCTATTTCACCGCAACTGCGGGCGCCTCATCTTGCTTGCTGTTTTGACACATATGTCTCAAAGGCGGCGTCCGTTATGGGTGCCGCCTTTTTTGTGGGTACATACATCCATGAGGTTCAATCCTGGGTTAGGGGAGTGATCGTTATGGACAAAATTGCGTTCTTTACGATGCCGAGCGGCCTGTATGTGGTGAGTGCCGCGGCCGACGGGCTGCGTGCCGGCTGCGTTATCAACACAGCGGTGCAGGTGACATCCGCCCCGCCGCGCATCTCGGTTGCCGTGAACAAGGACAATGTCACCTCGGGCGTCATCGCATCGGCCAAAGCGTTCGCGCTGACCGTGATCGATCAGACCGCCGATATGCTCTACATCGGTAACTTTGGGTTCCGCACCAGCAGCGATTATGACAAGTTTGCCAAATACGAGACCCGCGAGACGGCTCTGGGCATGCCCTATGTGCCCGAGCACGCGGCGGCGCTGTTTAGCTGCCATTTGATCGACACTGTGGATGTGGGCACGCATCTGCTGTTTATTGGCGAGGTCGAGGATGCCGAGCGCCTGAGCGACGAGACGCCACTGACGTACGACTACTATCACAAGGTGCTAAAGGGCAAGACGCCGCCCAAAGCCTCGTCGTATCAAGGCTAGAAATGTTCTAAAAATACTTGCATTATGTTATTGAGAATCTATACTAATAAACGAAGTACATCACCAGTCGCGTTCGAGAGGAGAACATCATGGCTGAGGAGAAGAAGACGTATAAGTTTGTGTGCACCGTTTGCGGTTACGAGGTTGAGGTCGACACGCCCGAGCTGCCCGAGGATTACGTATGCCCGGTCTGCGGCGTCGGCCCCGATGAGTTTGAGCTCGTCGAGGAGTAACTCGTAGACACACGGCGATTAGCTATACAGAGTTCTGTCCAAGGGCCCCGGTCGAATTCTCGGCCGGGGCCCTTTTCTTCCGCCCCCAAGGGATCACGGCTGCTGTTAGCTGATCCTGTCTGTCGTGAGTCCGGCCGACCGTTTGTCTCAATCTGTAACATCTAGCAGTGAAAACGGGGTCTACGTGTTACAGATTGAGACAAACGGAGCTGTCCCTCGGAATGATCTCGATCTGTAACATCTAGACATCAAAAGCGGGTTTAGATGTTACAGATCGAGACGTTTGACTGGGTGGACATGCGGCCTCGTTACATCCCTGTCAACAACACGACATCGAGAATCGTCACGATGACGCCGATCCCTACGAGCAGCGCGTTGAGCGGGCGCGAGTTGGCGTATTTGCCCATAACGCGGGGCGAACTGGTGAGTCGTATGAGCACAAAGACCGTAATCGGCAACTGAAGCGACAACAGCGCCTGACTCCAGATGAGACCCTCAAAAGGATTCGGGACGATCAGGCACGCCGCCACTGCGCCGACGAAACAGACCGCCACTCCAATCGATGAGTGCCGGTCGTGGATGTCGTATTCCTCGTCGAACATGCCCGCGGTGATGGTGCCTGCCGCCATGCCTGCCGTCACACTACTCGAGAGGCCCGCAAACAGCAGCGCCACCGCAAAGATTGTCGAGCTTGCTGGGCCCAGAATGGGGGAGAGCGTGTCCGCTGCGACGGCGAGGTCGTCTACGACAATGCCGTGCGCAAAGAAGGTCGTTGCGGCCAGGATGACCATGGCCGAGTTGATTGCCCAGCCCACGCCCATCGAAAAGAGCGTGTCGAAGAGCTCATAGCGCAGACGCTCTTCGATAACCTGCTCGCCTTGGCCTTCGAAGTGCATGGATTGGATGACCTCGGAGTGTAGAAAGAGGTTGTGGGGCATAACGACCGCACCCAGGACACTCACGATAATCGCGGCAGAGCCAGTGGGCATACTGGGCGTGATCCAGCTTGCGGCGGCTTGCGGCCAGTCGACCTTGACTAGTGCAAGCTCGGCCAAAAACGAGAGTCCTACCACGCCTACGAAGGCGATAATCCAGCGCTCGGCACGCTTGTAGGAGCTCGTCATGAGCATCGCCATCGATACTGCTGCCACGATGACGCAGCCGGCACGCACGGGCAGTCCAAAGAGCATCTGGAGCGCAATCGCGCCGCCCAGGATCTCGGCCATGGCGGTGGCGATGGTCGCGAGGTAGGCACTGGCGAGCACCGTGCGCCCAACGAAGCGGGGGAGAAAGCGGGTCGTGGCCTCGGCAAGGCAGGCGCCCGTGGCGATGCCCAAGTGCGCCGCGTTGTGCTGCAGCACGATGAGCATGATCGTGGACAGCGTGACGATCCACAGCAGCGCGTAGCCAAACTGCGAGCCGGCGGCCATGTTGGAGGCCCAGTTGCCCGGATCGATAAAGCCGACGGTCACGAGAAGCCCGGGGCCGATATGCCGTGCAATGTCTAGGCCTCCGTGACCGCCGGTGCGGTGCGAGCCAAAGTGTTGTTTGAGATGGTTGAGCATGGCTGGTTCCTACGTTGGGGTGGCGTGGCGCTGCACTTGGGTTGCGCGGCGCCACGCCCTGGGTTTAGGTTTGGGCTACTTGTGCGCCTTGCCTTGGTTGGCCACGGCGTCGATCTTGGCGGCGATGGTCGCCGGGTCGCCGATGTAGCGCTTGTCGAGGACGTTGAAATCGGCATCGAAGGTGTAGACGAGCGGCACGCCGGTGGGGATGTTGACCTTGAGGATTTCCTCGGGCGTGAGGTGCTCGAACTTCATGACGAGAGAGCGCAGGGAGTTGCCGTGTGCGGCGATGAGTACGCGCTTGCCGGCGAGCATCTGGGGGCGAATCTCGTCTTCGAAATAAGGCCAGGCACGGGCTATCGTGTCCTTGAGGCACTCGGTGTAGGGCAGCTGGTCGGGTGCGACATCACGGTATTGCTCCTGGGTGTGGGGATCGCGCGCGTCGTTCGGCTCGAGTGCCGGCGGGCAGATATCGAAGGAGCGGCGCCAGATGAGCACCTGTTCGTCGCCGTGCTCCGCCGCGGCATCGGCCTTGTTGAGACCCTGCAACGCGCCGTAGTGGCGCTCGTTGAGCTTCCAGGATTTGATGACGGGCAGCCACTCGCGATCCATTTGGCCGAGCACGATGTTGAGGGTGTGGATCGCGCGCTTGAGGCGCGAAGTGTAGCAGACGTCAAAGTCGAAACCGGCTTCTTTGAGGGCTCGACCGCCTGCGGCGGCTTCTTCGCGGCCCGTGTCGGTGAGCTCTGCGTCGGTCCAGCCGGTGAACAGGTTGAGTTTGTTCCACTCCGACTCTCCGTGGCGGATAAGGACGAGTTGGATCGTCTGTTGGTCTGTCTGGTTTGCCATAGGGGCCTCCTTAATGTGGCACGGCATGCGTGCCGTTTGCTTGACGCCGCAAAGGATACTCGTTTTTGGCTTAAAAGTTAACCATGTCTAACAAAATGTTGTATTTGAATAGGATGGTGCAGGGGGCTGCCGAAATGTCTCGATCTGTAACAACTAGGGATGGAAATTGGGTCTTACTGTTACAGATTGAGATGTTTGAAGCGGTGAGCTTACGGGCCGAACCTGGGCCCTTGTTGTCGCCCTTGAGGTCGGCGGTGTCCATTCGTAGGGCGTGCGTTACGCGATTGTTTCGAAACGGGCGGGAAACACAACGGGCCGGTGATGCTCCTAGTATGCCTATTCAACTGACTGTCTAAATATCTAGGGGAGGATCGCGATGCAGGCAGATTCCGCTCAGCAGCAGGGCCTTTATCGCCCCGAATTCGACCACGATGCATGTGGCATCGGCGCGCTTGCCGATATCAACGGCGAGCGTCATCACCAGATTCTGGACGACGCACTGTCCATTCTGGTCAACTTGGAGCACCGCGGCGGCACCGGACTCGAGAAGAACACCGGCGACGGCGCCGGAATCCTGTTTCAGGTTCCGCATCACTTTTTCCGTAAAGAGGCTCAAAAGTGCGGTCAGATTCTGCCGGCAGAGGGCGACTATGGCGTGGCCATGCTGTTCTTCCCGCAGGACGACAAGGGTGTAGAGGATGCCCGCCGCGTGTTTGAGGAGGGCTGCGCCGAAGCCGGCGTGCCGCTGCTCTTTTGGCGCGAGGTGCCGGTCGACCCGCACGACCTGGGCGAGACGGCCCGCGCCTGCATGCCCACAATCTTGCAGGCCTTCCTGGGCCGCCCCGACGACACGCCCGCCGGCGACGCCTTCGAGCGCCGCCTGTATGTGTGCCGCCGCACCATCGAGAAGAAGGCCGACGCCGAGTTCGCCTTGCGCGACAAGATCTTCTACGTCTGCTCCATGAGCTCGCGCACCATCGTGTACAAGGGCATGCTGGTCGCCACGCAGATGCGCCGCTTCTTCATCGATCTCAACGACGCCGCCGTCAAAACGGCCGTGGCGCTCGTCCACTCGCGCTACTCCACCAACACCACGCCCAGCTGGGAGCGTGCGCACCCCAACCGTTTTATCATTCACAACGGCGAGATCAACACCCTCAAGGGTAACGTCAACTGGATCCGCGCCCGCGAGCCCAACCTGTACAGTCCCGTGCTGCAGCATGATCTTGAGCGCGTGATGCCCATCATCAACCGCGAGGGCTCCGATTCCGCGATTCTGGACAACGTGCTTGAGTTTTTGGTCATGAACGGTCGCCCGCTTACGCGTGCCGCGTCCATGCTGTTGCCCGAGCCGTGGGACCACAACGGCAACCTGAGTGAGGAGCGCCGCGCCTACGACGCTTACCAGTCCATGCTCATGGAGCCGTGGGATGGCCCGGCGGCCATCGCCTTTACCGACGGTCGCACGCTGGGTGCCGCCCTCGACCGTAACGGCCTGCGTCCCGCCCGCTACTATGTGACGCGCGACGGTCGCTTTATGCTGGCAAGCGAGGTGGGCACCATCGAGGTGAGCCCCGAGAACATCCTGACGAGCGGCTGTCTGGGACCGGGCCAGATGCTCGAGGTCGATTTTGCCCGCGGCCGCGTCATCTACAACGACGAGCTGCGCGCCCGTTACGCCAAGGAAAAGCCCTATCGCGACTGGATCGCCGAGGAGACGCTGACCGTCGACGCGCTCGACAAGCCCGTCGCGCCCACGCCCGCCGAGGATACCGAGGTGCCCGCCGCCGTGCGCATGGCCAAGCTCGGGTATCACTGGGATGATGTTGACGAAGTCGTGCGTCCCATGGCCCAGCAGGGCAAGGCGCCGCTCGCCTCGATGGGTATCGATGCGCCGCTGGCCTGCCTGTCCAAGAAGACGCGCTCGTTCTTCGACTACTTCTATCAGCTGTTCGCCCAGGTCACGAACCCGCCGATCGATGCCCTGCGCGAGCATATGGTCACCTCGACCACGCTCTACCTGGGCAACCACGGCAACCTGCTCGAGGACTCCCGTACGGCCTGCCAGCTGGTTCGCTTGGAGCGCCCGTTGCTCAACGAGGAGGAGTTCGAGCGTATCTGTGCCATCGACCGCGTGGGCTTTAAGACCCGTCGCTTCCGTGCCGTCTACCGTCGCGATGCCGGCGAGGGCGCGCTGCAGGCTGCGCTCAAGCAGCTTGCCGAGGACGTCGAGACTGCGGTCCGCGACGGCGTGAACATCGTGGTGCTGAGCGATCGCGCCGGGGCGGGTGAGGTGCCCGTGCCGTCGCTGCTCGCCGTGGGCTGCGTGCACAACCACCTGATCCGCGCCGGCGTGCGTACCTTTGCCGACATCGTGGTGGAGTGCGGCGACGCTGTGTCTCCGCACGACTTTTCGGCACTGGTGGGCTACTCCGCGAGCGGCATCTATCCGTACAACGCGCATGCGTGCATCCGCAATCTGGCGTCACGCGGCGACCTGGACGTGACGGCCGAGCAGGGCATCGCCAACTACAACAAGGCTGCGACCGCCGGCATCGTCTCCATCATGTCCAAGATGGGCATCTCCACGGTGCAGAGCTACCACTCCGCGCAGATCTTCGAGGCCGTGGGCTTCACTCCGGAGTTTGTCAACGCGTACTTCGCCGGCACGGTGAGCCGTGTGGGCGGTATGGGTGTCGAGGACGTCGAGCGCGAGCAGAATGAGCGCTACGACGCCGCGCTCGCTATCCTTAAGAGCCCGGCTCCCGATCAGCTGCCCACGCTGGGTCTGACCAAGTGGCGCCCGCTCGGCGGCGAGGATCACCTTATCGACCCGCAGACCGTCTACCTGCTGCAGACCGCCTGCCGCGAGGACAGCTACGACACCTTTAAGGAGTACAGCGCCCGCCTGCACCGCACCGGCCGTGCCGTGCGTCTGCGTGACCTGCTGGACTTTAATGCCAACGGTCGCACGCCGGTTTCGCTCGACGAGGTGGAGCCCGCGCTCAACATCGTCCGCCGCTTTAACACCGGCGCCATGTCGTACGGTTCCATCAGCAAAGAGGCACACGAGTGCATGGCCATCGCCATGAACCGCCTGCACGGCCGTTCCAACTCCGGCGAGGGCGGCGAGGATCCGCGCCGCGAGACCCCGCTGGCTAACGGTGACTCCAAGAACTCCGCCATCAAGCAGGTGGCAAGCGCGCGCTTTGGCGTGACGAGCCGCTACCTGTGCAGCGCCTTCGAGATTCAGATCAAGATGGCCCAGGGCGCCAAGCCCGGCGAGGGCGGCCACCTGCCCGGCAAGAAGGTCTACCCCTGGATTGCCGAGGTCCGTCAGTCCACGCCCGGCATCGGCCTGATTTCGCCTCCGCCGCACCACGACATCTACTCCATCGAGGACCTGGCGGAGCTTATCTTCGATCTTAAGAACGCCAACCCCGGCGCGCGCGTGTCGGTCAAGCTGGTCAGCGAGGCCGGCGTCGGCACCATCGCCACCGGCGTGGCCAAGGGCGCTGCCGACAAGATTTTGATCAGCGGCCACAATGGCGGCTCGGGTGCCGCTGCGCGCGACTCTATCTGGCACGCGGGTCTGCCGCTGGAGCTTGGCCTTGCCGAGGCCCAGCAGACGCTGCTGCAAAACGGTTTGCGCTCACGCGTGGTGCTCGAGGCCGATGGCAAGCTCATGGACGGCACCGACGTCGCCGTCGCCTGCCTGCTGGGTGCCGAGGAGTTTGGCTTTGCGACCATGCCGCTCATCTCCATGGGCTGCCTCATGCAGCGCGACTGCCAGCAGGATACCTGCCCGGCCGGCATCGCTACGCAAAACTGCCGCCTGCGTCGCGGCTTCCGCGGCAAGCCAGAGCACGTCGAGCACTTTATGCTCTTTGTTGCCGAGCAGCTGCGCGAGGTCATGGCGAGCCTGGGCTTCCGCACCATCGATGAGATGGTCGGCCATCCCGAGTGCTTGCGCCAGATCGAGGTCCCGGGCAACCGCAAGGCCAACCTGCTCGATCTGTCGCCCGTGCTGGCGAGTGCGACCTGTGAGTTTGGTGCCCATATCCCGGGTGCCGACGGCCGTCACTTCCTGCCGCAGATGGCCGCGGACAGCGAGCTCGACAAGACGCTCGACTCCACGTTGTTTGTGCCCTATACGGCCGATGCCCGTGCGCACCTGCGTCCGATTCGCTTCCGCGCCGATATCGCCAACGTCAACCGTTGCGTGGGCACCATCCTGGGTAACGCGGTGACCAAGGCGCATCCCGAGGGCCTGCCCGCCGGCTCCATCACCATCGATTGCGATGGTTCGGCCGGTCAGAGCTTTGGCGCCTTCCTGCCGCGCGGCATTACGCTCAACGTGTGCGGTGACGCCAACGACTACTTTGGCAAGGGCCTTTCGGGCGGCGAGGCGTCGGTGCGCCCTAACCCGCATGCGACCTACAAGTTCGACGAGAACATCATCGTGGGCAACGTTGCGTTCTTTGGCGCCACGAGCGGCCGCGGCTTCATTAACGGCCTGGCAGGCCAGCGCTTTGGCGTGCGCAACTCCGGCGCCACCGTGGTGGTCGAGGGCTGCGGCAACCATGGCTGCGAGTACATGACGGGCGGTCTGGCGCTCATCCTGGGCGAGGTCGGGCAGAACTTCGCCGCCGGCATGACGGGTGGCGTGGCCTATGTCTTTGACCAGTACGGTACGCTCGATGCCCGTGTGAACCACGAGAGCGTGGAGCTCAAGGCCCCGACGGCCGACGAACTGACGCAGATTCGCGAGCTCATCCAGGAGCACGTGGACGCGACACAGAGCCCGCGCGGCATTAAGCTGCTCTACAGCTTTGAGACGATGAGCAAGCACTTTGTGAAGGTCATTCCAACCGAGTACGAGCGCGTGCTGGCGATTGTCGCTGCCGCCGAGGCTGCCGGCAAGACGCATGCGCAGGCAGAGGAGCTGGCGTTTGACATTGTGACCGGTCGCGCGAGTGCCGCGGATGTCGCTCGCTTCGATGCCGCGGGCGGCGCTGTCGGCTCTGTTGCTTCGACCAAGAAGGAGGCGTAAGTGCCATGGGTAAGCCCGGTGCTTTTCTTGATATCGATCGCGTGACCCACGAGCTTCGCCCCGTGGAGGAGCGCAGCCATGATTTTGATCCGCTGTACGTGGAGCTCGATGACGATGCGCGCCGTGCCCAGGCGAGCCGCTGCATGATGTGCGGCGTGGCGTTTTGTCAGATGGGCGCGAGCTTTGGCAAGGCGCGTCCGAGTGGCTGCCCGCTGCACAACCTGATTCCCGAGTGGAATGAGCTGGTGTACCGCGGCCGCTGGGACGAGGCTGCCGAGCGCCTGTCGCTCACCTCGCCCATGCCCGAGTTTACGAGCCGCGTGTGCCCGGCGCTGTGCGAGGCCGCGTGCAACCTGGGTTCGGTCGACGGCCAGCCCACGACGATTCATGACAACGAGCGTGCGATCAGCGACCATGAGTGGGCAAATGGCGGTCCGCGTCGCTTTGAGCCGGCGGGGGAGGGCGCACCCACGGTCGCCGTGGTGGGCTCCGGTCCTGCTGGTCTGGTGGCAGCATGGGAGCTCGCGCGTCGCGGCGCCCGCGTGACGGTGTTTGAGCGTGACGACCGTCCGGGCGGCCTGCTCATGTACGGCATTCCCAACATGAAGCTCGAGAAGTCTGTGGTCGAGCGCCGCGTGGCGCTCATGCGCGAGCTGGGTATTGTCTTTGAGCTGGGCGCTGACGTTACGAACCCTGCGGTAGCGGCCAAGCTCAATGGCTTTGACGCCGTTTTGGTGGCTGCCGGCGCTCGTGCACCCCGCGGTCTTTCGGCTACGAATGTGGATGCCCCGGGCGTGGTGTATGCCGTGGACTACCTGACGGCTTCGACCGTCTCGGTGCTCGATGGTGGTGAGCCCGCGGTGAACGCGCGTGGCCTGGACGTTGTGGTCATTGGCGGCGGCGATACCGGCAACGACTGCGTGGGCACCGCGGTGCGCCAGGGTGCGCGCAGTGTGCGCCAGTTTGAGTTCTTGCCGGCCGCGCCCGATAAGCGTGCGGCGAGCAACCCTTGGCCGCAGTGGCCCAACGTTAAGAAGACCGACTACGGTCAGCAGGAGGCTATCGCTGCCATGGGCGGCGAGATGCGTGCCTGGGGCGTGGATACGCTCGAGGTGCTGCTGGACAAGAAGGGCGCGGCAGCGGGCCTGCGCGTGGTCGATCTGGATTGGTCGGCCGGCAAGCCCGAACGCATCGCGGGCTCCGAGCACGAGGTGCCGGCCCAGCTGGTGCTCATCGCCTGTGGCTTTACGGGTCCGGAGCGCAGCGTGTTCGAAGCTGTCGGCGTACCTGTTGCCACGGCGGGCCGCCCGCTGCCTGTGATGGTCGCCGAGGGCTCGCATCTTGCGGCGCGTGTCGACGGCGTCGCCGCAGATGCCGCGCCGGTGTATGTTGCCGGTGACGCTCACAACGGCAGCTCGCTCGTGGTGAACGCTATGGCCGACGCCCTGGCCTGCGTGGCCGAGGTCGCCGACGCGCTGGAGCTGTAAAGTAGTCATTTAAGAGTGTCCCCAATGACTAGTCATTTTTTTGTCTAGTCGTTGGGGACACTCTTTGCGAGCGATTTGCTCGTTTGTCGACGTACGGGTGTTCATTTGTCGACTTCTTGGGCTGTGGTCACCTGTTGTTTCTGTGGTGGCTGTGGGTATCTGGCTCAAAAGGGCGGGTTGGCCGTCTATGTTTACCTGCGGTTTTGTTGCGGTGTGCATTTTCGGTCAAGCATCCCGTCAAGTGTTTGGTCAGCAGTTGGTTTGCAGCCGGAGGCCTATTTTGCCCGCGCTGGTCGTGGCTGCCCACCCTCCTCGTAAGCTCAAATTGAGGTTCATCAGTTTGAGGAGGATGCCGTGACTGACCACGTTTTAGACCGAGCACAGCTGGCCGAAGCCGTCGGCAACGATATTGCCGACATGGCCCATTTTTGGATGCTGCGGAAGTTTCAGTTTTTGGAGCCGGCGCGCGAGCAGTTCGAGATCATTGTCGACCCGTGGCTCGGCTATTGCACCGAGCCTTCCCAAAACGAAATCATGGCCTACAACATGGCATTTACCGATTGGCTGCTCTTCGAGCGCCCCTATCGCCATGGCAAGACGCTGCTCGAGCTGTATGTTGATGAGCCGCCGGCATCGCTTTCGCCTGCCTCGCTCAAGCGGCTCGAGCAGGTGCGCGACACACAGTATTTCTCGCGCTTTGGCATTTTGGACAAGGATCCTGCGAACGGCATGGTTGCGCTGAAGGATACGCGCACCGACCGTCGCTTTGATGTCTACGACCCGCATATCGTGCAAAAGGAGCATTGGAGCGACGGCGCGATTGCGGTGCGCCTCGCCTGCGTCGACGATGTCTGGCTGACGGCGGGACAGCTCTATCTGTATGACATCGCGCGCCTGAGTGACACGGCGGTCGATGGGCCGGGCGCGGTGCATCCGGAGGACCTGCGGGACGGCTTTGACACCTCGTGCATCAGCTTCTTTTTGCGCTTGGTCCGCGACATCATGGGCGCCCAGGGGCGCTACGTAAAGTCCCTCAACATCTACGAGCAGGAGTGGGAGTAGGGGATGTGACTGGTATCGCCCTACAGCCCTGACTTTGTCTCAATCTGTAACGTTTGGCAGCTGTTTGGGCCCGTAACTGTTACAGATTGAGACGGAGGGTTGGCGGCTGCCGAAAGATCTCAATCTGTAACAACTAGAGGCTCAAAGACTGTCTTCCTGTTACAGATCAAGACATTTGTCAGCGGAGGCAACGGTGACGATGGTCCATTTGTCCGATGTGGTGGTGATGGAAGTGTCTAATACCGTTCTCAAACACAAGCATACGACTCGCAACACGTTGGCGCGGAACAGGATGCTCGCGCGGCTCACGGAGGCGACCGAGCAAGGTGCGCTGCTCGCAACGCATGACAATACCGAGCTCATGTGGTTGCGACGCCATGTTGGAACCGACGATATCGCGGAGCCCGAGCCGTACCTGTTCTGTTTTAAGCATGATTGGGATGCATTGACGCTGACGGAGCGAGCACTGAGGACTATCAAAGGGCTTGCGGAATTTCATCCCGATTGGGCGTTTTGGGGCTATGACGCGGCGCTTTTGTGGGGTTTGGAGGTGCCGAATGATCTGCTTGGGCCACGATATCTTGTTAAGACGGGTTGCTCGGTGCCGCTGAGTGCAGGGTGTCGGCTGTTGCGTCCGCAGGCGGCGGGTGTACTTGAACAAGTCGACGGCGTGCAGGTGACGTCGTTTTGGCGCACGGTGGAGGATTGCTTGCTGCGTGCGCCGTTCTCCTACGGATTGGCGATTGCCGATTCTGCACTGCGGGCGAAAGGCGTATCGCGTGATGACTTTTGTGAGCGGCTTCGTATAGATTGTGAAGGCAAGCACGGGCATCGCAGAGCACAGGTGATTGCGTCGTATGCGGACGGGCTGTCCGAAAACGGCGGCGAGTCTCGGTTCCGAGCGTTCTTTATTGCGTACGACTTTCCGGTTCCGGAGCTGCAGGTGGAGTTTCGCGACCCGCTCGATCCGAGCCAGGTATTTCGCGTCGACTATTTTTGGCAGCTCGAGGACGGGACGTGTGTCATCGGCGAGCTCGACGGAAAGGTGAAGTACACCTTGCAGAACGGCGAGGGCCGGGAGTCGGTCGACCCATTCGTGGCAGAACGTCAACGGGAGTCCCATCTGACAATGCTCGGGCACAAGGTGCTTCGGTTTACGTTTGATGAGCTCAAGAATCCGGGGAAGCTGGTTGAGAAGATGAGGCTGGCGGGTATTCCGCGACGGCCCGATTTGGCTGAGGAGTGGAGACGTCAGTGGTATGGGCGCTGAGAGGTTTTGTCTCAATCTGTAACGTTTAGAGGTTATTTGAGCTCGTAATTGTTACAGATCGAGACAAGCCGGTGAAACGTCGACCGAATGTCTCGATCTGTAACATCAAGGGGCCCAATAACCCTGTACCTGTTACAGATCGAGACATTTCCCTGTTGTCGGTGGGGTGGGACTGCAACGTATTCCGTCCCCCACATCCCCTCTTCCCTCCGTTAACCGATATGTCTGTGGCAATCGGGCTACACTGGATAATAATGGACAGATGTTCAAGTTTTCTGAGGGGGAGGAGCTCGATATGGCGTCTGCCGATCGTTCCACGTTGTTTATCAATGCGACCGTCCTGGATGGTTCGGAGCATATGGAGCCGCAACCCGATATGGCCGTGACTGTTGAGCGCGGTGTCATCACGTGGATGGGGCCGAGTGCTGTGGCGCAGGCACCTGCAGGTGCCGAGGTCATCGACCTGGCAGGTGCGTATCTCATGCCCGGTCTCATCAATATGCATGTGCATCTGTGCGGTTCGGGCAAGCCGGTTTCGGCGGGCGATGCCGGCGCGCTGATGAAGAAGCTCGATAATCCCGTGGGGCGCGCCATCGTGCGCCATATTCTTAAGGGCAGCGCCCAACAACAACTGGCAAGCGGCGTGACCACGGTGCGCGGCGCGGGCGACCCACTGTTTGCCGACATCGCCGTTCGTAATGCCATCGACGCCGGCAAGTATCAAGGTCCTCGCCTGGTGGCGCCGGGAACGGGCGTCACGGTGCCGGGCGGCCATGGTGCGGGCTTGTTCGCCCAGGTGGCCAACAGTCCCGCCGAGGCAGCCGAACAGGTGCGCGACCTGTATGCGCGCGGTGCCGACGTCATTAAGCTGTTCGTAACGGGCGGTGTGTTCGATGCGACCGAGGTGGGCGAGCCGGGCGTGCTGCGCATGCCGGTCGAGGTTGCCGCGGCGGCGTGCAAGGCTGCGCACGAGGTGAGCCTGCCGGTTATGGCCCATGTCGAGAGTACCGAGGGCGTGAAGGCCGCGCTTGAGGCCGGCGTTGACACGATTGAGCACGGCGCTCCGTTGACTCCCGAGATTCTGGAGCTGTACCGTGGCGCCGCGGGCACGCAACTCGAGGGGCGTGCGCCCAGTGTTACCTGCACTATCAGCCCGGCGCTGCCGTTTGTATTGCTCGACCCGAAAAAGACCCATTCGACCGATACGCAAAAGAAGAACGGCGATATCGTGTGCTCGGGCATCATCGAGAGCGCCCGTGCCGCACTGGAAGCTGGCGTTAAGGTGGGCCTGGGTACGGACTCGAGCTGCCCGTTCGTGACGCAGTACGACATGTGGCGTGAGGTGGCCTATTTTGCCAAGTATGTCGGCGTGAGCAACGCCTTCGCACTGCATACGGCTACGCAAGTCAACGCCGAGCTGCTGGGGCTGGGCGGCGAGACCGGCACAATCGAGTGCGGCAAGGCCGCCGATATCCTGGTGACGCGCGAGAACCCGCTCGATGACCTGTGCGCTCTGCGTGAGCCGATGCACGTGATGTGTCGCGGCGATCTGGTACGCAAGCTCAAGGTGAAGCGCATTCCCGAGGTTGATAACGAGCTCGACGCGATTATGGCCATGCCGGCCGAGGCGTTGGCCGAGGAGCTCGCCCGCGACGGCGTGGCGTAGATGTGACAAAGGGACGGTCCCATTGTCATAATCAAAAAAGCCGAGGTCTCAGCGCGAGGCCTCGGCTTTTATTTTGTCCTATGGTGTAGCGGCTAGGAGCGCGTCTCCATCTTGGCGTGGCACTTGGGGCAGGTGACGCGAATCTTGCCCTTGCCCTTGGGAACGGAGAGCATCTGGCCGCAGTTGGGGCACTTGAGGTATGCCGTGGTTTTGCGACCCTTCCACATCTTCTTGGCCGTGCGCTTGGCGCGCTCAAAGTCTTCCTTGCTGGTGCCGGCCGCGCGCGAGGTGCTGGCCGCTGCAGTTCTACCGCCCAAGCTGGCGACGAACTTGCCCAGGCCGGGGACGTTCGCGGTCGCGGCGACAAAGGCCTCGTTCTCCTTGCGACGTGCGTCGACGTTTTTGGACAGGCCGCGCAGCACGCCAATCACGATAACGGCGATGGCGATCCAGCTGAGCCACTGGATGCGGGCTATCGATCCGACCATCGCGATGACGATGCCGGCAAAACCCATCACGATGGTGAGTTCATCGGCACCATTGCGACCCTTCATAAAGTCATTCATGCAAATTGCCTTTCGTTCGATATGCTGCACGCCTTTATACCCGATTTAGAGCAAGGGGGACAGGTTAATCTGCACCAATGTGGTGCAAACATACCTGTCCCCAATGCCCCAATTACTTGGAGAGCTTGTCGACGACACGTTCGATCTCGGCGAGCTTGGCGGCTTTGAGGTCTTCGTCGCCCGATTCGATTGCCGAAGTCACGCAGCCCTCGATATGCGCCTTGAGCACGTCGGCGTTGATGCGCGCAATGAGCGCCTGCGTTGCCATGAGCTGCGTGGAAATATCGACGCAATAGCGGTCCTCCTCGACCATCCGCAGGATGCCGTCGATCTGCCCGCGTGCCGTTTTGAGCATGCGGGTCACCGATTTATGGTCTGCCATCATGGTGGGTCCTCGTTTCTGGTCGATTTTCCGGATGCCCCTGTCAGTTGCGGTGAAATACGGACCGTTTAAAGGCCTAGGGCGGCACAACAGTCCGTATTTCACCGCAACTTCTGAGGATTGAGTAGGCAGCGTCTGCTACGCGGCGGTCACCGAAAGGGCGTGGAACTTCTCGCCGGCGCCCTCGACGGCGGCAGTGAGCTGTTCAGCGGTCACGGTGTCGGCGCACTCCACCTGTACGGTCTGAGTCTCGTGATCGGCATCGGCGTCGGTCACGCCGGCAACGTTGAGCAGCGCGGTCTCGACGGTGGCGTCGCAATGGCCGCACGTGAGGCCGGAAGTCTTGATTGTGTAACGCATGGGTGTACTCCTTATCGATTGAGAATATCTGACAGTTTAGTCGTGAACAGCGTCATCTTAAAGGTGTGCTGAGGTGCCCGAGATTGCCCCGAAAGAGGAGCGAAGCGTACTTGGGTACGCGAGCGACGGTTTGAGGGGCAAGGTCGGGTGCTTCAGCGCGCCGTCTTGGGCTTAAAGGATTTCAGGCGCAGTGCATTGGACACGACGCAGACACTCGACAGGCTCATGGCCGCGGCGCCAAACATCGGCGAGAGCTGCCATCCGGTGAGCGGGAAGAACACGCCCGCCGCCAGCGGAATGCCGATGCCGTTGTAGAACAGTGCCCAGAACAGGTCTTGCTTGATGTTGCGGATCGTGGCGCGCGAAAGCTCGATGGCGCGGGCGACGTCCATGAGGTCGCTGCGCATGAGAACCACGTCGGCGCCCTCCTTGGCGATGTCGGCGCCGGTGCCGATAGCAAGGCCCACGTCGGCGCGCGCCAGGGCGGGGGAGTCGTTGATGCCGTCGCCTACCATGGCGACCTTGCCGCCCACATCCTGCAGCTCGCGGACGTGGCGCTCCTTGTCGGCAGGGAGGACGTCGGCGATGACCTGTTCGCTGCTCAGCCCCACGCGGCGGGCGATGGCCTCGGCCGTCACGCGGTTGTCGCCGGTGAGCATGCGCACGTCGACGCCAAGCGAGCGCAGTGCGGCGATGGCCCCGGCGCTCGTCTCCTTGACCTCGTCCGCCACGGCGATGGTACCGACAAGCTCGCTGTTCTTGGCAAAGAACAGCGGCGTCTTGCCCTCGGCCGCGAACTGTTCGGCAAGGCCGGCGGGAACCTTCACGCCCAGCTCGTCCATCAGACGCACGTTGCCGGCGGCGATGACATTCTGCCCCTCGCGTGCCGTAACGCCTCGCCCGGGCACGGCGGTAAAGTCCTCGACCATGCGTGCGACGATTCCGCGCGCCTCGCACTCGGCCATAATCGCCTCGGCCAGCGGGTGCTCGCTTGAGCGCTCCAGCGCAGCGGCCAGCTTGAGCAACGCCTTTTCGCTCATGGCGGGCGAGCCGTCAGCGCGCGTGGCTACCGTGATATCGGTCACAGCCGGCTTGCCGCGGGTGACGGTGCCCGTCTTGTCGAGCACCACGGTGCCCACGCTGCGTAGGTTCTCCAGCGCCTCGGCGCTCTTAAACAGAATGCCCATTTCGGCGCCCTTGCCGGTGCCGACCATAATGGCGACGGGCGTGGCCAGGCCCAGCGCGCACGGGCAGCTGATCACCAGCACGGCGACGGCGGAGGTGAGCGCTTCGTTCACGCTTCCGGTCAGTGCCGTCCACACCACGAAGGTCACGGCCGAGATCATGAACACCACGGGCACGAACACGCCGGCGACCTTGTCGGCCATGCGGGCGATGGGCGCCTTGGTGGCGTTGGCGTCCTCGACGAGCTGGATAATCTTGGCGAGCGACGTGTCGGCGCCCACGCGTGTGGCACGGAAGGTAAACGAGCCGGTGCGGTTGACAGTGGCGGCGTTGACGGTGTCGCCGGCGGTCTTCTCCACGGGGATGGACTCGCCGGTCAGTGCACTTTCGTCCACGGCCGAAGCGCCCTCGAGTACCACGCCGTCGACAGGGATGGACTCGCCGGGGCGCACACGCAGCACCTGGCCGGGCAGAATGGCATCGACGTCGACGGTGGCCTCGGTGCTGTCCTCTGCCACGACGGTCGCGGTCTTGGGCGCTAGGTCGATGAGCGCCTCGATGGCGCCGCCGGTCTTGGACTTGCTGCGCGTCTCGAGGTATTTGCCTACGGTGACGAGCGACAGGATGGTGCCGGCGCTCTCAAAATACAGATTGTCCATGCCCGTCATCATGGCCTCGTGGACCTGACCCGCGGCTAGCTGGTCGGCCATGATAAACATGGCGTAGAGCGACCAGGCGATGGAGGCGGTGGCGCCCACGGCAATAAGGGCGTCCATGGTAGGCGCGCCGTGCGCGAGTGATTTAAACCCGTTGATAAAGTACGCGTCGTTGACGTAGACGATGGGAATGAGCAGGACGAGCTCGGTGAGCGCGAGCGTCATGCTGTGGGTGTGGTCGGTGAAGATGCCGGGCAGCGGCCAGCCGAGCATGTGCCCCATGCCTATGTAGAACAGTGGGATGAGGAATACGATCGAGACGATGAGGCGGGCGCGCATGGCAGAGGCGGCGGCCTCCAACTTTTTGGTCGGCGACTCCATATGGGCGGCGCCGGACCTGGCTTGCGCACTTCCGCTTTGGACAGCGTCGGTGCCCGTGCTGATGGGCGAGGCCGAGTAGCCCGCGCGGTCGACAGCGGTGCAGATGTCGTCGGGGGAGACCTGCGCAGGGTCGTAGTCCACCAGCATAGAGCCGGCGAGCAGATTGACCGCGACGCTTTGGACGCCGTCGAGCTTGCTCACGGCACGGTCCACGTGCGCCTGGCAGGCGGCGCATGTCATGCCGCCCACGTCGAACTTATCTTGAGCCATGGCTTCTCCTTTCTGTAGTTCGGTGTTGGAATTGTTAACCTGCCGATACTATACACCCATACCCCCTGGGGGTGTCCAGTACAGAAAGAAATGTATGACATTTCGTTACAGATGAGGGTGGTTGGTTGGCCGATGGACCGTCCCAACCAATCATCTCAATCTGTAACATCTGAGGACCGTTTTGCCTGCTAGATGTTACAGATTGAGATGTTGTCTCGCGGGGTTGGGGTTTGTCTCGTTCTGTAACATCTAGACCTGTGTCTGCCGAGCTAGTGTTACAGATCAAGACAATTGCCGGAAAGGGGTCCCGTCACGGCAAGACGCCCGCTGCCTAGATGCAGAACCCGGGGATCACGCAGGTTCGCTTGTTTGGCTTTTCCGCAGGCGTGGCGTACGTAAAGACGTCGCCGTCGTGTCCCACGCGATTCATATAGAGTGTGCCTTCGCTCTCCGATGTGTCGGGACTCGCCGTTCGTTCCCACCAACAGGTGTCCTTGCCCTTCCACTGGCGAACCAACATCTCGTTCGTGGTATACGGACTTACCTTGAGCTCGCGGAAGAGTTGGTACTCCTTGCCCTCGCCGTTATAGATGTCGGCCAGGTAGTGAAAGCCCTTGGCAAACGAATCGGGCGGTTGCGTACCGCACAGCTCGACCATGGCGGGCAGCCAAAGGGTTGCGGGCAACTCGCTCAGGCACGATGCGCTTCTGGCGGCGCCAACGTTATTCGAGATCTTTTTGACAGATTTGATGAGTGCGCGCAACTCGTTGGGCAGCAGCTTAAGGCCGTCGCTATCGAGCCATTCCCGCAGCTCGCAATCTGCCCAGCCGGCGCTCGGCGGTTCAGCCGCAGCGTCGCGCTCGGCAATGCCGGCATCGAACATAAACGTCAGTCCGGCCTTGCCCGTACCGTCTAGAAGCTCGTCGTGGCGGATGCCCACAAGCTGCGCGCCAACCTGCAGCCCGTTGGTGAGCGTGACGCGCTTGGTGCACGGATAGGGGATATGCCCGTTGTCATCGAGCAGATGATAGCGCTTGGCAATCTCGCGTGCCTCGCTACGGGTCTCGGCGGCCTTAATTTTGAGCGAAATCTCCTGCAGCTGATCCCAGGTGTAGTCGTCAAGTGAACCGCGGATGCCGTCCAGGTAGTCGGGGATGCCAAAGCCATGGGTTGCCGCCCCGATAACGCCAAGCCCTGCAACGGCTGCGACAACGCCACCGATAATAAAGCGGCGGCGGGTCATGGCATCGTGCCGGGCCTGCTCCAGGATCTCTCGCGCTCGCTCGCCGGCGACGTCGACCTTAAGGTGCGTACCGGAGTCGATGTCAATTGCGGCGTCACTGCCCGCGCCCTCGCAGCCCTCGGATTCGGCATCGGTGAGGTATGCCGAGAGCACCTCGAGCATCTGCTGCTCGGTGGGACGATCACACTGCTCGACTGAGATGCCTTTCATGATGATTTGGACGAGCGCCTCGTCGTCACTGCATCGCGGCTCGAGCGGTGCCGGCTTGGTCTTGGTCTTTATGAGGTAGAACGAGCCGGTTGCCGCGGCACCCGTCGACTCGACATCGAACGGTTTGCGACCGCTGTAGAGCTGGTACAGAATGCTCGATAGTGCGTAGACGTCGATGGCGGGCGAGCGGCGAAGGGCCGCGATGCCTTCGATATCCTGCGTGAGCATCTCGGGCGCGGCGTATGCGGGCGTGGCAAAGCGCCAGATGTCGGCGCGCCGGGTGATCGTGTCGTCGCCGAGGGCAATGGTCGCGGAGCCCATGTCGATGAGACAGGGGTCAAAGGAGCAATCGGCAATCTGCTGCTCGAGCGTTCGGCTGGTGGTACGGAACATGATATTGGCGGGCGACAGGTCGCGATGAACGACCGGATTCACGAGCCCCTGGGTCATCAGGAGTGCGCGAAGCACGGCGTTTCCAACGGCGGCCACCATCTGGGTGGTTAGCCCGCCCGAGGCATGGTGCGGAAGCAAGGGCAGTGCCTGCTTGAGCGAGGTGCCCTCGACCCACTCCATGAGGATGAGTGGGTCGTCCTCGCACGATCCATAGCCATAGACGCGCGGAAATCCGCGCAGGTGCGAGACAGTACACAGATGACGGTACTCCTCGAACAGCGCGGCGGTGTTGGCCAGGTGCGCAGCCGCTTGCTCGGCGGAGTGATCGGGCGTCTGGCCGGAAAGGATGGCGTTGTCCTTGAGTAGCTTGACGGCAAAGACCTCGCCGTTCGTGTTGGTCGCGCGCAGCACGTGCCCGATATTGCCGTCGTCGCGGTGGGCCGTCTGGAGAATAAGCGTCATAAACCGGCGCTTGGCATCATCCTCGGCGCTGGGGTCGACTGCCACGGCGGTATCGAACGTATCGAGATGGATGAGTTTGTCGCCATAGGCGCTATCGGTAGTATCCATGGCGTTCCTTTGTCTGGCATGGGTTGCCGCACGTATACGCGAGCAGTGCGGATATCGGTAAAATACCATGATAGCCGCACTGTCCACGTATACCGCTGAGCATTGTCGTTTACGACGCAGAAGGTAGAAGACGAAAGACGGACGGCGACCGTCTTCCGATCGCCGTCCGCGCTAGTCCACAATGACAAGGAATGTCGTGTAGAGACCCAGATGGAGCCTGTCGCTGTTTTCGATTTCCACTGGGGGATAGATCTTGCCAGGCTCGCGTTGGTCGCGCGGCGGCTCAATCACAATATCGCCGTCACCCGCGCCCGATTCGAGCACTGTGCCGTTGGTCGACCCAAGGCCCTGGGCGTACCAGTGCTCACCCTCAAGCCAAATGCGAAGATGCTCGCGCGATGCGTCGGCGCCCACATCGGTGATGCTGGGCGAGGTTTTGGGCAAAGAACCAATCACGGTGCCGCGCGGATCGCGTGTGAGGGGATGGATTTGCATGCCGGCGCAGTTGTCGGCATGGGTTCTGAGCAGACCGAGGTTGGGGGCGACGGTGCGCGGCTGCTCCAGGCTGCTCATAAAGCCACGTCCGACGGTAGTTTCGGTGGTGCCAAAGTGCTCGCCCGTCTTGCTGTCGCAAAAGCGCTCGACGGTGGCCACGCCCTGAACGGGATCGGCGAGCGCCCCCGTTGCCACAAAGAGCATAAGGTAAAGCGTGCTTTTCTCGCGCACGGCATTGCCGTCAAAGTTGTCGATGCGATTGAGGGCATTTGCATATAGGCGGCTGTCCAGCTTGTAGCTGGCGAGAGCCGACATCATTTCGTTGGCGGCCGGACCGCGATAGTGCTCGGCGATTGCCCGATAGGCGGACTCGCCGCCGCCGAGCTTGCTGCAGATTGCCGAGGAAAGGTTGAGCGTGGTGACGGTAAAGTCGCTGTAGATGGAGGGCGCGCACTGGTCAGGCTTGCGATGGACGATGTAACGGGTGAGATACGAGCGGTTGGAAGAGCATTTCTCGAGCAGGGTACTGCCGAGATAAGAGTTTCCATTGATGAGCATTCGGGCGATCTCGAGATGTTTAAGACCGCCGAACGAGCGAATATCGTTATAGAGGACCGAGCAAGGCGTCTCTGCTGTCACGGATACCTCCTTTGATTGCTTCCTAGCCAATATGGCGATAGGAATTAATGGCCCCGGTGGGCGACGTATTAAATGGCTGCACAATAAATAGTGTAACCAAAGCAACATTATAGGCCACATGTTCGAAATTGCAGGAAGAGCGAGAGATTTGGTTTGGATTGAACGGAAATCCCCCTCTGTCTTGATCTATAACAATTAGGGCCGATTTTACTCGTTAACTGTTACAGATTGAGACGTTTGTGAGCCGTGTCGACCGTTTGTCTCGATCTGTAACACGTAGAGGAAGATTTGCCCTGTAGATGTTACAGATTGAGACAATCAGCCAGGCCCGCCCCGTCCGCCTCGTCATCTGTGGTTTACGTGGGGGCATGCGAAGCACGGGTATACTAACCGGCGGCGAATCTGCTCCATCGCTTAGAGCTGCTGCGTCTGGACGGCGCGTGATAGGGCTGCCAAAGCGATCGCCAGCGTGCTGAGCAACGTCCTCTCTGTGCGCACCCGTTTTTGTATGTATTAGCGCACTACCAAGCACGCCCGCGCGGCCGCATGCCGTGCCCATAACGCGTGCAGATAAGGAACAACGACATATGCGTAATTCTGTATCCGACGTCACGGACGCCGAGATTCTGGACGAGACCCGCGAGGCCATGACCCAGGCTGCCTTCGATGCCGCCGATGAGGCCAATGCTGCCCAGGCCGTCGAGTCCGCTACCGAGAGCCTGCCCGCCTTTGACGAGCTGGGCCTCTCCGACGAGATGCTTCGTGCTATCGAGAACCTGGGCTACACGGCGCCGACGCCCGTGCAGGCCGGCTCGATCCCCGTGGTGCTCGAGGGCCGCGACCTGCTTGCCGCCGCCCAGACCGGCACCGGCAAGACGGCCGCCTTTTTGCTGCCGACCATGAACAATCTGGAGCACATCGCTCCGCCCGAGCCCGTGCGCGAGCGCGGCGGC
>ERZ857840.599-NODE-599-length-50223-cov-5.290225_pt1 | contig 50223 bp, 36 predicted proteins | sample MGYA00519760_ERZ857840 | MGnify/ENA primary metagenome ERZ857840 (study PRJEB31778, sample SAMEA3449371) | human gut metagenome | biome: human gut; feature: human-associated habitat; material: faeces | place: United Kingdom | collected 2010/2012 ... | reverse complement strand
GGCCCCTGTCTGGGACTATCTATTTCCCGACAGCCCCTTTTTGCCTGTTTTGGGAATTCTGTAAGAAATAGGTTTTTAATTGTTATACCCGGCCGCCCTATCGTTTTCGTTTCTCAGCCCTCATAAATCCTACGGTGCAAAAAGGATTTTCTGGTCATTTTCCACTGCTCAGAACAGCTTTAATTAGACATATCTTATATAATTAAATAAAATGAGATAAAAATATTGACAAATTGCGCATGATTGCTATATAATCGAGTTAACCGGTTAACCAAAAGGTAAACCGGTTCAAAAAGAGATATAAAAATCAGGAGCCTTTTTAAAAATAAGGCCCAAGGGGAAGCATTTATGAAGGAAAAAGCAACGATCAGGGATGTGGCCGCCGCCGCAGGCGTGTCCGCGGCTACCGTGTCTTATGTACTCAACGGAAAGAAAAAAGTATCAGAACAGACGAAAAATGCAGTTCTTGATGTGATCCGCCAGATGGAATACGTTCCGGATTTGAATGCAAGGGGACTGTCCCTGAAGGACACGAAGCTGATCGGAGTTGTGGTTCCCCAGACAGAACCGGGAAGCACCCTGATGTTCCGAAACAATTTCTACAGTGAAATATTAGGGAGCATTGAATTCCATGCCAGGCAGAATGGCTATCATGTTCTGATATCTGCCACGGACGTGACGGAGGATTATCTGGATTTGATCAGGGAACGCAACCTGGACGGGGTCATCATTATAGGAACCTACCAGAATAAATTTTTAAGCCAGCTGAAGCAACTGGATGTGCCGGTGGTCCTGGTAGACAGCTACTGTAAGTATGACTGGTTCCACGCGATCCGCATTGATGATGAAAAGAGCTCTTATCTGGCCACGAAATATGTGCTGGATGCAGGACACAGGAGAGTGGCGCTGGTTTCCGGTATCCTGCATGAAAATGGAGTCATGAAGAAGCGTTTCAGCGGGTATCAGAGAGCGCTGGCTGATTACGGAATTCCGTACCGGGAGGAATATCTGTTTGAAGGGAACGTAGATTATGACAGCGGCGTCAGTATTGCGGAGCGGATTTCCCGCGAGAAGGTGGATGTTACCGCGGTGGTCGCAGCGGCCGATATTTTTGCAATCGGTCTGATGAAAGGCTTTTATGAGGAAGGGATCAGGGTGCCGGAGGATATTTCCATTATCGGTTTTGACGACCTGGATATTTCCGCCTATCTCACTCCGGGGCTCACCACAATAAAGCAGCAGATTTCCCTGAAGGGAGAACGGGCGGTAAACATGCTGGTGCAGAATATGGCGGATCCCAACATGGCGAAGGTGGAAGAAATTCTTCCGGTACGGCTGGTGGAACGGGCCAGCGTAAAGCGTATCGATCCGGATAAGGAATAAACCGCTTTCCGAAAGAAACGGAAAAAGCCGGGAAAATGGAAACCAACAGGTAAATATACAGCAAATGATGGAGATGTGTGTATGGAAGAAAGGATAATGGGTTCAGCCCCCTGTATGTATCATGCGGCGCCGGAAAAGGGCGGGCAGGCCGTGCTTCGCAGGGAAAATGCCGGTGAGTCGGATATCCTGTACATTGACGTTCCTTATGAAGGCGCTTATGGTATGGGAGAAAAATATAACGGGCTGAATCAAAAAGGAAAAACTGCGGTAAACCAGGTGGTGGAAAAATTCTGCCGGCAGGGTGAAAACACGTATCTGGCAGCCCCGTTTTTCGTAACGGATACAGGATTGGGAATTTATGTGGAAACGGCGGAAAAAACAGAATTCCGTTTCCGGGATACAATCGAATGTGAAATACCTGCCGAAGCGGCGGTACATATATTTGCGGGTACGATAGAAGAGATAATCGCCGCATATATGAAGATTTTCGGGCCGGCGCTGCTTCCTCCAAAATACAGCTTTGGAATCTGGGTTTCTGCGAACCACTGGAACAGCCGGAAGGCGGTGGAAGAGCAGCTGAGGGAGCTTGAGGAATATGGGTTCCCGGCCAGCGTGATGGTGCTGGAGGCGTGGAGCGATGAGGCCACATTTTACATCTGGAACGGCGCGGATTATGAGCCGAAGCCGGATGGAGGGGCGCATACCTGTGAAGAGTTTGATTTTTCCAAAAGCTCTTACTGGCCGGATCCCGAATCCATGATCCGAAAACTGCATGAAAAGGATATCCGGCTGGTTCTCTGGCAGATTCCGGTCTATAAAAAGCAGGGAAGTGACGAACGTGTCTGCAGACAGCTGGAGCTCGACAGGGAAAATGCGGTCCGGAAAGCGCTTTGCGTGAGAAAGGAAGACGGAAGCCCCTACCGGATTCCGGAAGGAAACTGGTTTGCCGGTTCCATGATACCTGATTTTACCAATCCGGAGACGAAAGAGGACTGGTTTGGAAAACGGCAGTATCTGCTGGATATGGGAGTAGACGGATTTAAAACGGACGGCGGGGAGTTTATCTATGAAAGCGATTTGTTGTTTTCCGGCGGCATGACAGGTGCGGAGGCTAAAAATGCTTATGCACAGACTTATACAGACGCTTATACCCAATTCCTGAAAGAAGAAAATGTGCTGTTTTCCAGAGCGGGATTTGCGGGAGCCCACAGAACGCCCATACACTGGGGAGGCGACCAGCAGTCGGAGAACGGGGAGCTGTACAGTGTCCTTCAGGCAGGATTGTCGGCGGCCATGACGGGTATTCCATTCTGGAGCTTTGATATCGCCGGGTTTGCCGGGCCTCTGCCTTCGCCTGATTTGTACCGGCGTGCGACACAGCTTGCCTGCTTTGTGCCGGTGATGCAGTGGCATTCGGAGCCGGACGGGGGACAGTTTAAGGAGCTGATGCCGGGGATGGACGGAAATAATGAGCGAAGTCCCTGGAATATAGCGAAGGCCTGGAATTGTCCTGCATTCATCGATGAAATGAGGTTCTGGCACAGGCTCAGGATAAATCTTCTTCCCTATTTGTACAGTACGGCACTTCAGTGCTGCAGGGAGTACCGGCCGATGATGAGGCCTCTTGTTTATGACTGGCAGCAGGATCCGGAGGCGGTAAGGGCGGAGGATGAATATATGCTTGGAAACAGTCTGCTGGCGGCCCCGCTGCTGCAGGAAAATCAGAGAATAAGGAGCCTGTGGCTTCCGGAAGGCAGCTGGTACGGATTATTTTCCCGTAAAAAGTATGAGGGCGGAAGGCGTATAGAATCGGATGGCGAAGAACGGTTCCCTGTTTACTTAAGAGCTGGTCACGGGCTTGCATTAAAGGGCTCTGCAAGGGAAGGCCTGGATGCCGATACCGGAAATGGAACAGGAAAATGTGAGGATCTGCATTTCCTTCTGGCAGGGGAGACAGGCGCCGAGAGATTTTGGGATGAGGAACATGAGGCATGGATCCGGTGGAATAAAACAAAAGTGGATCTGGAGGGCACGGATGGCCTGCATATCACATGGGAGTTTGTCACCGGATAGGGAAATTCAATTTTTTTTGAGAGGTTAACCGGTTAAACAAAAAATATATGCTTTCGGGCAAAAGGATTTGCGCCAAATAATGCGCAGAAGGGAGAAAAAAATGAAAAAAGGAAACCTGAAAAAATTACTGGCAGTTATGATGAGTGCGGCGATGGTCGCTTCTATGGCAGGGTGCGGTTCATCTGCAGCCACAACGGAAAGCCAGGCGCCTCAGGAAACAGCTTCAAAAGCGGAGGAAACAGGGACAGCGGCAGCGGAAACCGTGGATATTTCCGCACAGGGGGATAACCAGGAGGCGGTGACCATCACCTATGCCAATTTTAATGCCTCCGGGAGCAATGAGGAAACACTTCAGAAGATGTATGAAGCTTTTCATGAGGAATATCCCAATATCACGGTAAATATCGAAACCATTGGCTATGATGATTATTTTACCCAGATGCAGACCCGTGTGGCCGGCGGGACGGCTCCGGACTGTTATGAACTGAATATTGAAAACTTCGCGGCTTATGCCAATAAAGGCGCGCTGGCGGAGCTGACCGGCATCGATACCTCCGGTTATGATGAAACGGCGCTGAGCGCATTCAATGTGGACGGCAAACAGTATGGTGTGCCCGGAAACTTTTCCAATGTAGTATTGATTTACAATAAGGATCTGTTTGATCAGGCTCAGATCGATTATCCTAACGACGACTGGACCTGGGACGATGCGCTGAAAGCGGCAGAGGCGATCAGGGCGCTGGATGAAAATACATACGGCATTTACCAGCCCATTACCTTCAATGAATTCTTTAAGGTAGCCGCGCAGTACGGCGGAAGCATTTTAAATGAAGATAAGACCGCTTTTACCATCAATTCCCCGGAAAACCTGACAGCGGCGGAAATGATGATCAATAAGGTGACGGAGACGAATGTACAGCCGAACGAGGAGCAGATGGGCGGCATGGGCGACTGGGATTTGTTCCAGAGCGGGCGTCTCGGCATGATTCCTACCGGAATCTGGGCATTTGCAACCTTTACCGATGGCTGTGACTTCGCATGGGATATCTGTGTGGAGCCCGGCGGAACACAGAAAGCGACCCATTTCTTCAGCAACGCCCTTGTGGTGAATGCGAAGAGCGACAAAAAAGAAGCGGCGGCAACCTGGATCAACTGGCTTGCATCCAGCGATAAATCCGCACAGATGAGAATTGATGCAGGCTGGGATCTTCCTGCTGTTAACAACCAGGAGGTGCTTTCCGGATATCTTGCCATCACGCCTCCCGAGAACCGTCAGTCCGTATTTGATTCCCTGAATTATCTGGTGGTAGCTCCTATTATTGAAGATTACTCTCTGATGGCCGATATTATAACGGATAAGCTCACTATGGCAGCCTCCGGGAAAATAACAGTGAAGGATGCGCTGGATCAGGCTCAGAGCGAATGTGAAGCACAGATTACCCTTAAGTAAAAAATAGTCTCAGCTTAAAAGTAAGTAAAATATGCGGCGACAGCGGTTCAGGTACGTCTGAACCGCTGCAGGCAGTCTGACGGTCCGGCAGAGGACAGGGTGCAAAAAGGCCGCCGCAGCCAAAAAAGTGCAGGAAAAGTCCTGCGGTGGGGATAAAATATTATGAAGAAAAAAAGAAGGATTAAGGATCTTCTGCAGTCGGTTCCTTTCATGCTTCCCAGCTTTGCGGGCATGATTGTGTTCAGCCTGCTTCCCATTCTTATTTCCATTATTATCAGCCTGACCGACTGGAACGGGCTGGATGCGCTGAACTGGAAAACCCTGTCCGGACATTTTATCGGCCTTGATAATTATATGAAAATCCTGACCACGGCAGAGTTTTGGAAGGTTCTGGGGCATACGCTGTATTATATCGTCCTTTACATTCCGCTCGTTTTTGTGGCGGCCCTTGGAGTCGCTGTTATCTTAAACAAAAGCATGAAGGGAATCACTGTGTTCCGTATCATGTATTATATCCCGGTTCTGACCTCCTGGGTTGCGGCAAGCCTGATTTGGAAATGGGTGTTAAGCCCTCAGTACGGGATCTTTAACCAGCTTCTTTCGTTTGTCGGCATTAAGGGACCGAGCTGGCTTACGAGTGAAGTGTGGGCCATGCCGGCTATTGTGCTGGCTTCGGTGTGGAAGGACATGGGATTTTTCGGACTGTTTCTGCTCTCCGGGCTGAAAGCGATTGATGTAGGATATTATGAAGCGGCGAGAGTGGACGGCGCAGGAAAAAGCAAGCAGTTTTTCAGGATAACCCTTCCGCTTCTGACACCATCTATCTTTTTCTGTCTGATTATGTCCCTGATCAATGCCTTCCAGCTTTTTCCTCAGGTAATGATAATGACGGAAGGCGGGCCGAACGGGGCGACCCAGGTTATGGTGGAACGGATTTATACATATGGCTTTAAGTACTTTAAGATGGGCTATGCATCGGCATATTCCTGGCTTCTGTTCATCATTATTTTTATCCTGACCGGCGTGCAGATGAAGCTGCAGAAAGGATGGGTGCATTATGAATCATAAATTCTGGCGGGCTTTCCGCTTTTACCTGATATCCTGCCTGCTTGCGGTGATCGTGATGGTTCCCTTTTTGTGGATGCTTTCCACTTCCCTGAAGAGCAAGGGCGCCCTGATGGAAATCCCGATCCGCTGGATCCCGGAAAATCCCACGATGGACGCCTACCGGAAGGTGTTTTCAAAATTCCCGTTTCTCAGGGCTATTTTCAACAGCTTCTTCATCACCACAAGCTATACGCTCATTACCATTTTGTCGGCCTCCATGGCGGCGTTTGCCTTTACCAAAATCCGGTTTCCCGGAGCGGACGGCCTGCTGAAACTGTATCTGGCCTCCATGATGATACCGACCCAGGTGACGCTGATCCCGCTGTTTGTGATCATGAATAAGCTCGGCCTGATCAATACCTACCCCAGTGTGATTCTGCCGTCTCTTTTCCGGGTATTCGGTATTTTTATGCTGGTGCAGCAAATGAGATCCATACCCAATGATTTTATGGAAGCGGCCCGGATCGACGGCGCGGGGATGTTCCGGATCTTCCGGGTGGTCATTCTTCCCCTGTGCGGCTCTTCCATCGCCACACTGACCATAACCACCTTCATGGAAAGCTGGAATGATTATCTGTGGCCTCTGCTGATGCTGACGGATAAAAATAAGATGACGCTGACGCTGGCGCTTAACAATCTGAACGGACAATATGGGACGGAGTATAATGTGCTTATGGCGGGCAGCCTGATTTCCATGCTTCCCATCATCATCGTTTATGCCTGCGCCCAGAAAAATTTCAAACAGGGCGTGATGGCAGGCGGAATCAAAGGCTGATAAAGGAGATTTTTATGATAAAAAGATATGTGTTCGGTACACCGCTTGAGACAGATGCTGTCCTGAATAAACCGGCGGCATGCCGGGATAAGCCCCCTTATCTGGGGAAATGTGAGAATGCCCTTATATATAAAATGGACGAAGAGGATATCGTATACGGTCTGGGAGAAAATGTGCGCGGCATGAACAAGCGGGGCTGGATCTATGAGAGCAATTGTACGGATGACCCTGTCCATCTGGAAGAAACCAAATCCCTTTACGGGGCGCATAATTTTATCCTTGTTTCCGGAAAAAAGCAGTTCGGCCTGTTTCTTGATACGCCGGGCAAGGTAGTTTTTGATATCGGATATACGAACAGCAGCCAGCTGAAAATCATCCTGGAGGACGGGGATTATGAGCTGTATCTCATTGACGGGGGCACGCCTGATGACATCATAACCTGGTTCCGTGAGCTGATTGGCTCGAGCTATCTTCCGCCCAAATGGGCTTTCGGATTCGGGCAGAGCCGGTGGAGCTATGCATCTTCGAAGGAGGTAAGGCAGGTTGCCGCCCGGTACCGGGAAAACCATATTCCCCTGGACAGCATTTACCTTGACATCGATTATATGGAACGGTACAAGGACTTCACCATCGACAGGGAGGCCTTTCCCGATTTTGAACAGCTTGTTGAGGATATGAAACAGCAGGGAATTCATCTGATTCCCATTATAGACGGCGGTGTCAAGATAGAGGATGGCTATGATGTCTATGAAGAAGGGGTAAAAAACGGTTTTTTCTGCAAGGATGAGGACGGAGACGATTTCGTGGTGGGGGTATGGCCCGGCAAATGCCATTTTCCTGATATGCTGGACGAGAAAGCCCGGGCCTGGTTCGGGGATAAATATAAATTCCTGCTGGACAAAGGGATCGAAGGCTTCTGGAACGATATGAATGAACCGGCTATCTTCTATTCCGAAAAACGTCTGAAGAAGGTATTCGAAAAGCTGGAAGAATACCGTAAGATGAACCTGGATGTGAATACCTTTTTTGAATTCCAGGATCTGGTTTCCACCATATCCAAGAATCCGGAGGACTACAGAAGCTTTTACCATACCTATAAGGGGAAACGGATCCGCCACGATAAGGTGCATAACCTGTTCGGCTATTTTATGACACGCTCCGCAGGGGAGGCTTTTGAACGGTTGGAGCCGGATAAAAGGATTCTGATGTTTTCCAGGGCTTCCTATATAGGAATGCACCGGTACGGCGGCATATGGACGGGGGATAATAAATCCTGGTGGTCCCATATCCTGTTAAACCTGAAAATGATGCCTTCCCTGAATATGTGCGGATTTTTGTATTCAGGGGCCGATATCGGGGGCTTCGGTGCAGATGCCACGCAGGATCTGGTGATGAGGTGGATGGCGCTCGGTATCTTTATGCCTTTGATGAGGGATCATTCCGCCAGAGGGACCCGCAGGCAGGAGGCCTATGCTTTTGAGGATATAGAAGCCTTCCGCGGGATTATCGGGCTGCGTTACCGGCTTCTTCCCTATCTCTACAGCGAATTTATGAAAGCGGCGCTGAAAAATGAAATGTACGCAAGGCCTCTCGGCTTTGTCTGGCCGGAGGATCGGATCGCGCGCCGGGTGGAGGACCAGCTTCTGATAGGGGAGAGTATCATGATAGCCCCGGTCTATGAACAGAATGCCGTGGGCAGGACGGTATATCTGCCTGAAGAAATGAAGCTTCTGCGTTTTCACGGGCAGGAGGTGACGGAGCAAAGAGTGCTGCCTGCCGGTCATCATTTCCTGGAAATCCCGCTGGAAGAGGTGGTTCTGTTCATCCGGAAAGGCTGCCTTCTTCCGCTGGCTTCAGGAGGAGAAAACGTGGAGCAGGTGGACTGGAACCAGCTGAAGCTTTATGGCTTTGCAGAGAAAGGCGATTCCTATGAGCTATATGATGATGACGGCGTCAGCCCTCATGTAATCCTGGAGGAAAACCTGAGAAGGATTGTATTGAAATAAAAGGATGGTAAAAATACCGGGCTATGGCGGACTCATGTCCACCGCGCCCGGTATTTTGGTGTTTTTAGTTGCCTGTGGGAAAATTAGTTGTTATAGTAAGAGGAAAGTAAGCGGAGGTGACAACCATGGAAAATCAGGAAAAGAAGCATAAACGCCGTGTCCGTTATTCCGGCGCCTATCCTAAGAGCTATAAAGAAAAATATAAAGAACTTAATCCGGAAAAATACGCGGATACCGTTTCGCGGGTCATACAAAAGGGAAGCACGCCTGCGGGGATGCATATTTCCATCTGTGTCAGTGAAATCCTGGAATTTCTTCAGATTAAGCCGGGACAGACAGGCCTGGATGCCACCCTGGGTTACGGCGGGCATACCCAGGAAATGCTGAAATGCCTGGATTCACGGGGGCATCTGTATGCACTGGACGTGGATCCGATAGAATCCGCCAAAACAAAGGAGAGGCTTGAAAAGCTGGGCTTCGGAGAGGACATCCTTTCGATCCGGCTGCAGAATTTTGCCGATATCGACCGGGTGTCGGAGGAGGCGGGGCTGTTTGATTTTGTGCTGGCGGATCTGGGGGTTTCTTCGATGCAGATAGATAATCCGGACAGAGGCTTTTCTTATAAAACAGAAGGGCCGCTGGATTTGCGGATGAACCCGGAAAAGGGGATCAGCGCCGCAGAGAGGCTTAGGAATATCACGCAGGAGGAACTGCAGGGCATGCTGCTTGAAAATGCCGATGAGCCTTATGCCGGAGAGATTTCCAGGGAGGCGGTTTCCAGGCTGAAGAGGGGTAAAACCATTGATACCACAGGGGATCTGCGTCAGGTAGTAGAGGATGCTCTCGCTTTTCTTCCGGCTGCGGAGCGAAGGGAGACGGTCAAGAAGTCCTGTCAGAGAACCTTCCAGGCATTGAGAATCGATGTGAATAACGAGTTCGAAGCGTTGTATTCCTTTATGGAAAAGCTGCCCGGGATTCTGGCTCCCAATGGCCGTGTGGCTATTCTGACCTTCCATTCCGGAGAAGACCGTATTGTGAAGAAAAGCTTTAAGCAGTTTTATAAAGAAGGACTTTACCGTGAGATTTCTAATGAGGTCATCCGGCCTTCCGCAGAGGAATGCAGCAGAAACAGCCGCGCCCGTTCCACGAAGATGCGATGGGCGATCCGGGCGGAGGGATAGTTCCTTCCGCCCCGGAGAGTGCCTTAAGAGGCATTTCCGCCGATGGATAAAATACGGTCCGCCATCGCTTTTACATTATCACTGTCACTGACGATGACTGCGGCCCCATTGTCACGCCGGATCCGTTCCCGGAGGGTTTCCAGAATCTTTCGTTCTGTTTTCTCGTCCAGGGCGCTTGTGGCGTCGTCCAGCAGATACAGGCGGGGGTGGGTGAGCAGCATGCGGGCCAGCAGGATCCGCTGCTTCTGGCCGCCGGAAAGCATGATCCCGTTTTCTCCCGCCAGGGTGCCCAGCCCGTCCGGCATATGCATTACTTCTTCTGCAATACAGCAGTCATTCAGCGCTTCCAGGCAGGATTCATCAGAAAAATCTCTGCCCAGGGTGAGGTTTTCACGGATGGTGGCGTTGAGCAGATGGGAGTTCTGCAGGCAGACTGCCGCGTTGGGCAGCTGAAACAGGGAAAAGGGATCCTCCGTTTTTTCTCCGTTCCACAGGAGCTCTTCGAAGGTGCCGGGAACAATGCCAAGGAGGGCATGAAGCACGCTTGATTTTCCTGAAGCGACAGGGCCGGTCAGGACAAGGATTTCTCCGGCGCGAAGGGTGAAATCCACATCCCGGATTCCTCTGCCGTCCTCATAGATGCAGGACAGAGCCTTTACGTCCAGCTGTCGGAAGGGCTTTGCAGGCCGGGCGGAAAAGGCAGGCGGAAGATCGGCCGTTTCTTTCGGAGTGAGATTGCTTTTTTGTTTTCCCGCCAAAATCAGATTTCCTGTCTGTCCCAGAACAGCTGTATTTTTATCTCCTGCAGATTCCCTGATCCGCTGCCAGGAAACCTCGGCCTTCTTTGTTTCCGTATACAATTCTATTATGCGGAGGATACAGTCATTCAGCGTATCCAGATAACAGATGAAAATAGAAAAGTCGCCCAGCGGGAACCTGCCCGCACGCATGAGTCCCGCGACGCCTGCCATCATGGCGGCGACACAGATGACGGAGGCGATATCCACTGCGGCATTCACCCCGGACTGGAACAGCGTATCCTTTACCTGTGTTTTGGTCCGCTGCTCCAAAACGGAATCGTATCTTCGCAGGACGGATTTTTTCCCGCCCATGGTTTTAATGGACAGAACAGCCGTGGTGATATCGGACAGCGTATCTGAGGCAAAATCGTGCATGGCCCTGTTTTTCTTCCGGCTTTCGCCTATTTTTCCCGACAGCTTTTTTATGAGGAAAAGACACAGGGATAGGGGAAGGAAGATAAAAAGGGTTATTTTCCAGTTGACAAGCAGAAGGGAACCGATGGCGGCTAAAGTATAAACCACATATCCAGTCACTTCCGTCAGGAGTTCCACGGGGAATGTGGCGGCAGGTACATCGTCGTCCAGCCGTTCGAAGACCTTTCCGGAATTGACGGCTTTTTCCTTAATATAATCGTTTTTCAGGAGTCCTTTGAAAAACTGCAGGCGGAGGCTGTCCTGATAATAATAGCTCCGAAGGACATCCGTATAGGCGGAGCCTTTGATGCACAGGCAGCGTAAGATTCCGTTTACAGCCATGATCAGGAAGCAGGGCCAGATCACGGACAGGATCCCCTGCCCCCGTATATTTTCCTGCAGACTGTTCAGAATCCAGCGTAAGCAGCTGATGTTCACGGCGGCATAACAGAAAATATATATATTGAGAAAGATACTGAACAGGGTGAGCCAAGGCCGTATCTTAATGGTTCTCAGGAAGAAGTCCCTGTAGCTGTTTTTATTCATAAAGAAATTCCTCCTTTCTCATCCCCTGCCGTAAGCGCTTTATAGTAAAGGGAACCGGGATTGTTCATAAGGCGGCGTGTTTCGCCCTCTTCCACGAGGATGCCGCCGTCCAGCACAAGAATTTTATTCACCATTCGCAGTGCCTCCGGATGATGGGCGATCATGAGGACAGTCCTTTCACCGCTCAGCCGTTTTATAGCGTTCATAAGCTCCTTTTCCTTCTTTTTATCCAGGCTGGAGGTGATTTCATCCAGAATGATAACCTGGGGATGACGGAGAAAAAGACGGATGATGCTTACAAACTGGGCCTCACCGGCAGATATACTGCCTTCTGCAGAAGAAAAAGAGGTATCCAGGCCCCTTTCAAAGCCTTCCAGCCAGTGATCAAGCCCCAGGGCGCTTATGGCTTTATAAATATCCTCATCCCTGATATCAGGATCGAATAAAGTGATATTATCACGTAAGGATGCGTGCAGAAGCTGGGGCTTCTGGGGACAGTAAAGAATCTCTTCCCTCAGCTCTTTCAGACTGTAGCTGTCAAGCTCCAGGCCGTTTATGAAGATACTGCCGGCCGGACAGCTGTAAAGCCTTGCCAGGAGCTTCACCAGCGTGGTTTTGCCGCATCCGGTTTCCCCCATGATTCCGATGAGATCCCCTTTATGTATGGTAAAACTGATTCCCCGGAGTATTTCCGTTCCCTCCTGGTAACTGAAATGAAGGTTTCTCACTTCCAGGGAAGAGAAATCCATCAGGGAAGCCGCGGAAGTATTTTCACCCTGTGCAGGATAAGGGACGTCCTGTGCAGAGGGAGCAGTATAACCGTTGTATTCTTCAGGGATGCCGTCTTCGGCAGGTTCCTTCAGAAAGGCTTCCACACGCTTTTTCCTGGCGGAAGCATTCTGCAGGCCTCCCAGATGATTGCGGAAGGACTGGAGGGGAGCATAAATTAAATCTACATAATTGTAGAACAGATAGGCGGTACCCAGGGAAATCATTCCTTTGTCCCATAACAAGGAGGCTATGAGCAGGGTGCCTCCCACGCTGATCACTTCCATCACCGTGGATGCCCTCCAGAGCCTGCCATACATCTGGCCGGCGGGAAGGGATTCCCGGAACTTTTCATGCATGGCTTTTTTCAGGGAAACCAGCGCATGTCTTTCTGCGCCTGCCAGATGGATTTCCACAAGATTATCCAGCTTATCCTTCAGGATGCCGTTAAAGACGGCGGCAGCCTGGCTGCTTTTCAGATAGCATTTGGTGCCGAAATCAGAAATGACTTTGTAAATCCATATGCTGAACAGGCTTACTGCGAGCATTAAGAGGGCTGTCAGACGGTTTTTCATGGCGACAGAAAGAATGACTCCGACGAGAAGAAGGACGCTGGTTCCGATCCGAAGGAATAATATCTGATAATATTCGTATACACCTTCCACATCCTCGTCCAGCCGCGTCATGATTTCACCGCTGCTGAAGGTATCATGCTTGTTCATGGGGAGATCAATGAAATGTTCCAGCATCTGGTGCCTTATCCGATTGGTGATTCTTCCGCCGAGCCTGCAGGAGATAAATTCTTCGCAGAGGCCGGCCCCTTTCTGGGCGGCTACCGTAAACAGATAGCCTGCGATGATCAGGGCTATGGCTGTCATGGGCGCATTGGTTTCCGCCCTGTCGATAAAAGCGCTCAGAAACCTGGGCACCAGGATCTGCAGGCCTGTATTTGCCAGTATGACGGCGCTCAGAAGAAGCACCGTTCTTTTGTTGTTTTTTAAGATATCCATATTTTCTATCCTGTAATTTTTTTGCGGCGGGGTTCCTTCCTGCCATGCCTGAGGCCATGGAGGAAAAGGGATAAGAACAGTTACCTGTGAAGTTAATGATTATTCCGGAATCCCCGGAAGGATTACGGCAGTCCTGTAAAGCTATAATAACGGGTCTGTGGGATAAGAGACAAGGGAGAGAACAATTATAATTTTTTTTGACATAATTCCATATATGGTACCGTTCATACCTTTCCTGAAAACTTTATAATAAAAATAGTAATTATTTCTATTATTGTTATTGACAATCAGAAAAAGAAGGGATATACTGGAAACATCAAAGGAAATGACCTGTGAATTATCTGGCCGGCGGGTAAGGATCAGGAACTGGAAAGGCTTTATAGTAGAAAGGACACAGGATGAGCAAGCATAATTTTACGGATATCAGGGTTCCCATAGAACCGGATAATCCGTCTATATGCAGGGATGAGGCCAAGTGCATCAAATGCGGCCAATGTAAAAAGGTATGTACGGAAAGCATCGGGGTAGCGGGACGCTATGACCTGAGCCTTACGGGTGATAATGCTATCTGTATCCATTGCGGACAGTGTGCCAATGTCTGTCCTGCCGGAAGCATTACGGAAAGATATGAGTATGAACGCGTCAGAAAAGCCGCGGCCAATCCGGACCGCATTGTTATTTTCAGTACTTCCCCCTCCGTCCGTGCGGCGCTGGGAGAGGAATTCGGGATGGCGGACGGAAGCTTTGTCCAGGGTAAGATGGTGGCGCTGCTGAGAAAGCTGGGTGCCGATTACGTTCTGGATACCAATTTTGCGGCAGATATGACGATTATGGAGGAAGCCGGCGAGCTGGTGGAACGGCTGACCAAAGGGACCGCGCCTCTTCCTCAGTTTACCAGCTGCTGTCCCGCCTGGGTGAAATACGTGGAGACCTATTATCCTGAAATGAGAGATAATGTATCTTCCGCCAAGAGCCCTATCGGGATGCAGGGGCCTACCATAAAGACTTATTTTGCAAAGAAAATGGGGATTGATCCCAAATGTATCGTAAATGTGGCGCTCACTCCATGCACGGCTAAGAAATTCGAAATCCGCAGGGAAGAGATGAATGCCGCAGGGCGATATCTGGGAATAGAAGGGATGCGGGATATGGATTACTGCATCACTACAAGAGAGCTGGCCAAATGGGCGAGGGAAGAGGGAATCGACTTCGCGGGGCTGGCGGACGAGGATTATGACGACCTGATGGGAGAAGGCTCCGGTGCCGGTGTGATTTTCGGGAATTCCGGAGGGGTTATGGAAGCCGCGGTACGGACAGCGTACCATATGGTTACCGGAGAAGAAGCCCCGCCCCTGCTGTATGAGCTGCAGTCCGTGAGAGGGCTTGACGGAGTAAAGGAAGCCTTTGTCTATATTAATGACGATGTGATTCTTAAGCTGGCGGTGGTTTATGGTACCGCCAATGCGGGCCGCCTGCTGGAAAAGATCAAAAACGGAGAGAAGCAGTATCATTTCGTGGAAGTGATGACCTGCCCCGGAGGCTGTATCGGAGGCGGAGGCCAGCCTAAGGATACGGAGTGGAAGGGAGATACCCTGATAAAGGCCCGTATCCAAAGCCTTTACGAGAGAGACCGGCAGATGAAGATACGCTGCAGCCATCAGAATGAAGAGCTTATAAGGCTGTACGAGGAGTTCTACGGAAGGCCCCTGAGCCATCTTGCAGAGCAGATGCTGCATACTTTTTATGTGGACAGAAGCGCTGATTTAGGAGTAAAATAAAAGTATCTGGCAGTTACGGACAAAAAATTTTATCAAAAGAAAAGGAGAATATGTTATGGCTGATTTAAAAGGATCCAAAACAGAAAAGAATCTGGAAACCGCATTTGCAGGAGAATCAATGGCGAGGAATAAGTATACATACTTTGCATCCAAGGCCAGGAAAGACGGCTATGTACAGATTGCCAATATTTTTGAGGAAACGGCAAACAATGAGAAAGAGCATGCAAAAATGTGGTTCAAGCTTCTGAATGACGGTATCGGTTCCACCGCAGAATGTCTGCTGGCAGCAGCAGAAGGCGAGAATTATGAATGGACTGATATGTACGCTAATTTCGCCAAGGAAGCCAAAGAAGAAGGCTTTACTGAGATCGCCAGATTATTCGAAGGCGTTGCCAAGGTTGAAAAAGAGCATGAGGATAGATACAGAAAGCTTCTTGCAAACGTGGAAGGAGATATGGTATTCTCCAAGGACGGCGATGTGGTTTGGCAGTGTTCCAACTGCGGACATATCTGCATAGGCAAGAAAGCTCCTGAAGTCTGCCCTGTATGCGCACATCCCCAGGCATACTTCCAGGTGAAAGCTGAGAACTATTAATAAGCCGGTTTTACAGCAGCCTGGTGGGAAAAATAAAAGAACAGCTGAATATCCGCAGTTCCCTGTTGACGGGGACTGCGGATATTTTTTGGAAAGATTTCTTTCCCGCAAGCGGTATCCGGACAGACTGCCTATTTGAAAATAACCTGTACAAGAAACATATACAGGACAGTTCCTCCGCCGATGCTCAGCAGCATATTATGCTTCCACTTATGTACGCAGAGAACGAAGGCCGCCGCGAGAAGTTCAGGGATTCCATGGGAACCCTTCAGGATGGAAACGGATTTGAAGCAATAGACTACCAGCATGGCCATGGCTGCAAAAGGCAGGACCGTGCCCAGGTAATTAACAATTTCCGGTGTCTTTTTCCCCGCCGGAAAGAACAGAAAGGGGAGCGCCCGGGTCAGGATGGTGACGAGAGCGATAACCAAAAGTGTGATTAGTATTTGTAAGCTTGTCATAGGGACCTCTCTTTTGTACATTGTTTTCTGAAAAGTATAAGGAATACAAGAATACCGGCCATGGAAAAAAGAAGGAAATTATCATGGCCTGCCGTAATCAGGCACAGGAACGTAATAACCAGCCCTGCAAGCGCCGGGATATGGTTGGAGGTACTTTCCCATTGCTCCAGGAAAATAACCAGAAACAGCGCCGTCATGGCGAAATCAATTCCCGTGGAATCCAGGGGAAAAATGTTTCCCGCCAGAACACCTGCCAGGGTGCCAATCACCCAGTAGCTTTGATCGAGAAGAGCTATAAAGAAAAGAAAATATTTCCGTTCAACGCCTTCCGGCGGTTTTGCCGAACATTCCAGGGAATAGGTTTCATCGCTTAAAGAGAATATCATATAAGGCTTAAGCTTTCCCATAATTTTAAAAGGTTCCAGCATGGAGAGCCCATAAAAAAGATGACGGGCATTCACCATAAGAGTTACCAGAGCCGCAGACAGCGGAGCAAAAGGGGTGAGAAGCAGTTCAATCGCTACAAACTGCATGGAACCGGCGTATACAAACAGGCTCATGAACAACGCCCATCCATAAAAAATCCCCTTACTGGTGAGAAGAATACCAAAAGCCATACCCAGAAAAAGATATCCCATCATAACCGGCAGGGTATAAGGAAACGCCGCCTTAAGAGCTTTTCTTTTCATTAGTCCGAACCTCCTGATTTATGTAAAAATTTGCATTCCGTCAGCCATCCTGCGTTCCATCGCAATACTGATGGTTTACCGAAACTTATTATATCCGTATCCGAACATGTTTGCAATCATCCTTTTATTTTACATCATCCTTTTATGCCGCAGCTCAGCCTTCCGCTTCATAGCCCAGCCCTCCCCGCCCGCCGTTTTCCGCACCAGCCCTCCAGATGCTTCTCCCTCCGGATCGGATCCTATTCCCTGCAAAGGCCTTCTAAAAACGCCGGTCCTTAGCACTACAGCGAACATTTTAGCTTCTTGTTACGGTGAGATTGATAGGCACAATGATTTCTTCTGATGTAGTAGCATACCTTCTCTAGCATATGGGAACAGGTAAATGTGATTGTTTCCTGCAATAACAGTACTGACATTGGCATTGTTAAAAAGACCCCTTTTTTTTTACCAGAGCTTTGATCTGGGTTGTAAACAGGTGGGCTATCATCACAAACTGCATATGACGCTTCCAGCCTGTATAACTCCGGCACTCATAATGGCCCATCCCCAAATAACTTTTGCATTCTTCAAAGCTCTGTTCTATCGGCCATCTTAGGGTTGCTGCACGGTCTAATTCCTCTGGTTCTATTTCCCCGGGGGCATTTGATACGAAGTACTTGATTCTCCCATCTTCATACTTACGCAGGTACAGCCAGATTTCCGGGCCTGGTTCCACATAATTCCGGTTCCTGTCTGCACGGCAGCTTACGCAGCGGATCTGCTTTTTCTGTGCCTGGATCGGCCCTTTCGACCCTTCTGCCAGGGTTACCCACTCCCATGGGATTTCCGGATCCTGCGCGATGCTTTCCACCCGTACAGGGGATGGGGATAAAGGGGGATGCTTTCTGCGGCGTCCCCCGCTCCCCGGGGGGATACACTCCTGGGGCTGTTCCAAAAAGACCAGCTCCTTGCAGTTCGTTGCCGCAAAATACCATACCTGTTCCGGGAGGTGCAGGCCGTCCAGGAAGGCGTGGTCGTTCCCGTAAGCTGCGTCACAGCCTATCCACTGTGCATGGAAAAGCCCGCTATCCAGGGCCCGGTTTAACATATCCAGTGCAATCTGGTTCTTTGTGGCAAAGGTTTTTTCCGGTGGGAGGCGGCATTCTTTACGCAGGCCGTCATAGGATGGCCCAAACCACTCCTGTGGGATGTAGAGTTCGCGGTCAACCAGGCCATAGCCGTTATCCCCGGCATAAGCAAGGAAGACGCCGACCTGGCAGTTTTCCGTTTTACCAAGACAGCCACAGTACTGACGCTTTACCCCGACAGAGTGCGTTCCCTTTTTGGGGAAACCGCACTCATCCACAGACAGCATGCCATTCGGTGTATCCAGCATGGAGGACAGGCGTTGCTGGTACGTGTCCATAAGCTGCTGATCGGGTAAAGGGGAACGGGAATAGAACTGCTGCAGGGAACGGACCGAATCCTCACCAAGGAACTGTAAGGCAATGGGTTCCAGAGATTTACGGTCCAATGGGCTGAAGAATCCTTTGATAAGAGTAGAAAAATACTTTTTTTGGCTTTTCGCATGGAACTGGTCTGAAAATATCTGAAGATAATCCTGTAATGCGGAATCAAAAAGCTGAAAATTGGTTTTATCGGAACACCATTGTTCCAAAGTTTCCGGATCATATGCCGTATAAGTCATCATAAAACCACCCCCCTTAATTATATCAAAAAAGTGTGTAAAATCAAAAAGAATGTTCGCTGTAGTGTTAGGTTGCGTACTTTGCAACCTTAGTACCGCTGCGTATTTATCCGAGCGAAAGCGTGCCCTGACAGGAACCTTGCAGAACCGCGGGCCGTACAGAAAGACAGGGCCGGGAAGACGGGGGCAGGCGGAACCATAAGGCCAACGGCACAGAAAACTTGAAGACTGTCGGCATTATTTGCTTCTATACAGTCCGCATGCTTTGGCGTAAAATAAGTCTATAACCGGCAGTTTCAAAGCATCAGTTCAGGCTGTCACGAATATATGCCGCAGAGGAGGAACGGAAGTGGGAGAAAGAAAGGGAATATATCAGGGAATGCTTTGCAAGATTCTGCTGCTGTCTGCGGCTGCCGCAGTCCTGGTAGGGTGCGGCAGGCAGGAGGAACCGGAGGTGACAGAGCTGACCTTCATCCATGGCTGGGGAGGGACGGTTAAGACACACTCCACCATGCAGGAAATATACCGCGCCTTTGATGAGGAGAATCCGGACATCGTGCTGAACTACCAGCCTTCCTCCGACAGCAATATTGCTGTGGAACAGGCCAATAATATGCTCGCCATAGATAAAATGCCGGATATTGTGAGCACAAACGGACAGTCCTATTATGTGCAGAATGCGGTAAAACGCGGTATGGCGCTGGATCTTCTTCCCTATATAGAAGCGGATGAGGCTTTTATCCGGAGTATCCACCCATCGGTTTTGGAAACCTGGACAGAGGAAAACGGCGGCCTTTATACTGTGCCGGATGCGCTGGAGGTGATGGGCTACTGGTATAATGCGGAATATTTCCGGGAAGCCGGGATTGTGGACGAAAAAGGGAATGCCAGGCCTCCGCAGACCTGGGAGGAGTTCCGGGAAGCTTTTACAAAGCTGGATGCCTGGGGCAAAGACAGGGTGAATGAGCCGGGTGAGGGCAGAGTAGATACCTGCGCGCTGGAAAATGTGCAGGTGGCGGAAAATCTTTTTCTTGCGGTATTGGCGGGAAAAGGGCCGGAGGGACTGCAGATGGCCGGGGCGCTGCCCGATACCTTCGACACGCCGGTGTTTCGGGATGCGATTCGGGAGTTCTCCTGGATTTTCAGCCATTCCGTTTCAGCGGACAGTCTGGATGATGCGAGGGAATATTTCCGTGAGGGCAGGACGGCGGTTTACTTTAACGGCATATGGGAATGTGAGGAGTTTAAAGGCTGTGCGGCCGAGGCAGATATTGCGTACGCCAACTATCCCACCGAATCGGGGGAGAGTCTCTCCTATATTTCCCCATCCTCCGGCTATGTCCTTTTCGACAGCTATGATGAGAAGAAAAAAGAGGCTTCCATACGTTTTTTAAAGTATATGCTCAGTGAAGAGGTACAGCTGAAGCTGGCGCTGGAAACGGGGCAGGCCCCCTCCAACCCCAATGTGGATCTGGCGGTAATCAGGGAGGAATACCCGCTGCTGGGAAATGCGCTGGAGCAGGCGCATGCGGCGGACATCCAGATTAAGACGATCACAAGCGTATGGAACAGCGGGATCATGGAAACAATCGGTGCGGATATCCGGCGCGCCTGTATGGAAGAAGAGGCTCTGGATTCCCTGATTTCGGCCCTGGATAAAGGCCTTTGATAAGCAGACTGAAAGTTGAATGAAAACACCCGGCTGATATGCGGACAAACAGGAACTGTTTCTTAAAAAGATGTTATTTTTTTACTGTCCTGCCCTGTAAAAGGGCTGCCGGTAAAAAAATAACATCTTTTTTCATTTAGCTGTGGCAACAGGTGAAAAAATAACAAAATTGTCTGCGGCTTTGTTTATTCAGAACGAACCCCCAATATGGTAACTTGTAAGCATCAGGAAAATGCAGCGGCTTCTGTTCGCAGATAAAGAACCGGTGCAGCTTCGTTACCGAAAGGGAGGAAACAAAATATGAAAAGAAAATCTTTAACATGGCTGCTTTGTACCGCAATGACGGCTTTGCTTCTGGCAGGCTGTGGGAACAGTGCGGAAACGATGGATTCCGGGCAGACGGCGCAGGAGAGTAAAACGGCGGAGGAAAACAAGGGGGAAGACAGCAAACAGGCGGAACCCGCAGCCGATGCAAATGCGGCAGACGGGGAGCTTCCCACCATCACCTTTGTCCATGGCTATTATCATGACGAATCGGAATGGGCGGCAGCCGCTGAGATGCGTTCGATCTACCAGGAATTTGCGGATGCTCACAAAGATGAATTCCATTTTGTGATACAGGCGGATGAAACAGGGGCGGAAGGGATTTATAATACGGCGCTGAACGATATCAGTGCGGGAGAATTTTACGATATTGCGGACTTTGGAGGCTGGGATATCACCCCGGTTGCATCTGCGGCGGGGATGATACTGGATCTGAAGCCCTACTTGGATGAGGACAGAGGTTTTAAGGACGGAGCCGGCGTCTGCTATGAACAGAATCTCACGGAAGACGGGAAAATTTATTCCGTGAGAGAGCAGATCGAAGGCGTGGGCTTCTGGTATAATGAAGCACTTTTTAAAGAGGCGGGAGCGGATACGCCGGATGCATGGAAGACCTGGGATGATTTCAACGGGGCGGTGGATAAGCTGACGGCGGCAGGTATCATGCCCTTCGGCCTGAATGCGGGATGGCCCACTAATATTCTTACGGCGGCTTATCTTCAGAGGAGCGGGGATTCCAGAAACTTTTATGCGGAAGGAAAAATGACGGAGAGCTTTAATCAGCCGGCGTTTGTGGACACTCTTTCTTTTATACAGAAAAATGCCCTGCAGAAAATTGATTCCGCTAATTTCGGCCCTGGCGGAGATGATGACGAGGCTTATCGTTCCGATTTCTTTGCCGGAAAGACGGCAATGCTCTTTAACGGGGTTTGGGATGCAGGCGGATCCGTAGATTGTGAGGCAGGCGCAGAAAACATCAAGCCTGCGGTGTTCCCTACGGATGAAGCCGGCAAGAAAGCGGCATTGCTGTCAGGCGGCTGCGGTTATGTGGTATCCTCACAGCTGGATGAGGCACAGACGGCGGCAGCGGTGGAATTTATTAAATACATGACCAGCCCGGAGGTGGCGGCCCGTATTATCGAAAAAGGCATCGGTATGGCTCCAAGTACGGCTGTGGATTATGACGCGCTGGCGGATTCTGTGGAAGCGCCCGAGGCAAAGCTTCTGGTAGAAGCCTGCAGACTGTGTCAGAATGCAGATTACCAGGCACTGGGACTGGGAAACAACTTCGGGGATGCGGAAGGCGAAATCCAGGCCAAATATGCCGGCCTTAAGGATGGAAGCAAGACCGTGGAAAGTGCTGTGGAGGAACTGGACGCGTTCCTGGAAGCGGCGGAATAAGGCGGCCTGCCGGGAGAAAAGAACATATGGATGAAAGAGGCTGTCTTGCGGATGGCCTTTTCCCATATGCGGTCTTCCGGATAACAGTGGGGAGAAGAGGATGTATATGAAAAAAATAAGGAAAGTGATGACAAGAAAAAATGGGTTTATCCTGGCATTTCTGCTGCCCGGTATTCTGCTGTTCGGTATTATTTATGCCTATCCGCTTGTGAATATTTTTATGACCTCTTTCTGCAAATGGAATTACAAGAATTTCCTCAGGCCGGAATTCCTTGGCTGGGGCCATATGTTTGATAACTATATCAAATTATTTACCGCAGACAGGAATTTTCAGATGGCTCTGGTGAATTCGCTGAAATGGGTTGCCCTTACCATGCTGGTACAGATCCCGTTTACGCTGCTCGTAGCTTTAATATTGGCTAAAAAGCCGCTGGCCTGGAAGTTTACGAGGAATGCCTTCATCATTCCCAACATCATTTCCACGGCGGCCATAGGGTTAATATTTTTGAACCTTTACAGTCCCTCCAGGGGAATCGTGACGGAAATCTGCAATTGGATACGTCCGGGAAGTGATATCAGTGTGCTGGCAAATGAGACTTATGCCTTTTGGGGAGTGACCTTTTCTTTTATCCTCTTCGGCGGTTCCTCCTGCCTGCTTCTGCTGACGCAGATTTTCAGCATCGATACCAGCCTGCTGGAGGCGGCACGGGTGGATGGGGCCGGCGCAGGGCAGATAGACCGGAAAATTATCCTGCCTCTTCTTCGCCCCATGCTCGGTACGGTATCCGTGATGGCAGCGAACTATGGCCTGCTTTTGTATAATGAAATTGCCCTGATTACAGGCGGCGGACCGGATAACGCTACCTACAGTCTGAGCTATTATGTCTACAAGACCGCTCTGGGAAGCACGAAGCTGAATTTTGCCAGAGGCAATACGGCCGGGGTGATTCAGTTCCTGCTGGGACTGCTTCTGGTGGGGATGATCAACAGGGCCTTCCGTACGGATTATGTAGATTAAGGAAAACGTCGTACCGCTCTGAGGGGCGGCAGCGTGATTAAAAGCAGAAAGGAACGGATATGGATAAAAAATCACCTGAAAAGCGCAGTGCTTTGCATATTCTGACAGGAACTGGACGCTACCTTGTTATGGCCTTTGTCCTGTTTATTTCGATTTATCCCATCCTCTGGGTTTTTCTCTCCTCCTTTAAGAAAAATCCCGGAGGGCTTGCTCTTCCTGCGGAATGGGTTTTTGACGGGTATATCACTATTTTTACAAAGCTTAGTATTCAGACCTATTTTGGAAACAGCATTTTTGTTACGGTTATTTCCACCGTTATCAGTGTATTGGTGGTGGCTATGTCCGCCTATGTGTCGGCGCGTATGGAGTTTAAGCTGAAGGGGCTTGTCACCCTGATGTTTACCACCACGCTTTTTATTCCGTCCATTTCCATCAGCTTTCCTATCTACAGACTGCTTGGGGATCTGGGGCTGAAGGATACGAGAGGCGGGCTTATTTTCATTTACTCCGGCCTTGGGATAGCGGTAACCTTTTTTATCATCCGCAGCTATTTCCTCACGATCCCGAGGGAAATGGAGGAAGCGGCCAGAATAGACGGCTGCGGCTACTGCGCCTCCTTTTTCCGGATCATAGTGCCGATTGCGAAGCCGGGTCTTTCCACGGCGGCCATCATGGTATTTCTGAATAACTGGAACGAATTTTATTTTGCCTCGATTTTACTGAAAAGCAAGGAAAAAATGACGATACCGGCACTTCTGGGCCAGTTTACCACGGCTTATTCCAAGAATCTGAACGGCATGTTTTCGGCAATTATTGTTTCCGTGGTGCCTACGATCCTGATTTTCTGCCTTTTGTCCGAAACCTTTGTCAAATCACTGACAGCAGGAGCCGTTAAGGGCTGAGCGCCGTACAGGCGGCGGGGGAGATGGTGCCGCCGTGCGGCATATACAGGAAATGGCCCGGACGGCAACTGCCTCCTTCTGTTGTGCCGGCACAGTAAGAGGCGTGACTTCCCGCTTCCGGCAGGGTATAATACCTTTATAAGAAAAAGGCGGATAAAAATGTGGAGGAACTATGGCCGGAAGAAAGAAAAAACGGTATTCCATGCGCGGAAAAATGATAACGGTAAATATGGGGATCATGCTGGGGGCGCTGCTTTTGTGCGGTAGCATCTTTGTGTTCTCCGTGTTTTTTATTATCAGCGACTATATCCACCATGATATGGATTTTTTCCTGACCGCCACGGCTGACGGTATGGAATCCGGCCTTTCCTATCTGGAGAAGGTGATTTATGCGCTCCGGGATTCGGAAACCGTGATGGGGTATATGGAAAAGAGCAGGAACGGCAGGCTTACGGAGGAAGAGTGCAGGACGCTGGAAGCCGCTTTTTCCCGTGCAGTGGATATCAGCAGCCCGGAAAATCTGGGGAACGTACAGATGCCGGCAGCGCTTGAAATCAGTCTGGCCGATTCCCGGGGAGATTTTGTGAGCACCGGCTATTATGCGATGCCGACCTCAGAAAAGGAAACGGGCGCCCGTGTATTCCGGGAAGTATTCCGGGCTTTTGAAAAAGAATCCGCGGAAAGCGGCGCCGGATATTTTTATCAGGAGAGGGAAGACGGCCTTTTCCTGGCTTTTCCCCTTTATGACGGACTTATGGACAGGGCGGGCACCGTCCTTTTCAAGCTGAATAAGGAGGCCCTGGAAAAAAGGATGGAAGAGCTGACGGCAAACTATCCTGGAGCCTTCTGGGTGCTTTGTGACAGAACGGGAAAATCCCTTGACGGAGGGAATCAGGAAGCCTTCTGGAATACGGCGGGAGCTGAGCGGGAAACCTTTGAGGAGTACCGGTACGAACCCTTCCGTATGGAAACAGGCGGGCGGGACTATCGGGCTTACAGGAAGCTTTTGCCAATGGATTTACAGGTATTTCTGGGAATCCCGGAAAACCATGCCATGATGCTGATGTATTCCTCCGTCCGTATTTATGTGCTTCTCATTGCGGTCATTACCGGCTGCGGCTGCCTGTTCCTGCTTGTTCTGATCTACCGTCTGACCAAGCCTATCGAGGAAATTACGGATAAGCTGCAGGCCGTGAAGGAAGGGAACTTTGAGACAAAGCTTCCGGCGTATGACAGCCGGGAGTTTAATGAAATCAGTGAAGTGTTTAATGAGATGACGGCCTACGTGAACAATCTCATCAAAGAGGTTTATGAGAAGCAGATATCCATCAAGGAGATGGAACTGAAATTCCTGCAGACGCAGATGAATCCCCATTTTATGTTCAATGTCCTCAACACCTTGTCCCTGCAGGCAAAAATGGACGGCAATGAAGAGCTGTTCCGCATGATATCCACCTTCAGCCAGCTGATTCAGGCTAAAATATACAGAAGCGGGGAAGAAAAGGTGACGCTGGGACAGGAGCTTTCCTATGTGGAATATTATCTGTATCTGCAAAGCTACCGCTTCGGGGAACGGTTATCCTATGAAATTGCGGTTTCCGAGGAAAAACTGAAGGAGCAGTATATTCCCAAGCTTTGTATCCAGCTTATTGTGGAAAATGCGGTGGTGCACGGACTGGAGCCGAAGGTGGACAATGGCTTTGTGAAGGTGAGCGTTTACCGGCAGGAGGGCTGCATCTGCATCGATACCGTGGATGACGGCGTTGGTTTCGGTGCGGACGGGGAGGTGGCGCTGCCTCTTGAAAAAAGGGAGAAGGACAGCGCCCATAACCATGTGGGCCTTGGCAACGTACACCATATGATTCAGCTCATGTATGGAGAGGCTTACGGCGTAACCGTTTTTTCCTCTCCCGGCAGGGGCTCCACGGTGAGGATCCGCATACCGGAGGATCAGGGGGAACCGGAGAAGTCGGAAGAGGAATGGCAGAAAAAGGAAAGCGGATAAAAACCAGAAAGGGAGAACGCCATGTACAGGGTAATGCTGGCAGATGACGAACCGATAGTGAGAAAGGCGCTGCAGACGCTGATTGACTGGAAGCGTCTGGGCTGCGAAGTGGTTTTTGTGGCATCCAACGGAAGGGAAGTCCTGGAACATATGGAAGAGGAAGCGCCGGATATTCTTGTGACGGATATCCGCATGCCCGGCGCGGACGGGATTGCGCTTGTTAAGTATGTGAAGGAGCATGAGCTGCCGGTACAGGTAATCATACTGACTGCATATGCAGATTTTTCTTATGCCCAGGCGGCCGTGAAATACGGCGCGGCGGATTATGTGACCAAAACAGGAGCGCTGGACGGCCTGGAATCGGCTGTCTCCAGGTGCTGCAGCCAGCTGGAAAAAGAGCGGAGGGCGGAAGGGGAATACGGAAGGGAAGAGGCGGTGGAAAACTTTCTGCGCGCCGTACTGGACGGAAGCCTTTATGACGAGGAGGAGCTGGAGCAGAGGTACCGGGCGCTGCCCCTGCGGCTTGAAAATTATCTGGTGCTTTTATTCCGTTTCCGTCTCAGCCCGGAAACGGACAGCGGCACGCGGAGCCGGATATATAAAAGCCTGAGCGACTTTTTGGCCATGGCCTTTGAGGAACATATGGAAAAAATGCTTTTCATACAGAGGGATATGCTTTGCGTGCTTCTTAAAGGGATGGAAGAAGGATATGAAACGGCGGTGAGGGCCAAATGCGGACAGATCATTGAGATGATGGATAATTTTATGCAGCTTTTTGTATGTGTGGGAGTCAGCGGCATGGGAAGAGAGGCAGGAGATTTGAAGCGCCTTTATGAACAGGCGGCTTCCGCTCTGGCTTACCGGTTTCCGGATGGTACCGGGAAACTGAATTTTTACAGGGAAGGAACGGAACCGGAGGAAATACGCCTGCCGGGAGAAGAAAAGTGGCTAGAGGATATCTGCGGCGCTGTGGAAAAGGGGGACGCCGAAAATGCCGTTTCTCTGTTTCACGGGCTGCTTCAGCGGCAGAAGGAATACGGCTGTACCGCTTCCGCCGTCAGGAATTCCGGGATGTCCCTTCAGGAACGGTGCCGGAAGCTGCTGATGGAGGGGGAGGCGGATGAACGCAGCAGACAGGGCCGGCCCGGAGGGATCGCCCATCAGATCTATGGCTGTGTCTATCTGGAGGAATACAGCCTGCTGATGGAAAGCCTGCTGAAGAATACCGCACAGGCCATGAAGGGCGCTGCCCAGGGGAAGGAATCCCTTATCAGCGCCTGTCTGCGCTGTATCGACGATCATTACCGGGAAAACCTGTCCGTGTCGGATATCGCGGGCAGAATCGGCGTGAATGCCAGCTACCTGAGCCGGATATTCCGGGAAGAGACAGGCAATACCATAATCCATACAATCAATGAAAAAAAACTCAGCAGGGCCAGGGAATATCTGGTTCAGACAGATATGAAAATATATGAAATCGCGGAAATACTGGGATTTGAGAACGTGACCTATTTTTCCCACTTTTTCAAAAAACACACCGGTTTGTCACCGAAGGATTATAAGGATAAAACGGAGCATAATCAGAAATAGAAAAGAAGCGTCGTCCGGGCATTTTTCCCCGGATGACGCTTCTTTTCATTCCTTCCATATATCTCTCACAAACCCGACATAGGCTGCAACGAAGTAAAGCAGATATATCCCCGTAAATAAAACAAGAGAGGGGCCGAAATAATGGAAAAAGGTACCGTTTAAACCTGTTATATCCAGAAACTTTCCGCTCACTATCCAGGCGATCGTTCCGCTTATCAGTACAGCGGGGATAACCGGACAGAGGTAAAAGAAGAACATCTGGCGCAGAACCGTCGCGTTTATCTGCCTCCTGCGCAGTCCGAGAGAGGAAAGGAGACGGCAGTGGAAACAGTATTTACCGGAATCACTCAGCTGTTGGACGGATAAAATGGTGAGAGCCGCACACAGATAGACCAGGCCGATATAGATAAGGGGAAGAGACATCATAGTATATCCCCATCGTCCTTCTTCCAGCAGTGTCTCGGAGAAAAGAATATCGGAAATGACAAGAGACATGGAATCTGTGCCGCTGGCATTTATTCCGCTGTATTCTGTGTGGGCATTCCAGAGGGCATTCTCCAGTCCGTCAGGAAGCTGTCCGGGAATCATGGAGGAAAGTCCGGTATAATAAGTTTCCATGGCTTCCGCTGTCTCATCAGCCACGACTAACAGATAATCCGAACCATTATGCCCGTCCTGGCAGAAGGCGTCCGTGTAGATTCTTTCCAGATGCAGTTCCTTTCCTTTTACAGGAACGGTAACATCACGGATTCCATCCCCCAGCTCCCTCACAAGCCGGTTCTTTGTCTGCAGCAGATAGCCGTCCCCGGAAAGAACGGCCTCTTCAAGGCCCAGCATGCGCCGCAGCACATTGTAATCACTCAGCTTCATAAAAGTATCTTCCGCATGGTATTGGCCCCACATATTGGCAGGCATGGGAATGAGACCGGGAGTGCCGGTATTGTCCTCCTCTTCTGTGCCGGCTTTTGTAAATGCTTTCAGATGAGCATAGTAATAGGCTTTTACCGAAGTGCTGCCATTGTGGTAGATTTTATATACCAGGGTATCCGCGTCAGGAGAATAACGGCGGATGACTTCCTCTTCTTCCTTCAGGCTGTCGCCTGCATTTCCGACTATGTTGACGGAAAAAGGATATTTATAATTAATTTCGGTATTCTGATACCGGTTGAGCATCAGTGCGAAGCTGCAGCCGAGCAGGGCCAGGGTGAAGAGTACGGTCAGTGTGCCGAAGGTGAAACGCATCGTACGTATTTTGGAGGAGAGCTGGCGGATGAGGAACAGATTGGTACCCTTATACATCCGTTTGCCCCGTTTCCTTAAGTAGAGGCTGAACAGAGAGGCAAGACCCCAGTACATCAGATAAATGGAAAGGATCAGGAGGAGCATCATAAATACAATATCTCCGCCTTCTAAAGAGCGGCTGAAAAAAGTGAGAACAAGTATGATGGAGAGAATACCTGCAAAGCCTGCCAGAAAGACAGTAGTTCCGATTATCAGGTTTCCTTCCCGTATTTGTTCATTTTCCCGATCGGCCTGCAGAAGTCCGGATATGTTCATTCCCCGGAATTTTTTATGATGGAAGGCCAGGGACAGGAGATAACAGCCAAAAAAGCAAAGGACAGTCATCAGGAATGCGGCCGGGTTAAAACAGAAATTCAGTTGATAACTTTTGCCTATAAGAGCATAAAAACAGGCAAACAAGAATTGTCGGAAAAAGATGCCGCATCCGGTACCGAGCAAAAATGCGGCGATACCCAGAACCAGGCTTTCTCCCCAGAAAATTTTCGAGATCTGCCTCCGTTTCATTCCCAAAAGAAGATATGTGGCAAACTCCCGGCTTCGTTTGCTCATCATAAAACGGACCATATATTGAAGCAGCCAGGTCAGGACCAGGAGGATAAAGAAGGTTGCTATGCCGAGCATTACGGCCATTATAGCGGAATCATCCTGAAGCCTGCGGATATCTGGGTCGAACAGAAGCCCGTTGAAGGAAAACATGATCGCTGCAATCAGAAGCAGAGTGACAAAAAATACAAGATAATCCCGCCATGTACGCTTTGCGTTGCGGAGACTCAGTTTAATCAGCATGATTAAGTTCACCTCCTGTCAATGCGAGAACATCCAGGATCTCATTCAGAAATTGCCTTCGGTCCTGTCCGCCTCGCACCAGCTCGTGAAAGATCTGCCCATCTTTTAAAAAGAGGATTCTTTTGCACCAGCTGGCGGAGAAAGCATCGTGAGTGACCATGAGGATGGTGGAACACATGGTTGTATTCAGCTGATGAAAGGTTTCCATGAGCATCAGGGAGGATTTGGAATCCAGGGCGCCGGTGGGTTCGTCAGCAAGAATCAGTTTTGGTCCGGTTACCAGTGCGCGGGCACAGGCACAGCGCTGTTTTTGACCGCCGGATACCTGATAGGGGAATTTATCCTGAATGGCCGCTATATCAAGTATATCCATAACCTCCCGCGCTTTTTCTTCCGATTTTTTTCCCTGTTTTCCCTGAAGGGAAAGCGCAAGGACAATATTTTCCCGGATTGTGAGAGTATCCAGCAGATTGAAATCCTGGAAAACGAAACCCAGATTATCCCGTCTGAAATCGGAGAGCTGATCCTCATTCATCAAGGTAATGTCATCATTTTCATAAAAAATATGTCCGCTGGTAACGGTATCTATTGTAGAAAGAATATTTAAAAGCGTTGTCTTGCCGGAACCGGAGGCTCCCATAATTCCAAGAAATTCTCCCTGTTCCACATGAAAACTGACCCGATCCACAGCTTTTGTTACATTGCTTCCCGTGCCATAATACTTTTCTACATCACATATACGGATAAAATCCTTCATACGATTCCTGCCTTTCTTATCCTGTTGGGCCTGAAAGGGCCGCTGTTATAAGTTGTTGTGCGCCGGCTTTAAGTATAGTATAAAGGGTCTTCCTGCCGTGAGGTATCACATCAGCTTTCCTCAGCCTTACAGTTTTGAAAGATTTGCCGCCCGGAATCGGGGCCGTTAAAACGGGGAAGGTTTTCTTCCCGGGGAATTTCCAGCAGGATTTCCGTAAAAACACCTTCACAGGAATGGGCACGGATAGAAAGTCCCAGCTTCTGACATAGCTTTTTGCTGAGGTACAGCCCCATACCGGTGGAACTTTTTGTTTTACGTCCATTGGATCCGGTAAATCCTTTTTCAAAGATCCTGCTTAATTCATTATCAGGAATACCTGTGCCCTCATCCCGAACCGAAAGAAGCACCTGCTTTGGGCGCTCCTTTGCGGTGATTGTAATGTTACCGCAGTCTCCCTTTTTGTACTGGGCGCTGTTGCGCAGAAGCTGGCTCAGTATGAAAACAAGCCAGATACCATCACAGTAAACCATACAGGACGCAGGGATATGCAGTTCCACCTTCATATGGCAGGCGGTCAGCAGGCGCCGGCAGCGGGTGACGGACTCTTTTACGATGTCGTTCAGGCAGCAGGGGGTAATGAGAAAATCACGGTAGACTTCATCGGAGCGGGCATAATATAAGGCTTGTTCCACAGCATTTTCTATGGCTTCCGTTTCCTGCAGAAGCTTTCTTGCAAAATGCCCTTCCTCTTCCTGAGCGGATAGCTGATTGGCGCACATCAGGTTTATGGAGGTAAGGGGAGCCTTGACCTCGTGAATCCAGCTTTCAATATATTCCCTGTATTCCTGCTTCTCTTTTTCCAGTGTATGTATACTTTCTATGACAGAACGGTTGGATACACGGATGACCTGACGGTATAACCTATCCGTCAGACAAGGTGATTTTTCCATGATTTCTCCGATAAGATACGGCTTGTCCAACTGATTCAGCTGCAGCAGAAGATGGTCAAAGAAAGTTTTTTTATGACAGTAATCGATACCTCCGTACAGGAGCGTCAGCCCGGCCGCCAGCGAAAGAAAAAGGAGCGCATAAGCCGCAGGATATCCGGTAATCCGCAGAAAACAGAAAAGAAAAAGAAGAAAGAAAGCGAAAAAGCAAAGAAAACGTATTTTATCTCTTATATAGTCCAGCAGATTCATATTTGATACCCCAATCCCCGTCTTGTCCCGATAAAGTCCGGTGCGCCGATGGATTCCAGCTTACTCCGGAGCCGGGTCATGTTTACGCTCAGTGCATTGTCATCAATAAAAATTTCCTCATCCCAGAGATAATCGACCAGCTCCTCGCGTGATACGATTTTTCCCGCATGCTTCATAAGATAATACAGGATTTTCAGTTCATTTCTGGATAACTCGGCAGGATGGCTTTTTCCCTCCGGCAGGGATATGGTTCCGGAAGCCAGATCGAGCTTTAAATTTTTCCAGTGAAGGGCTGCATCCTCTTCCCGTTTCGTCCTGCGCAGCACAGCGGATATACGGGCCAGCAGAATTGCCGGCTGATAGGGTTTGGACAAAAAATCGTCTCCGCCCCGCAGCAGACAGTTCAGTTCATCCATGGAGGTATTTCGGCCTGTGACAAATATAATCGGGACTGCGGACTCCTTCCTCAGAAGGGAGCAGAGCGTGAGCCCGTCTATTCCCGGAAGGCCAAGATCCAGCAGGATCAGATCCGGGCGGGCTTCCCGTATAAGCGTGAGCAGATCCCCTTCCGGTTTTGGCGCGGATACCCGGTAAGGGACACTTTCCAGAAGAAGCATCAGTTCTTCCCTTATATTCGTTTCATCTTCGATAATCATAATGTGCTGCATGGCATCAGCCTCTTTTCCAGGGAAATTTGGTATTTTAACAGGCCCGGCCGGATAGGATTCCGGGCAGGGCCTGTAATTGTCCGTATATTCAGATTACCATAAAAGAAGGAAACAGGATAGTGCTTACCGCATGATCCTTCCGTCGGAAAGCAGAACGATCCGGCGTCCTTCCTCCGAAGAAGGGCAGGATATCTCATAAGTATGGGAAGTGGTTTCCAATGTATAATCCAGGGGCAGCAGACTGCGGTTCTCTTCGCAGGGAGAGTATTCCTGGAGGATATCCCGCAGGGTGTCCAGGCTGCCGCACCAGGAACCGTGCAGGTCATGATAGATATTCTGCGCATAATAGAGCTTGCGCAGCTCCCACTTGCGCAGCTCATCCTCCGGTATACTGCAGGTATCGTCCTGGGTGTCGACCTCTGTAAAGAAAACAAAGCCCCACAGCTCCGGATAATGGATATTGATAACTCCGGTAGGGGACCAGACCCAGTTATCCTCCGGCAGAGGATTTCCGTCCGGAGCGGTCAGCTTCCGGTAACAGCCGTCTTCCTTCTCCACTTTCCACTGGACCCTGGAAAAATTAACCCTGTAATATTCTCCGGCCCTGGGCGCCCGTTTCTCAGGCAGGCATTCCGTAATGGCGGCAAAAGGGATGGCTACCTCCACGGACCAGCTTTTATTCTCCGGGCCGGGCGTGTTAATGCTTCCGCAGACCGAAACCGCCGTCCGGAGTCCGTGAATATCATAACCGTTCAGGGCATTCCCTCCGTCCCGGTAAGCGGAGGGCAGGAAGAGATCCCATACCGTATTCAGAACATTCATTTCAAATTCATAATACTGCCGGGTATCCGAGTCCGGATCAATAAAAATTTCAAAATCATTATCCCGGAAAATCACATCGTCCCGTTCGGTAACGTTTCCCCAGATCTCATCCCCCTCCAGCTGCGCACCTATGTACAGGTTTTCGTCATCCCACAGCAATTTTGCCCGGGTAACAAACCGTGGGAGGGGCATATGTTTTCCTTCGATATCCGCAAAATCACAGGTGAATTCCGCTTTTTCCCAGAAAGGCTTATCCAGCCGCCCGTCGGGGATAAAGGGGAGCCCGGCGCGTCTGCACAGATAAACAGGGGGATGAAAACCAACGGAAGGAATCGGAATGCGTATAGCGTCCATAGTTTACCTCTTTCTGCACGTAATGGGAATGTAAAAAACTTGTGAACGTGCGTCACAGAAAATATTTTATTGAAGCAGTTTCCTGATTATAACATGCAAAGTATGCCGTTGCAATATAAGGTAACAAAATGAACATTATACATATATTTAACATGGCAAAAGTGAACGAAAAAATACACTAAAAAGAAAAGATTGTTTGTTAAAAAGGGAAAAATGGAAAAGCATTATGAGAAATGTTGACATATAAGTTAAATATATGTATTATTTTATTGACAAAAGCACCCGAAATGTTCAGGAATTAAAAGGGTATTTGTTCACAATGTACAAGTATAATTTGAGAAGAAAATGTTCACTAATGTTCACTATTGCCTTGGTGAAATATGCTGCCGGATGTATGAAATGCAGCAGTATAAAATATATTGCGCAGGGCCGCAAAAGTAATTTCAGAAGGGAGAAAGTATGAAAACGAGAAAGGTGAGAAAGAAAGGATCCACAATGAGGGCGCTGAGGAGGGACATATCTCTCTGGCTGTTCTGTGTCCCGGGTGTTGTATTGACATTTATATTCAGTTACATACCTATGTATGGTGTCCAGCTGGCATTCCGGCGATACAATGCCAAGGCAGGTATATGGGGAAGCCCCTGGGTGGGGCTGTATTATTTTAAACGGTTCTTTGAATCCCCGTATTTTGCATCCACGATCAAAAATACACTGATACTGAGTCTGTACGGACTGGTCGTATCCTTTCCCATTCCGATTATCCTGGCCCTTCTGCTGAATTCCTTCCGGCATAAGAGATATCGGAAGGTCATCCAGACCGTTACTTATGCGCCGAACTTTATATCCACGGTGGTTATGTGCGGTATGATTATTCTTTTTCTTTCACCCTCTGTTGGTGTTATTAACAACGTAGTGCGGTTTTTGGGAGGGGATCCCGTCAATTTCATGGCTAAAAAAGAGTACTGGCGCCATATTTACGTTTGGACCGGTGTCTGGCAGGGAATGGGATGGAATTCCGTTATTTATTTCGCGGCGCTTTCCGGTATCAGCCCGGAGCTGCATGAGGCGGCCAAGTGTGACGGAGCCACCAAATTCCAGCTTATACGCCACATCGATCTTCCTTCCATCCTTCCCACGGCAACAATCCTGCTGATTATGAACTGCGGAAGTATTCTTTCCATCGGCTTTGAAAAGGCGTATCTGCTGCAGAACAACCTGAACCTGAATGTTTCGGAGATTATTTCCACATATGTTTATAAAGTGGGTCTTATCAATAATGATATGTCTTATTCCACTGCAATTGGTCTTTTCAATACATTGGTTAACCTGGTGATGCTGCTGATTGTAAATAAAACCGCGGACAAGCTTTCCGGCAACAGCCTGTGGTAGGAGGATGACGATGAATCAGAAAATAAAGAAAGACAATAAAGGGAAAACAATGAAACGCTGCAGGGAGGATATGATTTTTGACACGATAGTATTTATCCTTCTGACAGTAATCCTGATAGTGGTGGCATATCCTCTGTATTGGGTAATCATTTCCTCCATCAGCGATCCCTCCGCCGTATCGGGCGGCAGGGTGCTCTGGAAGCCGGTCGGTTTTACGATGAAGGGCTATATGGAGGTATTTAAAAACAGTGCCGTTATGAAGGGTTTCCTGAATTCCATTATTTATACGGTGTGCGGGGTATGCATTAATCTCGTCGTTACGCTGCCGACGGCCTACGCCCTTTCCAGGGATCGGTTCGGGGGAAAGAAAATAGTGACGTTATTTTATATGGTCACCATGTTTTTCGGAGGCGGGCTGATTCCCACCTATCTGGTAATCCGTAACCTGCACATGCTCAATACCATGTGGGCGCTGGTGCTTCCGGGGTGTCTGAGCGTATATAACATGATAGTCGCAAGAACCTTTTTTAAATCCAATATATCGGAAGAATTATATGAGGCAGCCGAGATTGACGGGTGTACCCAGGGACAGTTTTTCTTTCGGATAGCGCTGCCTCTGTCCGCGGCGATTACTGCTATCCTGGTGCTGTATTACGGCGTAGGCCACTGGAATTCCTACTTCAGCGCGTTGGTTTATATTACCGATGCTGAGAAATACCCTCTGCAATTGGTTCTGCGTAATATCCTGATTACCAACGAAACAGCGCTGGCCCAGTCGGCCACTACCGAGGCGGCCAGGGCGGCGCTCAGGGAAAAACAGGAACTGATAGATGTTATGAAGTATTCGCTGATTATTATCAGCAGTATTCCTGTCCTGCTTCTTTATCCGTTTATCCAGAAGCATTTTGTAAAGGGAGTCATGATCGGTTCTCTGAAGGGCTGAGGAAAAAAGATTATTTACCGGCAGTGTGCCGGATAAATATAGAAAAAACAGGAGGTAAAAGAATGAAAAAGAGAATAGTTGCACTGATGCTGACTGCGGCGATGTGTGCGGGTCTGCTGGCAGGCTGCGGCAAAAGCAGCGATACCGCGGCGACAGGAGGAGATGCTCCCGAGGAAGGAAGTGTATCGTCTGCCCGGACAGATGACAGCGGAAAAGTGGACGGAGTAATGTATAAGGAGGGACTGCCCCTTGTAGATGAGGGAACCTACAGCTTTTCCATATTCTGTGATGGCTCCAATGAAACCGATGAATTTTATATGCTTGACGAGTTTAAAAAGCAGACAAATGTAGATGTGGAATTGCGTATGTTCCCCAATGAAACAGCTACGGAAAGGCTGAACCTGGATCTGAACTCCGGAGACTATGCGGATGTGGTCGGCGGCTGGATATTGAATGACAGCATGATTCTTACCTATGGAATAAACCAGGGCGTATTTATTCCCCTTGAGGATTATTTTGCTGAGTACTGTCCCAAAATCACGGAGATACTGGATCTTCCGGGGGTGAGGGAGGAAATGACGGCCCCGGACGGCCATATTTATACGATTCCCTATGTATGTGACGACACAACTGTCGGCTATTCTCCGTACATCAACAGTGACTGGCTGGAAAACGTAGGTATGGAAATACCCACAACCACAGAGGAATTTGAGGCGGTGCTCAAGGCGTTTAAGGAGCAGGATGCCAATGGAAACGGGGATCCCAATGATGAAATTCCGTTTTCTGCGGATCCGAACAACAAGCATATCGAAGCGATGGCTGGATGGTTCGGCCTTCCCATGGATAAGAACGGCATAGGAATCAAGGACTCCGGCGAGGTGGTATACGCCGGGATCAGCAGCACCTACAGGGAGCTTTTAAGCTGGCTTAACAGCATGTATGAGCAGGGGCTTATCGACATGGAAATTTTCACCCAGGACAAAGCTACCTGGGAAGGGAAGGGAAACAAGGATTTGTACGGCGTATCCATCGCTTATGGAAGCAACGAATTTTCCGGAAATGTGAAAACCTCCGAGAAGGATGAATATGATGTCCTCCCGGTTCTCAATACCGGGAACGGAGGCAGATGGCTGCGTGATACAAACGGCTTCAGCGTATACAGGACGCAGGCTGTGGTTACGGATAACGCGAAGAACCCCGAGATAATCTGCCGGTGGTTTGACAATGCCTTTGAACTGGAGAACGGTATCGGCTGCAACAGAGGGCCTGTAGGTAAGGTGGTATTTAAAGAGGATGACGGCTATCACGCAATCGATACCAAGACCCTTCCCGAGGATGAACAGGAAAAACTAAGTTGGGGGAATCTATGGCCGCAGTCACTGCCTAAATATGTGCCCTCCGGATTTAAGTATATCGAAGAAAGCCCCCTGTATGACGAGAAGAAGGTCATGGAAAATACCTATGAACCCTATCTGACAAAAGAAATCGTTCCTTCCTTCTGGATACCGCTTGACAAGATTGACCGCTATTCCGACATAGCCACCGCAATCAGGGATTATTTCAACCAGCAGCAGGCCATGTTTGTATCCGGTGAGCTGGATATTAATGACGATGCCCAGTGGAAGAACTATGTGGACGGACTCTATGCACTCGGCCTGGAGGACTGGCTGGAGGTTCGCGGAATTGACAAAATAGAGGAATAAGGACGGAAAAGCAAGCTGAACGGCAGTCAGGGAGAAAAGGCATATTACCGTAAAAAAGTAATATGTCCTTTTTCATTCATCCCGCGGCGGCTTCAGGTATGCGACGGCCCACAGGGCTTAACCGCCTGCGGGGTGCAGAGAAAAATAAGAAATCCGGAGGAAATCAGATTATGATGCAGGAATGGTTCAGAAAGGCCAAACTGGGTATTTTTATCCATTACGGAATTTATGCGGTGGGAGATGTGTCCGAATCCTGGTCCTTTCATAACGGAAATATCTCTTATGAGGATTACATGAAGCAATGCGAAGGCTTTACCGCCTCAAAATATGATCCCGCCGCATGGGCGGAGCTGTTTAAAAAAGCGGGCGCGCAGTATGTGGTCATGACCGCCAAGCACCATGACGGGGTGGCGCTTTTTGATACACAGTACAGTGACCTGAGTGTGGTAAAGAAAACACCGGCGGGAAGGGATCTGATCAGGGAATATATGGACGCCATGAGTGAGGCGGGGCTGAAAACAGGCATCTATTTTTCCCTGATTGACTGGTCGGATCCCCGGTACCGGAGCATTTATCCTGAGGGGATGAAAAGAGAAGACTGCCTGAAGGATATTTACGGTTCTCCGGCGGGCGGGGAAGAGGATTATGAGGCCTGGGAAGAGTTCCTGCAGTTTAACAGACACCAGCTTGCGGAACTGATGACCGGTTATAAAACCGTGGATCTCCTCTGGTTTGACGGTGACTGGGAACGCAGCGCCGCGCAGTGGAAGATGCCGGAGTTTCGGGAGTATCTTCATTCCCTGAATCCCAACGTGGTTTTAAATTCCAGGATGCAGGGATATGGGGACTATGAAACGCCTGAACAGGGCATTCCCATCTATGGGCCTGAGGGAGAATGGGAATTCTGTACCACCATAAATGACTCCTGGGGATACCGGCCCAGCGATAATGACTATAAAACGAGCGGGCAGATCATACGAATGTTCTGCGACTGTATCACGCTGGGAGGCAGGCTCCTGCTGGATGTGGGGCCAAAAGAGGACGGTACGCTGGATGAGCGCCAGGAAAAAGTGCTGCATGATCTGGGAAGCTGGATTCATGATCATGAAGAAGCGGTATACGGAACGGGAAAGGGCCTGAGCTATCATCAGTTCCTGGGAGGAAGCACCATCTCCGAGGATCAGGAGACCCTGTATCTGATTGTATATGACAACCCCCTTGAAGCAGTGTGCGTAAAGGGACTGAAAACACCTGTAAAGAGGGTGACGGTTCTGCATAGTTTAGAAGAACTGGACTTTACCTATACCGGCGCCCTGCCCTGGAGCGGTATTCCCGGTACCCTGTGGATTTGGGCGCAGAATATGCAGCTGCATCCGTTTGCAACAGTACTGAAGGTAGAGCTGGAGGGAAAAATAACCTATAATCTGGGACATGGAGAGGCGGTAACGAACAATGACTGAAAAAGAAATTACGGAAGAAGTGGTTGAAGAGGGCGTACATAATTACAGCGCCGCGGATGCCTATGTATGGCCGGCGGATCCGAAGGTCCGGCAGAAGCTGGAGTGGTTCCAGGATCAGAAGCTGGCGCTGATGATGCACTGGGGGCCATATTCCCAGCTGGGTATTGTGGAGTCCTGGGCCCTGTCGGACGCCGATGCGGAATGGTCAAGAAAGGGAATTGACTGGGAAGCAAGCGGAAAAGAATTTAAGGAACAGTACTTCGGGCTGAACAGAACCTTCAATCCCATCCGCTTTGATCCTGAAAGATGGGCGGATTTGGCGGAGGAAGCAGGCATACGCTATCTTCTTTTTACGACCAAGCACCATGACGGCTTCTGTATGTGGGACAGCAGGTATTCGGACTACAAAATCACGGCGGAGGACTGCCCGTTCCATACCCATAAGTATGCGGATATCTGCGGGCATTTATTTGAAGCCTTCCGTAAAAGAGGAATCGGAATCGGAGCCTATTTTTCCAAGGCCGACTGGCATGTGGACAGCTATTGGAAAAAGGGCTGCGCGAGGGGTGACTATATGTGGCGGGGCCCCTCTTATGACCCTGCGGCGCGTCCCGAGGAATGGGAATGTTTTGTGACGTTTACGCAGAATCAGATCAAAGAACTGGCAGCCAGGTACGGAAAACTGGATATCATGTGGTTTGACGCGGGATGGGTGTGTCCTCAGTCCGGCCAGGATATACGTCTGGGTGAGGTGATAGATGAAATACGTAGCTGGCAGCCGGGAATGCTCTGCGCGGACAGGACGGTGGGCGGGCCTTACGAGAATTATATTACGCCGGAGCAGTGTGTGCCTGACCAGCCGCTGGGGGTGCCGTGGGAGAGCTGCATCACGCTGGGAACCTCTTTTTCCTTCGCCTATGAGGATACCTATAAAAAGCCGAGGGAAGTGATCCTGCTGCTGATTGATATCGTGGCAAAGGGCGGGAACCTGGCCATTAACGTAGGGCCGCAGCCTGACGGCAGGCTGCCTGCGGGAGCGGTGGAATCCCTGAAGGGGATGGGCAGATGGCTGAAGCTTTACGGAGATGCCATTTACGGCACGAGGGTGTGCGCTCCCTATAAGAAGGGAAATATTGCTTTTACCCAAAAGGACGGGAAGGTTTATGCGCTGGAACTGTTCCCGGAGGAAGGTTCGCCGGTTCCGGAGGAGGTTTTTCTTCCATGGGAAGGGGAAGTAAAGAAGGTGAGTCTTCTGGACTGTGGGAAAGAGGTTCCTTTTACCGCAGGGGAAGGAGGCATCCTTGTAAAAATGCCTTCCTTCGAGGAAGAGACGGCGCCGATAGCAAGAGTATACGTACTGCATAGGTAAGAGGGAGAAATGTCAATGAATAAAGTAATTGGATATGTGGGAACCCGGGATTTGGGAGGAATGAGGAATGCGGACATCCGCTGTCTGGATGTCATTAATATCGCGTTCGGACAGGTGGAGGATTCCCGGATGGTATGGGATGGAAGCGGAGCAAAGGAAGCACTGGCGCAAATCCGCGGGGTAAATCCCGGAATAAAAATATTGCTTTCCGTAGGCGGCTGGGGAGCCGACGGATTTTCCCAGGGATCCCGGACTGCACAGAACAGGGAAAAAATGGCGCAGAGTGCGGCAGAGCTGGTAAAGGAATACGGACTGGACGGCATTGATATTGACTGGGAATATCCGTGCAGCTCCCTGGCGGGGATTGCTTCGGATCCGGGGGATAAAGAGAATTTTACGCTGCTGCTGAAGGCCGTCAGGGAATGTCTTGACGAAGCCGGAGACGGGTATATGCTTACCATCGCGGCCGGCGGGGACGCCTATTTTACGGCTCAGACGGACATGAAGGAAGCGGTGCGGTATCTGGATTATGTGCAGCTCATGGCCTATGACCTGCAGGGCGGTTTCCAGAAAGCGACCGGGCACCATGCGGCCCTCTATTTCGGCAGCAGGAACATGTCGGATGCCTGTGCGGACAAAGCGGTGAGGCTGTTCATGGAAGCGGGGGTGCCTGCGGAAAAAATAGTGCTTGGCATTCCTTTTTACTCCAGAAAATGGGAGGATGTGAAGGGCGGCGGCACAGGACTGGGACAGGAAGCGCTCACAGTGGGAGGCTATGGCCCGGACTACGGAGAACTGGAGGCTTCCTATATCGGTAAAAACGGCTTCCGCCGCTATTGGGATGAAGAAGCGAAGGCTCCCTATCTGTTTGACGGCAAAACATTCATCAGCTATGAGGATCCGATGTCCATAACAGAAAAAGTGGCCTACTGCAGAGAAAAGGGATTGTACGGGATCATGTATTGGGAATATAAATGTGACTCTGCCGGTGTGCTGACATGCTTCATTCGGGAAAAAATGGACGGACAGACGGAAGAAAGGCGGAAATAGGAAATGGTTTCAGCGCGTTTTCAGGATTATGCCCGGAAGAAATATGCGGAAAGAGAAGTTTTTCTCGCGCCCCTTCGGGAGGAACTGGAGAATGGCTTTTCCGGCTGTACCGGCGATGAGGCGGTCTGTATGAAATTCCTCTATGGCACTATGCCGCTGCGGGACGCCGGGGAATATGCATTTTCCACATTTCTCGGTTTTGTGCGGCATGCACTGTGGCTTCGGGAAAATGTGGAATGGTGCAAAAGCCTGCCGGAGGACATTTTTGCCGATTATGTCCTTTCCTATCGGATAAACAATGAAGATATCACTGACTGCAGAGCCTTTTTTTATTCTCAGCTCAGGGAGCGGATTGACGGTCTGGAGCCGGAGGAGGCGGTAAAGGAAATTAATTACTGGTGTGCGGAAAATGCGGCATATGAGGCCTCCGATGAAAGGACAGCTTCTCCCATGACGGTCTACCGCTGCGGAAAAGGACGCTGCGGGGAGGAATCGGTGTTTGCGGTTACGGCATACCGCAGCGCAGGCATACCGGCAAGGCAGATCTATACGCCCAGATGGTCCCATTGTGATGACAATCATGCCTGGGTGGAGGTATATATCCGCGGCTCATGGTATTTCCTTGGCGCATGCGAGCCTGAGGAGGTGCTCAATAAAGGATGGTTTGCAGCACCGGCCAGCCGTGCCATACTGATTCACAGCCGTGCCTTCAGTGATTTCAGCGCAGATGGACAGCAGGAGAGCCTGGGGAGGGACGGGGCCGCGGTGTATTACAACAATACGCCGGCTTACGCCAGAACCTGCCGTCTTGGCGTCACCGTTGAGGACGAACAGGGCCGGCCCTGTGAAAAAGCGGGTGTGGCGGTGGAAATCCTGAATATGGCGGAATATTATCCTGCCGCCGTGCTCACCGCGGACGGGCAGGGAAGAGCGGAAATCACAGTCGGTATGGGAACCGTCAGAGTAAGAGCGTGGAAGGATGACCGGTTTGCCGAAGCGCTGGCGGTTCTGCCGGAGGAAAAGGAAATAAGGCTGGTGCCGGAATTTTCGGCTGAAGAAAAAGAGTGGGCGTCGGATATATGGGAGCAGGAAGAATGGACGCCCCCTCAGGAGTATCCCATGCATCCCGGAAAGCAGTCTGAGGAACAGAAGCGGAGAAGGGAACGGCGGTTTGCCGAAGCCGGCGCAAAAAGAGAGAGCCGTTTTTCGTCTTATTATGAGGAAGAAAAGGCCGCGGAATATCCGCAGGAGGCTTTTATGCTGCGGGCTGCGGGAGAAAACTTCGGGGAATTATATGAATTTCTTGTCCGGGACGGTTCGGTAGACAGAAGGCGTATGCTGCATTCTCTTTCGGTGAAGGATTACAAGGATCTGAAGAAAGAGGTTCTGGAGGATCATCTGCTTTGTGAAAGAGGGGACTGGCCTGAGGATATTTATGTAAAATATCTCCTCTGTCCGAGAATCGGCAGGGAGGAACTCACGGCATGGCGCGGTTTTATCAGAGCCTATTTTACAGAGGAGGAAAAAAGGGAATTCCGCCGGGATCCTGAACGGATATACCGATACATACGGGAAAATATCCGTTATGCGCCGGAACAGGAGTATGCGGCGCTTTGTGCGACTCCGGCAGGGTGCCTGAAGCTGAAATACGGCAGCCCTGAGTCGCAGAACATCCTGTTTGCAGCCATATGCCGCAGCCTGGGGATTCCGGCAAGGCTGAACCATGTTACCGGGAAGCCGGAGTATTGGAGAGGAGATTCGTTCAGAATACCTGAGGAAGCCGGGGGTGAAAACACGAAGGGCAGAGCGGCGCTTGTGCTTTTGGCGGAGGACGGAGACAGCTGGAATTATTTCCGCAGCTGGACACTGGGCAGACTGGAAGGAACAGGCTTTCGTACCCTGGATTATTCCGGCTGCATGCCGGAAAATAATTCGCTGTACCTGGCACTGGAAAAAGGTATTTACAGACTGATCACTGTCCGCCGAAGGCCTGACGGAAGCCAGTGTGTTCTCAGGAGGACGTTCGCACTGGAGGCGGGAGAGACGAAAAGGATTAGGCTGAAATGCCCGGAAGAAAAGAACGGGGATCGGAACGAGAAAATTCCGCTGCAGGATTTTGCTTTAAGGGATGCGGACGGGAACGCACACATGCTTTCCGCGCTGACGAAGGAGGAAGCGGCAGTACTGGCCTTTCTGGGGACGGGAGAAGAACCGACGGAGCATGTGCTCAATGAACTGCTGGACTGCGCATCCCGCTGGAACGAAAGAGGGCACAGGCTGCTTGCGGTTCTGCGCAGCCCGGAAGAACTGGAAAACAGAACACTTCGGAAAGTACTGGACAACGTATCAGGCATTCAGGTATATGCAGCCGGCCGGGAAGATATGGAAAGAACGGCGGAAAGCATGGGTGTGGACAGCGAAAAGCTTCCGGTGCTGGTCATTGTGGGGAATGGACCGGCCGGAATTTATGCCTGTGCCGGCTATCACGTGGGAAGTGTGGAACTCATGCTCGGGATAGCCGGGCAGTACGAGAAATAAAGGAGCCGGAAATGATATCCGTAGTAAAAAAGAAAAATGAAATATATTCTGTAGATTTTGTATGGGAAAAGGATGCCCATATCCGCAGCTTCAAAATGGGGCTTGAGAAGGTTTTCCACGGAGAATACCTGGAAAGCTTGCTGGTGCCTCTCAGCAGCCAGGCCGTATTGCTGGCAGGCTGCGGTAAAGAGGAAGAATTGGGGCTTCTTCAGGTTAAGGAGATTTTGGCTGCGGTTTCCAAACGGTCCAAGGAACTGCATATCAGGGAAATTTCCCTGGATCCCGGATGCTTTGTGGAAAGACTGGGAGAAAAGGCAATTACGGCCGTGGTATTAGGGCTGGGACTTGGCGGCTATTCTTACGAATACAGCAAGACGGAGAAACAGGAATCCGCGGACTGTAATTTCCAGCTGGAAATTACGGAAGGTTTCGAAGACAGTCTTCAGGAAGGGCTGGAACTCTTAAAAGGCATCTGTTTTGCCAGGAACATGGTGAATACGCCGGGCAACCATCTGCGGCCCATGGATTTTGCCCGGAAAATCACGGACTATGTCAGTGACTGCGGTGTGGAAACGGAAATGCTTGTATATGGGCAGCTGAGAACCCTTCATATGGAGGCTCTTTATGGTGTGGGAGGCAGCAGCGAATATCCGCCCTGCCTGCTGATCCTGCGTTATAAGGGAGATCCCGGGAGCAAGGAAATTTATGGGCTGATCGGGAAGGGAATCACCTGTGATACGGGAGGCTATTGCTTAAAGGAAAGCTCCTCCATGGCGGGAATCAAAGGGGATATGGCGGGAGCCGCCGCAGTGACGGCCGCGGTTCATGCAGCCGCGGTCAGGAAGCTTAAGGTGAATATTACAGCCTGCCTTCCGCTGAGTGAAAACCGGATATCCCAGTCCGCGCTTCTTCCCGGAGATGTCATAACAGGTTATTCCGGCAAGACAATAGAGGTGCTCAATACGGATGCGGAGGGGCGGCTTGTGCTGTCGGATGCGGTCAGCTACGGGATACGTAAGGAGGGCATTACCAAAGTGCTGGATATTGCCACCCTGACAGGTGCAGTGGGGCAGATGCTGGGAAATACCATCGGGGGAACCATGTCGGATGACGATTCTTTTTATCAGCTGTTCGAGCGTGCCCAGTCCTGGTCGGCGGAGCGTTATCTGCGGCTTCCCTATGGCAAAGAACACGAAAAGATGATCGACAGCGATGTGGCGGATGTAAAAAATGTGGGAGGAGGATGCTGCGGAACGATTACGGCAGGACTGTTCATCCGCAGATTCTGTGAGGGGAAACCCTGGATTCACATGGATATTGCAGGAACCGCGTGGTGCGGGACTCCCACCTATGCGTTTGAAAGCAAGGGGGCAACCGGTGCGGGCGTGACAACGCTGTACTATCTGATGAAAGAGGCGCAGGCAGACTGAAGCACAGTGGTGCCCGTGGCCCGGCGGCAGAAATGCATAGAAAACTTCATAACAGAAAAATACATAAGGATGCGCATATAGGAAATGCCGGGCTGGATGCCCGGCATTTCCTGTGTCACGCTTTTTTCGCAATGCCTGTTGAAGAACGGAAAATGGTCTGGGTGGAAATATAAATAATTTCAGAACGTGTGTCTGGGTGTTCAATACGGTATAAAATCTGCAGGGCGAGACGCAGCCCGATATCCTGATTGAATACCTGCACGGTAGTCAGATCCTCCGCCAGAGGGCTTTCCATATTTCCGTCAAACCCGGATACGGCAACGTCTTCCGGTATTTTCAGTCCGCGCTTTAACAGAAGCTGCATCAGAAGGCAGGCCACATAATCGCTGACACAGACAAAGGCATCCGGCATGCTGGGAAGCGTATTGAGAAAAGCATCAATTTCCTCCTTATACGTGTCGGTTCCGATGGAACCGGTAAGAGAAAGCTCCGGAGACGGTGAAAGGCCATAACGCTCTAGCGTTTTGGAAAAACCCTCATACCGTTCGTAATTGGACTGCGCATAATTGATATCGCCGATGAATCCGATTTTTTTACGTCCCTGCTTCAGCAGATGCTCCGTGATTTCCGAAATGCTGATGCTGCTTTCCATTAAAATAAGATCACCATTCAGTGACGAGGGAGGGATGGAGGTGGCGGTATCCAGAAAAACCTTGGGGACAGGAGCCTCTGACAAAAGGCGGATTAACTGATTGTTATATACATTCAGGACAATAATTCCATGAGTATTTCCGTTTACAAGGGAAGCCGGCAGAGTATAATCCTCATCGATGGAAGAAGGAAGATAAGTATAAACCAGATTGACATTGTGGAATGAAAGCTCCTTTGCGATCTGGTGGATAATGTTCATCCAGAAAATGGAGGATTCCGGCCGGCAGACAGCAACCGCAATATTGACCGGAGGCGCAGCAGTCTTTTGGGAAGGGAGAAGAGGAGCGCATTCCGGAAATTCGTATCCCATTTCCTGCGCTGTTGTCAGAATTTTCCTGCGCAGGTTATCGGAAACACCTTTCTGACCGCTGAATACCTTCCAGACAGTGGTTCGTGAAATGCCGAGGGAACTGGCAATATCCTGCAGTGTGACCTTTTTCATTATCATACCAATCTGCGCGCTGCGCTGCGCGCCATAACAGGGAAAAGAACGGAAGCCGGACACGCGTAATTACGGCTCCCGCAGGTGGGAAAAAACGAGCATACAAAAGGCTTTTCGGGCCTGTTCCAATTATATTATTATATCATTACAGGACATATTTTTTCAATGAAATGTTTGGTATAGGGGACTGTTACTTTTCAAAAATATCCTGTCAGATCCGTCTGTTTCATAAAATCCTGAAGAGTGCCGGCTCTGGCGGCTTCCTTTCGCACGGACAGGTTTTCTCCTATACATGCAGACTGTTTTGCAGTAAAATGAAAGTGCAATCAGAAGTCCTTCGATTCAGCAACAAAAAATATTCTACAATGACAGATACAGATTTATGAAGAGAAAATGGTTAGAAAGGAAGAGGAAATCATATGAAAAGAAAGACACTGTTCGTACTTTGTCTGCTTTCCGCCCTGGTGATGGCAGGCTGTTCGCGGAAGAATACGGAATCGGCTGTCCCGGACTCTGTTACAGAAGAGAATGGCGGGGAAACCGGTAATGTATCACAGGGAGGCGAAACGGAGGAGGTGTCCGATGAGCTTACATTCCGCGGGGAAAAGCTGTCCGGGGAGGATGCCGTTTTATTTTCTGAGATTAAGGAAGCGGCGGGGGCTGAAATCCTGCTGTTCGACTGTGCCGATTATGATGGCGACGGGAACAGGGAGGCGTTTGCCTTTGCGGGTGTGAATAATGACGGCATTCTGGAAGGGCAGAGGTGGTTTGCAGGGGCTGAGGGAGCCGCCCCTTTGAAGAACGGCGGGGAAGCGGCGGAATATCTGCAGGATAAGAGAGCCGTGGTGGAAACACCGGAAAATACCGCCTTTTGGTATACGGAATCGGACGGAGGCGGCGCCACATCTTCTCTGCTGTGGGGAGTTTCGGACAAGGTTCCTTATGAAAGCGTACTTTCCGGAAAAGGAGAAGCCTTTACGGTGACGGAGGACGGCACCTATATTCTGTACCAAAGCAGCACGGATGCCCGCGAGGAAGGAACGGGGCGTACGGTAAAGCCTTGTTATTTTTATTATGAAAACGGCAGCTTTCATGAATATGGGGCGATGGCCGTGGGACAGGACAGCTTCCTGGGCCTGCCCGGCGCGGCGGAATGCTTTGCGCCTTACGAAGCGGATGGTTATTGGGTCAGGGATATACACATTCGTGGAAACGGTCTTGTACAGTTGAACCTGAGAAAAGAAGACCGGAATGTAAATGTGACCTGTGCATGGAAGGACGGTAAGCTTTCAAAAGAGGAAGAAAATGATGGCATTGCCGGACTTTTGGTGGGAGAACTGGCTTCGGCGGAGTGGCATGGACCCGAAGGAGCGCTGCAGCAGCTGTGGGAGAAACGGCGTGCTGCGGAGGAAGCGGATGGTATTGCCGTTGAAATGGAACCGGCGCAGGCAGCCTGGTATGACCTGGACGGAGACGGAGTCCCAGAAGAGATCCGGTACACAGTGAGGACAGGGGAAGACATGTATGGAGCGGATGGTATGGAAGTCAGCATCGATGGAAAGACTGTCTGGGAGACAGATCAGGCGGTTTCCATCGGTTATCAGCTGCTGGTGGTTGATCTTGACAGAAATGACGGAAAAAAGGAGCTGGCAGTATATGGGCTGGAAGACAGCGGAGGCTTTTCCATGCTGAAATTTTTTGCCGCGGAGGACGGAAAGCTTAAGGAACTGGGAGATCTGAGAGAGGTTTCGATTCTGGGCGGGCTGGGGAATCTGTACCGGATTGGGGTATTCGATTTTGACAGCGGCAGAATGATGCGGCTTCCCGGTGACGGCAGCATAGAGATCTGGGCGGATACGCCTGTGTTCGCCGAGGGGCTTGGCTCTTATTATGTGAAGCTGGATTTTGTGTTTGGTGGTTCGGGAATAGCGCAGACAGAGCGGCAGGAATATGACATGAAGGTTCCCCTGACAGGGGGAGAGCCTTATCTTTATACCGCACAGCAGCCCATACCTTTTTACAGCACCCGGGAAGAATGTCTGTCGGGAGAACCCTCTTTTTTTGCAGCTCCGGGAGAACAGCTGAACTGTGCAGCGCTTACACCCGCTGCGGAAAATCAGATTTATGTAAAAATGAGACGGACAGGTACCGGAGAGGAAGGCTGGACGGTATTATCTGATACTCAGGTGTTTGCGGAAACGCCGGGCTGGGGCTGAGAATCTATAACAGGCTGAATCATTGTTATTCCTCGTAATTCTCCATGATCATAAGAAATCAAAGAAAATGAGAAACGGATTCCATTACCTTTTCTGTAAAAACGGGGTAGAATCAGGGCATGAAAGGAGGAATAACATGAACAAATATAAAATGACAGGGAGCGTTCTGCTGGCTGCAATCCTTGTTTCCGGCCTGCTGGCGGGATGTGCCGCTGCTTCGGGGAATACAACAGGAATGGAAGGAGAGGAAGAGAGTATGTCAGTGAATACGGAAAATAAGATGACGGATGAAGAAAACCTGCACACCATATATTTGGCAGGCGGCTGTTTCTGGGGAGTAGAAGCTTATATGAAGAAGCTTCCCGGCGTCAAAGACACGGAAGTGGGATATGCCAACGGAAACACAGAAAATCCGACCTATGAGGAGGTATGCTATAACAATACCGGTCATGCGGAAACGGTAAAGGTGGTTTATGATACACAGCTTATCACCACACAGCAGCTGCTGGACGGCTTCTTCAAGGTGGTGGATCCCACCAGTGTCAATAAACAGGGGAATGATCGGGGAAGCCAGTACCGTTCCGGTATCTACTATGTGGATGAGGAAGACCGGGATATCGCGGAAAATGTGCTGGCAGAGCAGGAGAAAAGGAATGCTGTTCCTGTAGTTACCGAGCTTCTGCCTTTATCCAATTTCTATCCGGCAGAAGAATACCATCAGGATTACCTGGACAAGAACCCGGGCGGTTACTGTCACATCAATCTGAACAGTGCGGACGAATTTATTAAGGAAGAAGGATTGGGGGCGGAGGATCTGTCGGGTCTGATCAGGCCGGAAGACTATACGGTGCCCGATGATGAGGAATTAAGGGAAAGCCTTACGGATATCCAGTATGCGGTCACACAGCTGAATGAGACGGAACGCCCCTTTATGAATGAATATGATGATGAATTCCGCAAGGGGATTTATGTGGATATCGTTACGGGAGAACCGCTTTTCAGTTCGGAGGATAAGTTTGATTCCGGCTGCGGCTGGCCCAGCTTTTCCAAAGCCATTGCTCCTGAGGTGGTGAATGAAAAGGAGGATACCAGCCACAACATGAACCGTACGGAGGTGCGCAGCCGAGTGGGTGACAGCCATTTGGGCCATGTTTTCAACGACGGGCCTGCGGAATCGGGCGGCCTGCGTTATTGTATCAACAGCGCTTCCATCCGTTTTATCCCTTATGAAAATATGGAAGAGGAAGGCTACGGCTTCCTGCTCCCAATCTTTGATGAATAAAGACGTATCAGGGATCGGATGCAGATAAAAAACATCGGTGCCGCCGCCCTGCCTGCCCTCTTTCACCTGTTCGAGGCGGTGTCCGGCCGGCCCTGTCTGCGTCTTTCCCGCTGCCCCTGCACCCTCCCTGTATGACCGCCGCCCTGCAAGGTTCCTTATAGGGGACGCTT
>ERZ857840.597-NODE-597-length-50309-cov-4.862538_pt1 | contig 50309 bp, 44 predicted proteins | sample MGYA00519760_ERZ857840 | MGnify/ENA primary metagenome ERZ857840 (study PRJEB31778, sample SAMEA3449371) | human gut metagenome | biome: human gut; feature: human-associated habitat; material: faeces | place: United Kingdom | collected 2010/2012 ... | reverse complement strand
TACCACGTCCGCTATGTCTCTTTCTATATGTCCTATTTCATTTTACAATGAACCATTCATCAAAAAATCAAAAAATATGAAAATAACTATTGACAAACAAGACCCGACATGATATAATACATCTCGCGCGGTAAACAAAACCGCCCGAGAATATGGGGGTTTAGCTCAGCTGGGAGAGCATCTGCCTTACAAGCAGGAGGTCACAGGTTCGAGCCCTGTAGTCCCCACCATCTAAGACAGGCGTAACAGCCATCTGCAAAAGAACCCTTGAATTTTCAAGGGTTCTTTGTGTTTTTGATTAAATAATTTCCCGTTTGTTTCACCGTATCGTTTGTCGTTTGTTTTAACAGAAAATAACGGTAAGCAGTCTTTACGCATGGCCGTGCATGTTAAAATAATCAGGAGCCAAGCCGTTTTACCGACTCAGCTCCTGATTTTATTTTATTAAGTTGCAACCTTCATAATTGCCCATCGCTTGCACATTATTGCGCAATGAGTTTCTTTTTAAGAATGTGCAGACGTATTGCGATGTAATCGGCAGCAGAAACATTTTTGCCGATTTCGGTTGAAGCGTGTGCTGCAAGCAGCTTTTCGCCGTCGAGGCGTATGCGCTTCAGGATGTGCAATCTGACTCTGATGTAGTCCGTTGCCGTAATTTTGCCGTCACCGTCTATATCGCCTTTGATTATAACGGTGTATTCTTTACCGCCGACAACGACTTTGGTTCCCGTGCCGACCAAGCCGTTTTTCGCGCCGTTTACAACAATGTCCTTACCAAACGCTTTCTTCAGCTTTTCAACAGTCGTACCGGGTTCTATTCCGTATAACAAAGAGCCCTTTTTCAGACCGCAGGTCACGCATTCTTCATGTCCGAAGATCACTGACGAACCGGCATTTCGTTTGTCCGCAACCAAAGTAAATACGTGGTTTTCCAGATCGAATCTGAGATCACAGCCTGTGCAGGAATGCCAATGATTTTCTTCATCTTTTTCCCAGTAGCCCGTAATGTTATGGATGTGACCGTGCGCTGCCTCGATCAGATAACCGCATACGGTGCAGACAACAGGTTCTGTTTCGGTTGCCGATGCACGGTTGGGGATATGTACCGACAGATCGAGTTTTTTGCCGCACGTAGAGCATTCATGCCAATGGGCGGTTTCATCGTTTGACCAGAAGTACATGGCGGTATGCTCGGCAAACTCGCCGTACTCAAATGTGGAGTTTCCGATGGCTCCGCATGAGCATGAATGCTTGTGACGTTGTTCGGTATCGTTACGCTCGTCAGTCCGCTGCATCCATAGAACGCATACCAGCCAATGCTTGTCACTCCGTCGGGTATGACAAGGTCGGTAACAAGCTCTCCGTTCAGATACAGGTTGTGTGCATAATATAAGGGATTTGCGTAACAACCATCGAATTTGATTCCGCACCATTTTGCTATGTCGGTTATGTTCACGCTTGTAAGTCCGCTGCATTCATAGAACGCACTATTCCCAATGCTTGTCACGCTGTTCGGTATCGTCACGCTCGTCAGTCCGCTGCATCCGCTGAATGCAAACTTGCCAATGCTTGTGACGCTGCCATCTGTCGGAATCGCACTTGTCTTGCAGCCGACAACAAGTTCTTTTTTTTCTGTCTCAATTATGCAGTTTCCCGAAGAATGATAAACTGCGTTTTCTTTGCCAACCGAAAGCTCGGTGAGCCCGCTACAATTTCCAAACGGATTATAGCCAATGCTTCTGACGCTATTCGGTATTGTCACACTTGTGAGTCCGGTGCAATTCCAGAACACATAACCGCCAATGCTTGTTACGCTGCTCGGTATCGTTACGCTTGCAAGTCCGGTGCAATTGCGGAACGCATAACCGCCAATGCTTGTCACGCTGTTCGGTATGGACACGCTCGTCAGTCCGCTGCATCCATAGAACGCATAAGAGCCAATGCTTGTCACGCTGTTCGGGATTTCCACGCTTGTAAGTCCGGTGCAATCGTAGAACGCATACTCGCCAATGCTTGTCACGCTGTTCGGGATCGACACGCTCGTCAGTCCGCTGCATCCGCTGAACGCACCGTATCCAATGCTTGTCACGCTGTTCGGTATCGTTATGCTTGTAAGTCCAGTGCAATTCCAGAACGCCTCAGCACCAATGCTTGTTCCACCATTGATTATTACGTTTAGATTGCTGTAACCGGAAAACACAGCCTTAAATTGTTTGTTGTAAAAACAGTCAATGCTCGGAATCGTTACAGTTTTCAGGCTACTGCAACCGCCGAATGCCTCCTGCCCAATGTTTGTGACGTTGTTCGGTATCGTTATGCTTGCCAATCGTCACGCTCGTCAGTCCGCTGCATCCGCTGAACGCCCAATCGCCAATGCTTGTCACGCTGTTCGGGATTTTCACGCTCGTCAGTCCGCTGCATCCAGAGAACGCCCAATCGCCAATGCTTGTAACGCTGTTCGGGATCGTAACGCTCGTCAGTTTGCTGCATCTGCTGAACGCACTACCGCCGATGCTTGTCACGCTGTTGCCAATCGTCACGCTCGTCAGTCCGCTGCATTCATAGAACGCATAAGAGCCAATGCTTGTAACTCCGTTGCCGATTGTCACGCTCGTCAGTCCGCTGCAGCCGCTGAACGCATTTCCGCCAATGCTTGTCACGCTGTTCGGGATTTCCACGCTCGTCAGTCCGCTGCAATAGCTGAACGCATAGTCTGCAATACATTTTGTTCCGTCTTTGATGCTGTAGTTACCTGAAACAGTGTTTTTTGCCTCAATCAGATAATTACCAATATACAAGACATCATTTGTCCAATTTGAAGTATTATTATAGTATCCGGTGTTACGGAACGCCTGAGAGCCAATGCTTGTCACGCTGTTCGGGATTGTCACGCTCGTCAGTCCGCTGCATCCATAGAACGCCTGATAGCCAATGCTTGTAACGCTGTTCGGGATCGTAACGCTCGTCAGTCCGCTGCAGCCGCTGAACGCACCATAGCCAATGCTTGTAACGCTGCCGTCTGCCGGAATCACGCTCGTCTTGCATCCCGCAACCAAAGTCTTAGTTGCTGTTTTAATTATGCAATTCCCAGAAGAATGATATACTGCGTTTCCGCCGTCAACAGAAAGCTCAGTCAGTCCGCTGCATCTATAGAACGCATCATCGCCAATGCTTGTCACGCTGTTCGGAATCGTCACGCTCGTCAGTCCGCGGCAATTCCAGAACGTACCCCAGCCAATGCTTGTCACGCTGTTCGGGATTTCCACGCTCGTCAGTCCGCTGCATCCTCTGAACGCACTATCGCCAATGCTTGTAACGCTGTTCGGGATCGTAACGCTCGTCAGTTTGCTGCAATTATAGAACGCACTGTCTGCAATACATTTTGTTCCGTCTTTGATGCTGTAGTTACCTGAAACAGTGTTTTTTGCATAAATCAGACAATTACCAATATACAAGACTCCATTTGTCCAATTTGAAGTATTATTATAGTATCCGGTGTTGTAGAACGCATCCCCGCCAATGCTTGTGACGCTGTTACCGATCGTCACGCTCGTAAGTTTGCTGCAGCCATAGAACGCCCAACCGCCAATGCTTGTCACGCTATTTGGAATCGCCACGCTCGTCAGTCCGCTGCATCCATAGAACGCCTCATAGCCAATGCTTGTAACGCTGTTGCCGATTGTCACGCTCGTCAGTTTGCTGCATCCAGAGAACGCCCAATCGTCAATGCTTGTCACCGGCTTCCCTTTTAACGTGCTCGGGATATTTGCTGTTGTAATCGATTTAGTTGCCGCGGCAACGGTGTAAGAGCTGCCGTCGCTGTTCAGGCTGAACTTCAGATTACCGCTGGTTTCCCAGTCCGCGGCGTCGACCGACAACGAAAGTGCGCAACAGACGGAGACTGCCACGGCAAGCGTTATCAGCAGACAGATGATTTTATTCTTCATAGTCTTTTTTCCTTTCCTTAATTGAAATTCCCGGTCGGAAAATCCGTTTGCGGGAGGTGACAACGCCATTCCCGACCGCATTAATATGGTCGATTGAACAAAATATGTATTTGGTACAATCAATATAGAAATAGTATACCGCATTGGTCACATGTTGTCAATATAAAATACGTGATTTACAACAAAAGTTCTTTGTCGGGGTAATTTGAATGACTAAATCGGGCAGTTAATGCTTATAAAAGCAAAGAATATGGATATTTATCGCTTTTAAAGGGATAAAATGGAACGATTATTATACATAATACATATTACATATCAAACTACGCCCAAAAATTAACGGTCAAAGGGAGAAAATCCCAATGACCGTTTGTTGTTATATGGCATTATGCTCTGCGGCGCGGAGAAAAGAAAATCCGGATCGTAAAAACGACCCGGATTCTTGGAGCGGATTACGGGGTTCGAACCCGCTACCTCCACCTTGGCAAGGTGGCGCTCTACCAAATGAGCTAAATCCGCAGATATGGCGACTCGGACGGGACTCGAACCCGTGACCTCTAGCGTGACAGGCTAGCGTTCTAACCAACTGAACTACCGAGCCAAATTGTTTACCGTCCGACTTTCGGAACGTGTTGTATTATACCACATACCGTGCGCTTTGTCAAGGAATATTTTCGACTTTTTTCCGTGTATTGTGAATACGTGAGATATGCAGGTGACGTATGCGGCGAATGTGAAAAATAATGTGCCGCATCGGATATTATGCGGCACAGAACATATTTCACCGTGTGAGAAAGTTAACACCCATACGAGTGGTTTTCAAAGCGGTTCGACGCAAGATCAATAGAAGCGGTAATTTGCAATTACCTTGCCGAGAACGATCACATTTTTGGCGATTATCGGCTGCATGGTCGAATTTTCGGGCTGAAGGCGGATATGTCCGTTTTCGCGGAAATAGCGCTTGACTGTCGCCTCGTCATCGATCATTGCGACGACTATTTCACCGTTATCGGCATACGAACGTCCCTCAACGACAACAATATCGCCGTCCATTATTCCCACCTCGCGCATGCTTTCGCCGTCGACCTTAAGGGCAAACAGCTGCCTGCTGCCGTGCGCCATGCTTACCGGGAAATCGACATATCCGTCAAAATTCTGCACAGCCGTTATCGGTACGCCGGCAGTGACCTTCCCGAGAAGCGGCACACGAAGTGTGCTTTCGCCGGAAGTTCCTTCGTCCTCATTTTGAAGCGCGACGGCGCGGCTTTTGCCTATATCGCGGCGGATATATCCCTTGGAATCAAGGCGGCGCAGATACTGATGTACAGTTGATGTGGAACGTATCTGCAATCCGTTGCAAATATCGCGCACGGAAGGAGCGTAGCCGTCGGTTTTCATGCAGTCGAGTATGTAATTATAAATCTGTTTTTCCCTATCGGTGAGTCCGTCCATGATAAACTCCTTATCAGTCGGCAAGCGAGCCTGCGATTGCCGCAAACAGTTCTTCGGCACGTGCCGAGTCGCCGGAAATATACAGCCATCCGAACAGTGCTTCCAGTCCCGTCGCCCTGCGGTAGTCGGCTATATCAGCCGACTTCGATGAGTGTGCGCTTTTTGCGTTGCGTCCCGCTTTGAACACCGCCGTTTCGCTTTCGTCAAGAAGCGGAAGGATCACGCCGACGGCAACGCTTTGCGCGCGCGCCGTCACATATTCCCTGGCCGCTTTGTTCAGTTCGGCGGGCAGGCAGTCGCCGTCAGCGACAAGATGACGGCGGACAAGGGTTTCGTAATACGAATCACCCATATACGCAAGCACAAGCGGGTTATATGATGAATATGAAGCGCTCACGCTCTTCTCCATTTTGCGCCGTTCGGCGTATCTTCGATAACGATGCCGCGGGCGGCAAGATCGTTTCGTATTTCATCGGCGAGTTTATAGTCCTTATTCTTTTTTGCCTCTGCGCGACGGGCAACGAGAGCATTTATTTCCTCTTCTTCGGGATCGGCGGGCTTATTTGTTTCTTCTTCTCTGAGAAGCTCAGCTTCCTTCAACAGGTCGAGCGACAGCACGGTGTCAAACTTATCGATGAGGTGAAGCTTGGTCGCGTCATTTGTGTTATATTTGAGCACATCATAAATCGCGGTTATTGCCAGAGATGTGTTGATATCGTTATCGAGCGCTTCGCTGAATTCCGCTTCAAGGGCTCTGCAAGCCTCTTCATCGATATCGCCTTCGGCAGACAATGCCGATATCTTCATTACCAGTTTTTTATATGCAAGTGCGGCATTATCGAGCGCTTCATACGAGAACACGAGCGCTTTTCTGTAATGCGACTGGAGGCAGAAGAACCGATACCAGACAGGCTTATAACCCTTTTCTTCAAGAAGCGAAACCGTCAGGAATTCGCCCTTCGATTTGCTCATTTTGCCGTTTGACGTATTGAGATGAAGCACATGGAACCAGAAGCGGCACCACGGATGTCCGAGATAAGCTTCGCTTTGTGCGATCTCGTTCGTATGGTGCGGGAATGCATTATCTATGCCGCCGCAGTGTATGTCAAGATATTCGCCGAGATACTTCAGGCTGATTGCAGAGCATTCGATATGCCAGCCGGGATAACCCACACCCCACGGACTGTCCCACTTAAGCTCCTGCGAATCGAATTTCGATTTTGTGAACCAAAGCGCAAAATCGGTTTTGTTGCGTTTGTTTTCGTCCGCGCCGACGCCTTCACGGACACCGACTTCAAGGTCTTCGGCGTCATGCTTGTTGAAAACATAGTACTCTTCAACCTTCGAAGTGTCAAAATACACATTTCCTCCGCTCTGATACGCATATCCCTTTTCAAGAAGGACTTCGATCATGTGGATGAAATCCGGGATGCAGCTTGTTGCCGGAACAACCGTATCCGGTTTGCGTATATTGAGCTTCACGCAGTCGTCAAAGAACGCATCGGTATAGAATTTTGCGATTTCATGGACGGTTTTGTGCTCACGCTTTGCGCCGTTGAGCATTTTGTCCTCGCCATCATCGGAATCGCCGGTCAGATGCCCCACATCGGTTATATTCATGACGCGCTTCACATCATAGCCAAGATAACGGAGGTATTTTTCAAGAATATCTTCCATTATATAGCTTCTGAGGTTACCGATATGCGCAAAGTGATACACAGTGGGACCGCAGGTATACATTCTTACGGTGTTATCCTTTACGGTAAACTCGTCTTTTTCTCTTGTTAAGGAATTATACAGCTTCATAGTTGCCTCGGATTATTTATTTGTGTTGATACTGCTCCAGTTATGTATCAGATAATTAAGACCAGACCACACGGTGAAAAATGCCATGATTATGACAAAAATCAGGGAAAGTATGCCGCCGGTCGGAAAAGCAATCGGTTCGAGCAGGATTATAATTACGGAAACGAACTGTGTGACCGTTTTTATCTTGCCAAGCATATTTGCGGCGACGACAATACCGGAATTGTTCGAAAGGACAAGGCGCATCGACGTTATTGCAAGCTCGCGGAAGATGACAAGCAACGTTGCCCAAAATACGACATGCCTGAGTATGCCGGACGGAATTATGCTGTCTGCGCCGAAATCAAGGACATAATCGGAAAAGCAGATCGAAACGAATGCGCCGAATATCATGAATTTATCGGCAAGCGGATCCATGAATTTCCCGAATGTCGTCACAAGTCCGCGTTTTCTGGCGATGTTTCCATCAAAGAAATCGGTGATCGCGGCGATTATGAATATAGCGGCGGCAACGATACGTGACGCAGTCAGATTGTCACTGCCGAACACGGGATATACGATGAACAGTACGAAAAACGGAATAAGAATTATTCTGAATACAGTCAACTTATTCGGAAGATTTAGCTTCATCGGGCTTCATTCCTCTTTTCAATCGGTAAATACTGCCTGACCGACAAGGTCATAATCAATTACATCGACGATCTTCACATCGACAAAAGTTCCGTCTTTGACATTACGGGAAGAATGGAAATATATTTTCCCGTCAACATCGGGCGCATCGCGGAAGGAACGTCCGAAGAAGCACTCGGACACCTTGTCATATCCCTCGGAAAGGACCTTCACGGTCTTTCCGACGAGCTCTCTGTTCTTGGCGGCATGGACTGCCTGCTGACGCTTCATCAACGCCTTGCAGCGCTTATGTTTTGTTGCGGCAGGTATCTGATCGGGCATATCGTATGCCTTGGTTCCCTCCTCGCGGGAATATTCAAATACACCGAGACGGTCAAACTTCATTTCATCGATAAAGTCGCCCATAGCCTTATAGTCTTCCTCGGTCTCGCCCGGGAAACCGGTTATAAAGGTTGTACGCAGAACCGCATCGGGGATCTTCGCTCTGATGCGCTCGACCGTTGAACGGATGGATGCTGCGGTGTCGCGGCGATTCATCGCGCTGAGCATACGGTCGGTAACGTGCTGGACGGGAATATCGAAATACTTCACTATTTTCGGATTATTTGCTATCTCGTCGATGAGCGCGTCGGTTATACGGTCGGGATACATATAGAGAACACGTATCCATTCGATACCGTCGATCGTCGAAAGCTCGCGCAGCAAACTGTCAAGGCAGTATGTGCCGTAGATATCCTCACCGTAACGGGTCGTGTCCTGCGCGATGACGCAAAGCTCCTTTACGCCGAGAGCGGCAAGGTCCTTCGCTTCATTGACGATATCGCTCATCCGGCGGCTTCTGAATTTTCCGCGGAGAGAAGGTATGACGCAGTATGTACAGCAGTTGTCACAGCCTTCGGCGATTTTTATGTATGCAAAGAATTCGGGAGTTGTTATGACGCGGTCTCCGCCCATCGGCGCTTCGCTGATATTATGAAAGCAGGAGAAACGCTTTTTCTCGTATGCGCACTTGACGGCTTCAACCACGTCGTCATATGCGCCGGTGCCTATCACGGCATCAACCTCGGGAAGCTCTTCGAAAATCTGCTCCTTATAGCGCTCGGCAAGACAGCCGGCCACAACGATCCCTTTGAGGGAACGATTTTCTTTAAGCCATGCGACGTCAAGAATGTTATCGATCGCTTCCTGCTTTGCGGACTGTATGAAGGCGCAGGTATTGATCACAATAACATCCGCGTCGATATCCTCGGCGACGATCTCACACCCGGCTTCCGCAAGCTTTGAAATCATTACCTCGGTATTAATAAGATTCTTAGCACATCCAAGAGAAACAAAACCAACTTTAATCGGCAAAATAACCACCCTGTTCACTGAAAGCCCTGAGTGCGGTATTTATCATGTCGTAGGAATATCCCATACGCTTAAGATATGCGCAGAGCTTTGATTTTATTTTTATGTCGCTTATTCCGGAAGAAGGAAGCTTCTTTGCAATAAGCGTATTGAGATTTTCGGCAAGACTGTCACCATCGAGCGACAATACCGCCTCATTCACGGCATCGCGTTCATATCCGCGCACCGTAAGCTCATTCCGTATGCGTTCCGGTCCCCAGAGCTTCACCTCGGCAAAACGGGAAGCAAAGCGCTCCGCCGCAGCGTACTCGTCGATATAGCCGCGCTCCTTCATGAGCGCCGCGACCTCTGATGCGGTTTCCTTATCGAATTTTTCGCTGAGCTTACGCACAAGACGCTTTTCGGACACATCGCCATATGAAAGAACCGAAAACGCTTTTTTGATACACGCGAGCCGATCTGTACACGTTATCAGAATTTCTATTACATCATCGTCGCATTCGCCTTCGATGCAGGCAAGCCTTGAAAGGTCTGCGGTCGTTATGCGGTACGTTTCGCCGTTTGCAACCACGTCGGCTTCATGCTTGTCTTCATAGACGATGATCGATGTTATGACTGCCATCAGGGCTCGTCATCAAAGCTTTCGTCGTCACTTGCTTCGGTTTCACCGAATTCGGCTTCATAGCCGTTTCGTGAGTCGGCGTATGCTTTACGTATTTTTTCTTCGATCTCGGCAGCGAGAGCTTTGTCCTCGGTAAGGAGCACGCGGACGTTATCCCTGCCCTGAGCAAGGCGCTGCCCGCCGTAGCTGAACCACGAGCCGCTCTTTTCAATTATTTCAAACTGCACCCCAAGATCGACAAGCTCGCTTTCTTTGGAAATACCTTTACCGAAAATGATATCGAATTCGGCGGTCTTGAAGGGAGGCGCAACCTTGTTCTTAACGATCTTGCACTTGACATGGTTGCCGATAAAGTTCGTACCGTCCTTGATCTGTTCGCCCTTGCGGACATCAATACGGACGCTGGCATAAAACTTCAGCGCTCTGCCGCCGGTCGTTACCTCGGGATTGCCGTACACGATGCCGACCTTTTCACGGAGCTGGTTTATGAACACAACGATACAGTTGGATTTGGAAATTGCGCCGGACAGCTTACGCAGTGCCTGCGACATGAGCCGCGCATGAAGACCGACATGTGAATCACCCATATCACCCTCAATTTCGCTTTTCGGAACAAGTGCCGCGACAGAGTCGACGACAACTATTTCAACAGCGCCGCTTCTCACCAGTGCTTCACATACCTCAAGGGCTGCTTCGCCGTCATCGGGCTGGGAAACCAAAAGGTCATTGATATTGACGCCGAGATTCTTGGCGTATACGGGATCAAGAGCGTGTTCGGCATCGATGAAAGCTGCTTCTCCGCCCGCTTTCTGCACTTCGGCGATCATATGGAGAGCGACGGTCGTCTTACCGGAGGATTCCGGTCCGAAAATTTCGATTATTCTGCCGCGCGGCACGCCGCCGATTCCAAGTGCGAGGTCAAGCGAAAGCGACCCGGTCGGAACCGATTTGACCTCCATATTCATGTTATCACCGAGGCGCATTACGATTCCTTTACCCTGCTTTTTTTCAAGCTGGGCAAGTGCGGTTTCAAGTGCTTTTTTCTTGTCATTTGACTTATCGGCGGATTTATCCGTGGACTTATCTGCGGCTGCTGCCATAATCTGCACACTCCCTGTTTATTAAAATCACGTAAAGGCGGACGTATATCCACCTCTGTCGGTATCACGAACTTTTGTTCACCTCATTTTACCACACATAATCACGCTTGTCAACACATTTTTTGGTGCAAAGCATGTATTAAAGAAAAAAGCGACCGTACAGTCCGCGATCCGGATAAGTAAAGTCACTTTTTGTTTTATTCCGGCGAATTACTCCTTTACGACGGTGATACGTGTGATCCTGTAATGGCGCAAAACATCGACTGCCTGTTTTGTGATTATCTCTCCGGATACAACCACCGGTATTGCCGGAGGACAACTCACGACCGGAGAGGCGCATATTCTTCCGACCGCTTCATCGGAACATATTGTTTCGTATGGCGAAAACACCGCTTCGCGGACAGTCATTCCGGACGGCGGGCAGTTATATTCAAATATGTAAGAGCCGTTATACGGTATTGTATTTGTTCCGAGCGACTCAATCACACGTTCAAGCTCGGTTTCATCCGTTTCCGAAGAAGGCATCAGGACAACGTACTCGCCGTCAGCATATTCACATTCGATTCCGCTGCTGCGGAGCATGTCGGCAAGCTGCCTTCCGTCTGCCCCATCCGGACTCACGACAGTCAGTTTCATCGGTTCATCTCCGGATATCTGCCAGCCATGGCACATCAGCACGTTTTTTGCCGTGTCAAGAAGTTGTGCGATCCTTTCAAGCTTTTCCGGATAAGTGCCCGCAAGATACGCATTGCAGAGGTCAAGCGAACGGAGAATGAGGTATGAGGGGCTTGTAGAGCCGAAAAGCGCCATTGCGTTCTTCGCATTTTCGAAAAACTGCGGTGCGTCGCGGCTTATATGAAGATATGCACCTCCGGTAAGTACCGGAAATGTTTTATGTGCGGAATCACAGCACATATCCGCACCGCATTCCAGCGGATGAAGCGGCTTAGAAAGAAATTTCAGATATGCTCCGTGCGCGTTGTCAACAATGAGAGGCACATCAAATGCATGGCACGCATCGGCAATCGACCGTATATCAAGCATATTGCCGAGATAATCGGGAGACGTCACATATACCGCAGACGGCAGTCTGTCTGCCGTTTGAAGTGCTTTTTTTATGTCGCGTGCCGTTATATCACAGCGGCATAGCGAAATAGCCTTTTCCGGAATAAGCCAACGCACATCAATGTCGCAAAGAGCGAGTGCATATATAAACGCTCTGTGTGCATTGCGGCCGGCGAGTATATACGGGCGGGCGCCGGATCTCTTTTCAAGCGTGGTAAGATACACCATTGCACGTATGCACTGGCTTGAACCTTCGGTTGAATACAGCGTTTTTCCGCTGCCGAACAGCAATGACGCATTCCTTTCGCTTTCCGCGATTATTCCGTCTGCTTCGTAAAGCTCATCGGCTCCGCATATTTCGGTAATATCGAACCGTTCGGCACCGGTAAAGTTCTTGCCCTTATGACCCGGCATATGAAGACGCACCGTATCGCCGCCGGCATACCGACGCACAAAATCGTCAATCGGCGTTTTCATGCTCTTTTTCGGCGTTCTGTGCCACTTTCATCATTATGGCACATTCAATTCTCTTTCTGAAAAGCTCACAGCCCGGCTTATACACTCCGCGGATAGAACCGGATGCATGGAATGCGTTTGCGGCACATCCTCCGGAGCAGTACAGCTTCGCCCAACAATCGGCGCATTCAGGACGAGAATATGCGTTGCATGCCCGGAATTCCTCGCGAAGATCGTTATTTGTCACACCGTCGAAAATATTGCCGAGTTTATACGATTCCTCGCCAACAAACTGGTGGCACGGATACAGGTCACCCCACGGCGTTACAGCCATGTATTCTGTTCCGGAACCGCAGCCGGAAATGCGTTTATATATGCACGGTCCGTCATCAAGGTCGATCATGTAGTGGTAAAAAATGAAACCTCTTCCCTCTCTGTCGCGGCGGAGCATTTCGACGGCAAGCTGCTCATACTGCTCTTTGACGGTTTCTATGTCCTCGGGAGTCAACGCCATCGGGTCATCCGGTGACGCGACAACAGGTTCCATACTCAGTTCCCTGAAGCCGAGGTCAGCCATATGCAGCACATCCTTCAGAAAATCCGGATTGCGGTGAGTGAAAGTACCACGCATATAGTAATTCTTATTACCGCGTGCTTCGACAAATTTCAGAAATTTCGGAACGATCACATCATAGCTTCCGCGCCCTGCATAGTCAACCCGCGTCGCATCGTGGATTTCCTTTCTGCCGTCAAGACTGAGGACAACGTTGCTCATCTCACGGTTTGAAAATTCAATTACCTCGTCGTCGACAAGCATGCCGTTTGTCGTCAGTGTGAAGCGAAAATTCTTGTTATGTTCTTTTTCAACAGAGCGCGCATACGCGACAATCTGTTTTACGACATCCCAGTTCATGAGCGGCTCGCCGCCGAAGAAATCGACTTCGAGGTTATGGCGGCTCCCGGAGTTTTCAATCAGAAAATCTATTGCCCTTTTGCCGGCCTCAAAGCTCATGAGTGCGCGCTCACCGTGATATTTTCCCTGGCTCGCAAAGCAATACGAGCAGTTGAGATTGCAGGTATGAGCAACATGCAGGCAAAGAGCTTTTATCACGTTACCGGAACGCGCTTTGAGCGTCCCCGCCATATCTTCAAAATTGTCCGGTGTGAAAAGCTGCCCGCTTCTTTCAAGCTCCGCAATGTCATCTGCGCAAAGGCGAAGTTCTTCTTCGTTAACATCGTCACGATCGCCGTATTTTTCAAGCAGTGCGGAAATCACGGTGTCAAGCGGCTTTTCCTTATACATTGCTATCATGTCATACGCCACGTCGTCAACGACATGAACGGCACCCGAACAGGTGTCAAGCACTATATTGTATCCGTTAAGTTTATACTGGTGAAGCAAAGCGCATCCTCCGTTTATTCTAAAAATGTGGGCATTAGAAGCGTTGCCGTTTCTAATGCCCTGAAAATCGATGTTATTTGCTGCTTATTTCTTGGCGGTGTTCTTGTTTTCGCAGGACTGATTTGCTACGCCGCAGCTGGTCTTGCAAGCGGACTGGCAGGAGGTCTGGCATTCACCGCAACCGCCGTTCTTCGCGCTCTTGCAGAGGTTCTTTGTCTTGATCGTTGTGATTCTTTTCATGGATGTGTATCTCCGTTTCACGTTTTATATATTAACAAAATGCATTATACCACATCGTTTCGCTGATGTCAACACCTTTTGCGTTATTTATGCGGAAAGGAAGCCGAACACATTGAATGCCTGAAGGAATATTAGGAACAGCAGTATCGGAATTACGGCGGTGATGCCCTAACATTACCGCATTTTTTACATTGAGAGAGTTCGCGGAGCATGTTGCGCAACGGAATATGAAAAAGAAGCGAACACCTGTATTTTTCCGTACGATATGGCGATGCCTTTAACACAAAAAATACCTCCCATGGCAGGCATCTTCCGCTCTGCCACAGGAGGTTTTTCAATTGTCCGTTATTTACGGACCGGTTCGTTTTACAGGGCAATATTACTGTGTCAATGATTCATCCCATCTGTAAACGCATGATATTGTTTTATCGTCCGACAGCTTAATGACATAGTTGCCATAGATCGTCTTTTCCCCCTGCTTCGTCCCGATAAAGCAGGAAGTATTAGGTAGACAGTCATAGAGATTGTTGCCGGAAACGATCTGATATTATTCTGCATCCCCGAAACGTTCCGCACCCCACCAGTCTGGGATGAGATCTTTCAGTCTTACCGTTTTTTCGGTTTCAAGATCAAGAAGAATCTCAATGTCGCCGCTGTCCCTGTCAAGCTGCATCATATATTCGCGGCATGCGCCGCAAGGAGCGCCGACTTTCCCGTCCGGCATGACGGCAACTATTTTGTCAATTCTGCTTTCTCCATTTGTCAGCATATTTGCGACGGCATTTCTTTCGGCACACATGCCGAGTGTGCTCGCGGTGTCTATACAGATTCCGGTATAGATATTTCCCTTCTTCGTCATGAGTGCCGCGGCTACCCCTCCGGCATCTATAAAGGAAGAAACAGCTCTGTCGTTCTGCACCGTCAGCGCCGCATTATATAGCCTTTGCCACACTGATGTGTTGTTTTGCCATTCCGATTGCAAAATGCTGTAAACACAGGCATCGACAATACCTCTGTTATTGAAATCAGCCTGACGGAGCGTGCCTTCAAAGGTCAGTCCACACTTTTTCATAACGTCGCCGGAATGAATATTTTCAGGGTCATGCTGTGACTCTATCCTGTTGGCTCCGACCTCTTCGAAGAGGAAATGTATCACCGCGGAAAAGGCTTCAGAGGTTATGCCCTTATGCCACCATTTGCTTCCGATACAATATCCGATATGAAATATTCCGAGAGCCTCATTTCTGTCAACGACACTTATCGTTCCGATCGGCTCATTCACATCTTTCGGTACGATAGCCCATTGATAAAACTCGGGGTCGGCGCTCCGGCTTACCCATTCATTCACGATCTTACGGGAATCGGATATATCGGCATGCGTCTTCCAGCGAAGGAATTTCGTTACCTTCGGATCCGACATCCAGTTTTCAAACGCCGCTTCTGCATCGTCCGGTGTGAATGCCCGCAGTATCAGCCTTTTTGTTTCTATTGTTTGAGTTCCTTTATGAATCATATCTAATCACCGCTTTCATTTGACGTTACCTTTCGGAAATCGGAACATATTCCCTCCCCGGTTTAACGCTTATATACGACGGACGGATTATCTTACCGGCGTTCTGAATCTCTTCGATACGGTGAGCGCTCCAGCCTACGACTCGCGCTATTGCGAATATCGGCGTAAACAGCTCAAGCGGAAGCTCGAGCATTTGATATATAAGTCCGGAATAAAAGTCGACATTAGGACTGACGCCTTTATACATTTTGCGCTTTGACGCGATTATTTCGGGAGCAAGAGCAGCTACCGTCGAGTAAAGCTCAAAATCCTCTTCAAACCCCTTTTCCTTTGCAAGATCAGCCGCGCATCGTGAAAGCAGATCGGCTCTCGGGTCAGACTTTGAGTATACGGCATGTCCCATACCATATATAAGTCCCGCACGGTCAAACGCATTCTTTTCAAGGAGACGAACGAGATAATCGGCAACAGCACCATTGTCCTTTGTGTTTATGGAATTCTTCATATCATCGAACATACGAACTACCTTGACGTTGGCGCCGCCATGGCGTGGTCCTTTGAGCGATCCGAGAGCAGCTGCAACCGCCGAATAAGTATCTGTGCCGGACGATGTCACGACATGTGTCGTAAAGGTTGAGTTGTTACCGCCGCCGTGCTCCGCATGAAGTACGAGCGCAAGGTCGAGAACCGTGGCTTCAAGCGAGCTGTATTTTCCGTCTTCGCGAAGAAGCCGAAGGATATTTTCGGATGTCGAAAGTTGCTTTTCGGGGAGATGGATGAACAGGCTTTTTCCGCAGTGATAGTGCTGATAGGACTGATACCCATACACAGCAAGCATCGGGAAAACGGCAATCAGCTGCAAACACTGTCTGAGCACATTCGCAACCGAAATATCGTCCGGGTTTTCGTCATAGGCGTATAGCGCAAGTACGGTGCGTGAAAGAATATTCATCATATCCTTTCCGGGAGCTTTGAGAATCATATCACGCACAAACGACGTCGGCAGGCTGCGGTATTCTCCAAGCTCATTTCCGAATCGGTCAAGTTCATTTTTGTCCGGCAGTTCCGAAAAAAGGAGCAGATATGCGGTTTCTTCAAAACCGAAGCGTCTTTCACGCATAAAGCCGCTCACAAGATCCCTGACATTTATACCACGGTAAAAAAGCTGACCGTCGCAAGGCGTTTCACTGCCGTCGGGAAGTATCTCTTTGGCTTTTATACGTGATATTTCGGTCAGACCCGTGACAACGCCGTTGCCGCTCATGTCGCGAAGACCGCGATAGACGTGATGCTCTGTATACATTTCAGGACGTATACCGTTATTTTTATCAGACAACGCCGCGAGCTCGGTTATGTAGGGCGTTATTTCGGAATAGTTTTTCATTAATTTGCTCCTTTCCGTAAAAGCGTAGTATCCTCCGCTTTTCAGTTTCTTTCTGTTATTATCATTTTATCATGAAATAATTAACGAAACCGCACTGACGTATTAATAAATTAAAGCGAAACAGTAAAGAAAAATAGTGTCAATTAAAAAATCCCGCCGGAAAAGCGGGATCAACGACGAATATAATAAACTAAATCCGTGGGATGACGAGAGCACCCGAAAGGTCAAACAGAAAATCTTTTGTTTTCAGTATGCGCGCAATATCATATGAATCATCAACACGTTCATTTGTGCGCATGAGGCACATTGCGTGATGCCCAGGGTGGTGGTAATCCGTACCGCCGGAAACGAGCAGGCTGTGTTCGGCTGCATATCTGCAGGCAACGGCAACGCGCGAATTGTGCCCCGGATGCATATTGAAGGTCTCTATTCCGTCAATGCTGTCAAGCGGCGCAAGAGTCATACCGTTTCTGAACGGATGAGCCTGAAGAATGATATTTTCACGTGTTTTGATTTCTTTATAGAATTCGGTAATTCCGTATGGTATCAGACGTATCATTTTTTCAATATCGCCGGGGCTTACACCGTACACAAGATAATCGTTTGCGTTTTCGGTGAAACGTATTTCAACGCCGAGTACGACATTCATATCGGTTCCCTCGGCTGCTTTTTTTGTGTCATAATACCCGCTGAGGTATTCATCTGTACGGGACGGAGTCCAGTCCGGATTCAGATGATTTGTCACCGTGAGTGTATCGCAGCCGTATTCGTAGTATGCACGGACTATCTCCTCCGGTGTTATTTCACTGCAAAGACTGACCGGCTTTGTGTGGGCGTGAAGCTCAGTCTTATAGCGATATTCTTCCGAAATTCTCATGTAATCAAGCATATATATGTTCCTCTCGACGAGAATTATATCATGAACACCGTTCGATTTCAACGACCGTTATAACAAATTATCCCTGCCGGAGCGAGGATAATTTATATATATTTCCGTTCAGAACCTGAAATACAGGAACGGATTGTATGAGCCGTCTATCAGATAGGCGGTTGACAGAACGAGCATTGCATAAGACCACACCTCCGTTTCTCTCTTCTTGAGCGCTCACATACGATACCGATATCGTGACGCTCGCATTACACATTTTTCAGAATTTTTCGAAAAAATTCGACCGCAGACAAAACAGCGGTCGAATGGTTGATTTTTTCAGGCAAGAAGTGTCTGCATTTCACCGATACAGAGCAGTGCGATCAGGCAGGCGGTCATTGAAACCACAAAGAAGATCGCGAATGCGTTGCCCGGTTTTTTTATCTTTACATTGATGACAAACGAAATGCCGATTATAGCGTATACCGCTTTGAACACCCAATGCATCGTTTCGGGAGCGACACATGTCATGAGCAAAGCAAGCGGCGGCAGGAAAAAGCTGATCGTAGGTATGGGCATACCCGTGAAGCATGTCATTTTCATTCCGGGCGCTTCGGTGATCGCCTGTGTGTTGAAATACGCAAGACGGATCGCACCGAGGCAGGCAAAGATTATGTATATTACGACATCGGCAACATCGCGGAATCCCATGGCATAGGCAAGGACTCCGGGAGCAACGCCGAATGAGATCACATCGCTTACGGTGTCGATCTGCACACCGAAGGTACGGCGTTTCATATCACCGTTATCGGTCGCACGCGCAACTCTGCCGTCAAACAGATCACACAGACCCGCAAGCATATACACAACTATCGCCGCCTTGTAATGCCCCATAAACGCAAGGTAACATGCGCAAAGCGCCGACGACATTCCCGTTAACGTTATGAAATTTGCGATATTGTAATATCCGATTATCATAGCTGATACCTCTTTGTGTTTTTCAGTTCGTTATACAGCCGAACATAGCTTTCATGGCGGCTTTGCGGAATGATTCCGTCAGAAACGGCATGACGCACCGCGCAACCGTCATCCTTTGTGTGAGTGCAACTTCTGTATCGGCAGGAATAACGGTATTCTTCAAATTCAGGGAAGAGCTCCGCCAGTTCGTCGCAAGGAACATTCAACGCCTCACCGATATCCAGAAGTGAAAATCCGGGCGAATCGGCAATTCTGCCGCCACAGTCAAGCGGAAAAAGCTCGGTATGACGCGTTGTATTTCTACCCCTGCCGATGCGATGGCTGATATCGCCCGTTTCGGCTCGTTCCGCAGGGCATATCGCGTTGAGCAGACTTGATTTGCCGACGCCGGATGCTCCGCAGAACACCGATGTTTTTCCCGAAATATATGCTTTGAGTCCGTTCACACCCTGACCGATATCGGCGCGCGTCATAAAAACGTCAAAGCCACATCTGCGGTATATTTCCGCAAGCGAATTACCATCGCCGACATCATTTTTATTCACGACGAACACAGGTTTTGCCCCGCCCCTTATAGCGACGCACGACAGTTTGTCGATCACATACAAATCGGGTGCCGGATCCGCAGGAGTTACGACTATCACAAGCAAGTCAACGTTTGCGATGTGCGGGCGAAGAAAGCAATTTTTACGTTCTGAAATTACCGTAATGAATCCCGTTCCGTCGCCATTGTCGGTGAAATCTATTCTGTCACCTACAACAGGAGCGTTGTTCTGATTGCGGAAACGTGTTGCCGCACGGCAGGCATACTGCCCGCCTTCATCGGAAGCGCAGGCAAAAAGCCCGCGTTTTTCGCTCACAATATACCCTTTCAAGGTGTTTTGTTCCATCTGACCTCTCGTGTCATTCGACCGGTGCGGAAGTATCCGCGCCGCTTATGGTAATATTGATATAGGTTTCGCCGTCAACTTCTGTTTCGGCAAGTATGCTCTGTTCGACAACAGTGCCGGGAGGGAAAGGCGACTCGGGATCATAGGTTACTTCACCAAGGCGGAGATTTTTTGAAATCAGGAGCTGTTCCGCTTCGACAAGCGTCATTCCGAACAGTTCGGGTACCGTCGTCTTGTTGGATGCCTCCGCAATATAAAGCACAACCTCCGTACCCTCTTCATAGCCCTCAGAGCCTGCGGCTATGGACTGATTTATCACGGTATTTTCCGGCTTATCGGATATGACGTATTCGAACTTGACGACATATCCCGCCTGTACCATTTCAAGCTGCGCTTCAATGAAATCTTTGCCGAGTACATCCGGTACGGCATCGGCGTACACAATTTTCTTGCCGCTGATCGTTATATCGATCTCGGTTCCGGTCAGTATTTCAGTACCTTCTTCAATGCTCTGCTGAAGTACGGTGCCGACCGGTTCGCTGCTGTTTTCATCATAGAATTTTCTGCCGAGATTAAGACCCGCCGCGCTGAGAAGCTCCTGAGCACGTTCAAACGTTTCTCCGGTCAGCTTCGGAACGGTCGTCATATTGGACTGCTTGCTGATCTTCAGCGTCACAACAGTCCAAGCCTCAAGACCGGTTGTATACGGAGCTATCGACTGCTCAACAACAGTATTCTTCGGCTTAAGCGATTCGACCTGCTCGATTTTGTACTTGTAATATGCCTCGTCGAGCTTCTTTATTGCCTCGTCAAGAGTAAGTCCGAGAACATCGGGCATCATTTTTGCGGTACTCGTACCACTGCCCTTGCAGACATAAAGAGTCACCGTTCTGCCTGCATCGACAGAAGCACCGATCTCGGGATATGTCCGCACGACCTGCCCTTCGTTTGCAAATGTGTCGGTCACATATTCAACGGTAGAGTCAAGATTGTATTTTTTCAGTATACGTTCCGCATCCGACGCCTTGCGATATTTGACATCGGGAACGGTAAGCTCATCGGGATACTTGTTCACCGTAAGTGTAATACGGCATATTTCACCAGTCAAACGCTTTGGACCGGAGGTCGGATCCTGAAGTATGATTTTTCCGAAGCCTCTGCCCGGATAATAGCCCTCCTTGACCGTCACCATGTAGCTTTGGCTTTCCAGCTCGCTTTTAAGCGCGTCCGTATATTCCATGCCGAGGAGGTCCCGGACATAAAATTCATTGGGTTCATCGCTCTGGAACAGAAGCGGAAGCCATTTTATAAGGATATATCCGCCGACCGTGAGGACAACGATGAAAAACGCGAAAAACACGCCCGTTATAACCGGAAACAGCGAACTGCTCTGCTTTTCCTTTATCTTGTTTGCAAAGCGGCTTCTTTTCTTTTTCTTCGGCTTTTTTTCGCCGGATGCGACAAGGTCATCCCCGAGGTCATCGTTATCTTCCATGTTTATATCGATGACTCCCTTACCAGTTCTGCCGTTTTTCGACGATTCGTCGGCAAACACTACATCGGGATTTTTTATGACATAATCGATCGCCTTAAGCATCGAATGAGCGTCAGTGAAACGATCATCAGGAGATTTCGCCATCGCCTTGAGGATTATCTGCGACACGCCGACGGGAATATCGGGACAAAGCTGATGCGGATCCTTCGGAGTGTCGTTTATCTGCATCATGGCAATCGTCACAGGGCTGTCAGCCACAAACGGCAGCTCGCCGGTCACCATTTCATAAAGCATTACGCCGACCGAATAGATATCCGACGCATAGGAAGTTTCCTTGCCTCCCGCCTGCTCGGGGCTGATATAGTAAACCGTGCCGATAGCCTTGTCCGTTATTGTAACGGCAGGCATATTCGGCGTTTTTGCGATGCCGAAATCAGTGACCTTGATCTCACCGTTGTGCAGAAGCATTATATTCTGCGGTTTAATATCGCGATGGACAACACCCTTGCTGTGTGCGTGTTCAAGTGCGCGGAGTATCTGAAGCGTATAATTGCACGCTTCTTTCCATGGGAGCTTGCCCTTTTTGTCCATGTATTCCTTTAGTGTTATTCCGTCAAGAAATTCCATGACGATATATTTGATATCGGGGTAAATCGCAACGTCGTATATTCCGACAATATGCTTGCTCGACAACATTGCGACGGCTTTTGATTCATTAATAAAGCGTTTTTCCGCCTGTTCGTCGCCGTTATACTGATCGTTCAGCACTTTTATTGCGACGATACGGTTCATAGCAAGATCCTCAGCCTTGAGGACAAACGCCATGCCGCCAACGCCCACAAGCCCGAGAATTTTATAACGTCCGTCAAGAACTTTTCCGATAAAGGCTTCGTATTTATTCATTATTTATTCCTTTCAGCCGTAAAGAACAACAGTGATATTGTCGTTTGAGCCCTTGCTTATTGCAAGGTCGATAAGTTTTCTGCACTTGCTGTCCAAATCCATGTTCTCACAAAGTCCGGCGGCGATCTCGTCCTCGGTAAGGACGTTCGTCAGTCCATCGGTACACATAAGCAGCATATCATAGCTGTCGGTAAAAAATATGTCGCCTTCCGCGTTATCGTTGATTCCGACAGCGCGGAGTATTATATTGCGGTTCGGGTGTACACGAGCCTCCTCGCGCGTTATTGCACCGTTATCGATCAGAAACTGTACAAACGAATGGTCCTTGCTTATCTGCGTAAGTCTGCCGTTTGACAGCTTGTAAAGTCTGCTGTCGCCGACATTCAGCACCACGGTTTTCGCGTTACCGGAGTCAAGAAAGGCGACAAGCGTCGTACCCATCCCCTCCAGTTCGATATCGGAAACCGCAAGCTCGTAAACCGCTCTGTTTGCATCCTCCAGCGCTGAGATCATGATGCGTCTCAGGTCGCCTGAGGTAGGTGAGGATTTGCGCTTCTTCATTGCGCCTCTGACAGAGCGTGCGAAGGTATCAGCCGCCAGAGTACTTGCAACACTGCCGCCTTTGGCTCCGCCCATGCCGTCGCAAACCACGGCGTAGGCGTACAGATCGGTCTGTTCTATGCGGAATGTGTCCTGATTGTTCTTCCGTTTTGTGCCGATATCAGTACAGCCGACACATATCATAGCTGATACATCCTCCTTTTCCGGGTTCCGTATTACAGTCTTCCCGCGTCCTCCGCTCTGAGCTGTCCGCAGGATGCGGAGATGTCGTTGCCGAGTCTCCGTCTCACCGTTACTGTAATTTTATATTTTTCGAGCGTCTTTGTAAATAGGTCTATCGATTTTTTTTCGCTTCTTTTGTAAATTTTCCTTGCTGTAGAGTTGAGCGGTATAAGATTGACGTGACACAAAGTGCCTCTGAGCCGTCTGCCCAGCTCATCGGCATCGCAGACGCGGTCATTGACTCCGTCTATCAGTGCATACTCAAACGATATGCGTCTGCCGGTCTTTTTCTCATATCGCAGGCAGGCTTCGAGAAGCTCCTCATAGCCGTACCTTCGTGCTATGGGCATGATCGTACTGCGTATTTCGCCGTTTGGCGCATGAAGAGAAACCGAAAGTGTTATCTGCAGATTTTCATCGGCGAGTCGGTCGATCTGTTCAATCAGTCCGCAGGTGGAAAGCGAAATATGCCGCATACCGATGCCGAGCCCCTGCGGGTCATTGGCAAGACGGATAAAGCGCATAACGTTGTCATAATTGTCAAGCGGCTCTCCCATTCCCATGAGTACGATATTCGAAACGCGCTTTCCGGTGTCGTTTTGCGCGGCAATTATCTGTGCCAGCATTTCCGAAGGCAGAAGATTCCGTTTTAGACCGTCAATGGTAGAGGCGCAGAAGGAACATCCCATACGGCAGCCTGCCTGAGTTGAAATGCAGACGGTATTTCCGTGTTCATACTGCATGAAAACACTTTCGATACGCTCACCGTCGTACAGCTCAAAAAGGTATTTTCTCGTGCCGTCAGAGGATATCTGTGTTCTGACAGTCGTACAGCCGGCAATAAAGCAGTCATTTTTGAGCTTTTCGCGAAGCGCTGCCGAAACATCCGTCATTTCATCGAATGAAGAAATACCTTTTCTAAGCCATTTATAAATCTGCGCGGCTCTGAACGGCTTTTCGCCGATCGAAACACAATATTCTTTTATTTCGTCGGCTGTCATGCCGGCAATATCGAGCTTTTGAAGTAAATCAGTCATTTTTGATAATCTTGCAGCAGTAGAAGCCATCGGCTGTGCCGTCAGGGAGAAACTGCTTTTCCTCCGCGACAGTGAACCCGCCGTGTTCGTTCATAAAGCGTTTTATCTGCAACGAATTTTCGTTTTTGTCAAAAGTACAGGTGGAATATACAAGTGTTCCGCCTTTTTTCAGATATTCGGCTGAAGCACAAAGTATACGGTACTGTGTTTCGACAAGCGCAGAAAGATCTGAAACGTTTTTATATCTTATTTCGGGACGGGTAGCTATCACGCCGAGTGCCGAGCACGGTACGTCGCATATTACCCTGTCGGCAACGCCTGAAAGCTCAGCCTTGGGTTTCCTGCCGTCGTTGATCCCGGTTTCAATTATGGTGATATTTGCTTTTGCCGCCGCTTTTTCGATAAGCGACAGCTTATTTTCATGGATATCGAAGGCATATATCCTGCCGTTGTTTTTCATATCGATTGCCGCCCCGAGAGTTTTACCGCCGGGACAGGCGCAGACATCAATAACCGTTTCGCCCTCATGCGCGTCGAGCATTCTTACGGCGTATTGTGATGCATAGCCCTGAACATAAAACACACCTTCGTCAACGTGTGAAAGCGCGGCGGAAGCTCCTACGGTCACGCTGAGAAATCCATCTCTGCGTTCACATCCGCAACCGCTGTTTTCAAGCTGGCGCATAAGCTTATCCTCGGAGATTTTCAGGGTGTTCACCCGCAGGAAAAGCGGCGGTTCAGCAAAAAAAGCGTTCAGCACCGAAGAATATTCCTCCGGGTACTGTGTCTTCAGCATAGAGATAACAGACGCGTCGACGGAATACTTTATGTCGTCCGGAGCCGTATCGATTTTTGCCGGAATGCTTTTCTTATCGCGGCATACGGAGCGTAGAACAGCGTTGACAAATTTTGCGCGTTTTTCATCGGTCAGCTCCTTTGCGGCCTTGACGGTCTCGTCACAGGCTGCGGAATCGGGTATGCGATCCATATACAATATCTGTGACGCACCGGTGAAAAGAAGTGCACGGAGCGTTGGATCGGGCTTTTTACGGCAATACGGCGAAAGGACAAAATCAAGTGTTTTCGCCCTCTCTACGGCAGTCATGACTATACGCGTGCACAATGCGCGGTCAGTCACGTCGGTCATTCCGTCAAGCGCGTTTCCGATGATTATATTCGAATAGGCACCGTTGCCGAGAATCCGTTTCAGCGCCTCGGCAGCGGCAGTACGCGGTAATTTGCGGTTCATCTGCGTCTCCTGTCGGAATCACCTATTATAAGGAGAAAGCGAAGAATCGTCATTGCGGATGTCGCGAGAGCCGCAACGTAAGTCAACGCGGCGGCGGTCAGCATTTTCCGTGCCTGTGAAAGCTCAGCGCCGTCAAGGGTACCGGTCGTTCTCAACGCAGCCATCGCCCTGCGGCTCGCGTCAAATTCGACCGGCAGAGTTATAAGCTGAAATACAAAACATGATGAATAGAGTATAACACCGAGATATGCGATCCATGCGCAGTTCATGCCGGCATAGCAAAGCACTATTCCGATCGGTATAAGAATGACGCCGATCTGCGAAGTAAAGTTTGTGACGGGCACTATCGCGCTGCGAAGTTTTGCAAAGGCATATCCGGTTGCGTGCTGGCAGGCATGTCCCGCCTCATGAGCGGCAACGGCGATCGAAGCGACGGAGGGGGATGAATACACCGCCTCTGAAAGACTTATCTTATTTGATGACGGGTCGTAATGGTCGGTAAGGTTGCCCGAAATGCAATCAACCTGAACGTTTCGTATACCGGCGTTTGCAAGTACGCAGAACGCCGCGTCACGTCCTGTCATCCCGCAGCGCGCCATTACCTTTGAATATCTTTTGAAAAGTGTGTTTACCCAGCAGCTTATCGCCGTTGCGACGAGAATCGTGGGAAGCACGAGAATTATATAATACCAATCGAGATACATTTACATCACCTTATTACCGGCGAGGAAAGCCGCCGCCGTCATTCTGCCTTTCGATTCGGGCTGAAGCTCGGTTATTATGATACTGCCGCTTCCGCAGGCGATTTCGATTCCGTTTTTGTTTGCCGCAATAACTGTTCCCGCAGCTCCGGAACCGTTTCCGGGATGAGCTTTGTATATCTTGACGCGCTTGCCCGCAAGCGTTATTCTTGCGCAAGGCTCGGGTGAAAGTCCGCGTATGCGGTTAAACACAGTTAATGCAGGCTGTGTCAGGTCAAGCTCCTCGTCCTCTTTTGTTATCTTGTCGGCATGTGTTGCAAGAGCATGATCCTGCGGAATGCGCACAGCTTCGCCTCTTGCAGCCATTTCAAGATATTCGCAGGCTGCCTGCGCGCCAAGTTTTGTTATTACCGAATAGTATTCGTCAAAATACATATCGGACGGAATCTCCGTTTTCTTTACAAGAAGCATATCGCCTGTATCGACACCGTCGTCCATACGCATTACGGTCACACCGCCTTCTCTGTCGCCGTTCATGAGCGCACGGTTTATGGGTGACGCTCCGCGCAGATACGGCAAAAGTGAAGCATGAATATTTATGCAGCCCATAGGCGGCATATCAATCACCTCACGCGGAAATATGCGGCCATAAGCAACTGTGAGGAACATATCGGCGTTTTCGGCTTTCAGGCGTTCCCACACTTCGGGTATGCGCAGTGTCTGTGGTTGATACACCTCTATACCACGTTCAAGCGCAAGCTGCTTTACGGGAGAGAACACGATCTTATTGCCTCTTCCTTTCGGCTTGTCGGCTCTTGTAACGACAAGACTCACTTCATGACCGGCATCAAGCACTGCCTCAAGCACTCCCGACGCAATCTCGGGAGTTCCGAAAAACACTATTTTCAACTTTCAAAATCCTCCGGATCAAGCATTCTTTCCGCTTTGTCTATGTATAGTATTCCGTCAAGGTGATCTGTCTCATGACAGAAGGCGCGTGCGACAAACCCCTCACGTTTGCATGTGAATATCTTGCCGTTCCTGTCAAGTGCGGTCACGGTCACATTCATCGGACGTGTCACCTCACCATACTCTCCGGGAAGCGACAGACAGCCCTCAGGTCCGGTCTGCTCACCCGAGCTTTCAGTTATTACCGGGTTGATCAGTTCAATAATCTCTCCGCCATCATCAACAATTGCAATACGTTTCAGAACGCCCACCTGCGGTGCGGCGAGTCCCGCGCCGTTCGCGTGTCTGAGAGTCTCCCGCATATCGTCAAGAAGCTGAAGCACACGCGGCGTTATCTCTTCAACGGGGCGGCATTTTTTGCGGAGAATTTCGTCTCCCTCGGTTCTTATATTAAGCAGTGCCATGGCTGTTCCTCCAAATAAAACGGTTATATTATGCTCTGATTGACATCCAGCTCAATCTTAACGGTGTGCGGTGTCGCTTTTAACAGCTCCGCATATGCCGCGGACAGGAAACGGCGCGATGCCGCGCTGTCGCGGTATTTTATAATAATACGCTGGCGATATTTATTCTTCAGTTTGAATATTCCTTCGCGGTACGGTCCGAGTACAACGATCGGTACGGAAGTAAAATGCTGTGTGTAGAAATTTTTAAGCAATCCCGTAAGTGAAGTTGAAGCACGGTCCGCGTCATCCTCCGTATCGCCGATGAACGAAAATACTGCCATATCGCAAAACGGCGGAAAAACGACAGCTCTGCGGATCTCTATCTCGCTTCTGTAAAAACGTTCGTAGTCCTGCGCCGCGGCAAGGTTCAGAATTTCGTTATCGGGTACGTTTGTCTGTATGACCGCTCTGCCGCCCATGCTTCTGCCGGCTCTGCCGACAAGCTGTGTGAAAAGCGAAAATGTGCGCTCTCCGGCACGGAAATCGTTCATGAAAAGCGACATATCGGCATTGATAACACCGACAAGAGAGACGTTGGGAAAATCAAGCCCCTTAGCCACCATCTGTGTACCGTAAAGGATATCGTACTGTACATTTCCGAAGGCGTTCAGGATCTCCTCATGCGAATTTTTTTCGCCGGTCGTGTCGGCATCCATGCGTATCGCCCGTGCCGTCGGAAACAACTCCTCAAGCTCTTCGCCGAGTTTTTGCGTCCCACAGCCGAAATATCCGATATGCGAGCCGCCGCACGAAGGACAGGCGACCGGCTTCGGTATCATATATCCGCAATAATGGCATATCAGCTTGTTTGCTCTGTCAAAGCTGCCGTATGCATGATATGTCAGGGAAACGGAGCAGTTCGGACAGGTAAACACATACCCGCACGACTGGCACGAAAGATGTGAGCTGTAACCGCGGCGGCTTGCGAACAGTATAGCCTGCTTACCGTTGTCAATCGTTCTTTTAAGCTCCTCGGCAAGGCGTTTGCCGATATACTTCCCGTCTGTTATACGGCTATCTCCACGTATGTCTGCGAGCTCCACGTCGGGAAGCGAAAGTCCTCCGTAGCGGTTTTTGAGTGCCAGAAGAGTGTAAACTCCTTTTTCGGCTTTGAAGTAGCTCTCAACAGACGGAGTTGCCGAGCAAAGAAGCATCACCGCCTTATGATATCCGCATCTGAAACGCGCTATATCGCGGGCATGATATTTTGGTGACATATCGGAGCGGTATGTATGCTCCTGTTCCTCGTCTATCGCAATGAGTCCGATATTATCAAGAGGCGCAAACACGGCGCTCCTTGTGCCTATGATGATTTTTGCTTTTCCGCTTGCGGCGGCACGGTACGCATCTATACGTTCACCGTTTGAAAGCATGGAATGCACGACTGCCAGTCTGTCGCCGAAAACGGTTTTATATATACCCAGTGCCTGCGCAGTAAGTCCGATTTCGGGCAGCAGTACGATTGCGCTCCTATTTTCGGAAAGACATTTTTTGCAGGCTTCAATAATGACCTTTGTCTTTCCGCTTCCGGTCACGCCGAAAAGCAATGCCGCCTTTGCTTCACCGCTGTCCATAAGTTCCGAAACAGCCGAAAACACATTTTTCTGCTCGTCGGACAGCTCATAATTCCGGTATTTTTCATCGCAGAGCGGAGTCAGCGGGTCACGGTCAATACGCACGGTATAACGTTCTATCACATTGTTTTTTTCAAGCGTTGTGAATACTGAACGACCGGCACCGTAAAGCTCTTCGCCGTCGGCAAATGACAAACTGCCTCCGCCGGAAAGAAAATCGACGATGTTTTTCTGCTTTTCGCTGCGGAATGATGCCGGATCGGGATATGTCCCGTCGGAGCTTTGCTTCAACCTGAACATCGTAAGCGTTTTTTCATTGACGGTTTTCTTCACTTCGGTGATTTTTTCCGTCGCGCCTATCTCCTTCATAGCGCGGAGCAACGTCACGACCTCGTCTCCGAACTCGCATACCAGTTCGGTTTCCGAAACCCTGCCGCCGCAGACAAGCTTATCGTAAATAAACGACGCCTTGTCGTTGAGTCGGTCGCGTTCAAACGGGAGCGCCGACCAGAAGGTACTGCTGCGGATGCCTATACCGGGCGGGAGTATCGTCTTTACACAGGCACCGAAGGTACAGAAAAAGCGTTCCTTCATGAATGTGCAAAGTTCGATAAGCTCGGACGTCAGTCTTACAGGATATTCAAGCACCTCCGCGACCGGCTTAACCTGCGGATAGTCGACAGTTTCCGAGAATCCGACAACCACAGCCGTCTGACGGCGGTTGGAGTTGCCGAACGGAACAACGCAGAGGCTTCCAACCTCTATCGTTTCACGCTGTTCGGGCAGAACAAAGTACACATACCGTTTATCAATACGGTATGCGGCGTCAAGGATATAGACGTGGGCATATGTCCTTTGCATTCGGTTTGCTGTTATTTTGTGGGAGTTTCGGAAGGCACAATAATCTTGAATTCGTCGTCAACGATTTTTCTGACAGCCTCGCTGACGGGCTTTTCGCATTCTCTTTCGAAAATGTCATCGCTCTTACTGTCCTTGACAGGATTTGTTTCGCGAAGAAGCTCGGCTTCCTCGCGTTCACGGTTTTCCTTATCGACAAGATAGCGTGCACCCTTTGCGGTGGCAATGACTATGGTGTATCTGTTGACGTGTTTCTGGGATGTCAGTTCCTGTACTGTAGGATGAAGAAGCATTTTGTTTTCCTCCTGATTTGTCTTGAAAATCAATATATTTTAAGTATTTCTTATTTATTTTGCGCGAAAAATATGTCAGCAATTCTGTCTTTCATGCGTCTGCAGCGCTCTGCGGCGACAACCGACCGCACCGTCCCAGCGGCTTCAGCCGCTTTGCCGTCTCTGTTGATCACAAGGTAATCATAATCGGACGCAAGAGCGATCTCGCGTTTTGCCTTGTCAAGCCGCCTGAGTATTGTCTCCTCGTCCTCTGTCCCTCTGCCGCGCAGACGCGCTTCGAGTGTTGCGGCATCGGGCGGACATATGAAGATCATGACCGCTTCCGGCATAAGACGTTTTACCTGCATTGCTCCGCAGGTCTCTATTTCGAGAATCACATTCTTGCCTTCCGCAAGACGCTGTTTTACAAATTCACGCGGTGTGCCGTAATAATTCCCGACATATTCGGCATATTCGAGCATACCGCCGTTTGCAATCATCTCTTCAAACTGTTCACGTGTCACGAAAAAATAGTTGACACCGTTTTTTTCACCCGAGCGCGGACTTCTTGTCGTCGCGGATACCGAGTAGGTATACCCATCGTCAAGCTTCATAAGCTCGCTTACAACAGTACCTTTTCCGGAACCGGCAGGTCCCGATATTATCAGAAGCATTCCTTCAGTCATTGCTGTTAAACCTCTCGAGCAACTCGTCAACACCGTCGGCGGAAAGGATTACATGCTCGCTGTCGGTCACTATGACAGCTTTGGTCTTTTTTCCGCAGGTCACGTCGATGACGCGGTTGATATTCTTTGCGTCCTGTACAAGACGCCTCACCGGGAGCGAATCCGGTGACACAACGCACACAACGCGGTCAGCATTGACAGTGTTGCCAAATCCGATATCGATAAGCCTCATGTTCGCCCTCCGTCACTCAATGTTCTGAATCTGCTCACGTATCTTTTCAAGCTCGCTCTTCACCTCGACGACAATGTTGGCAATTTCAACGTCGCTCGATTTTGAACCGATGGTATTGATTTCGCGGTTTGTTTCCTGAAGCAGAAAATCTACGGTCTTGCCGATATTGTCGTCCTTTGAAAGAAGTTTTCTGAGCTGTGAAAAGTGGCTTCCCAAACGCACAAGTTCTTCGGTTATATCGGATTTATCCGCATATACGGCACATTCGGTGATAAGGCGTGCTTCGTCAAGCGGAACATTGCCGCAAAGCTCCTTTACACGCTCAATCATACGCATTTTTGCCGCCGCGACAGAAGCGGGAGCCATCTTGGAAACAGCATTCCTCAGCTGTTCCAGCTTATCTATTCTTGAGAGGATATCGTCCTTAAGCTTTTCGCCTTCGGTACAGCGCATTGCAAAATAGCCTTCAAGCGCTTCCCTTGCAACAGGCTCGATCGCAGCCCAGACCGACTCCATATCCTCGTCCGATTTCTTTGTTATGAAAGTCTCCTGACGCGAAGCCACAAGGCTCACATCAACGTCACCGGCAAGCTCATATTCATTCTGAAGGCTTCTGAGCTGACGCACATAGCTGTCAACAAATTCACGGTTGACGGAAAGCTCCGTTTTGTCCCCTTCGATATTGTCAACGGTAAGATAAACGTCAACCTTGCCGCGCGTTGTATAGTTTCTGACGAGTTGTTTTATTCTGTCCTCAAGCGGATTATAAAGGCGGCTCATCTTGACTGTGAGGTCAAGAAAACGATTGTTCACCGATTTGACTTCGAACGTTATATCACGTCCGCCAACAAGACTGCGGGCTCTGCCGTAGCCGGTCATGCTTTTTGCCATTACTGCACCTCTTTATTTGTTGTTATTGGTGTTTCTTTTTTTGAAGCGTCTGACGAATACATCGTACCGTGTTACGATGAGGGTCAGGAAGAAATCATATATTACGGAAGTGACAAGCCCGATCGCGTACAATACGGGCTCTGCAACTTCAAGGATATCGTCGGTTGCCACGGTGAAATACTCGCCGAGTTTTATCATGACAAAATACATTGCCATGAACGCCGCTATTTTCACAGTCCACTTGAGCGGTTTTATGCGTATGCGTTCGATATATTCTTTGAGAATCGGATACAATCCGTATTGACAAAGGAAGCATATTCCCGCAAAGCGGTTCGGCAGAAGAATGAGAGAGAGTATACCGGCAACAAGGTACACCGATATCGGCGCTGTGCGGTTTATTTCAAGACGGGCTACGATCACCACGATTCCCGCGATGAACGCGCTTGACATATCGAGCGAAGGCACGATGCTGCCTATCGACATGAACGCCACGGCGAGTGCCGACAGCATCCCGCCAAGAGCAACGGCACGTGCGTTTGAACGTGATTTCTGCATATATCCCATATCGGTTCACCTGCGGCAACAGCCAAGGCACATATTTGCACAGCATAATCCGGCGCAAATATCGCAAGAAGAACATGTGTTTGAACCGTTATAGCGGTCGTAATCGTCAGAAGCCGCTCCGTTCATCCGTGCAAGAGCGGAAGCGTATTCGGGGTTTTCGGGTGCCATGCGGCAAGCGGTTTCAAGTGATGTACGTGCTTCGAACATGGAGCCTTTGTGATAGGCTATAACACCGTTCAGAAAATACCATTCGGCGGTGGAGCGCGCCGATTTATCGCTTGAAAGAACAACTTCCGCTTCATTGTATCTGCCGAGATTTATCAGAGTGCGGACTCGTGCGTAAACAGAGCTCTGCGAGTATGCGCTGCCGTTATACGAATTGTATGACGAGCCTGAGTCATATGATGAATTGTTGTATGTTGAACCGTTTTTCCGAGCATTCTGACGCTGTTTTGTTATCGTGTCATAAGCCTCGTTTATCTGCTTCATCTTATCGTCGGCGAGATCTTTGAGCGGATTGTCGCGATATGCATCGGGATGATACTTTTTTGCAAGCGAATAATACGCTTTTTTCACTTCTTCGTCGGTCGCATCCGGCGAAACGCCAAGCACCTTATAGGGGTCAGTCATTCGGATAATTTCCTTTCAGCACGTTCAAATGCGTCCTCACTTCCGAGACGTGCTATGTTGTATATCAGATTGCCGTAGCCGCATTCCTCGCAGAGCGCAAAAGCGCGGCACAGCGCCGTCATGCTGTCACGCAATGTCAGATGAACCGTATCAGCTGCCGAGACGGTTTTTGCGGCAGAGCCGAATTCTGCATTCAGGCAGTTGTATTCACCGTTTTTCTCGTCATCAATGCAATCCTCAAAAGCGTCGATGAGATAAATATATCTTCCGAGATGGTATCCGCATTCGTGCAGTATACGGTACGGAGTTCCGTCGATACCCTCAGCACAAAAATCCGCAACCAACGAAGCAAACGGCTCGGCAGCTTCATCGACAGTACAACTTCCGTCCGCTTCAAGCGCAGAAAGACGTGCAAGATGCTTTGACGCTATCATTGTGAGAGATGGATACAGCTTTTCGGCACGACGTTTCATTAGCTTCAGATATGGCAATGCGAGACGCTTCGAAAAACGCTTCAAGCCCTTTGAATCTTTTACGTCGTCAATAAATTTTTCAAATGTCAGTATGGCAAACGCAGCGCAGGAATACGTCACGCATTCGTTCTTCACAAGCACATTCCGCTTTGCGGCATGAAAGGGGCAACGTTTTTTTGCGGTTTCAGGCTTGACACCTGTCACCGCCATGCGCAGCAGACAGAGGAACACGAAATCGTCATTCAGGAGAAAGCGCGTCAGGCGTGACACCTCCCTGCCGCCTTCAATGCAAAGACCGCAATACGCGGATTTATAAAGTTCGTATTCCTTCACGAGAAGCTCACAGGCTCTCGGCTTCACATAGCCGAACAAACGATACGCCTCCCTTTTACCCTAATGTATCATGCTATTATAGCACGGCAACATTAAAAACGCAAGGTTTTTTCGTGAATTATTTTCATATTGCAAGCTGAATAATTATTGTATGAAAAAAGTTTTTTCGCAAAAAAGAGGAATCCGGTTTTTCTGTGCGTATATTATATTGTTATTGTATCTGTGTATACCCTTATCAGGCTTTTTGAGAGGAGTTTACGGCATGAAAGAGCTGACTTACCGCATAGAGCGTGAATATCTCCGCCCCGAAGCGTTTCTTTCTGAAAACACCCGCGGCAGACTGAAGCCCGTTGAACCCTGCCCCATACGAACGCCGTTTCAGCGCGATCGTGACAGAATCATTCATTCGAAATCCTTCCGCCGTCTCATGCATAAAATGCAGGTGTTTCTTGCACCTGAAGGGGATCACTACCGCACGCGCCTGACGCATACACTTGAGGTCGCGCAGATCGCACGCACGATTGCTCGTTCCATGCGCCTGAATGAAGATCTCGTCGAAGCGGCTGCTCTCGGGCATGACCTCGGACATACACCATTCGGTCATTCGGGCGAACGAGTTCTGAATCAGCTCTGCACATCGGGATTCAGGCACAACGAACAGAGCCTTCGCGTTGCCGACAAGCTGGAAAATCTGAACCTCACCTATGAAGTCAGGGACGGTATGCTTCACCATACCGGAGCGGCAAAAGCCGAAACTCTTGAAGGACAGCTGATACGTTTTGCCGACCGCATCGCATACATAAATCACGACATAGACGACGCGATACGTGCAGGAATCCTTTCGATCGACGCCCTGCCCTCGGAATGCACGGATATACTCGGCAAAACACACAGCGAGCGTATTTCGTCAATGGTCAACGCCGTGATAGATCACGACGCGAGAGACGGAATCGGTATGAACGAGCCGTATCTCACCGCCATGGAGGCGCTCAGGACATTTCTGTTTGACAGAGTATACTTCGGCTCGGAGGCAAAGAGCGAGGACGGCAAGGTCAGCGACATGCTGTCGCACATTTACGAATATTACACAAAACAGCCCGACAGATTACCGGAGGAATACCGCAGGAATATTGCCGAAGACGGGCTTTCACGCTCGGTATGCGATTACATCGCGTGCATGACCGACCGGTATGCGTTGGCACTTTATGAGGAGCTGTTCGTGCCGCGTGTCTGGCAGCTCAAGTAAGAGAAAATGAGGTTTTCACAACAATTTATTGACGAAATAAAGGACAGGAATCCGATCGAAGAGGTTGTCAGCCGATATGTACCGCTGAAACGCGCGGGTAGCAACCTTGTTGGCATCTGTCCGTTCCACAACGAAAAATCACCGTCCTTCACTGTGTTTCCGGCAACGAAAAGCTATTACTGCTTCGGTTGCGGTGCCGGCGGAGATATATTCGGCTTTGTTATGCAGACGGAAGGGCTTGACTATCCTTCGGCAGTCGAAACGCTTGCCGAAAGAGCGGGGATCCCGATTGAGCAGGATCCGGCACAGGAAGAGTATACAAGAAAGCCGTCGGTCAGCCGCGAACGCGTCATAGAAGTGACAAAAGCGGCGGGACGCTTCTTTTACGCCTGCCTTTATTCGGATATCGGCGAAAATGCACGTGCATACCTCGAAAAGCGCAAGATCACACCGGTCACAATAAAACGATTCGGAATCGGATATTCGCCGGACGGCTGGAGCAGCCTTTACGACCATCTGCGTTCCAAGGGCTTTTCAGACGAAGAAATGAAAACGGCGTTTCTCATAGGCATATCCAAAAACGGCAGACCGTTCGATATGTTCCGGAACCGCATCATGTTCCCCGTTTTTGACATAAACGGCGATTGCGTCGCATTTTCGGGACGCAGACTTAATGAACACGACGAAAGAAAGTATATCAACACATCAGACACGCCGGCATTCAAAAAAAGCAAGGTGCTGTTCGGCATGAACATTGCAAAGCAAAACAACGACGGAACGCTGATAATGTGCGAGGGGGCGGTCGATGCAATAGCATTGCAGCAGGCGGGTTTTTCAAATGCAGTAGCAACGCTTGGCACTGCCATAACGTCGGAGCATGCCCGTATGATATCACGCTTTGTCAAGACCGTGTTTCTTGCATACGATATCGACAAGGCGGGGCGTAACGCGACCGATAAGGCGATACGCCTGCTGAATGATGTTGGCGTTTCAGCGAAAATAATCGATCTCGGGAACGAGACAAAGGATCCCGACGAATTCATCAAAAAATTCGGCGCAAAAGCATTCAGGCGCAGGCTCAAAGGCTCTTCCGGGCAGGTTGACTACGCCATTGACCGCATAATCTCCCAAAACGACATATCGACGCCCGACGGTAAACTTCAGGCGGCATCTGCCCTGTATGCTTACATCGGCGGGATATGGGACAGGACGGAACGCGAAGTTTACGCCAGAAGAGCTGCAGAAAAGCTGGATCTCCCCGCGAAAATCGTAACCGAAGAGGTTGAGACCCGGTTCAGGCGCACGGAGAGTAAGCAGAAAACGGAAAAGATCAAAAGCGAGCTCCGCGAAGCTGAGGGCTACGGCGACAAAGTCAACCGCGACAAAATACGTTTTTCCTCGGCTGCCGCAATGGAAGAGCGACTGCTCGGTATTCTGATGAACCGTCCGGACATCGCAAAGGAAATCGCGTCGGAGATTACGCCGGAACTGTTTGCGACGGGATTCGACAGAAAAATATATGAAATGTTCCGCGACGATTTTGTAAGCGGAAACGAAGTTACAATTTCAAAAAACGGAGAGCTTTCACCCGATGAAGCCGGAGCGGTCGCGCGTATGATCGCAAAACGCGCCAAGCTGACGGGCAATACCGTTAATGAGGCGAGAGCGCTTATTGCCGCTCTGAAGCAGGAGGAGCAAAAACGCCTTGCCGATGCGATGATAAAAGCCGACCCCATAAACGGGCTCACCGATTACATAAATTCACTCAGACAAAACAAAGCCGATCGGAAGGAATAAATCAAAATGCCAAAGAAAAAAGAAATGACACCCGAACAAACCGATAATACCGCGGCAGTTGCTGCGGCACCGTCGGACGATTTCCAGAGCGAACTGATCGAACGCAGCAAAATGAAGGGCACGATCACCGCAGCGGAGGTCCTTGACATCATCGATGACGGGGACTGCCCGGTGGACAAGCTGTTCAAAGCATACGAAACACTTGAATCGTCGGGTATCGAAGTAACAAACGATCTTGACAACACAGTCTTCGACATACCGGAGGACGAGATCTCCGAACTTGAGGAGGAGATCGACGAAAATCCCGAGGAAGTCGTCTCGTTCCTTGCACAGGAGGGCGTATCCATCGACGACCCGGTCAGGATGTATCTCAAGGAGATAGGCAAGGTTCCGCTGCTTTCCGCCGAAAAGGAGCTTGAGCTTGCCGAAAAAATGTCGCGGGGTGACGTCGCCGCAAAAAAACAGCTCGTTGAAGCCAACCTGCGCCTCGTTGTCAGTATAGCAAAAAGATACGGCAACCGCGGTATGTTCTTCCTTGACCTCATTCAGGAGGGTAACCTCGGTCTTCTCAAAGCCGTTGACAAATTCGACTACGGCAAGGGATATAAATTCTCCACATATGCAACATGGTGGATACGGCAGGCAATTACCCGTGCCATCGCCGACCAGGCACGCACGATACGCATACCTGTCCATATGGTGGAAACCATCAATAAAGTTCTTCGTGTTTCGCGTCAGTTGCTTCAGGAGCTGGGGCGCGAGCCTACCGACGAGGAGATTGCAAAGGAAATGAATCTGCCTGTTGAAAAGGTGCGCGAGATCCTTAAAATCGCACAGGAGCCCGTTTCCCTTGAAATGCCTATCGGCGAAGAGGAAGACAGCCATCTCGGCGATTTCATTGCGGATGACAACGCTCCCGCACCTCAGGAGGCTGCATCATACAGTATGCTGCGCGAACAGCTTCTTGAAGTGCTTCACACTCTCACACCGCGCGAAGAAAATGTTCTGAAGCTTCGCTTCGGTCTCGAGGACGGTCGTCCCAAGACGCTTGAGGAAGTCGGCAAGGTGTTCAACATCACGCGTGAACGCATACGCCAGATCGAAGCAAAAGCGCTCCGAAAACTGCGCCATCCCAGCCGCTCCAAGCGTCTGAAGGATTATCTTGAATAAAACATTGGGGAAAAATATGACTGTATTGATTATCGGAGCGATGGAAAATGAGGTTGAGGCGCTCATTTCATCGTTCGGTGCAAAATCTTCGGACGGCAACGCGTTTTCCGTCGATAAAGGCGGAAACAGAATCGTTATTGCAAAATCCGGTGTCGGCAAGGTGAATGCCGCCGCTGCAACACAAAAGCTCATAGACACATACAAGCCCGACCGCATTATAAACACCGGGGTCGCGGGCGGTGTGGCAAACGACATTGAACTCGGAGAAATCGTAATCGCCTCAAAGCTGGCGTATCACGACTTTCACCCGCTTGAGATACTTGAACGCAATCCGCCGTTTTCAAGACTGTTTACTGCAGATGAAACGCTTGTTTCGCTTGCCGAGCGAGCCTGTGAAGCACTCGGCGCGAAATACCGTACCGGTGTTGTCGTTTCCGGCGACTGTTTTGTCAATGACAACGATGTGAAAAGACGTCTGAGAGAAGAATTCACGGCTGAATGCACCGAAATGGAGGGCGCAGCGGTCGCACATGTCTGCCTGATAAACGACGTTCCGTTTGCCGTGATACGTGCAGTATGCGATTTTGCGAACGCATCGGCAGAGCTTATCAATGATTTTGAGCAGACTGCGGCTCATCACGCCGCGTCGATCACACAATATATCATCAATAATATTAAATAAGGAATACATCATGCTTAACAAACTGAAAGAAATCGAAGCAAATGCGGCAGCCGCCATTGCCGCGATGAAGGATGGTACGGCGCTTGAAGCCGCACGTGTCAAATATCTCGGCAAAAAGGGCGAGCTTACCGCAATCCTCAGAGGCATGGGCAGCCTTTCCGCAGATGAACGCCCCGTCATTGGCGCTGCTGCCAATGTCATACGTCAGAATATCGAAGCTGCAATAGAAAAAAAGGAAGCCGAGCTGAAGGAGCAGTTCATGAACACCCGCCTTGCTTCCGAAAAAATCGACGTAACACTTCCCGCAAAGGAAAAGCACATCGGTGTGCTTCATCCTCTGCGACAGACCGAAAACCAGATGAGAGAAATATTCATCGGTATGGGTTTTGATATTGTAGAAGGTCCCGAGGTGGAAAGCACACATAACAATTTCGACGCACTGAACGCTCCCGCCGACCACCCGTCACGCGATGAAACGGACACATTCTATCTCAGCGACGATGTCGTTCTCCGTACCCAGACATCTCCGGTTCAGATAAGAGCAATGCAAACCCGCCGTCCTCCGATACGCATCATATCTCCCGGCAGAGTTTATCGCTGCGACCCCGCGGACGCAACTCATTCACCCATGTTCCATCAGCTTGAAGGTCTTGTCATCGACAAACATATCACGCTCTGCGATCTTAAAGGTACGCTTGATCAGTTTGCGCGTTCCATGTTCGGCGAAGGAACAAAGACACGTTTCCGTCCCCACAACTTCCCTTTCACAGAACCTTCGGTTGAAGTCGACTTCTCATGCTTCGTATGCGGCGGCAAGGGCTGTCGTCTCTGCAAAGGTGAGGGATGGATCGAAATGCTGGGTGCGGGCATGGTGCATCCCAACGTTCTTGCCGGCTGTGATATCGACCCGGATGTATACAGCGGATTCGCGTTCGGCGTAGGTATCGAACGAGTCTGTATGCGTAAATACGGCATTGACGACCTCAGACTGCTTTACGAAAACGATGTACGTTTCCTTGAGCAGTTCTAAAATCACGAAATTTTGTAAAGGACATATATATCAATGAAAGTTTCATTAAACTGGATAAAAGACTACGCCGATATAAACGTAAGCACCCGCGACTATACCGAAGCCATGACCATGAGCGGGACAAAAGTCGAAGGCTATGAAAAACTGGGGGAAGATATTCAGAACGTCGTTGTCGGCAGGATTCTTTCAACGGAAAAACACCCGGATTCCGACCACCTCATCATATGCCAGCTCGATGTCGGTGAAGGAAAGCCGCTTCAGATCGTCACCGGTGCTCAGAACGTAAAGGCAGGCGACCTTGTCCCTGTATGCAAGAACGGCGCACTTCTGCCCGGCGGAAAGACAATAAAAACCGGAAAGCTCCGCAGTGTGCTTTCCGAAGGTATGCTCTGTTCTCTCGGCGAACTGGGTCTCGACAAACACGATTTCCCGTATGCTATAGAAGACGGCATATTCATTCTTGAAGAAGACTGCAAGCCCGGTGACGACATAAAAGACGTATGTATGCTTGACGACACAATCGTCGATTTTGAGCTTACCTTCAATCGTCCCGATTGCCTTGCGTTCACCGCGATAGCACGCGAAAGCGCCGCAGCTCTGAACGAAAAATTCAAATATACCGAGCCCGTATGCCCGAAGGGCGACGGAAAAGATGACATCTCCGATTATCTTTCCGTCAGAGTCGACGATCCGACGCTTTGCCCCAGATACTGCGCAAAAGCAGTCAAAAACGTAAAGATCGCTCCCTCTCCGCTCTGGCTGAGAGCCCGTCTCAGAGCCTGCGGAGTCAGACCTATAAACAACATCGTCGACATCACAAATTATGTCATGCTTGAATACGGTCAGCCGATGCATTCGTTTGACTATGACTTTATAAAGAGCAAAAGCATCATTGTTCGCCGTGCCGCAGAAAATGAATCGATAATCACCCTTGACGGAAACGAGCACAAGCTCGATTCATCGATGTTAGTCATCGCAGACGGTGAAAAGCCCATTGCGCTTGCCGGAGTTATGGGCGGCGAAAACAGCGAAATCAACGATGCAACCACAACGGTAATCTTTGAAAGCGCCAACTTCAACCGTCAGAATATACGCCGTACAGGCCGTACCGTCGGTCTCAGAACCGAATCCAGCCGCCGTTTTGAAAAAGGTCTTCCTCCTTACAACGCAATGCTCGCCATCAACCGCGCCTGTGAACTTGTACGCGAACTTGACTGCGGCGAAATAGTTGACGGAATCATCGATATCTGCAATGTATCTGTCGAACCCACACGCGTCAGATTTGACCCGAAGAGAATCAATGAAATACTCGGAACAAGCATCAGCCGCGAAGAAATGTCTGAGCTTCTCAAGCGCATCGAAATGATCGTCGACGGTGATGAAATAATCGTCCCCGCATATAGAAACGACATTATCAATACCGCCGATGTTGCGGAAGAAATCGTCCGTCTTTACGGTGTTGACAAAATTCTGCCCACACAGTTCGAATGCCGCGCCGTCGAGGGCAAACTGACTAATTATCAGGCATTTCTCAAGAAAATCAATGACACCTGCGTCGGTCTTGGCTTTGATGAGATTTACACATACTCATTCATCTCACCCAAGATGTTCGACAAGATTCATATACCCGAAAACGATGTGAGACGCGATGTCATCCGCATCCGCAATCCTCTCGGCGACGATACCTCCGTTATGCGCACAACCGCACTTCCCTCAATCCTGGAAGCGCTCATGCACAACTACAACCACCGCAGCCCCGTCTGCCGTCTCTTTGAGTGCGCCACACTTTATCAGAAGAGCGAAAGCGATATGTCGTATGAATCGAAGAGCCTGGCAATTGCATTCTACGGCGAAGGCGATTTTTATGACATGAAGGGCTACATTGAAGCAATTCTCAAGCATCTCGGTGTGAAGGGCTGGCGTATTCAGAGGGACGAGGAAAATCCGTCATATCATCCCGGCAGATGTGCCAAGGTCATCATCGGCGACAAGAAAGTCGGTTCATTCGGTCAGATCCATCCGTCCGTCGCATCCGAATTCGAGATCGAAACAGATGTTTATGCCGCTACCCTTGACGTCACAAAAATGTACGGCAGCGCCGACAGTGACAAACACTATGAACCGCTGCCCGTATTCCCCGGCATTGAACGCGACCTCGCACTTGTCATGGATAAGGATATTGAAGCTCAGACTGTCATTGACAGCATCGTCAGATTCTCCGGAAAATCGCTTTGCAGCGTAAAGATATTTGACGTGTACACCGGAAAGGGTGTACCGGACGGCAAAAAGTCGGTTGCATTCCGTCTCACATTCCGTCTGCCCGACAAGACCATGAACGATGCGGAAGCCGAGCAGGCTGTTTCAAAAATCCTTAAGAAGCTCAAGGAAAACTGTGATATCGAAATCAGAAGCTGATTAGCTCTGCATATATGCAATAAAAACGGGAAGAGCCTGACCGGCTCCTCCCGTTTTTTCGCTTACTTTTCAATGCATGTTGTATATTTTTATACATACGACAATCGGCTTGACATATTGCAACAAATAATGTATAATCATAGCAAAGGCAGTATAATTAATCCACACGTTATCAGAGAAAAACAAATTACCGAAAGGAAGTAGCACAATTAAAAAAACATTATAATTCCTGCTGTCGTCTTTGCTTAATGCGATATCCGTTTGCTGTTATTCCCCGATATTTGCAGGAGCGGAAACAGATTCCGCTTCGAATCTCGAATTCCGGCTGTATGATTTCAGTACACCGATTTATGTGATTGCCGGCATCGCAGACTGAAAAGCATCACTGTTGATAAAGACAATTACGTTTATTACGCGGACAGTTACGGTCTTGTTGAAAAAATAACAAACATACGTATCGCAACGATAGCCGTTCCGAACGTTGTGCATAAAACACCGTACATAATTATCTCAACAGCCGCAGTTTCCGTGCTCATTATCGCTTCATGTCTCATTGCACGCAAAAAAGTCGGCGCTTAGGGCTTGCTTTTTCGGTGCAAATGATATATAATGTTATGTAATAATACCAAGGGGGTCAAGACAGTGAAAGACAACGCATCCAAAACAATCATGTTCAGCGTCCGCGATCAGGAGGAAATCCTCATGCGCCAGACATTACAGGGTGTCTATAACTCGCTGAAGGAAAAGGGATATAATCCCATAAATCAGATAGTGGGCTATATTCTCTCCGAGGACCCCACGTATATCACCAACTACAACAACGCAAGAGCCGAGATACGAAAAATAGACCGCGACAAGCTGTTGCATTCGATGGTCTCAAAATATCTTGAGCTTTAAGCGTACCGTTTTACAGTAATTTTACGGAGGATAACACATGGCAGAAAAAGTTTTGATGTATAAAGGAAAGCCCCTCGTACGACAGGGAAAGTTCGTGTTTTACGGCTTCCCCGACGATAAGGCAATTTTATTCATGAATATTGTCGAAAGCAAGAAGGAAGGCGACCTCGACATCGCGACCAAGGTTCTCGTTCAGATACAGTCAACGGACGATAACGTCAGTTTCAACCAGAAGGTCATCAAGCAGTGCGAAAAGAACACCTTCTATGATGCATTTGAAATAGGGACAATATGGCTTGAACGCGAGTTGAAGAAATAAGGAGCAAATTCGTATGAAATTCCGTTATCTCGGTACTGCGGCATCCGAAGGCTGGCCCGCATTGTTTTGCAACTGCGAATATTGCCTCAAAGCGAAAAAGCTCGGCGGAAAGAACCTGCGCACACGATCTCAGGCGATCGTAAATGATGATATGCTCATCGATTTCCCCGGCGATACATTTGCACATATGCTGGCGACCGGCATGGATTTTTCAAAGGTACGCTGGTGTCTCGTAACGCATTCTCACTGCGACCATTTCGTGCCGATCGACCTTTGCTTTCATGCAGAAGGATGTTATGCACACAATATGACCGAAAAACAGCTCACCGTAATCGGAAACGAGGCGGTCAAAGCTCATTTCGACAGGGACAATCCTTCCTACGGCGAAGGCAACGGCGCAACCGCGATGGAAGTCATTCCGCTTTATCAGCCAAGACAGTACGGCAAATATACCGTGACGGCGCTCCGTGCAAACCATATGCCGAGCGAAGAAGCACACATATACATTATCTCCGACGGCGAAAAAACAATGCTCTATCTGCACGACACAGGTCTGCTGTTCGATGAGGCATGGGATTATCTCATAAAAAGCAATACTAAAGCCGATTTTGTCAGCTATGACTGCACATTTGTCGCGCTTCCGTCCGGCGGAGGACATATGGGGCTTGATTCCTGCACGGTAACACGTGACCGTTTCCTCAAGGAAGGAATCATTGACAACCACACGATAAATTGCATCAACCATTTCTCGCACAATGGAATGCTCGTTCACGACGAGCTTGTTCCGTTTGCGGAAAAGCTCGGTTTTCTCACCGCATACGACGGTATGGAAATTGAATTTTAACAAAAAAGCGCAGGGAGTCGAAAAATTTCGACTCCCTCATTGTTTTTTATAATATTACTGCGAATACTATATCAACGCTTATTTCATGGAATGTTCGGCGTTCTCGATCATCTTCTTAGACATGACACCCATACGATCATCAGTCAGACTATCGCAGGAAGCGCCTCGCGCCTCAGCCTTTTTTCGAAGCTTGCTCATAACGCGTTTGGTGTTTTTGCCTGTAAATATCTTTATTTTCAGCTCACAGATATCGTCATTCGTCACAGTGACATATATTCTGTCAATATACCGATCAACAAAATCCTTGGAAATGATCCCGCTTTCCGCATCCCTCTTTGCCGTTTCAAGCGTTTCTTTAATCACGTTCATATGACGGCGATATTCATTTTCCGATAGCAGTTCTTCTTCAAGTGTACGTATTGTTTCCTCGGCATCGGAAATTTCTTCGTCGCATGCCGTCTGCAACTCTTTGAAGCGCTCAATACTCACCGCGTTTGCGGCATACAGTTCAAGAAGACTCTCGCTTTTACGCCTGGCTTTGTTGATTATCTCACGCTGCACCGCAATTTCACGTCCGACAGTACCTTTTCCGTCAAGCGTTTTATAGATTTCATAGTACTCATTGAGGAGAGCTTCAACATCTGCGCGCGTGTCCCGGAAAACATCGAACAGAATCGGTTTTATCTCGTCCTCATAAATCGAAAAGGACGGGCAAGATGTTTTACCGTTATTGATTTTTCCGGAGCAAACCCATCTGGAGTTGATATTTCCGTCCTTTGATTTCGATTCACGGCGATAATACGGTTTGCCGCAATGACTGCACCACAGCTTTCCGGTAAGAAGATTGGCGTGATTGCAGATTCCCTGACGGTTTCGGACATCCTCACTGCGGCGGCGAAGAATATCGTTCGCCTTGTCCCACAGCTCTTCAGAAACGATCGCAGGAACGATTTCGCCGGTTTCATCCTTGAACATCACCCATTCTTCTGGCGGAAGAAATTTCTGCTTTTTTGTAAACATATCAACGACCTTGACCTTGTTACCGACATAGTAGCCCTTATATTTCGGGTTGGAGATTATGCCGGACAGCGTCGTGTGCGCGATTTTTTTGCCGTTGTTGTTTCGATATCCCATGGCGTAAAAGATATCCTCAAGCTGCTTCAGACTGTATTCATCAGTGGCATAGCGCCGATAAAGCTCGCGTACCATCGGTGCTTGTTCTTCGTCTATGACAAGTCGTTTGTCGTCTTTTCTGTAACCGAAGATGCGGCTGTTTCCAAGTACGACCTTTGATTTTATTGCCTGCTGATGTCCGAATTTCACACGCGATGAAAGCTTGCGAAGCTCATCCTGTGCAATCGATGACATTATTGTGAGTCGCAGCTCCGCGTCTTCGTCAAGTGTGTTTATATTGTCATTCTGAAAAAACACCCCGACTCCAAGCCTCAATAACTCACGTGTGTATTGCAGAGAATCCAGTGTATTCCTTGCGAAACGTGAGATCTCTTTTGTAATGACAAGATCAAACAGCCCTTCCCTGGCATCGGCAATCATTTCATTGAAGTGCGCGCGCTTTTTCGTTGAGATCCCGGAAATGCCTTCATCCACATATCCGGGTAAATATTTCCATGCCGTCACCTTCCTGATAAAATCTTCGTAATAAGCAACCTGGTTGTCAAGCGAATTGAGCTGTTCATCTGTGTCAGACGATACACGTGCATAAAATGTCACGCGAAGAGGTATGTCATAAATAGATTGTGTCCTCATCAATGCACGTGTTTGCTGTATATCCATGCCTTATTCCCCCCCACAGCTTCATAATTACAATTTGTGTAACAGTATTATACCATGCCAGAATGTCGAAAACAAGCAAATCGGAAAATGCATCCAAGGGAAATCATGTATTATTTTTGCATTAAAAGACAAAAAGCACGGACGCGCCGTGCCTTTCCATAGATCTTCTCACTTCATAGGAAATACCGAAAAATAATCGCGCAAAGCATCCATACCGCTTATTCCGGTATCGATCACCTGAAAAAGTCTGACACTATCGTCGGTATATCCGCAAATGACAACCGTATATTGTGCTGCAGGGTCAAGCGTGGCGTCTCCGACCACAGTCAGCACATACGGAAAAGTATTTCCGTCGCCATACAGATCAAAACCTTTGTCAGCCAGACTCGTTATATTTATACCGCTCATCCCAACGATTTTTTTAATTGTGCCGAGCCATCCGAGCGGATTGATTGTACAGAAGATAATATCGTCAACAGTACCTTTGAACAGACGCCCGTTCACTCCTGCTTCGTTCTCTTTACCGTCGTGATATCCTCCAAGAGAAACAAGTGCACAATCGGCATTCGTCGCCTCTGCGAACGTCTTTCCGACAAGGCGCGCCGTTTCTTCGAGAGTCATGTCTTTTGTCACATACATCAGAGAACCCGTTTCATTCTTCAATGAACTTTGCAATGCTCTGTTCATCACGTTTATTACCTGTTTGCCGTCCGATTCTCCTGCATACCATTTCATACACTCGTTTCCGACTGGAACGATAAGTTTTTCCCACCCCAAATAAGTCAATGGTGCGCTGAACCCTCCACTGATCATTTCCATGATCTCGCTGTAACCGTCACCCGCTTCCGTATCCGAAGAAGGCAGCAGCAATTGCCGATTGCTTCCGGGAAGCAGCCGTTGTCCGTCCGCGCTCGATATAAACTCCATAAATTTGAGTGCATCTTCAAGCTTTTGCTCGTTGCCATGCTTCTCAAGTTCGGAACTCAAGCCGTAATAGCAGGCTGTATTGATAATATATCTGTTGCTTGAACCATCCCGGCTGAACCACGGCAAAATGCCGTAACTGTCACCGCTTCCATCCTCGTTCTGCGAGAGGCGAAAGCCTTCTCCGGTTATCAAAAACGCCGTAAAGCCTTCTGTAAATGCAGCATATGCAGCTTCAGTCGTCTCAGAGTACCGATCGCCGTTGATTATTCCGATATCTATCCATTCCTGCATATATTCTATTGTGCTTCTCAACGCATCGTCCGCCGTGACCTGTCCGGCAAGAAAACTCTCTTCCCAGTCAAGTCCTGCGGGAGTTCTGAGGAATACAGTATCACCGAGAGCGAAAAGATACCGGAATGCACTTTCGGCGGAATCAAGAACAGTAACCGACAAATTGAGCGCCGAACCATTGATTGTTTCTGCCAGAATCCTGAGTTCATCGTAATTTTTAGGTACTGACCAGCCCCGTTTTTCAAACAGCGTTTTATTATAATATATGCCGTTTACAGCGTAGTTGCACGGAAGCATATAGAGCGCGCCGTCTATATTGCATTCCTGCAAGCGGGACGCAGAATAATCCGTGCTGAAATCATAACCGGACAAGTCGATAAGATATTTTTTCTGAAGCTCCGCATCGGGCAGAACATCCTGTGTGCATATATCAGGTATATCGCCCGACTCAAAAAGCCGATTCAGATATTCCGTCGCATTCTTCCCCTTGTAACTTATGAATTCCAGGTTTATTTCCGGATACCTCTTTTTGAACTCCTTTTCAAATTCCGTATAGTCCCTGTTACCGGTGATAATCGTAAGCGGCTCGTGAGGTGCATCCTGCGTTGTATCGCCGCAGCTGTTCAAGCTGATGCATATGAAAATTGCCGAAAATAACATTGCAAGTACTTTTTTGCTTTTCATATAAAACAAACATCCTCCATCTTTCAGTTTTACGGAGTGTCCGGAACGCATATTCCGCATCACATAATCGGTTTATTTTTGCGGTATTTCAGTAATGCCGATATCATTTTCTTGCCGTTTATCGGTTTTGACAAATGCTCGTTCATTCCGGCTGCCGATGTCTTTTTCACATCCTCATCAAAAGCGTTAGCTGTCATCGCCACAATCGGCACTGTCGCCGCATCCGTACGCGGGAGCTTGCGGATCTTCCTTGTTGCTTCCAATCCGTCCATAACAGGCATCATGACGTCCATTAAAATGACATCAATACTGTTGATCTCAGAATTCTCGAAAATTTCAAGAGCCTCTTTACCGTTATTTGCGATCAGAATCTTTGCTTCCACTTTTGACAGCAAATGCTCCGCAATGTTACGGTTCATTTGATTATCGTCGCAAAGCAAAACCGTCATTCCCTTCATAGCATGAGGAGGAATCTGTTTGAATTCCGTTTCTTCAGCGGTCGTCACAGCATTTTCGCTTACACGGAAAGGCAAAGTGACAGTAAAACAGCTTCCTTCGCCCAACTTGCTTGATATGTCGATCGCACCGCCCATTTTGTCCACAAGCTTTTTGACGATCGACATTCCGAGCCCTGTACCATTGCAATCAGAACGATTGCTACTGTCAGACTGCCAATATGGCTCAAATATATGCTTGCAGTCCTCTTCGCTCATGCCGATCCCTGAATCTGAAATCACAAAGCGGAAGTTTGCGACAGCGTTTTCGCACGAAATCTCCTTCACTTCGAATGTCACACTGCCGCCGTCAGGCGTAAATTTCACAGAGTTGCCCAAAATATTTATAAGCAACTTTCGCAGATAAAGCTCCCAACCGATAAGATACGGATGCTGGAATCCTACGCCTTCATATGTAAACACGATGTTACGTTGTTTTGCAAATCCGTAAGCAATCGAACAGCACGCCGCCATAACCGTGCGCAGATCAAACGCCTGTTCATCCGGTGTTGCCCTGTTGCTTTCAAGACGGCTCATATCCAAAACATCGTTGATGAGGGCGGTCAGATGATCCGACGCCGAATGGATATCCGCAAGGCAATTCTTCATCTCGTCACTTAGTTGCGAACTCTCTTCTTCGGCCCTCTCCACCATCCCGAGAATCGCGTTGAGAGGCGTTCTCAAATCATGAGACATATGCGAAAGAAACTCACTTTTGGCGTTATTGGCGCTTTCAGCTTGCTCTGCAGCGCTTTTCAGCTCGGTGTTCAGTTGCCGTTGCTGCTGTACGCGCTGCCTCATATTTACCGCAAAAATAAAGCACCCGATTATAATTGCGGCTATCGTTATAACGATCACGATCATAACAACACTTTTACCGAGCATTGCTCCGTATAAATGCTCTGTGCTGCTGTTAAGACTTTCGGATGGTATGATCAGTATTACAGCCCATTTCATCGCCTTAACCGGAATCATTGAGACAAAATAATTTGCGTTCTTGTATTCGAATTCAAAGCTTTCGCTAGAGGCATATTTAAGACTGTCTTTAAGCTCTTCGAGCGTTCGTCCGCGCAAGAAGCTGACATCTTCAAGCGCTCTCATAATGTTAGCGGCTTTGCCGAGTATACCGTCGTTATCCTTTCGGAATATACACCAGCCGTCCAAGCGTGTCACGAACATATCTGCCTTACCGCTATAAGCCGAGGAGTAAAACATGGCATTATACACGGTCGGAGGCACAGCCATCAAAGTATGTGTGAGCATTGTACCGTCATCCATAACCACCGGAGTTTTCAGACGGTTCAGGAAAAGCAAACATTCTTTTTGTGAATCAAAATCAACAGTAGAGAGAACAACCTGACGGTCTTCGGCGTCTTTTTTCAGAAGCGAAACGTTCCCGAACAATCCGGCGGTACCGTTTGAACGATAATAACGCGCTTCCGAATCTATTGCGACAAAGCTGCACGGATGTTTTGTAATCGCGCTTTCCGCTTCCGCAAGAAGAGTTGTCAAATCATCCTTGTTTTTAGCAGAATTAATATGTGCAAAAGCCGAATCGGAGACATCCCAAGAGTATTCGCATACAGAATTTATCGTATTGGCGATCTGCTCGGAAACCTCATTAAGGTTTTTGCAGCGCTCTTCATAAAGCTGTTCTTCCATAGAACGGAAATACGAAAAAGCGACACCTACAAAAGCCGTAAACAGAAAAACGATCAGCGCAGTTCCTATCACGATTGATAAATGAATACGTCCTTTTTTCATAATCCAACACCGCATTTCAATTTGAAGGACAAGCTGATTGTGCCTTATAATCCATAAACTTCTGCTGAATTTCCTTTTTGCTCTTTGCACGTATCAGGATTTTTTGGTTCATTGTAAAATGAAATAGGACATATAGAAAGAGACATAGCGGACGTGGTA